>Ga0210377_10003940_pt1 | contig 12635 bp, 16 predicted proteins | sample PLM4_65_b1redo_FD_155480 | JGI IMG/M metagenome (GOLD analysis project Ga0210377, IMG submission 155480) | Groundwater sediment microbial communities from an aquifer in East River, Colorado, USA - PLM4_65_b1 redo | ecosystem: Environmental > Terrestrial > Soil > Riparian zone | place: USA: East... | reverse complement strand
TGGTGACGTTGGTGGGGGTGGGGGAGTTGGGCTTGGTGTGAGGTTCAGGCCAAGCATGGAACCACTGGGCGCCGAGGGGCGCCTTTTTCATGCCTTGGCGGATGATGCGAGGGTATTTGTCGCAAAACCGACCTTCGTTGGCGCAAAATGAGCCTTTCGGCCATAGCCTGCGGGGCAGAGATTGAAGGGCCACGAAATAGCACCCGGTCCGCCTGCCTCGCCAGGGTTGTGTTTTTTCGAGATACATCGCTGCATGCCATATGGCTGCGTGCACTATTGGATAGGTGCTTATACAACATCGCGTCTGGCGCGCCCAAGAGCTGATGCCCATGCGGATTACGAGGTGTGGGCCGACGAGAGTGCGTGGGACTTGGGGAACGAGCACGCTCGGTTTCGCAGGGCGGCGGTGGGTACAGTGCAACCCAATACTAAGTTAGGCGCCTGCTCAGCGGCGACCTGTTAACTGAATCGTTAAGTTGCTCTTATGCCAGATCGCGCTACGGCCATGAACCCCAAGCTCCTCGTCTGGGCCCGCGAGCGGGCCGGCCTCTCAATTGCCGAGGCGGCCGCAAGGATTTCTAAGGCCCCCGAGGCCCTCGACGCTTGGGAGACCGGCCAAGAAGCGCCGACTTATCTGCAGCTCGAGCGGCTGGCAGAGAAAGTGTACAAGCGTCCCGTAGCCCTCTTCTTCTTCCCCGAACCCCCTGCCGAGGAGCCTCCACAGAGCGAGTTCCGCACGGTGCCGGACTTTGACTTGGACTCGCTGAGCTCTGACACTCGCTTCGCGATTCGGGATGCTCACGCGTACCTCGACTCCATTAGGGAGCTCGCAGGTGGCGAGAACCCAGCCCCCAGACTGATAACCAGAGACATCAGCGCCTCTCTTGAGGGCGACGCTGCGGAGTTGGCTCAATCCGTAAGGCAATACCTCGGAATCGAGATAGATACACAGCAGAGCTGGCAAGGCACACGCGAAGCCATGTCAGAGTGGAGGGATGCAGTAGAGTCTGCGGGCGTTTTTGTGCTCAAGCGCTCCTTCGAGCAACCTGAGATTGCGGGCTTCTGTATTTTCGACAGATCTTTTCCGCTCATAATTGTGAACAACAGCACGCCGTTCACACGCCAGATCTTTACCCTGTTCCACGAGCTCGGACACCTGCTGTTTGGGGTAAGCACGATCTCGAAAACTTCCGCGGGGTTTGTCGACAGGTTTTCCGGTCCAGCAAAAGCCATGGAGATCGCCTGCAATCGCTTCGCGGCGGAGTTCTTGCTCCCATCAAACTCTCTACCGCGGCCGCGGTCGCCGGCCGCCTTCGACGTGGGCCTGGTATCGCACCTCGCTGATCGATACAAAGTCAGCCGCGAGGTCGTTCTGCGCCGCTACCTAGATTGGCACTTCGTCGACGCCGCCACCTACAGCAGGCTCGTTCGCGAATGGGACGACGACGGGGAAGGCCGCGGAGAAGGCGGCGGCGGTAACTACTACGCCACGAAGGCCGCCTATCTCGGAAACGCTTTTCTGAACCTGGCGTTTGGGCAGCTCTACGCCGGGCGCATCACAGTTGCCCAATTGGCCGAGCACCTGAACGTCCGCGCTCCTAACCTTGCCAGGTTGGAAGCCTTTCATATGGCTCGGGAGTAGCGACGGTGATATATGTGCTCGACACAAGCTCCTTCCACGTGCTCGGCAACTATTATCCCGACACTTTTCCTACATTCTGGCAACAGTTGGACACTCTCATTCACGCAGGCAGATTCTTCTCCTGTCGCGAGGTCTCGAAGGAGCTCTCAGTTCAGAATACGATCGAGCATCTGACCCAGTGGATCGACACGAACGAGCACCTGTTTACCGCACCCTCCGCGGCCGAGATGCAACATGTTGCCGCCATCTTTGCAGTCCCTCATTTCCAGCAACTGATCGGTCAGAAGCAACGCCTCCGCGGATCACCAGTTGCCGACCCTTGGCTTGTAGCCCGTGCACTGGACGTACAGGGATGCGTCGTTACAGAGGAAGGGCACAAGCCCAATGCTGCGAAGATCCCCAACGTCTGCGAGCACTTTGCCATGCCGTGGATGAGTATACAGGCAATGCTCAAGAACGAGGGGTGGCGGTATTGAACGTGAATCGGCAGGCGCCTAACAGGTTGCTGAGAAGGGCATTGATGCGACGCGAATTCTCCTCGTGAGCGGTCGCCTGCCGCCTGGACGGGGCGCCCCGCCGGGATCGTGGCGTCCCTCGCGGGCCCGGCCCGGCCGGCGTCCTGCCGCGCCGGTTCGGCGCTCACGCGCACACGCCCAGCCCGGTCAGTGTTCGCAGGCGTACCAGATTGTATGCCGCGTTGGTGAAGGTGAAGATCCACCCGACCCGCTCGAGCCCGCGATGCCGAAGCTTGCGCAGGAGGCCAATCACCTTGCTCCAGCCGAAGCCCTGCTCGACCAGCTTGCGTTTCTGCTGACTCACGGCGTAGCCCGGGTGGTGGGTGGTGCGGCCATCGATCGCCGTCGTCGGCTTGGTCGCATGCACGTTGGCCGCGATGTGCGGGGTGACCCCGAGAGCCCGCACCCCGGCGACGATCTCGGGCCGATCGTAGCCCTTGTCCGCCCCGAGGGTCCGCCGCCGCGCCCGGGGTTCGAGCGTGGAAAGCATCTCCAAGGCGGCGTCGCCCTCGGCCGGGTAGCCGGCGTGGGTCACGTGGGTCGCCACCACCAGCCCATGCCGGTTGTCCATCAGCACGCTGGCCTGATAGCCCAGGATCGCCGCGGTCTGATTGCTCTTGCGCGTCAGCCGCGCGTCGGGATCGGTAGTCGAGGCATGGGTCGCGTTGGAGCGGCGCTCCCCGCGGAAGTTCACGCTGGGATTGCGCCCGCCCCCGTCGGCCGGTGGGGTCGGCGGCCCCGGCGGCTCGTCCTTGGGCCGGACGCTCTTGTGACTGGCCCAAGCCTCGAGCAGGGTGCCGTCCACGGTGAAGTGCTCGTGCGAGAGGAGGCCCTTGGTGTGCGCGGTGCGCAGCACTTCGTGCAGCAAGGCGTCGGCGATGTCCCCGGCCAACAGTCGGTCGCGATTCTTGGTGAACACCGTGGGCACCCAGACCGGGTCATCGATCCCCAGCCCCACGAACCAGCGGAACAGCAGGTTGTACTGGAGTTGCTCCATGAGCTGCCGCTCGCTCCGAATGGTGTAGAGCACCTGCAGCAGCAGGGCGCGGGAGCAGCTTCTCGGGCGCGATCGAGCGCCGGCCCTGGGGCAAGTAAAGGGTGTCGAAGCGCGGAGAGAGCGCCACCAGCATCGGATCGATCAGCGTGCGGATCACCCGCAACGGGTGGTCCGCCGGGATCCGATCCTCGAGCGCGATGTAGCTGAACAGGGTGGTGGGCTGGGCATCCTCACCGCGCATGATCGAGGCTCCGAGAAGAGGTCGCGTCAATCTACGATAGACCGGCACGACCGAACAGATACTTTTTCAGCAACCTGCTAACCCGCGCATGCAGCCGACGGCCGTAGTTGTCCCGCGCTCCGCGCGGGCGCTTCGTCCCTTGAAGACGAAAGTGGAACAAATGCTTGTGCGGGCGCGAGCACGATCGCCCGCAGCGGGTGCGCCAGTCGTTAGGCGCACGGCCAAACATCACTGAGGGCACCATGGAAGCCTGGGCTGACCTGTTGCAAGCAATAGCTGCGCTGCTGTGGCCAGCCTTCGCCTTCACCGCGCTCTTCGCTTTCCGTCACGAGCTTCGGTCGCTAATCGAGCGCCTGCGAAAGGGCAAGCTACTGGGACAGGAAATCGAACTAGAAGGGCCGCTTGTGGAGCTGAGAGCTGCGGCTACAGCCGCAGTCGAAGAGGTCGCCGCGGCACCGCGCGTGGCGCTTCCAGCGCCCTCCGCGGAGTCAACGGCTCAGCAGGAGGAGGCTAGAGAACGTGTCCTCAACGAGCTCGGGCGATCTTCCAAGGCCGCGCTACTCGTCCTGGCCTCCGAAATTGAGAAGGCGGTCCGCCTAGTGCTTGAGAGCAATGGGTGGTCACCGCACCAGAAGCCAGTGCCCGTCGGAGTGGCTTTCCGAATCCTCTCGGAGAAGGGTGGTCTGCCACCCGCGCTACTTGATGCAGTCAGCAAATTTGCGGATGTGCGAAATAGGCTGGTTCATGGCCATCACGCGGCATCGGAAGACGACGTGGTGAGGGCTGTTGACTCGGGGCTTCAGATCCTGGAAGCTCTCCAAGCAGTGCCACATTCCGTTCACACAGTATACCACCCCGGGGCAGAGCTCTACTCGGATCCCGACGGTCACGTGCCCCGGGATGGTCTGCGGGCGCTGATTCTCGATAACGAGGCGAAACCAGGTAAGGGCCGTGTAACTCGCTCAGTTCATCCGACTTCGCGAACCACCTATGCGAAAGATCAGCAGGTCGCGTGGTAGTGGAACATGAGCAATGTCGTTGGCGAGTCGTGGTACCGAGATCCAGATTCAGAACAACTGAAATACGCATGGACGAGTTCGGCGGAGTTTGTCGGAGTGGCTATCAGCAAGTAACTGTCGTCTCCAGCGGCGCCTAACCCGCGCACACAGCCGCCTGGCTCGACGAGTCCCGAGTTCCGATCGGGCGCAGCGTCCCTGGAGGACGAAGCGGAACGTAGGAAGTGGCGCGGGCGTCAGCTTGATCGCCTGCAGCGGATGCAACAGCCGTTAGGAGCGCGCCCCACCACTTGGGAGCAACGGGTATGAAGATCAGCCTTCATTGCAAGCTTGCGCGCTCGCAGCCCATAGTGCTCTACACGGTCGACTGCTGGTGGGATGTCACGGCTGGACGCCTCACGATGGCCCGTGGAATCTTCGACGGGTACTATCCCGTGCATGTGGATTCGGACGTGGTCCCATTGGAACTGCACCCTGACGAGAATGGGCTTCGAGTCGTCCTTGCGAATCCCCAAGACGCTCAAAGCCTCGCGAGCGCACTCGACGCTACCTCTGCATTGTGCCAGGAGAGTTACGGAAGGATGCACATTTAGGCGTCACCACGCGCGGCGCCTAACCCGCGCAAGCAGCCGACTGATCTTGCCCCAGAAAAGTGGACGCAGGGTTAAGCGACAGCGTACGCGGCCTCGTGCTCCTCGGGTGAGTGATACCCGATTCTGGAGTGCCGGCGGATCCGGTTGTGGAAGGCCGCGATGTAATCGAAGATGGCCAGCCGCGCCTGGTCCCGCGCGCCGTAGCGATGGTGGTAGGCGAGTTCGGTCTTGAGACTGTGGAAGAAGCTCTCGGCCACCGCGTTGTCCAAGCAGGCACCCGGTCGACTCGTGCTGGCGATGCTCCCGTGGGCATCGAGCAGCTCTTGGACCGTGGCGGAGATAACTGGCCCCCGCGATCGGAGTGGAAGAGGAGCCCGGGGGGTGGGCGGCGCTCGGCAAGGCCATCGCGAGCGCCTCCCGGACCAGCTTCTGGGACAGGGTGGCGTGCATCGCCCAGCCGACGATCCGGCGGGAGAAGAGATCGAGCACGATCGCCAGGTGCAGCCAGCCCTGGCCCGTGCGGACCGAGGTGATGTCCGAGACCCAGCAGCAGTTGGGGGCCGGCGCCCAGAAGCAGCGTTGGAGCCGATCGGGCGCGGCCGGCGACGGGCCGGGATATGTCCCGCGCTCCCTGGTGGCTAGTTGGCGTTGGCATACCACGTTAACTGAGGGCTGTTAACGAAGTGAGCAGGCAAAGGTATGTGCTTCAGTACGTGGCTTTGGAGGCGGAGGAAACCGTTTGCGGCCCGTTGACAGTGCGCATTCAGCCACGCCTCCGCCGCACCGGAGTTTAGATAGTCACATAAATCATGGATTTTCGAGGAGTCCCTCGGCACTATGTAATAGACTGAGTGTCGGGGCACGACCTCTCCGGTCTCTTCAACCAGGAAAAATGGTCGTGAAGCAATATCCTTGCAAAGAATCTTGGGTCTGAGAATATCAGCAAGCGGTGGGTTCTCGTGAAATGCGTACCAGCGTTTGCGTGCGGCACAGGTTCGCGTTAGCAGCTTGCGTCGCCGCTCAGGCTCATTCAGATACTCCCCAAGTTCGCCAAGTTGTTCCTCGCCCAAAAGCGCCCCACTTCTCGCGTACGGCACCAGCATTGAATGCGAAGCGGAAATGCCTTTGTCGAAGCTGATCTCACGACCAGCGACAGTCGGAAACGCAAAGGGCTTCAGGTTCTTGGTCAGCTGTGACGTCTTGGCGACATAGACCTCGTCGGCACCCGTCGCCACGCCACAGCTGATTCTCAGGCAGGCATCTGCCAGGGTGTACTCAGACAGTTCTGCGAGCGTCCCGTGGATAGCCGGTAGCCAAGAGGATCCGTCAGCCGGAAGGCGCGCCTGCCTACTGCTGCCATCCCGAAGAATGACCCGTGATTCAGGGCCAGCCGGAATGTTGAGGATGGTGGTGATTGTCGGATAGGTAGTCAGCACTCCGAATGTCGACTCGTCAATGAAATGGATTTCCTCAACAGAAAGCCCCCCCAGTGCTCGCCGGAGCGGCTCGGCGGTCCGCACATACAGGAACTTCTCAGGCGTGATGAATACGAGGCGCCCACCCGGCTTCAACAGCCTCAGTGCCTGCTCGAAGAACAACAAATACAGGTCGAACCTGCCCCTTGCCGTGCTGTAGTGCCTACGGTAATTCCGTCGCTCAACATCGGAAAGGCCCGTAATGGGCACGTAGGGAGGATTGCCGACGACATAGTCAAAAAGCTCGTCGCGGTGCGCAAGAAAGTCCTCATTCGCAAGTGTAATAGACTGGAGGTGGCCTAGGCTGCGCCGAGCCTCATTCAGGTGCTCGGGATCGGATTCGACACCAAGAATCTTGGGAAGTGGACACTTGTGCCGACGGCACCAACGTGTGACTCCCTCAATAAATGCTCCAGTGCCACATCCGGGATCCAGCACCATGCTTTCAGGTCCCGGCAGATGATCACTAAAAAGCTTGGCCACCATACTGTCAACGACTTGTTGGGGCGTCGGCACGAACCCTTTCACCGCTTCCACCTCCGAATCACTGGCACGCGTCTCGCCGTGTGGAATCTCGTCGCCATTGACAGAAAATACACTTCCGTGTTCGCCTAGCTAGCGCAGGAAAACGCAACCACCACGGCCGCTGATCAGGTGCTCCGTCTGATTAGGACTCCGGAGTCTCATCCGCGAGAACAGCCGGGCTGGGCGACAGCGGCTCGATCGGCTTGGCGCCTCGGAGAGCCGTTAGATCCTGGCAGGCGCGAAAGAGCACACGCGCGAGCTCGATGTGGGGCGGTACGGGGAGAGACTCGTAGGTGGTCGGTGTCGAGGGTGAGACGGGCTTGAAGCAGTAGACCCCGACGGCGTCGCTCACGAGACCCGCGACGTTGGCAAACCGTATCACGCGGGCGTGATCGTTGTCGCTGATAGTGCGCGCCGCGATGAAGACGTAGGAGCGCGGTTTCACTGAGTGAAGCCACGTCGTCAGGTCTCCAGCGATAGTAGTCGGGCTTTCCCCTGTCGCTGCCATGATGCGCGCGTACTCCGCTTTCAGATCGATCGTCTTGAAGCCGATCTCCTTCACCCTCTTGTCGAGGTCCGCCGATCCCGGCCGCCCGATTGCCTTTTGCCTCGGGCTACCCGGATGCTTCGGGGTCCCGACCGCCTTCGCCTCCAGCATGAATTGGACAACCCCAGTACTCGGAAAGGTGGCATCGAGGTTGTGTTTGGGGAAAATCAAGCCCGGAACACCCCCGCGGCTGTAGAGCGTCACACCGGCACAGTTCTCGAGCAAAAGAGCGAGAAGATCGTTGAAGAAATCCCCTTTGCCATTCTGAAGGTCGCCCATGTCAGCGACGCCGCTGACAATGTTGGCGTCGAACTCCTCCATTGCCCGCAGGAAATCGCCCTCGATCTGATTCCATGTCTTCGGTCGGCTCGAAACGGCTCGATCATATGCCAACTTTAGGGGAATGCACCCTGGCTTCGTCGCAACCGTCTTGCTCGTGGTTCGTGGCTTTGCCAAAGCCGCCATGGGGCCGCCTTTTCAAGAACACGTTGTGGTGTGCGCGGGTACCCGATTTCTACACAGCCAGATCGCCAGCCGGCTGCTCAAGTTCAGTCCGATCTACTTCGGCACGCAAGGCCGTCTCGCCATGATCAGTCGAACTGCCGTTGCCATACTCCACCCTCGCCCTATGCTTCGCCCTCCGATGTGACGGTCCGTTGTCAGGCCGGCCGGTAGCTCCCGAAGTACCAATAATGCCCGTCGAGGTCCCGAGCGCCGTACTCCCGGGTCCCATACCCGGTGTCCGCCAGCCCCCGCACGATCTCCGCCCCCGCGGCTCGCGCCCGCGCATGGTGCGCGTCCACGTCCTCGACGTACACATAGACGTTGAACCCCTCCTCGCACTCCGGCGCCGCGCCCAGCATCACGATCCCCGCGCCCAGCCTCATCTCGGCGTGCACCACGCCGCCGTCGTCGTCGGTGAAGAGCGCGTGCCGCTCGAAGCCGAACGCACGTGCCAGCCAGTCCATCGCCGCGTGCTCGTCCCGATACCGGAGACCGGGGAAGACATTGGGCGCGTCCGCCTTCGGCGGCCGAGGAGGGACGTCGCCCATGGCTGCCTTCCCGATCTCGTGCCCCAGCAGCCACTCGTGTCCGAAGGGGTCGCGCACCCGGCACTGGCGCTCCCCGTGGTTGTAGTCGGCCGGCTCCCGCACCATCGTGGCGCCGGCCCGGAGCGCGCGCTCCGCCAGCGCGTCCACGTCGTCCACGTGGAGATGGAGGGTCATGCCGGTGCCGCCGAAGGCGGCGGGGCTCAGGATGCCGAGCTCGGGGTACTCGTCGGCCAGCATGACCGTGATGGGGCCGAGCCTGAGCTCGGCGTGGCCGATGCGCCGGCCGTCCGGGTCGGCCATCCGCAGGATCTCCTCCGCGCCGAACACCTCGCGGTAGAACTCGATCGCGGCCGCGGCGCCGCGGACGATCAGGTAGGGATACACCTCGCGGATGGCGGGCATTGGCGGAATGCTCCTCGAGAAGGCCTGGCGTCGCCGGGATTCGGCGAGCAGAGGGAAAGATCGCCCCGGACAAGGCGGCCGTCTTGGAGAAATTTTCGGGGGACTAGGCCGGCTCGGGAAGGCTCAGGCTGTTGGGATAGCGCGTCGCCGCCAGGAACTCGCCGGGAGTGAGCCCGGCCATCTCGCGGAACTCGGCGTTCATGTGCGGCTGGTCGAAGTAGCCGGCCCGCTGGGCGACGCCCGCGAGGGTGCCGCCCTCCCGGCTGATCATGGAGAGCGCGCGGTCGAAGCGGTGGATCCGGGCGAGCCGCTTGGGTGTCACTCCGACCTGCTGCCGAAAGAGCGAGATGAGCCGGGCGTCGGTGAGGCCGGTCTCGGCCCGGAGCGCGGCGATCGGCCGGCTGCCGCCGGTGTCGGCGATGCGGCGGGCGACCCAGTGCGCCGCGGGATCCACGCCGCGTCCGGCCGGCCGCCGGAGCTGCCGGCCGAGCCACGCGACGGCGCGGCGCACCCGCTCGATCCCGCTGCCGGCGTCGTGGCATCGCTCGGCCAGCTCGTCGCCGGCGCGGCCGAGGAGGTCGCCGAGATCCGCCGTCAGCTCGGCGAGCTGACACAGCGGGTGCGCCAGCAGCGCCCAGGCGCCCGCCGGACGGAGCCGCACCCCGAGCACCCGGCAGGGCCGGCGGGGCGCCTGGACCACGGCGGACCGGGAGAAGATGCCGGTGACGCACGCGGCGGGAGTCGGAACCGTGCCGGCGGTGGTGACGTCGAGGCAGCGGTCGTCGAACTGGACGATCAGCTCCAGGTGGCCGTTGGGGAACACCCGCTCCTGCGGGTGCGCTGCCATGCCGTCGAAGTCCCACACCCGGTCCACCGCCCACTCGAGCGGGTCGCCCGGCCCCGGCCGCCATCCGGTGTGGGTCCACCGGCCCAGGTTCGAATCGAAGTGCTGCGCCACGATGGGCATGGGGCTCAAGCTACCGTCGCGGGCCGGACTCCTCCAGCGCGCTGCATATTTAGGTTTGTAGAGTATCCCTAACTAACGGTGGGATCTTAGTTAGGGACTGTCCGCCGGGGGCTCCAGTGTCACACTGGACGGGTCCCCGCTCATCGACCCCGTGTGATGCGACCCAAGAGGGCGGATGACGAGCAGATACCTGAGCCTGACGCTGGCGCTGATCCTGCCGGCCTCCAACTGGGCCTGTACCGGTCCGGCCAAAGACCTCGCCCTTCAAGGCGTCGTACGTGATTCGGCGACGACCCAACCGGTGCGCTTTGCCCTCGTCCACGTGGGCGACGACAGCACCCAGACCGACGCCGACGGGACGTTCAGCCTGAGCGTACCGCCCGGCAGGCATCTGGTACGGGTCTTCACCGGCCGTCATGAACCCTTCGAGCGGGAATACACGATTGACGGCGATCGGGACCTGTCCCTCCTGGTGCTGCGCTACGGAGCGTACGTGCAGGACGTCTCGGTAGGCGGCAACGGCACCGTGACAGCCACCATCAAGGATCTCCGAGACGGCTCGACCATCCTGCAGGGTTCCGAGACATGGGTGATCTACCCCAGCCCGGGCATCGTGCAGAGCAGCGCGATCTTCGCGTCTGAATGGGACTGGGAGCGCCTGGACGGGTTGTCCTGGCGGGTGACCGTGCGGACGAACGATCCCGGGATCACCGGAGTGACCTGGCTCATTTCGGACAACAACCTGCCGGCCTACTTCGACTGCACCGCGGCGGGAGCGTGCACCGAGAACTGACCGGCGTTAGAACGACAGAGCCAACGACTTCGCTTCGCTGCACGGCGGTTGCTTCCCCAGGAAGCTCACTAGCTCAGGAACGGTTGATTGCGTGCCGGCCCGTCGAGGGCCGACTCCCAGACCAGGTGCGCTCCGGAGTCGGGGTTCACTGGAGCCGAGCCAGCGCTTTCGGCATGAGCTGCCTCGACGTCTCGCTGTTCATCGAACTGACGATGAGCAACATCCCCTTGGCCGCGGCCTCGACGCCGACGATGGGGGTGCCTTCGACCTGGCTCTGGATGGCGGGGACACCGAGGCCCTCAACCGGGGTCACCGTGATCTTCATGTCGCCCACGCCCACGGGGGAGCCCTGCGCGCTACGCCATTCGGCCATCGCCGCGGAGCTCGCCACCGCCGGCATGCGGGCGGCGATCGTGACGGCCACGGTCTGAGGCACACCGCCCGGACCGTACCCGTAGGCATTGCAGACGCGCGTGTCGCCGTACTGGCTGGGCTCGGTCTTCACCACCTTCCAGCCCGCAGCCGCCTCGATCTCCTCGTTCGTGAGCAGCGTGCAGGGATCGATCGCGACGGCTTGCGCGGACTCCTTTTGGGGGAGCACGACGTCCTTCGACTCTTCAGCCCCACCGCACGCCTGGGCACCCAGGGCAAGGGACACCAGCGTGGTGATCCGTCTCGAGGTCGAGGGCATGGGTACGTCTCCTTGGCTACTGCCGTGGTACGAATTCAAGGATGAAGTTCTTGGGATCGACAATCGCCCAGGCATTCACGAGATACACGTCGAGTGCGGGCGTGACGACGACTTCGTGGACCGCGCCGGCGGCGAGCGCCGGCACGCTGATGACCTTGTCTGGAAACCGCTGCGCGACTGAGCCGGTGGCCGGTCGGCTTGGACGGAACCGCACCCCCGTTCCGGACGATCCGCTTCGCCCACGGAGCCTTCTCGAGCTCGGCTGTTCACGGCAGGACGAAACGACGATGGGAGCGGCAGCCGGTGCGCTGAGCCGGCCTTCGCTCAGAATTCGAGGCTGACCGTCAACCCTCCCGGCACGACCCGCACCGGCCCCATCTGCTTGGAGACCCAGCGCCCGCTGAGGTGGCCGATGAGCGCGCCGACCAGCACGTCGGAGGTCCAGTGCCGGTCGTCGTTGACGCGGGCCATGGCGGTCAGGGTCGCGGCGCCGTAGAGGGCGACGTCCGACCAGCTGTCGTCGGTCTCGTCGGCGATCGAGGTGGCGATCGCGAATGCCGCCGCCGTGTGTCCCGAGGGAAACGAGTTCGCGCCGCTGAAGGGCCGGAATTGATCCGGGTCGCCCGCGAAGGTTGGACGGGTCCGTCCGATGGTGTACTTGAGGCCGCTCGTGATCCCGGTCGCAAGCGCCGCCGCCGCGCCGGCGTGCAGCATCACCCGCTTCAGATCACTGCTCCCCGCGACCTCGCCCGCCAGATAGCCGACACCCAACGCCGGCACCACGTATTGCCACTCCCCGAAGGAGTTGCCGAGCTTCGCCATCGAGTTCGTCGTGTTCCCCCGGTGCTCCTGGGCCTCCTCACGGAACTCGCGGTCGCCCAGCAGGGCGGCGCCCAAGAGGAGCCCCGCCATGGTGGCGGTCTTCCGGGAGATGAGGGGACTGGAATGATGGACCGGCGCTACGGCGGACGGGACGGCGTCCGTCTGCGCCACTGCCTGCACGGGAAGCAGGGTCGCGTGGAACGCCAGAGCGGCGATCGCGAGGGATCCGCGAGCGGTCATTTGACTCTCGAGCTTCGGTGGTACCAGGGGGCCCTGCCGAACGTCGGTCGTTCAACTCTAAGGAACGACCACCGGGAGGCTGTGAAGGGGCCCAATCTAGCAAGGAGCGCACCGGTT
>Ga0210377_10003939_pt1 | contig 12640 bp, 8 predicted proteins | sample PLM4_65_b1redo_FD_155480 | JGI IMG/M metagenome (GOLD analysis project Ga0210377, IMG submission 155480) | Groundwater sediment microbial communities from an aquifer in East River, Colorado, USA - PLM4_65_b1 redo | ecosystem: Environmental > Terrestrial > Soil > Riparian zone | place: USA: East... | reverse complement strand
CTTCCACACCGCGACGCTCGCCTTCACCTGCGTGCTGCGGCCGGGCGAGACGCTCGAGTCGGAGCGCGTGATCGATCAGGTCGGGCCGATGACGACGGCGTACCTGCACTACTGGTACGAGTGGTACAAAAAGAGCGGCAGCGACGAGGCCGTCCCGCGCGAGATCCTCGCCGAGTGGCGCGAGTACCTCGAGCACGTCGAGAAGATGGAGACGCCCGAGGACCGGCGCTACCTGCAGATCCACGACGGACACTGCACGTACCTGATCCCGTCCGAGCGCCGTTACGTTACGCCGAACGTGATCCGGGCGGCGCGCGGCTTCGTGGGCGAGCCCGACGAGATCATCGAGATGCTGCGCGAGCGCGAGCAAGGGGGCCTGCGCGAGCTCGCGATCCTGCCACCGATCCACTGCGCGCGCGAGGTCTTCGCCGACTTCGCTTCGCAGGTGATCGCTCGCTACAGGTGACGGACGCCGCGCCCGCTTCCTCCGCGACGACGGTTGCCGGCGCCGTCGTCGCGCTGCTCGAGTCACTCGGCGTGCGCCGCGCGTACGGCCTCACGGGCGGTCCGATCGCGCCGTTTTGCGACGCGCTCGGGCGGTCGCGCATCCAGGCGCTGCACTGCCGTCACGAGTCGGGGGCCGCGTTCGCCGCGCTCGAGGACTCGCTCGCCTCGGGCGAGCTGTGCGCGGTTTTCGTCACCACCGGGCCCGGCATCACCAACGCGCTCACGGGGCTCTGCGCCGCGCGCAGCGACGGCGGGCGGGTGCTCCTGATCTCGGCCTCGACGTCCGCGCGCGAGATCGGGCGGCGCGCGTTCCAGGAGACGAGCCCTGCGACTCTCCCGGTCGAGGGGATCTTCCGCGCGGGGCCGATCTTCCACGCCGCCTGGCGGCTCGACCATTCGGCGCAGCTGCCGGCGATCGCGGCCGAGATCGCGTGCGGCCTCTCGCGGCCGGAGGGCTGGGTCGGACACCTGACGATCCCGATCGCGTCGCAGACCGAGCACTGCGGGCACGTTGCCGCACGCGTCGTCGCGGCGCGAGATGACTGCGATCCGGCGCAGGTCGACGCGTGCGCCGCACTTCTCGACCGCTGCGAGTACGCGATCTGGGCGGGCTTCGGCGCGCGCTTCGCCGCGGCCGAGATCGCCGAACTGGCGTCGCGTACCGGCGCGGCGGTGATGTGCTCGCCGCGCGCGAAGGGGGTCTTTCCCGAGGACCACCCGCAGTATCTCGGCGTCACGGGCTTCGGTGGCCACGAGCGCGTGAAGGAGTATCTGTGCGAGGCGCGGCCCGAGCGCATCCTCGTCTTGGGCACGCGGCTCGGCGAGCTCACCTCGTTCTGGGATCCGGAGTTCGTTCCGCGCGGGGGCTTCGTGCACGTCGACCTCGATCCGAGCGCAGCGGGCGCGGCCTATCCCGAAGCAGAGACGCTGGCCGTGCGGGCCGAGGTGCGCAGCTTCGTCCGCGCGCTGCTCGAGCGCTTGACCGTGCGCGCGGGAACGCCCGCCTGGACGCGACGCGCAGGTGCGAACGGAATCGCGCCGCGCGCGCGCGGCCCGGTCCGACCCGCGGCGCTGATGGCGGCGGTGCAGCGCGCGATCGTCGAGTCGAGCGACGCGATCGTGCTGACCGAGGCCGGCAACGCCTTCGCCTGGGGCACGCACGCGCTCCACTTCCGCACGCCGGGGCGCTATCGCACAAGCACCGCGTGGGGCGCGATGGGTCATGCGAGCTGCGGTGTGATCGGCGCGGCGCTCGCGAGCGGCGGTCCCGCCGTGGCCCTGGTCGGCGATGGCGCGATGCTGATGCAATCGGAGCTCAGCACCGCCGTCCAGTACGGGATTCCCGCGGTCTGGATCGTGCTGAACGACGGCGCCTACGGGATGATCGAGCACGGCATGCGCGCGCAGGGCCTGCGGCCGCTCGAGACTCAGCTTCCGGCGACCGACTTTGCAGCGCACGCGCGCGCGCTCGGTGCCGAGGGCGTGCGCATCGACCACGAGTCGGCGCTCGACGCTTCGCTCGACGGCATCGCCGCGCGCACGCGCGCGCGTCCGATCGTCGTCGACGTGCGCATCGATCCGACCGAGCCGGCGCCTTTTCTGCGCCGTGTCGAGAGCCTGATCCGCCAGACCCGCCACCAGCCGTCGAATCACCCGCACGAGGAGAACGCGTCATGAACGAATTCGTGGGCATGAAGTCTCTCGCCCTTTCCTTTCCGGCGCAGGTCCGCACGAACGACTTCTGGCGCGAGAGGTACCCCGCCCTGGTCGCCGACGAGGAGCGACGTACGCTCGCGCGCTTGTGGCGGTCGAATGCGCAGACGAAGGAGCTCGACGCGTTCGAGCGCACGATGGCGCCGTACCTCTGCGATCCGTTCCGCGGCGCGCGCGAGCGGCGCGTGCTGGCAAAGGGCCAGCCGCCGTCGTCCCTCGAGCTCGACGCCGCGCGCCGCGCGATGCGCGCCGCGAAGCTCGAACCGGGCGACGTGGAGCTCTTGATCTGCTGCTCGTTCCTGCCCGATCAGGTGGGCGTCGGCAACGCGACCTACCTCGCGCGCGAGCTCGGCCTGCGCTGCGCGGCGTGGAACATCGAGACCACCTGCTCGAGCGCGCTCGTCGCGCTCCAGAGTGCCAGCGCCCTGATCCGTTGCGGTGACTTCAAGATCGCGCTCGTGGTGGTCTCGTGCACGTACTCGCGCGTCGCAGACGAGGACGACACGCTGTGCTGGTTCCTCGGCGACGGCGCAGGCGCGTTCGTGGTGGGGAGCACACCCCCGGGCGCGACCTATCTCGGCGCGCGCTCGTTCCACACCGGCGCGACCTGCAACACGTTCTTCTACGAAGTCGTGCCGGATCCGCTGCGCGGCGCGCGCATCCGCATGGACTGCACGCCCGAGACGGGCAAGATCCTGTACGAGACCGCCGAGCCCTATCTGCGCGCGTGCAGCGAGGCGGCGGCGAGCGCGGCGGGCGTGAAGCTCGACGAGATCGACTGCTTCGTCTTCAACACGCCCACCGCCTGGTACGCCGACTTCTGCAGCGCGGCGCTCGGCGTGCCGCGCGCAAAGGCGGTCGACACGTACCCGGAGTACGCGAACATCGGCCCCGCGCTCCTGCCCGCGAATCTCTACCGCGCGGCGGCGAGCGGCATGCTGAAACCGGGAAACCTGGTACTGCTCTACACGGTGGGCAGCGTCTCGAGCGCCGGCGCGCTGGTCCTGCGCTGGGGAGACGTGGCACTCGGCGGTGTAGGGGAAGTGCGCGGCTAGGAGGCTTGGGTCAGGCGCCTCGCGCGCGCTCGAGCTGCCGGGCGACGATCGCGCGCAGCCGGACGCGATCGACGGGCTTGGTCAGGAACTCGTCGCAGCCCGCCGCGAGGCAGGCCTCGCGCGAGCCGTCCATCGCGTGCGCGGTGAGCGCGACGATGTGACCGTCGAAGCCCTCGCTGCGCAGGCGCCGCGTGGCCTCGTAGCCGTCGATCTCGGGCATCTGCATGTCCATCAGCACCAGGTCGAGCGGCGTGCCGCCGGAGCACGCCGCGCGCACGCGTTCGAGCGCTTGCGCGCCGTTCTCGGCGATCTCGACCTCGACTCCCCAGCGCTCGAGCAAGTGCACGAGCAAGCGGCGGCTGTCCGCGCCGTCCTCGGCGAGCAGAACGCGACCCGAAAGCCGGCTCGCGGGATCGAGCTCGACCTCGACCTCGGGCGCAGTCGTGGACTCGATCGCGCGCTCGGCCGGGATCCGGAGCGTGAACGTGCTGCCGCGACCGGGCTCGCTCACGAGCGTCAGCGTACCGCCGAGCGCCGTCGCGAGCCGGCGCGAGATCGCGAGCCCGAGGCCCGTGCCGCCGTGGCGGCGCGACATCGACGCGTCGCCCTGCGCGAACGCCTCGAAGACGACCTGCTGCATCTCGAGCGCGATGCCGACGCCCGAGTCCTCGACGTCGAAGCGCAGCCGCCCGGCCGACTCGAGCGTCACGGCCATGCGCACGAAGCCGCTTGGCGTGAACTTCACCGCGTTCCCCACCAGGTTGATCAGGATCTGCTGCAGTCGCGTGGCGTCGGAGCGGATCGCGCCCTCGATCGAGGGGTCGATCTGCACGCGCAGATCGAGCCCGCGCTCCTGCGCCCGCACGCCCATGAGCGCGGCCACCTCGCGCAGCAGGCGCGCGGGCTGGACCGGGCCGAAGTCGAGCTCCAGGCGCCCGGACTCCACGCGCGAAAGGTCGAGGATGTCGTTGATCACCGCGAGCAGGTGGGCGCCGTTGCGCCGGATCGTGCGCAGGTGCTCGAGCTGCTCGTCGGACAGCTTCTCGTCTTCGAGCATCTCAGCGAAGCCCAGGATCGCCGTCATGGGCGTGCGGATCTCGTGACTCATGTGGGCGAGGAAGTCGCTCTTCGCCTGGTTCGCGCGCTCCAGGTCGCGGATCGTGTGGTTCTTGATCGACTCGTAGATCCACCCGATCAGGAAGATCGTCATCGTGATCGCGACCAGCGACAGGCCCCAGAGCGCGTCGCGCGCCTCGGGCGAGAGCAGGTCATGGATGGGCAGGCCGATCGCCGGCGCCAGCGCCAGCGCCGCCAGCTCGACCAGGACGCAGGCCGTCCAGATCCAAGCCAGGCGGATACCGCCGAAGCCGAGCGCGAGAAGCGGATGCAGAACCATCCAAGGCAGGAGCGGTGAGCGATAGCCACCGGTGATCGAGCACATCACCGCCAACAGGCCCCCCAGGCTGAAGCCGAGCAGGCCGACCGACATGCCGATCGGGCCGCCGGAGCGGACGAGAATGGGCACGGCGGCGACCAGCGCCATGCCGATGGCCAGGCTGGTGAGCGCGACGCGCGCGTACGGTGCCGGGAAGACCGCCAAGTAGATGAGCGCGTACAGCGGGCTCCACGCCAGGATGGCGAGCGTGAAGCCGACCACGATCTTGCCCGTGCGCACCTGGTGCGGATCCGAGCCGCTCGGTACGAACCACGTGAGCGTCCGGTCGACGAAGCGGGGCAGCGTGGCGCGTCGTTGCGAGAGGTCTGACATCCCTCGCGGCGTATCGGTGAGGGACGCGATCAATTTGACTTCTGCGGGGCCACGTCGCGGAATGCGCGTGCGTGCTGCGGCGGCGATATCACTGGATCGAGATCGCGGATCAGAGCGGATGTCCGCGGCTTCTGCGCGACGGCCTGACGGACTACTTGCGGCACGCCGAGGCGACAATGCGGCCGTACGATCCGGCCGTGCCGCGCTTGAAGCGCGCCTTCGACGCCTCGGGCGCGCGCCGCGTGCTCGACCTGTGTTCCGGCGCTGGTGGACCGTGGCTTCCGCTGCTCGAGACCTGGGAGAAGCTCGGCAGTCCCCCGCCCGAGGTGCGGCTCACGGATCAGCGCGCGAGCCCCGAAGCGTGGCGGCACGCCAGCGACGCATCGGGCGGTCGGATCCGCGCGCACCCGGAGCCGATCGACGCGCGCGCGGTGCCGAAGGAGCTCGACGGCTTCCGCACGCTCTTCGCGGCCTTCCACCACTTCCGGCCCGCTGAAGCCGAGGCGATCCTGCGCGACGCGGCCCTGAAGCGTCAGGGCATCGCGATCTTCGAGGTCACCGAGCGCTCGTGGCGCGCCGTCGCGCTCGCCTGCTTCTCGTGGCTCTTCGTGATGCTGCTGACCCCGGGGATCCGACCGGTGCGCGTACGCCGGCTCGTGCTCACGTATTTGATCCCGTTGATCCCGCTGCTCGTGACCTTCGACGGTGTCGTCTCGTGCCTGCGCAGCTACACCCTCGACGAGCTCGGCGAGCTGGCGCGCAGGGCCGGCGGCGATCACGTCTGGGAATTCGGCCAGGCGAACTATCCCGGCTTCCCGATCCCCGTGACCTGGGCGATCGGCGTGCCGCGGCGCGCGACGAACTAGATGCCGCCGCCCTCGAGCAGCCGCGCGTTGGCCTCTTCGCGTTCAACCGCGGCCTGCAGCGCCGCGCGCGCGTCCGGATCGGGTTCGGCCGCCGCGAAGCCGCGGTAGAGACCCGCGCCCGCGCGCTCCAGCGTCGCCAGCAATGCTTTCTGCTCGGCGAGCGATTTGCCCGCGAAGAGCGCCGTCAGGATCTGCGCGGGCTCGGCGACCTTCCCGTCGCCCGAGAGCTTGTAGGTGACGAGCGCGCGGACGACCGGGCGGCCGTCGGGCGCGCGGCCTTCGACCTCGATCACCGTGATCGAGCGGCCGCGCGAGATCACGCGCGCTTCGGCGACGACCTCTTCCGCGCGCGCGCCGGAAAGGAACTGGATCTGAAAGCCGATCGTGGTGCCGCGCGGATGCTCGGGCAGCTCGCGCGTGCACCACGCGGCGGCCGTGGCCGCGACGTCGACGAGCGAGGAGAGTGCGCCGCCGTGCACTTGGTCCCCGACCGTGGCCAGCCCCGGGTCCCAAGGCAGCCGCGCGCGGACGATGCCCTCGGACACAGGCTCGACCCGAATGCCCAGACGCCGCGCGTAGGGTGAGCCTTCGATCGCCTTTACCACCTGCTCTTGCTGGCTCGACATGGCCGCAGTCTACATGCAGATTCCGATTCGACCGGGGGCGCGTCTCTGTGCTACTAGACGGCCGCCTGTATCACCGGGAGAGGGAGCCCATCCGATGGACAAGTTTGTCCCGCGCACCGTTTTTGTCCCGCGCACCGTTTGGATGACTGCCGCCGTCGCGCTCGTCGCCCTGCTCGGCGCCGACTCGGCGTTCGCGAGCGAGGCGTCGCTGAAGCTGCCGAGCTTCGCCGAGCCCGCCTTCTTTGGCGGAACCACCAGCGGCGCCAGCATCCTCATCTGGGGCCTGGTCGTCTGCGCGCTCGGCATGGGCTTCGGACTCTTCCAGTACATGCAGCTCAAGAACATGGCCGTGCATAGATCGATGCTCGAGATCTCCGAGCTCATCTACGCGACGTGTCAGCAGTATCTCGTCACCCAGGGGAAGTTCATCGCGATCCTCTGGATCTTCATCGGCGCGGTCATGGTCCTCTACTTCGGGTTCCTGATCCAAGACGCCGAAATGACGCCGTTCCGCGTCGCCATGATCCTTGGCTTCAGCCTGGTCGGGATCGCCGGCAGCTACGGCGTCGCCTGGTTCGGCATCCGCGTGAACACCTTCGCGAACTCGCGTACCGCCTTCGCGAGCCTGCGCGGCAAGCCCTTCCCCACCTATCAGATTCCCCTGCAAGCCGGCATGTCGATCGGCATGGTGCTGATCTCGGTCGAGCTCTTGATCATGCTCGGGATCCTGCTCTTCGTGCCCGGCAGCTTCGCCGGCCCCTGCTTCATCGGCTTCGCGATCGGCGAGTCGCTCGGCGCCGCGGCCCTGCGCATCGCGGGCGGCATCTTCACCAAGATCGCCGACATCGGCTCGGATCTGATGAAGATCGTCTTCAAGATCAAGGAGGACGACGCGCGCAACCCGGGCGTGATCGCGGACTGCACGGGCGACAACGCGGGCGACTCGGTCGGCCCTTCGGCGGACGGCTTCGAGACCTACGGCGTTACGGGCGTCGCGCTGATCACGTTCATCCTGCTCGCCTCGCACGAGGCCACCATCCAGGTGCAGCTGCTGGTCTGGATCTTCGCCATGCGCATCATGATGGTGATCGCGAGCCTGGCCGCCTACCTGATCAACGACGTGGTCGCGCGCGCGCGCTTTGCGGCCGTCGATCACATGGACTTCGAGCAGCCGCTCACCTTCCTGGTCTGGCTGACCTCGATCATCTCGGTCGTGCTGACCTACATCGTCTCGCACGCGCTGATCGCGGACCTCGGCGACGGGACGCTCTGGTGGAAGCTCTCCACGATCATCACCTGCGGCACGCTCGCGGGCGCGATCATCCCCGAGGTCGTGAAGGTCTTCACGTCGGTGAACTCGCGCCACGTGCGCGAGGTCGTGACGAGCTCGCGCGAGGGCGGTGCATCGCTGAACATCATCTCGGGACTGGTCGCCGGCAATTTCAGCGCGTACTGGATGGGCATGGTGATCGTGGCGCTGATGGGCATCGCCTGGGGCGTATCTACGCTGGGCCTGCAGGCGCTCTTCCCGATCGCGGGCTCGCTCGTCGACGCCTCGCCGGTGTTCGCGTTCGGCCTGGTCGCGTTCGGGTTCCTCGGCATGGGACCGGTCACGATCGCGGTCGACAGCTACGGCCCGGTCACGGACAACGCGCAGTCGGTGTACGAGCTCTCGCTGATCGAGACCATCCCCAACGTGAAGGCCGAGGTGAAGCGCGACTTCGGCTTCGAGCCGAGCTTCGAGCGCGCCAAGGAGTTCCTCGAGGAGAACGACGGCGCGGGCAATACCTTCAAGGCGACCGCCAAGCCGGTGCTGATCGGCACCGCGGTCGTCGGCTCCACGACGATGGTCTTCTCGATCATCTTCCTGCTCACCAACGGCATGACCACCGATCTCGAGAAGCTCTCGCTGATCCACGCGCCCTTCCTGCTCGGCTTGGTCACCGGCGGCGCGATGATCTACTGGTTCTCGGGCGCGTCGATGCAGGCGGTGTCGACCGGCGCGTACCGCGCGGTCGAGTTCATCAAGCAGAACATCCGGCTGGAGGGCGTCGAGAAGGCCTCGGTCGAGGACAGCAAGAAGGTCGTCGAGATCTGCACGATCTACGCGCAGCGCGGCATGTTCAACATCTTCCTGGCGATCTTCTTCGGCACCCTTGCCTTCGCCTGCGTCGAGCCGTTCTTCTTCATCGGCTACCTGATCTCGATCGCGATCTTCGGTCTGTACCAGGCGATCTTCATGGCCAACGCCGGCGGCGCCTGGGACAACGCCAAGAAGATCGTCGAGACGGAGCTGAAGGCGAAGGGCACACCGCTCCACGACGCCTGCGTCGTGGGCGATACCGTCGGCGATCCGTTCAAGGACACCTCGTCGGTCGCGCTGAACCCGGTGATCAAGTTCACCACGCTCTTCGGCCTGCTGGCCGTCGAGCTCGCGGTCGAGCTCGGCCGCACCAACCCGACGCTGACCCACCTGCTCGCGGCGGGCTTCTTCGTCGTGTCCGCGTACTTCGTCTACCGTTCCTTCTACAAGATGCGCATCGAGGGAGCGGCGGTCTGAAGTAGGCGGTCGAGCGCTACTTGTACTTCACCGAGCAGCCGTAGGGCTTCGTCTCGCTCGGATCGGGCGTGCCGCTCGCGAGCAGCGCCGCGACGGCGTTGCCGACGTAGCTCGTCGGCGTCGCCGCGTTGCCGGTCGGGTCGTCGTCGACCGCGCCCGCGTAGCGAAGCACGCCCTGGGCGTCGATCACGAAGAGATGCGGCGTGGTGCGCGCGCCGTACAAGTGACCGAGCTCGCCGTCGGCGTCCTGCAGCGTCGGATACGCGAAGCCCTGCTCCGCCTTCCAGGCCTTGGTGTCCGCAGCGGTGTTCGAGTGCGTCGAGTTCACCGCGAGCCAGACGACGTCGCTTGCGCCGAGCGTCTTGGCGAGCTTCTCCATGGTGTCGGCCGAGTAGTGCCGCGCGACGAACGGGCAATCGGGATTGGTCCACTCGAGCACGACCGCGCGACCAAGATAGGACGAGAGCTCGTACTTCGCGCCCGTCTCGTCCACGGCCGTGAAGTCGGGCGCGGGCTTGCCCACTGCCGCTGGCCCGGTGGCGACGGCCAACACGAGCGTCAGGATTGCAACACCGAGATGGATCATGTCTTCTCCTTTGCGGCAAGCGCCGCCTGCTGCAGGGCTTCGATGAACAGATCAACCGTGAGGATCTCCGGCAGCACGACCGGCTGGTCCGGGGCGCTCGGCGAGTAGACCAGGTAGAGCGGCACGCCCGCCTTGCCATAGCGCGCGAGCTCGGCGCGGATCGCCTCGTCGCGCCGCGTCCAGTCGCCGACGAAGGTTTCGACCCCGAGCTTCTCGAGCTCGGCCTGCACGCGCGCGTCGCCGAAGACGACGTGCTCGTTGACTTTGCAGGTCAGGCACCAGTCCGCGGTGAAATAGACGAACACCGGCGTTCCGCGCATGAGCGCGGCGCGGATCTCGGGCGGCGCGAACGCGCGCCCATGCATCGTGTCCGTCGCCGGCGTCGCCTCCGAGACCGGCCGGGCTTCGGCGACCGGCAGCGCCGCGAGACCGAGGATGGCGAGCAGGGCGAGCGAGACCGAGGCCAGGCGGGCGACACCCGGCAGCTCGGCGCGCTGCAGCACGCCGAACGCCCACGCGCCCGCGCCGACGACGAGCAGGTACGCGAGCAACGCCGTCTGCGCGCCCGCGCCCGCCGAGCGGCCCATGATCCAGAGCAGCCAGACGACCGTGCCGAGCAGCGCGAAGCCGAGCCCCGCGCGCAGGTGAAGCATCCACGGGCCGCTGCGCGGGATGAAGCGCGCCCAGCCGGGAACGAGCGTCACGAGCACGAATGGCAGCGCGAGACCAACGCCGACCGCCAGCAAGATCGCGACGATCATCGGCCAGGGGCTGGCGAACGCGAAACCGACGGCCGTGCCGAGAAACGGCGCGGAGCACGGCGTCGCGACGACGACGGCGAGCAGGCCCTCGAAGAAGCTCCGCCGCGCGCCGACCGCGCCCGCACCCGCGCTCGCGAGCCGGGTGGCGTCGAAGGCGATCTCGAAGACGCCGAAGAGATTCAGCGCGAAGACGACGAGCACGGCCGCCACGGCCGCGACGAAGAGCGGCTCCTGGAACTGGAACCCCCAGCCGACGGAGGTGCCCGCGGCGCGCAAGGCCGCGACCACGAGCGCGAGCGCCAGCATGGTCACGAGCACGCCCGCGAGATAGGCGACACCGAAGCGGATCACCGCCCCGCGCCGCTGGTGCGCGAGCTCGGCGATGCCGAAGACCTTGATCGCGAGTATCGGCAGGACGCACGGCATCAGGTTCAGGATCAGGCCGCCCGCCAGTGCGAGCAGCAGCGCCCGCCAGAGCGGGATCGCGAGCGCCGGATTCACGAGCTCCGCCGGCTCGAGCCAGGGGCTCTCGAGCGCGAGCACCGGCGCGCCAGCCGCGGCGCGCGGCAGCGGCAGATCCACCTCGACGAACTCCGGCTGGTCGTCTCGCGTGAGCGCGAGCACGCCGCGCAGGCGCTCGCCCTCGGCCTTCGGCGGATCCGCGCCGGCGCGACCGGAGAGCGTGAGCAGGAATCCGCCCGCCAGAAACTCGGGTTTGCGGCCGCCGGTCGCGGCGACCTCGATGCCGTCGATGCGATCGGGGACGAACGCGTCCTTCGCGTCGTTCGTTCCCGGCAGGAGATCCGCGCAGGCGTCCGGGCTCGCGCCCGTGTCGCGGCAGCTGCGCACCGCGAGCGCCGCGCGGAACGCGTCGCCGGGGCGGATCGCCGAAAGCGAGTACACGGCTTCGAGCTCGAGCCCGAGCGCCGCTGGCTCGCGCGGGATGCGCGCCGCCCATTGCTCGAAGAACGCGTGCGTCTCCGGATCCGCGAGCGTGGCCTCGTCGCTGACGCGAATCGTGCGCTGCAGGTGCACCTCGCCCGGAATGCACTGGACCTCGCAGACCAGGAACTCGGCGTCGACGCGAGCCTCGATCTCGCCCGAAACGCCCGGCGCGAAGCGCGCCTCCGAGGCCAGCAAGACCTCGTCGGCGTAGCCGTAGGTGGTGATGAAGCCGTCGGCCTCGCGGAAAATCTCGGGGAAGGGCCAACGGATCGGGCCCACATCCGCGCCGTCGATCTGCCAGGCGAGCCGCGTCGGGATCCCGGACTGCCCGGAGTTCCGCCAGTACACGTGCCAGCCGCGGTCGAGGGTCAGGTACACGCCCAAGCGGAACGGCTCGCCCGGCCGCACCGTCTCGCTCTCGACGTAGAACCGCGCCTCGACGCGGGCCTCGTCGCCATCCGACGCGCCCGTCCCCGCGGCGCCCTCAGGCACGGCCGGAGCCGCGGCGGCGACGCCAGCGAGAAGCGCGAAAAGCAGGCAGAGGAGGGTTCGGCGCATCGGCGCCTGCAATCTACAGGACTCAGCCGTCCCCGGCCGCGTTGCACGACACGCACCGGCCGGCGAAGATCGTCTGGCCTGCGGGCGTCGAACGGTCGTCCGCTTCCCGGAGGAATCGCATGAAACGCGTCTTTCTGTTCGTGCTCACCAACCTCGCCGTGCTGCTCGTGCTCGGCGTCGTCGCTCATCTCTTCGGCGTCGACCGCGCCGCGCCGGGTCAATACGGCGCGCTGCTCGCGATGGCTGCGATCTTCGGCATGGGCGGGTCGTTCATCTCGCTCGCGATCGCGAAGTGGAGTGCGAAGCGGATGATGGGCGTGAAGCTGATCGCACAGCCGAGCGGCGACGCGGAGCAGTGGTTGGTGGCGACCGTCGCGCGGCACGCGCAGGCGGCGGGCATCGGCATGCCGGAGGTCGGCATCTTCGACTCGCCGCAGCCCAACGCTTTCGCGACCGGTGCGCGGCGCGACGCCGCGCTCGTCGCGGTCTCGACGGGGCTCTTGCGCTCGATGAACCGCGAGCAGATCGACGCCGTTCTCGGCCACGAGATCTCGCACGTCGCGAACGGCGACATGGTGACGCTCACGCTGATCCAGGGCGTGCTGAACACGTTCGTGATCTTCCTGTCGCGCATCGTCGGCGGGATCATCGACAAGGCCGTATTCCGCTCGGAGCGCGACCACGGCCCGGGCTAT
>Ga0210377_10003938_pt1 | contig 12640 bp, 14 predicted proteins | sample PLM4_65_b1redo_FD_155480 | JGI IMG/M metagenome (GOLD analysis project Ga0210377, IMG submission 155480) | Groundwater sediment microbial communities from an aquifer in East River, Colorado, USA - PLM4_65_b1 redo | ecosystem: Environmental > Terrestrial > Soil > Riparian zone | place: USA: East... | reverse complement strand
GGGGGAGACGAACCCGGCCAGGCCGAGCGAGGCGGGGCCGAAGAGCCGCAGCGCCCCCCGCGTGCCGATGACGATCTCGGCGGCGGCCGCCGCCGCCCGCTGCGCCTCGCCCCGCGCCCCGCGCGATGCCTCGGGATCCCAGCGCGCGACGCGGGCCCTGGGAAAGCGCCGCCGCACGGCGTGCTCGACGCGTTCGAGCCCCCAGCCGAACGGCGACAGGCGCCGGCCCCCGCAATGGCCGCACGTCTCCATCAATGGCACGGCCGTGCCGCACAACCGGCAGGTCAGCGTGGCGCCCGAGCGCGAATAGGTCAGGGCCAGCGCGCACTCCGGACAGCGCACCACCTCGCCACACTCGTCGCAGGCCAGCGAGGCGGCCAGCCGGCTCACCAGCAGCAGCACGCGCCGCCTCGCCGCCAGCGTCTCGCGCACGGCGCGGGCCAGTGGCGGCGTCAGCGGCTCACGGCGCAGGATGCCGCGCGTGTCGGTGATCGTCACCGACGGCCACGGCCCCGGCGCCGGCGGCGCCATCGCGGCGCCGGCACGATCGGTGGCGCGCCACCACAGCTCCACGCTCGGCGTCGCGCTGGTGAGCAGTACGGACAGGCGCTCGCGCCGCGCGCGCTCCAGCACGATCTCGCGCGAGTGCAGGCGCGGCGGTCCGGGCGGCTTGTGGGCGGCCTCGTGCTCGTCGACCAAGGCCAGCAGCGCGCCCGGCCGCAGCGGGGCCAGCAACGCCGAGCGCGTGCCGACAGCCACGCGGGACGAGCCGTCGCCGAGGCGCGCCCACGCCTCCGTTCGCGCGCCGTCGGCGACGCCCGAGTCCAGCCGCACCACCGGACCGCGCCGGGCGAGCCGCTGCGCCCATCGCGCCGCACCTTCCACGTCGGACACGATGACGAGCGCGCTGGGCGCCTCGGTCACGCGCTCGAGCAGCCGGCGCTCGCGCCCCGCGCCGATCAGCACCTCCACCGATGCGGCCGGGGTCGCGTTGCCGCGGGCGTTCGAGGCCGGGCCCGGGTCGGGCGCCCGAGCGGAACCGTCCGGCGCGGACGACGCGGCCGGCGGCGGCAGCAGCGCGGCGCACGTCGAGCCGACCGAGGACAGCGACTCGCGCGCGATCCACTCCACGAGCTCCAGTCGGGCGGGCGGCAGGACCGGCGTGCGCTCGGACACGGCGAGCAGCGGCTTGAGGGCCGACTCGTCGCCGTCACGCAGCCTGACGACGACGCCGATGCGCTTGGCCCCGCGCAGCGGCGCCAGCACGCGCTGCCCGCGGGCGACGTCCAGCCCCGGTGGGACCCGATACGAAAACGGATGATCGACCGGAGCGTCGAAGGCGACCTCGGCAATCATCTCGCCTTGCGCTGGTCGTACTCCCGCTTGGCGAGCTTGAGGTCTTCCCAGGCCATGCGCTTGTAGTCCTGGCCGGGGTTGCGCAGCAGGAAGGCGGGGTGGAACGTCGGAATCAGCACGGCGGCGCCGTAGGAATGCATCCGGCCGCGCAGCTTGCCGATCGGCTCCTTCGTGCGCAGCATCGCCTGCGTGGCCACGCTGCCGAGCGTGAGGATCACCTTGGGCTGGATGACGGCCAGCTTGTCGGCCAGGAACGGCGCGCACGCCGCCAGCTCGTCGGCCTCTGGATTGCGATTACCGGGCGGCCGGCACAAGACCGTGTTTGTAATGAAGACCTCGTCGCGCGTGAGCTTGACCGACTCGAGCATCCTGGTGAGGAGCTGGCCGGCGCGGCCGACGAACGGCAGACCCTGCGCGTCCTCGTCGGCGCCGGGCCCCTCGCCGATGACGACCAGGTCGGCCTGCGGGTTGCCGGAGCCGAAGACGACCGTGTGGCGGCCCTCGCACAGCTTGCAGGCGCGGCAGCCCTGCAGCCTGGCCTCCTGGGCGCGCAGCGCCTCGGCCGGCGTCGTCAGGAAGTCTCCCTCGAGGGTGATGCTCTCCACGCCGAGGTCGCGATGGAAGCGAAGGGTGGCGGCCAGCGCGCCGAGCGCGTCGGCCAGCGCGGCCCGGGCGTCGTCGCTCAGCGGACGACCTTGTGCGCGGGATGGGCCGCGCGCAGGGCGAGGATCTCGTCGAGGATGGCGTCGGCGACCGCCGCCTTCGGCATGCGCGGCAGCGTGCGGCCGCCGCCCCAGCGGTCGATGAGCAGCACCTCGTTGTCCTCGGCGTCGAAGCCGATGTCGCGGCGGCTGACGTCGTTGGCGACGAGCAGGTCGATGCCCTTGGCCTGCAGCTTGGCCCGCGCGTTGGCGACGACGTCGTGGGTCTCGGCGGCGAAGCCGACGATGAAGGCGCCGCCGGCGCGGGCGGCAACCTCGGCCAGGATGTCGGGATTGGGTGTGAGCACGAGCGTCAGGTCGCGCTTGCCCTTGATCTTCTGCTCGGCCGGATGCGGCACCCGGTAGTCGGCGACGGCGGCGGCCTTGATGACGATGCTCGCGCGCTCGGCGTGGTGCAGCACGGCCTCGCGCATCTCCTCGGCCGTCTGGACGGGGACGAACACGGCGGGGGGCGGCGGCGTCAGCGCCGTCGGGCCCGAGACCAGCGTGACCTGGGCGCCGCGCCGCGCGGCGGCGGCGGCCAGCGCGTAGCCCATGCGACCCGACGAGCGGTTGGAGATGTAGCGCACGGGGTCGATCGGCTCCCGCGTGGGCCCCGCGGTGACCAGCACGCGCTCGCCGGCGAGGTCGCGCGTGGGCGTCAGCGCGCCGAGCACGGCCTCGACGATCGTGTCGACCTCGGGCAGCCGGCCGCGGGCGTTGAGCCCCGAGGCCAGCGCGCCGGCGTCGGGCTCCAGCACGGTGACGCCGCGCGCCCGCAGCGTGGCGACGTTGGCGACGACCGCCGGATGCTGCCACATGCCGCCGTCCATGGCCGGGGCCACGACCACCGGACAGCGGGCCGCCAGCAGCACCGTCGTCAGGAAATCGTCGGCGATCCCGTGGGCGGCTTTGGCGAGCAGGTTGGCGGTAGCCGGCGCCACCACCACGGCGGCGGCCTGCTCGGCCAGCGCCACGTGCTCGACGGCCGCGTCGCTCTGCGGGTCGAACAGGGTGGTGAGGACCGGCCGGCCCGAGAGCGTACGGAAGGTGAGGGGGCCGACGAACTCCCGCGCGTGCTCGCTCAGGCACACGCTGACGCGGGCCCCGCGTCGCGTCAGCTCGCGCAGCAGGTAGACCGCCTTGTAGGCGGCAATGGAGCCGGTGACGCCGAGGATGAGCTCTCGGCCGTCGAGGGTCGAGCTCATCCCTTCTTTTCGTCCTCGTCCTTCACGCGGTACTCGACCTTGGCGGCCGCGATCTCCTCCAGGGCCGAGCTGGTCGGCTTCTTGTGCTTCGAGTCCACCCGGGTCTGCGCGCCACGATTGAGCTGGCGGGCCCGCTTGGCCGACAGGACGACGAGCAGATACCGGTTCGACACCTTGTTGAGTGCATCTTCCAGGGAAGGGAACGCCATCAGTTCGGTACCTCCAGGTCTGGGAAGGTGAGGGCCAGGCGCGCCACACGGCAGCGCTCGGCCAGGATGATCGACGAAAGCTGCTCCATGGCCTCCTTGACGTCGCGGTTCACGACCAGGTAATCGTACCGCCGCCACAAAGCCACCTCGTGGCGGGCTCGCTCCAGACGCGTGGCGATCGCGCTGCCGGGCTCGGAGCGCCGCTCGCGCAGGCGCTGCTCCAGCTCGGCCATCGACGGCGCCACGATGAAGATCAGCACGGCCTCCGGATAGCGCGCGCGGAGCTGGGTGGCCCCCTGCGTGTCGATGTCGAGCAGGACGTCGCGGCCGTCCCGCAGCGCCGCCTCCAGCGGCCCCGCCGGCGTGCCGTACAGGTTGTCGTGCACGGTCGCCCACTCCGCCATCTCGCCGCGGGCCAGCATCGCGCGGAACTCGGCCTCGCTCACGAATCGAAAGTCGCTGCCGTCGATCTCGCCGGGCCGCGGCGGCCGCGTCGTCACCGACACCGAGTAGGCGAGGTCGTGCAGGCGCAAGCGCATCTCGCGGCACAGCGTGGTCTTGCCCGCGCCCGACGGCGCCGAGACCACGAACAGGGTGCCGCTCCGGCGAATCACTCGGCCGGGCCCCGATCGGTGGCCAGCCGCTGGGCCAGGGTCGCCGGCTCGAGCGAGGAGAGGATGAGGTGATCGCTCCCCGTCACGATGACGGCCCGGGTGCGGCGTCCGTTGGTGGCGTCGATGAGCTTGCTGCTGCCCTTGGCGCGCTCGATCAGCCGCTTCACCGGCAGCGAGTCGAGGGCGACGATCGCCACGATCTGCTCGGCCACCACCACGTTGCCGTGGCCGACGTTCATGAGGTGGACGGTGGCGCCGTTCGTCCGGCTACTCAAGGTTCTGAACCTGTTCGCGCATCTTCTCGAGCACGCCCTTGCCCGCCAGCGCCGCCTGGCTCAACTCCAGGTCGTCGGCCTTGCTGGCGACGGTGTTCACCTCACGGCCGAGCTCCTGGAGCAGGAAGTCGAGCGCCCGCCCGATCGCGCCGCCCTTGTCCAGCACGAGGGCCAGCTCGGCCAGGTGCGCCCGCAGGCGCGTGAGCTCCTCGGCGATGTCCGCCTTGTCGGCCCACAGCGCGGCCTCGGTCAGGATCCGCGCCTCGTCGATGGCGGCCGCGCCGAGCAGCGCGCGCAGGCGCTCGCGCAGCCGCTCCTCGCGGCGCGCGACCCCCGCCGGGGCGCGGGCGGCCATCGCGTCGACGATCACCGCGAGCTCGGCGTGCAGGCTGCGCAGCTCCTGGGCCAGGCGCTCGCCCTCGGCCGTGCGGCGCTCGACCAGCTCGTCGAGCGCGCGGGCGAGCGCCTGCTCCAGCATGGGCCACGGCACCACCGCGTCGGCCGGTTCCGGCTCCTCCACGCGTACGACGCCGGGGCGATGGAGCAGCCACTCGAGCGTGACGCCGCCGCTGACGCCGAGATCGCCCAGCTCGGCGGCCAGCGCGCGAGCCCGCGTCACGTACTCGCGGGCGAGCGCGGTGTCGGTGACGACCCGCTGGATGGCGTGCCCGGCGACGGCCGTGACCTGGACCGTGACGTCCACGCGCCCGCGCTCCAGCCGCGCGGCGACGGCGCGGCGCGCCTCGAGCTCGAACGGCGCCAGCGCCCGCGGCAAACGCAGGGCGACGTCGAGGTGGCGATGATTGACCGAGCGCGCCTCCACCGTGACGACAAGCGTGTCGCCGCGCACCTCTGCGCGCCCGAACCCGGTCATGCTTCGGACCATCGAATGCCCCAGAATGGCTGAAATTCTCTGTAGTGTCAATATGTTATGATCCGCCAAGGAGGATCGCGTGAAGCGATGGGCTTGGCTGGGGGCGGGGCTACTCGTGCTGCTCGGCTTGGTCACCCTCGGCGCCGCCCGGATGGCGGGCCGGCCGGGCTCGCGGCCAGCCACGCTGCTGTCGGTGGTGACCATGTGGCTCGCCGCCTGGGTGCTGTGGGGGTTCGCGGGCGGGCTGGCGGCCCACTACGGCGTGCTGACGACGTACGACGGCACGCTCTTCACCGCGCTCGCGGTGGCCGGCGGGGTCTGGCAGTATCGCACGCAGGTGCGACAGGGACGACAGCAGGGACTGGCGGTCTTCGTGGCCGCGCAGCTCCTCTGGCTCGGGGTGGTGTTGTGGCAGAACGGAGTCCTGATCGGATGAAGACCCAGGACCGCGCGCAGGTCGCGTCCATCCTTGCTCACCGCGGCGAGTTCTTCCGCGTGCTCCAGCAGACGTCGCGCACGCAGTGCGCGGTCATGACCATCGCGCCCGGCGCCGACGGCGGCCCCGCCGAGGAGCACGGCGGGGATCAGATCGTCTACGTGATCGAGGGCGAGGCGCGGCTGCAGATCGACGGGCGTGAGCACCGCGCCGGCGCCGGCACGCTGATCACGATTCCCGCCGGCGCGAATCATCACGTGGAGAATCCCGGCTCGACGCCGCTCTTCTTCCTGACCGTGTACGCGCCCCCGGAGTACTGACGGTGGACGCGGCGAAGTCCTGTTGCGTCACCATCGGCTCCCCGCCGTCCGCCTCGAGCCGGTTTCCACTGAGGCATCGAGGTCGAGCGCGACCTCGTGGGGGCCGATCGCTGGGCTGAGACAGCGGACGCGGCCGGGCACCGCGAGGCCGGGCGTGGCGTAGAGACGGCGCGCGTCGGCGAAGCCGTCCGCGGCCTGCGTGCGCTCGGCCACCTCGTCGAGAAGCGCCAGCTCGGCGTCGGGCTCGGCCTGCATCAGCCCCCAGACGTCCCACAGCAGCAGCTCCACCTTGTTCAGCGCGGCGAGATCCTGGACCACGTGACCGCGCACGAACCCCAGCCCCCGCGGCTGCGACAGCTCGGGCGCCAGCCCGAACGTGTCCGGATCGGCGTCGCCGGCTCGACACAGCTGCCAGGCGTGCCCGCCCACGAGGAACTGGTCGCGAGGCACGTCGAAGGGGTCGAAGCCGATCCGATAGTGCGCGAGGTGGCGCTCGCTCAGCTGGGGATCGACCAGCCGCCAGCGACGCTGCCCGCCGTCCCACCACTCGAGGATCTCGTGGTCGACGTGGAAGCCCGGGCTGAAGTAGCGCGCGAAACCGACGCGCGCGCGGGCCGGTATCCCGCGCGCGCGCGCCAGCGCGCACAGCAGCACCGTGAAGTCGCGACAGCAGCCGACCAGGCGTCGCTCGGGCGGCCGCGGCTCGGTCAGCGGCCGCGCGTCGAGCGCAGCCAGCCGCGCCAGCATGGCCCACGCGTGTCGCGTGTCGATCTCGGCGATCCGGTCTCGCGGGGGCCGCCAGCCGAAGATCGCCTCGTCGGCGAAGTAGTGGAAGACGAGGCCTTGCACGATCCGGGCGAGCGCGCGGAGGTCGCCGGGCAGGCCGGCGAGCGCGCCGGCCTCGGGGCCGGGATCGGTGATCGGGCCCTGGCTCGCGTAGTAGGTCAGCGGATCCGGCGCGCCACCGCGGCTCACAGCGGTCTCACGGGCAGGCACAGCTCGCACCGGAAGCGCTGCGGCTTGGCGTCGTCGGTCGGGTCGCCGCGATACAGCTCGTAGCAGGGCCGGTCGTCGGGCTCGTATCCGCTGCCCGGCAGCCACGCGCTGAAGACACGGTTCCACGCGTCCTCGATCTCGTGGGCGGTGCCGGCGAACGCGGCGACCGCGTGGCGGCCGGCCACCACGTCCGTCACGTTGACCCACTGATCAGCCGTGAAGTCGGGCGGGACGACGACGCAGGCGTCGTAGCGGCACCGCTCGGCCGCGGTGATGGCCGGGTCGTCGTAGGCGACACCCAGCCGCGGGTGCGCCGGCGTGCACAGACCGCGGGGCTCCATCCACGTCCGCAGCCGGCGCCACAGCGCGGGAATGCCGTGAGCGCCGTAGGGCCCGACGTAGCGCATGTAGGCGACGTGGAACGCGGGCAGATCGCGGACCTGAGCGCGCATCGGCTCCTCCGTGGGGCGATTGCGAGGAGTATCCGCCCGACCGGCGCGCCGTGCTTTGCCCGGCTTGCGAAGCGGTTTGCCCGGCTTGCGCCCGCGCGCCTGGCGGGCGCGCCAGCGCTCGGCGCCGCCGGCCTGCCACTGGGTGGCGGTCATTCCGAAGCGCGCCCGGAACGCGCGCGCGAACGTCGCCGCCGACGAGAACCCGTGATCGAGCGCGACCGCCAGGACGCTCAGCCCGGGGTGCTGCCGCAGGGCGCCGGCGGCCTTCTCGATCCGCTGGCGCTGGATGAAGCCGAACAGCGTCTCGCCGGTGACGGCCCGGAAGACGCGGTGGAAGTGAAACGGCGAGAAGGCCGCCACCCGGGCCAGCGTCGCCAGGGACAGTTCCTCGGCCAGGTGCGCGCGGACGTGATCGATGACCCGGTTGACCCGCTGCTCGTACTCGAGCCGGCTAGCGCCCGCCACCGACGTGACGCCCGCGCGCCGACCGTCAGGTGCGGCTGCCGGGCTTGATCGCGACGCTGCCGGCCTGGCAGAGCGGACAGGATTCCGGCGGGTACGTCGTGGCCGTCACGGTGGCCAGGGCCACGCGCCTCATCGGGAAGGCGGCGGTGCCGCCGCTGCGATCGATCAGCGAGCCGACGCCGACCACGATGGCGCCGTGCTCCTGCACGCAGTGCACGACCTCGCGCGTGGAACCGCCGGTGGTGATGACGTCCTCGACCACCAGGCAGCGCTCGCCGGCACTGAGCGTGAAGCCGCGCCGCAGCCGCATCACTCCGTTCTCCCGCTCGGTGAACAGCGCGCGCACTCCCAGGGCCCGGGCGACCTCGTGGGCGACGAGGATGCCGCCGATCGCCGGCGCCAGCACGGTCTGCACGCGGTCGTCGCGGAACGACGCCGCCAGCCCTTCGCCGAGGGCGGCGGCGTCCTCGGGATACTGGAGCACCAGCGCCGACTGCAGATAGACGTCGGAGTGCAGGCCGGACGTGAGGCGGAAGTGGCCGCGCAGCAGCGCGCCGCGCTTCTCGTAGCGCTCGAGCGTCTCCCGTTCCGTGAGCCCGGCGGGTGTCCGCATGGCCACATGATATGTCACTCCGTCCACGCCGGCGATACGCGCCCGGCGCCGCCCGGGGCGATTTGACGCGCGCGTGCCATTCGCGGGTGTCGGGGGGTGCAGATGACCGCACGTGGACACTGTCAGCCGGTGTCATGTGCGCCTTCCGCACACGTTGACGTCCAGCGCGCTTGGCAATCGCGTTGCACCCCTCGATGCACGGTCGCACGAGTGTCACGAGGGAGGGGGAGCGATGGCGAAAGTCATGGTCGTCGACGACGCCTACTCCGAGCTCAAGCTCATGGAGTCGATCCTCCTCGGCGCCGGGCACCAGGTCGTGTCGCTCATCAACGGCGACGCGTTGGAGGACAAGGTCACGATCGAGCGCCCCGACGTGCTGCTACTCGACATCGTCATGCCGAAGCGCAACGGCTACGAGCTGCTGCGCTCGCTCAAGCGCAATGCGCAGACGCGGACGACGCCGGTCGTGCTGGTGTCCTCCAAGAATCAGGAGAGCGATCGCCTGTGGGGCAAGCGCCAGGGCGCCGACGACTATCTCGGCAAGCCGTTCACGTCCGACCAGCTGCTGACGATGGTGGGCCGCTTTGTCCGCTGAGACGCCGGCCCCCACCGCGCTCGCGCCCCCGTCCGAGGCGCCGCCCACCGCCCGCGCCTGCGTGGTGGTGCTTGGCGGCCGGCAGTTCGCCGTGGACGTGACGGACGCCCGCGAGGTGGTCGTGCTCGACGCCACGACGCCGGTGCCGGGCGCGCCGGCGGCGGTGGTCGGCGTCATGAACCTGCGCGGCAACGTCCTGCCGGTGGTGGAGGCGCGTCCGCTGCTCGGCCTGCCCGTCCGCGCGGCGACCGATCGGGCCCTCGTGCTGGCCGACGGCGAGCGGCGCGCCGCCGTCCTCATCGAGGCCGTGCTCGGCCTCACCACGCTCGACGGCGTGCGGCCACCGTCCCCCGACACACCCGGGAGCTTCACGATGGGCGAGCTGAGCGCCGATACCGGCGGTCAGGCCACGCTGCTCGATGGGCGCGCGGTGCTGGCCGCGCTCCGGCGCGCCTGGGAACCCGCCTCGGGAGGGGCATGATGAATCGACGAGCCGTCCTCCGCTTGCTGTCCGCCGCGCTGGTGCCGGCGACGCTCGGACGCGCCGCCGGGGCCGCCGCCCAGGCGGCGTCGCCGCGGCCGTCGACGAAGTGGGTCCCGGTCGAGGTGCCGAGCGCCAGCGCGCCGGGGGTCACCGCCCGCGAGGTCCGCATCGGGATGAGCGCGGCGTTCAAGGGCACGGCGGCCGGCCTCGGTACCGAGTTCTACCGCGGCGCCCAGGCGTACTACGACGAGGTCAACGCGCGGGGCGGCCTGTTCGGGCGGATGCTGACGGTGGTCGGCCTCGACGACAACTACGAGCCGCTGCCGTGCGTGAAGAACACCATCCAGCTCCTGGAGAAGAACTCGGTGTTCTTCCTGTCCAACTACGTCGGCACGCCGACCCTGACCCGCGCGCTGCCGGTCATCAAGCGGTACGCCGATCAGCAGGTGGTGCTCGTCGGCAACTTCACCGGCGCCCAGCCGCAGCGCGAGGCGCCCTACGTCGAGCACGTGTTCAACGTCCGCGCCTCGTACCGCCAGGAGATGGCGGCGCTGGTCGACCGGTTCTGGCAGCTCGGCGCCCGCAACCTCGGTGTCTACTCGCAGGCCGATGCCTACGGTCGCAGCGGCACCGACGGCGTCGCCCGCGCGCTGGCCGCGCGGGGCGGCCGCATGGTGGCCGAGACGACCTACCAGCGCGGGACGAAGTTCGAGGACGACGTCACGCCCGCCGTCAGCGCGCTCCGTCGCGCCGGAGTCGACGCCGTGCTGTGCACGGGAGCCTACCAGGGCTGCGGCGCCTTCGTGCGCACGGCCCGCGACCTCGGCTGGACCGTGCCGATCTCGAACGTCTCCTTCGTGGGCTCCGACGCGATGCTGCGGCTGCTCCTGCAGCACGGCAAGACCACCGGCCGCGACTACACGCGAGCGCTGGTCAACTCGCAGGTGGTCCCCAGCTACGACGACGTGGCCCTGCCCGGCGTGGTCGAGTACCGCGCCCTGATGGAGCGCTACAACCCGGCGCTGCCGCCGGCGCTGCGCGACGACAAGTACGTCCCCCAGCGCCACAGCTTCATCAGTCTGGAAGGGTACGTGAACGCGCGGGTGGTGGTGGAGGCGGTGCGGCGGGCGGGGCCGAATCCGACCCGCGGCGGCCTCCGGCAGGCGCTGGAGTCGCTCAAGAACTTCGACCTGGGCATCGGCGCCGCGCTCACCTTCGGCCCCGAGCGCCACCAGGGTCTCGACAGCGTCTACTTCACCCGCGTCGACGGCGAGCGGTGGGTGCCGATCACCGACTGGGCGTCAGCCGTGCAGGCCTGAGGGGAGCGCGTCATGAAGAGCAGCAAGCCACGATTCGGGCTCCTGGCCAAGATCATCCTGTTCCTGGGGGCGGTGCTGGTGCCGCTGGCCGCGGTCACCTGGCTCATCTCGGTGCAGACGCTGCGGCAGCGGATGACCGAGGAGTTCACCTCCAAGGGCACGGCCATCGCCAACAGCCTCGCCTCGTCCGGCGTCGACCTCATCCTGACGCGGGACGCGTCCACCGTGCAGGCGTTGATCGACCAGTTCGCGGGGATCAGCGGCGTGGCCTACGTCATGGTGTACGACCCGGCCAAGACGCAGATCGCCCACACGTTCGTGCCGTTCGTGCCGCCCGACCTCGTCGACAAGAACCTGGTGGCCGGCGACACGGTCAAGCAGGTGCGGGAGATCGAGTACGCCGACCCGGTGACCGGCGCCCCCCGCCACATCATCGACATCGGCGTCCCGATGCTGGGTGGGTCGATCGGGACCGTCCGCGTCGGCATGGATCGGACCATCATCGACGCGGCGGCCGCCCGCTCCGGCTGGTTCCTGTTCGCGGTGTTCGCCGGCGGGGCCGTGGTGGCCGGCGTGGCCGGCGTGGTCTTCGCCCGCCGGCTCACGCGGCCGATCGCCCAGATCGTGCGCGTCGCCGAGCGCGTCGGCCGCGGCGACCTCAGCGAGACGTTGAAGGTCAGCGCCCGCGACGAGATCGGCCAGCTGGCCCACACCTTCAACGACACGGTCGTGCGGCTGCGCTCGCAGGTCATGACGGAGACGGAGCGCGACGACGAGAAGCGCAAGCGCGAGGAGCTGCAGCGCAACATCCAGACGTTCCTGGACACCGTGATGGAGATCGCCCAGGGCGACCTCTCGCGGCGCGGCCAGGTCACGCCCGACGTGCTCGGCAACGTCGTGGACTCCATCAACGTCATGGTCGAGGAGATCGCCGCCCTGCTGGCCGACGTGCGTCACGCCGCGCTGCGGGTGGCCGCCAACGCCAACGACATGATCGGCGCCACCGACCAGATGGCCGGCGGCGCCCAGGCCCAGGCCCGCGAGATCACGACGGTCAGCCGCGGGATGGAGAGCATGAGCCGCTCGGTGCGCGAGGTCGCGAAGACCGCCGAGGCGGCCGCCGGCGCCGCCCGCCGCACGCTGGACGTGGCCCAGAAGGGCGACCACGCGGTGCGCGACAGCCTGGCCGGCATGCAGCGGATCCGCGGCGAGGTGCAGATCATCGCCAAGAAGATCAAGGGACTTGGCGACCGGTCGCTGGAGATCTCCGCGATCGTCAACCTGATCGAGGAGCTGGCCTCCCACACCAACCTGCTCGCGCTGAACGCCGCCATCGAGGCGGCCGGCGCCGGCGAGGCCGGCCTGCGCTTCGGCGTCGTCGCCGACGAGATCCGCAAGCTGGCCGAGCGCGCCGCCAAGGCCACCAAGGACGTCGCCGCGCTCATTCGCACGGTGCAGACGGAGACGCAAGAAGCGGTGGCAGCCATGGAAGAGGGCACCCGCGAGGTCGAGGCGGGTTACCAGGTCACCGTCCGCGCCGAGGAGTACCTGAAGGAGATCGCGGGCACGTCCACCACGTCGGCCGAGCTGGCCCAGGGTATCTCGCGGACGAGCGCGCAGCAGGCCGACGGCGTCGAGGGCGTGGCGAAGGCCATGCACTCCATCGCCCAGGTGGCCGTCGACACCGAGCAGGCCGTGCTCCAGACCCGCAAGACGGTCGAGG
>Ga0210377_10003937_pt1 | contig 12643 bp, 9 predicted proteins | sample PLM4_65_b1redo_FD_155480 | JGI IMG/M metagenome (GOLD analysis project Ga0210377, IMG submission 155480) | Groundwater sediment microbial communities from an aquifer in East River, Colorado, USA - PLM4_65_b1 redo | ecosystem: Environmental > Terrestrial > Soil > Riparian zone | place: USA: East... | reverse complement strand
GCAGGGCGGGAAGGACCTACCGCCCAACCGCCCTCCCGCCTTCCCGCCACTGAAGAGGGAAAGATGCCGCGAGAAAAAATCATTCTCGAATGTACCGAGTGCAAAAACCGGAATTACTTCACGGATAAGAACCGCCGGATTCATCCCGAGCGGGTCGAGCGCCAGAAGTACTGTCCCCGGTGCAACAAGCACATGAAGCACAAAGAGTCGAAGTAATGGAGCAGCCCCAGGCGCTGCAGCAGGGCGGCTCGCGGCCGGTGCAGTGGTTCCGCACCGCGCGCGATTTCCTGGTCTCCGTTCGCGCGGAGCTTGGCAAGGTGAGCTGGCCCACGCAGGACGAGCTGGTCAAGGCCACCCGGATGGTGGTCGTCCTGTCACTGATCGTCGGTGTCGTCCTGGGCCTCCTCGATCGGCTGCTGCAGCTGATCCTGGTGGACGGCGTCGCCGCGCTCGCACGCTAGGCGAGGGGGCGGCATGGAGTATCGATGGTACGCCGTGCAGACGACGGCGGGGCATGAAAACAAGGTGCGGATGCTTCTCCAGAAGCGGATCGAAGAGGATCCCCGCCCGGCCGAACAGAAGCTCGTCCGCCAGGCGCTGGTGCCGGTGCAGGAGGCGATCGAGATCAAGAACGGCAAGAAGGTCGTGATCGAGCGGAAGCTCTACCCCGGCTACGTCCTGATCGAGACGACGATGAGCCAGGAGGCCCAGCACCTGGTCAACAGCGTGCAGGGCGTCATCAAGTTTGTCGGGACCGGCAAGCTGCCCCAGCCGCTCCGGCAGGACGAAGTCAACCGTCTGCTGGGTATCGCCGAGGAAACGGCGGAGAGCGGGCCGACCGAGGAAATCCCCTACCTGGTGGGTCAGGCGGTGGAAATCACCGAGGGTCCCTTTGCCGACTTCAGCGGCACGGTGGAAGAGGTCCTGTCCGATAAGGGCAAGGTGAAAGTCTCGGTCTCTCTCTTCGGGCGGCCGACGACGGTGGAGCTGGATTATTTGCAATTGCGGGGGCATTAGCAGGGCGGTAGGTGAGCAGGGCGGTAGGGCGGTAGGGAACCTCCCGCCCGTACCGCCCAGCCGCCCGTACCGCCTGCCCCGCCCGCCACCGCACGGAGTTCTGCGGGAGAAATGAGGGCGGCGGGTGAACCGCAGCCCGATTTCGAAACCAGGAGAAGCATGGCAAAGAAGATTGTGGCTCTTGTCAAACTCCAGTGTCCCGCTGGAGCCGCGAACCCCGCTCCCCCCGTGGGAACGGCGCTCGGGCCCCAGGGCGTGAACATCATGGAGTTCTGCAAGCAGTTCAACGCCCGTACCCAGTCGCAGGCGGGAATGGTTATTCCCGTCGTCGTGACCGTCTACGCGGATCGGTCCTTCACCTTCATCACCAAGACGCCCCCCGCCGCCAACCTCCTGATGAAAGAGGCCGGCATCGAGAAGGGGAGCGCCCAGCCGAACCGCACCAAGGTCGGCAAGGTGACTCGCGCGCAGCTCAAGAAGATCGCCGAGATCAAGATGGCCGATCTGAACGCCTCCGACGTCGACTCCGCCATGCGGATGGTCGCGGGCACCGCGCGCTCGATGGGACTGGAGGTCGCCGACTGATGAAGACTTCGGGCAAGAAGTTCCGCGCCGCGGTCGCCACCGTCGACCGCACCCGCGGCTACACGCTGGGGGAGGCCGTCCAGCTGGTGAAGGGCGCCTCGTTCGCCAAGTTCGACGAGACCGTGGACGTCGCGGTCCGGCTCGGGGTGGATCCGCGGCACGCCGACCAGGTGGTCCGCGGCACCGTCGTCCTCCCTCACGGCACCGGGAAGAAGGTCAAGGTGCTGGTGATTACCCAGGGCGACCGGGTGAAAGAGGCCGAGGCGGCGGGGGCGGATTACGCCGGCATCGAGTACGTCCAGAAGCTCAAGGAGGGCTGGCTCGATTGCGACGTCATCGTCGCCACCCCGGACGTGATGGGCCAGCTCGGGCAGCTCGGCAAGATCCTCGGGCCCCGCGGCCTGATGCCGAATCCCAAGGCCGGCACCGTCACCATGGATGTGGCCCGCGCGGTGCGGGAGATCAAGGCGGGCAAGATCGAGTTCCGGGTCGACAAGACCGGCAACGTGCACGCGCCGATCGGCAAGGTGTCCTTCAGCGCCTCGCAGCTGCAGGAGAACCTCGCCGCCTTCATGGACACCATCGTGAAGGCGCGCCCTTCCGCGGCCAAGGGCATCTACCTCAGGTCGGCGACGGTCTCCAGCACCATGGGCCCGGGCGTCCGGCTGGATACGGCGGTGTACCGATGAGCAAGACCGAACGGGAGAACCAGGTGGTGATCCTGACCGACCGCCTGAAGGATACGAAGAACATTTACGTGACCGACTTCAGCGGGCTGTCGGTGGGCAAGCTCACCGAGCTGCGCCGGCGGCTGCGCGCCGCGGGCGCCCGCTACGTCGTCGTCAAGAACACGCTGGCCCAGCGCGCGCTCGCCGCCAACAAGATCCGGGAGCTGGACGATCATCTCGCCGGCCCGACCGGCCTGGTGCTGGCCGGGAAGGATCCGCTGGCCGCCGCCAAGGTCCTCGGCGAGTTCGCCAAGGAAAACCAGAAGCCGTCGGTGCGGATCGGGCTGGTCGACGGCAAGGCCGTCAATCCGGCGTATGTAAAGCGGCTCGGGGAGCTCCCCGGCCGCGAGGCGCTCCTCGGCCAGTTTGCCGGATGCCTCAATGGCGTGCTCTATCAGATGGTCGGCGCCCTCGAGGCGCTTCGCGAAAAACTTCAGGCTCCCGCCTCTTCACTGCACGGAGAAGGAACGACAGAATGACTACCATGACGAACGACCAGATCCTCGAGGCCATCGGCAACAAGACAGTGGTGGAGCTGGCGGACCTGATCGAGGCCTTCAAGTCGAAGTTCAACGTCAGCGTCGTCGCCGCGGCCGGTCCCGCTGCCGGCGGGGCCGGCGGGGCCGCGGCGCCCGCCGCCGAGGAGCAGACCGAGTTCACGGTCATCCTCAAGGAGGGCGGCGCCAAGAAGATCCAGGTCATCAAGGTGATCCGCGAGATCACCTCGCTGGGCCTCAAGGAGGCCAAGGACCTGGTCGACGGCGCGCCCAAGACGGTGAAGGAAGGCGTGACCAAGGCCGAGGCCGACGAGTTGAAGAAGCGTTTGGAAGATCAGGGCGCGGTCGTCGAGCTGAAGTGACGCGAAGCGTCATCCCGAGCCGTGACGGCCGCGCCGCGGCCGGACGGCGAGGGATCTGGTCGCTTACGTCATCTTCGGTGAGACGGCATGAGAGCTTTCGACCGCGCTCTGCAACATCAGTCCTGTACCCGCCCCGGGGCGGCCTTCCGCATTTCGGCGGAAGGGCGCCGCGGCGTATCTCTATTGTGTCATTTCGGGGAAATCGATGCCTGAGACCCGACCGCTGATTTCGTTTTCGAAGCGCGAGGGCGGCATGCCGATGCCGCACTTGCTCGACATTCAGACCCGCGCCTTCCAGTCGCTCCTGGTGCCCGACGACGTGTCGGGCGACCGCCAGGACGTCTCGCTGGAGCGCGTCTTCCGCGACCTCTTCCCGATTTCCGACGTCAACGGGAAGTACGAGCTCGATTTCAAGAGCTACGCGCTGGGCGAGCCGAAGTACTCCGTCGAGGAGTGCATCGAGCGCGACATGACGTACGCCGCGCCGCTCAAGGCGACGCTGCTGCTCAACGTCTTCGAGGATGTGGACGGGCAGCGGCGCCTCAAGAACCAGATCGAGCGCGAGGTGTACCTCGGCGAGCTGCCGATCATGACCCCGCTGGGGACCTTCGTCATCAACGGCGCCGAGCGCGTCGTGGTGAGCCAGCTGCACCGGTCGCCGGGCGTGGTCTTCGAGGAAGAGACCCACCCCAACGGGCAGCGGCTCTTCTCGGCGCGGATCATCCCCTTCCGGGGCTCGTGGGTCGAGTTCACCATCGACATCCACGACGTGATCTACGTCCACATCGACAAGAAGAAGAAATTCCCGGCCACCGCGCTGCTGCGCGCCTTCGGCTACGGAGCCAACGCCGACATTCTGCGGCTCTTCTTCGCGACCAAGATGGTCAACATCACCGGCAAGCTCGAGGGCCGGCAGGAGCGCCGGGAGGTCATCGGGGCGCTGCTGGCCGCCGACGTGCCCAATCCCGAGGATTCGGCGGGTGCGCCGCTCGGCGGTGTGGGCGACGAGCTCACCCCGGAGCGGGTCAACGCGATGCGGCACGTGGGCGTGAAGGCGGTCTCCTGCTTTGCCGGATACACCACGCTCGAGCTCCGCGAAGACGAGCAGCCGACCACCACCCGCGACCGCCACACCTGGGTGCTCGCCTTTGCCTGCGCCGATCCGGAAACCGGTGAAGTCCTGGCCGAGGCCGGCGTCGAGCTGGACGATGTCCTCCGCCAGAAGCTCATCGCCGGCGGGGTGGTCAAGGCCGACGTGTTGCTGCCCCCGGGCCGCGCCGAGTCGCCGCTGATCAAGAACACCCTGGCCAAGGACCCGACCAAGAGCGAGTCCGACGCGCTGCACCAGATCTACGGCCTCCTGCGCCCGGGCGACGCCCCGAACCTCGAGACCGCGCGCCAGCAGCTCCAGCGGCTCTTCTTCAATCCGAAGCGCTATGACCTGGGGCGGGTGGGCCGCTACAAGATCAATCAGCGGCTCGGGCTCCGGACCGACCCGAACCACACCGTCCTCACCGAAGAGGACTTCATCGCGATCATCCGCTACCTGATCGACCTGAACGACGGGCGCGGCCATACCGACGACATCGACCATCTCGGCAACCGGCGGATCCGCTCGGTCGGCGAGCTCATCGCCAACCAGTTCTCCGTCGGCCTCTCCCGGATGGCCCGGCTGGTCAAGGAGCGGATGAGCATCAACTCCGATCCGGAAAAGATCTCCCTCGACGACCTGGTCAACGCCCGGACGGTGTCGGCGGTCATCCAGGCGTTCTTCGGATCGTCCCAGCTGTCGCAGTTCATGGACCAGACCAATCCGCTGGCCGAGCTGACCAATAAGCGCCGGTTGTCGGCGCTGGGTCCCGGCGGTCTGACCCGCGAGCGCGCCGGTTTCGAAGTTCGCGACGTGCACTACTCGCAGTACGGCCGGATGTGCCCGATCGAGACGCCGGAAGGCCCCAACATCGGCCTGATCACCAGCCTCTCGACCTTCGCGCGCATCAACGATCTGGGCTTCATCGAGACCCCGTACCGCATCGTGAAGGACGGCCGGGTCACCGACGACATCCGGTGGCTCTCCGCCAGCGAGGAAGAGGGCTACACCGTGGCGCAGGCCAATGCGGTGCTCGACCCCGCCGGCAAGTTCACCGATGCCCTGGTGCTGTGCCGCAAGGGCGACGACTACCCGCTGCTGCCGCCCTCGCGCATCGACTTCATGGATGTGAGTCCCGAGCAGCTGGTCTCGATCGCCGCGGCGCTGATTCCGTTCCTGGAGCACGACGACGCCAACCGCGCGCTGATGGGCTCCAACATGCAGCGACAGTCGGTGCCGCTGCTCTTCCCGCAGGCCCCGCTGGTGGGGACCGGCCTCGAGGAGAAGGTGGCGCGCGATTCCGGGGCGGTCATCGCCGCGCGGCGCGGCGGCGTGGTTACCCGGGTGACGGCGGACGAGATCATCATCGACAGCGGCGAAGGGCAGTCGCCGATCGGCGACCAGCCGCTGGCCCGCCTGGCGCAAGTCGACCGCTACCGGGTCAAGAAGTTCTGGCGCACCAACCAGGACACCGCGCTCAACCAGCGTCCGCTGGTCCAGGAAGGGATGCGGGTCGCCGACGGGCAGATCGTCGCCGACGGCGCCGCGACCGAGGCCGGTGAGCTCGCGCTCGGCAGCAATGTCACCGTGGCGTTCATGCCCTGGTACGGGCACAACTTCGAGGACGCGATCGTCCTCTCCGAGCGCCTGGTCAAGGACGACGTCTATTCGTCGATCCACATCCAGGAGCTCGAGCTGCACGTCCGCGACACCAAGCGCGGCCAGGAGGAAATCACCCGGGAAATTCCCAACGTCTCCGACGAGGCGCTGGTGGATCTCGACGAGCGCGGGATCATCCGCATCGGCGCCCACGTGAAGCCGGGCGACATCCTCGTCGGCAAGATCACCCCGAAGGGCGAAACCGAGCTCTCCCCCGAGGAAAAGCTGCTGACCGCGATCTTCGGCGAGAAGGCGAAGGACGTCAAAGACAGTTCGTTGAAAGTTCCACCCGGCATGAAGGGCACCGTCATTGACGTCAAGATCTTCAGCCGGATCGAGGATCAGGTCGTCGAGAAGGATCGCGGCGAGCGGATCGGCGAAGTCCGTCGCATCGAGCACGACGAGAAGAACCGGATCAACGAAGTCATGCTGAACGAGCTGGCGGCGCTGCTCGCCGGGCAGACCGTGGCGCTCATGCTCAAGGCCGGGACGGTCGAGGAGTTTCTCCCCGCCGCCTCGACCCTCACCGCCGACCGCCTGCGGGGCATCGACCTCACCGAGGTCGATCTCAAGACCCTCCGGGTGCAGGACCGCTCGGCGAACGAGCGGATCCGCTCGACCATCGACGCCGCGGCCCGGGAACGCGCGCGGGTCGAAGAAAAGGCCGAAGACCAGATCGACAAGATCCTGCAGCCGGACGAGCTGCCTCCGGGCGTCATCCAGCTGGTCAAGGTGTATCTCGGCGAGAAGCGCAAGATCTCCGTGGGCGACAAAATGGCCGGCCGCCACGGCAACAAGGGTATCGTGGCGCGGATCGTTCCCGAGGAGGACATGCCCTTCCTCCCGGACGGCACCCCGGTCGACATCGTCCTCAATCCGCTCGGCGTGCCGAGCCGGATGAACGTGGGCCAGATCCTCGAGACCCACCTCGGATGGTGCGCCCAGATCCTCGGCTTCAAGGCCAAGACGCCGGTGTTCCGCGGCGCCGACGAAGCCGAAATCGGCGTGCTCCTGCGGCTCTCGGGACTGCGCTGGGCCAGCGACGGATTGCGCCTCGGGCACCAGGCGCCGGCGCCCGATGCCCCGCTCATCGATGTCGTCATCGCGGATCTCAAGAAATCCGGCATCGAAGGGGCGACGCTCGATGCCTCGGGGATCGAGTTGCTGGCCAAGGGCGGGCCCCGGACCAAGGCGCTCTACGAGGAGGTGAAGACCTACCTCACCGCGGCGGCGGCGGAGCTGGCCGCGCGCCAGGGCGCCCAGCGCGGGTACGAAGTCGCCTTCCACAAGTCGCCGGCGGAAGTGGCCGGCAAGGGACGCGACGCGGCGCTCAAGGAGCTGGAGAAGCTGGCCGCCCTCGACGCCCCCGCGGCGCTGGAGGATGCCGGCCGGCCGGCGCTCGCCGCGCTGCTCCGCGGCAAGGCCGGGGTGAACGAAGTGAGCGCCGCGGCCGACGAGCTGATCCGCGCCGCGGGGCTGACACCGGCCGGCAAGGTGCGGTTGCGCGACGGCCGGACCGGCCTGGCGTTCGAGAGCGACGTGACGGTCGGGGCGATTTACATGCTCAAGCTCTCCCACCTGGTGGACGACAAGATCCACGCGCGCTCCATCGGACCGTACTCGCTGGTGACCCAGCAGCCGCTGGCCGGCAAGGCGCAGTTCGGCGGCCAGCGGTTCGGAGAAATGGAAGTGTGGGCGCTGGAAGCGTACGGCGCCGCGCATCTCCTGCAGGAAATGCTCACGGTCAAGTCGGACGACGTGAACGGCCGGAGCAAGGTCTACGAAGCGATCGTGAAGGGCCAGAATCTCCCCGATCCGGGGATTCCGGAATCCTTCAACGTGCTGGTCAAGGAACTGCAGGCGCTGGGACTGAAAGTCACACTCGGGACCACCGCTGAGGGCGAGGAGTAAATGATCGATTTTCGCAGCGGGCGCGAGCCCAAGAATTCGAGCTTCGACTATATCGCGATCCGGATCGCGGCCCCGGAGGAAATCCGGGGACCGCGCGACCCGAAGGAGCGGGAGCGCCTGGAGCTTCAGGGGCTGCGTTCCTGGTGGTCCTGGGGCGAGGTCACGAAGCCGGAGACCATCAATTACCGCTCCTTCAAGCCGGAGCGGGACGGGCTGTTCTGCGAGCGCATCTTCGGTCCCGTCAAGGACTGGGAGTGCCATTGCGGGAAGTACAAGCGGATCCGCTATCGCGGCGTGATCTGCGACCGTTGCGGCGTCGAAGTGACGCTTTCGAAGGTCCGGCGCGAGCGGATGGGGCACATCGAGCTGTCGGTGCCGGTGGCGCACATCTGGTTCTTCAAGACGCTGCCGAGCCCGATGGGCAACCTGCTCAACATGACCCTGCGCGATCTCGAGCGGGTGATCTACTACTCGAGTTACGTGGTCATCGAGCCGGGCAAGCAGGACGTCGAGTTCCAGCAGCTGCTGGACGAGGAGGAATACCTCACCCTGCGCGCCAAGGCGCGGGAGGACGGCGACACCGGCTTCCGCGCCGACATCGGCGCGCCGGCGGTGCGCGCCCTGCTGGAGCGCATCGACGTCCGGAAGCTGGCCGATGAGCTCCGCGCCTCGGTGGCGACCGAGACCAGCCAGCATCGCAAGAAGCAGATGCTCAAGCGGCTCAAGATCGTGGACGCCTTCCTGTACTCCGGCGAGGCCCAGGATCTCCCCAACAACCCGACCTGGATGATCATGGACGTCGTCCCGGTCCTGCCGCCGGACCTCCGGCCGCTGGTTCCGCTCGACGGCGGACGGTTCGCCACCAGCGACCTCAACGATCTCTACCGCCGGGTGATCAACCGCAACAACCGGCTCCAGAAGCTGATCCAGCATCGCGCGCCGGAGGTCATTCTCCGCAACGAGAAGCGCATGCTGCAGGAGGCGGTGGACGCGCTCTTCGACAACGGCCGGCGCAGCAAGGCCATCCGGGGCCGCGGCAAGCGCCCCCTCAAGTCCCTGAGCGACATGCTCAAGGGCAAGCAGGGCCGCTTCCGGCAGAACCTGCTGGGCAAGCGGGTGGACTACTCGGGCCGGTCGGTGATCGTGGTGGGACCGGAGCTCCGGCTTCACCAGTGCGGTCTGCCCAAGGCGATGGCGGTCGAGCTCTTCAAGCCCTTCATCATCCACAAGCTGGTGGAGAAGGGCATCGCCGAAACGGTCAAGCGCGCCAAGAAGATCGTGGAGCGCGAGGGGCCGGAGGTGTACGAGATCCTGGAAGAAATCATCCAGGATCATCCGGTGCTGCTCAACCGCGCGCCGACGCTGCACCGCCTCGGCATTCAGGCGTTCGAGCCCAAGCTGGTCGAGGGCAAGGCCATCCGGATCCATCCGCTGGTCTGCGCGGCGTTCAACGCCGACTTCGACGGCGACCAGATGGCGGTTCACGTGCCGCTCTCGTTCGAGGCGCAGCTCGAGGCCCGGCTCCTGATGGTGTCCTCGAACAACATCCTCAAGCCGTCCGACGGCCGGCCGGTGGCCGAGCCCTCGCAGGACATGGTCCTGGGCTCCTACTGGCTGACCAAACTGCCTCGCGGGCTCGAGGAAGAGCTCCGCAAGGGCGCCGGAAAGCTGGAAGAGGTCAAGACGAAGCTCTGGAAGCACGCCAAGTTCTACGGCAGCATCGCCGAGCTGGAAATGGCGCTGCTCACCGGGAAGACGTCATATCACACCCAGATCCAGTTCTGGTACATCCCGCCCCCCGAGGCGGAGGACCGGGAGGCTCGCTGGGTGCGCACGACGGTCGGGCGGGTGCTCTTCAACAACATCCTGCCCCGGCGGCTCGTGGCGGAGCTCGGCTTCCGCGACGACCTGATGAAAAAGAAGAACCTCTCCGAGCTGGTGCTGCAGAGTTACCGCCGCGCCGGACTCAAGGAGACGGTCGAGTTCCTCGACCGGCTCAAGCGGTTCGGCTTCGACTTCGCGACCATGGGCGGAGTGTCCATCGGGGTCGAGGACCTGGAGATTCCGCGCGAGAAGGCCCAGCTCCTGGACGAGGCGCAGAAGCGGGTGGAGCGATTCCAGCGCGCCTACAACACCGGCCAGATCACCTTCGGTGAGCGGTACAACAAGGTGATCGACGCCTGGACCCACGCCAATAACGACGTGGCCGAGGCGATGGTCAACTCGATGCGGGTCTCCCGCGGCGGGTTCAATCCGGTGTTCATGATGTTCGATTCCGGCTCCCGGGGCAGCCGCGACCAGATCCGGCAGCTGGCCGGCATGCGCGGCCTGATGGCCAAGCCGCAGAAAAAGCTGACCGGCGGAATCGGCGAAATCATCGAGAGCCCTATCAAGTCGAACTTCCGCGAGGGGCTGTCGGTGCTCGAGTACTTCATCTCGACCCACGGCGCGCGGAAGGGCCTGGCCGACACCGCGCTCAAGACCGCCGACGCGGGCTACCTGACCCGCCGGCTCGTGGACGTCGCGCAGGACGTGACCATCACCGAGGAAGATTGCGGAACGATCCTGGGACTCGAGAGCGCCGCGCTGAAGGAGGGCGAGGACATCATCGAGACGCTGAAGGAGCGTATCCTGGGGACCGTGGCGGGCGAGGACGTCTTCGATCCGCACGAGCTGGATGAGCACGGCGACGCCAGGCTGCTGGTGCAGGCCGGTCAGCTGATCGATGAGGAGACGGCGGACGCCATCGAGGATGCCGGCATCGAGAAGGTCAAGATCCGTTCGGTGCTCACCTGCGAGGCCCGGCGCGGTATCTGCCGGATGTGCTACGGCAGGAACCTGGCCACGATGGACATGGTCGACATGGGCGAGGCCGTCGGCATTCTGGCGGCCCAGTCGATCGGCGAGCCGGGCACCCAGCTCACCCTGCGGACCTTCCACATCGGCGGCACTTCGTCGCGCATCGCGGAAGAGGCCGAGCGGCGGGCGCGGACGGATGGAGTCGTGAAGTACACCAAGGGGCTCGAGTACACCGACCTCGGCGTCGAATACGAGGACGGTGCCCGGGGCCAGATCCGGATCGTGCTGACCCGCGAGGACGAATCGGCGACCGAGGAGGCGAAGGAAGGCATCCTCGTGGTCGATCCGAAGGACCCGAGCCACGTGCTGAGCCGGTACCCGGTTCCCGAGGGCGCCATCCTGCACGCCCGGGAAGGCGATGTCGTGTACAAGGGCGACTCGGAAAAGCGGGCGACCATCCTCTACACCTGGGATCCCTACAACGACCCGAGCATCATCAAGTCGGACGGCGAGCTGCGCTGGAAGGATCTGGTCAAGGACGTCACGCTTCGCGAGGAGCTCGATGAGGGAACCGGGCTCCGCTCGCTGGTGGTGACGGCGGATCCGGACCGGGAGCTTCACCCTTCGGTGCTGGTGTACACGCCGAACCGGAAAGACCCGCAGGAATACACGCTGGCCGAAGGGTCGCGGGTCATCTTCGGATCGCCGACCGACCAGGTCAGCCGGGCGATCGACCTGCCCGACGCGGCCAACCCATGGTCGTCGAAGTATCACGTGGACGAGCGACCGGTCAGCGAGGCGTGGCCGTCGAAGTCGAAGAAGGAGAGCCGGGACAAGACGGTCTATCTCTCGCCGCCGGTCAAGGTGGTGAAGGGCGTGTCCGTCACCAAGATGCCGCGGCAGGCGTACAAGACCCGCGACATCACCGGCGGGCTTCCCCGGATCGCGGAACTCTTCGAGGCCCGGCGCCCCAAGGATCCCGCCACGATGTCGGAAATCGACGGCGTGGTGAAGTTCGGCGAGATCAAGCGCGGCAAGCGGGAGATCTTCGTCTATCCCTTGAACAAGGACGGCAGCATCCTCGAGGGCGAGGCCGCCCAGGTCTACGAGGTGCCCGCGGGCAAACACCTCCGCGTGCACGAAGGCGACCGGGTGCGGGCGGGCGACCGGCTGACCGAAGGGCCCGTGAATCCGCACGAGATCCTGCTCATCAAGGGTCCGCGCGCGGTACAGGAGTACCTGCTGAACGAGGTGCAGGAAGTCTACCGCCTGCAGGGCGTGCGGATCGCCGACAAGCATATCGGCGTGATCGTACGGCAGATGCTGCAGAAGGTGCGGGTCACCGATCCGGGCGACACCAGCTTCCTGGAGGCCGAAGCGGTCGACAAGCTGAGCTTCCGCGAAGAGAACGAGCGGATTCTCAAGCGGAAAGCCAAGCCGTCGATCTCCGAGCCCCTGCTGCTCGGGATCACCAAGGCCAGCCTGACGACGCAGTCGTTCATTTCGGCGGCGTCATTCCAGGAGACCACCCGGGTGCTGACCGATGCGGCCATTCGGGGCGCGAAGGACGACCTGCGCGGGCTCAAGGAAAACATCATTATCGGGCATCTGATCCCGGCGGGCACGGGGCACTACCGCTACGTGGATCTGGAGATCCAGCCGCCGCCCGGCTTCGAGCCGCCGCCGCCGGCGCCACCGGAGGAGCAGGCTCCACCGGTCGCCCTGACGGAGGAAGTGGAAGTGCTGTAGCGCGGAAAAACGTCCTGGCCCGGCACGAATCAGGTGCCGGGCCCGGCGTTCCCGGCCCGATGTTCGGTCAGACGAGTCGGGGGAGAGGCACCGTTTCAGCCACCTTGAAGGGGGGGTCGTATGTCAAACCGGAAGGGCTTCACGCTCATCGAGTTGTTGATCGTGGTCGTCATCATCGGCATTCTGGCGGCCATCGCGATTCCGAAGTTCGCGGCCACCAAGGACAAGGCCAAGCTGGCCTCGGTC
>Ga0210377_10003936_pt1 | contig 12646 bp, 7 predicted proteins | sample PLM4_65_b1redo_FD_155480 | JGI IMG/M metagenome (GOLD analysis project Ga0210377, IMG submission 155480) | Groundwater sediment microbial communities from an aquifer in East River, Colorado, USA - PLM4_65_b1 redo | ecosystem: Environmental > Terrestrial > Soil > Riparian zone | place: USA: East... | reverse complement strand
GTCGTTACGCCTGCGGAAGAAAACAACCGCCAGGAGGGGATCGCGTCCTACTACGCCAAGCGGTACAACGGCAGGAGGACAACCTCGGGGGCTCGTTACAATCCGGAAAAAATGACGGCGGCCCATTCCGACCTTCCCCTCGGAACAAAGGTAAAGGTGAGAAACCTTGTCAATGACAAAGAAGTCATTGTCACGGTAAATGACCGTTGCCGCAAGAGAAAGGGGGTTTTTATCGACCTTTCCCGGGCAGCGGCAAAGAAACTGGGATTCCTCGGCAAGGGGATAACCCGGGTGGCGATAATTACCGTTGAGCAAGAAGAATCTTAAAAAAACCATTGGGCGAATAAATAAAAAGGCCGGGCGCATTGCCCGGCCTTTTTATTTTCTGTATCTGTTACTTACTTGGTCTTTTTTGCCGTACTCTTTGATTTTTTTGCCTTGCCGGACTTGCTTTTGCCGCTTTTCTTGACGGATTTCTTCTTTTTGGATTTGTGTGCCTTCTTTTTATATTTTTTCGGTTCCGGCGACAGTTCGTCCTTGATGTTGCTCAACAGCACGGTTGTCTCTTCAAGCTCGGGATCAGCCTTCTTTGCCGCTTCCAGCGCTTCTTTTGCTTCGGATATTCGGCCGTTCTTCATGTGGACCCGGCCCATGGCGTTCAAGGCTTTTGCATGGTCGCTCTTAAGGGCTACCGATTCTTTGTACTCGCCGATGGCAGCATCGTAGTCCTTCTTAAATTCATAGATCAGCCCGAGTTTGTAATGGCTGTTGGCGTCTTTGGGGTTCAGTTCCACCCCCTCTTTGAGGAGGTTGATCAGTTCGTCATAGTTCTTGTTCTTCACATAGATTGAGGTCAGCGCCGTCCGTGCGTCGGCATCGTCCTTTTTCAGGCGAAGCACAGCCTGATACTCTTTTTCCGCTTCATCAGTCTGATTTCTCTTGCGATAGAGGGCTGCAAGCTCCCGGTGCGCTTCCGTGTTGTCCGAATCGAGCCGCGTCGTTTCCAGGTATTCGGCAATCGCCGCCGGAAAATCTTTGCTGTTCGCATAGACCCTGGCCAGCTTGAAATGGATGAGGGGGTTGTCTTTCCTCAGCTTCAGCAGTTCACGGTACTGCTCAATGGCCTGAGGGAAGCTGCCGCGCAAGGTGTAAATATCGGCAAGCCGCTTCCGGGCGTCGCTGTTGTCTGCGGTATAGTTGAGCGATTGCCGGTATTCAACGACGGCTTCGTCAAGAAGGGCCTTGCGCTCGTAAAGGACGCCAAGATTGTAGTGGAGGGTCCCGTTACCTCCCTTCAGGCGGATCGCTTCACGATAACTGGCTATGGCATCATCATCACGGCTCGCAGCCATCTGGGCTTCTCCCAGTTTCTGCAGCGCCTCAGTCAATTCAGGTTTGTCCTTCAGGGCGGCCTTGTATTCCGCCACGGCTTTGTCATATTCCTGAGTCTTTAGATAGTCGTCACCTTGGCGCAGATGATCAACCAGAGGTTGAGGGGCGGCTTCGCTTTTGACGGGGAGACCGGCAAGGAGATATTCATACTCGGCGTTTTTTTTGTCCCCTATTTTATCGTAGGTTTCTGCCAACAGCCGGTGGATATCTTTATTGCCCGGATCGCCGAGCTGGGCTTTCTTGAGTTCTCCGATCGCCTTGTCAAGCTGATTTCCGCTGATGAAGAGCGCAGCCAGGCCGAGCCTGGCAGTCAGGTTGGCCGGCTCCACCGCAAGCACTCTGTTATACTCGTCTTCGGCCTTGTTCATGAGTCCCATGTCGGCATATACCCTGGCTAGATCGTTATGGAGAGAGGTCTCGGCGGGCAAGGCACTGATAGCCTCGTTATAATGATAGAGCGCCAGGCTGTAGAGCTTTTTGTTGTTGAATATCTTGCCGAGGGCCTTGTTATAGGTGGGGCCGGGGCTGGTTTTTATCGCCTTGGTAAGCTCAACGAGCGCTTCATCCTGAAGCCCTTTCTGCAGATATATCAGGCCGATATTGCCGCTCGCCAGGCCGAATTCAGGGTCATCTTCCAGTGCTGATCGGTACTCAGTGAGGGCACCCTCAAGGTTGCCAGCCCGTTCAAGGTTGAGCGCCTTGATGAAATGTTCTGCAGCTCCATCCGGGCAGAGCTTGATAATCTGGGATTCCGTTTCGTTCCGTGCGGCATCTTCCTTGATTTCAGTCAAACCGCCTGCAATCTTTTTTGCCTTGCTGCATTTGTCTTGTATGCCGAATCCCCAATCAAAGCCGCAGGAGAGGAACGACAGTGCGGCCAGAATAACAAGTGTTGAATATCTTTTCATCAGAATCCTCACGTTGTGCATTATGGAGTAGGGGCGAATTATACACAGCAGTGTGTGAAAATTCAATTCCTAACAGTAAAGATGGCCGACTGAGGCCGTTTCGCAGGCGATATAGCGGCTCATATGCCGTACCGCCCTGCGATGCGCCTGATTACCTTGACTTTCACGGCAAAGATGGTTAAATCATCAGCATCACCTTTGTATGACTAATGGGAGGTAATAACAGGAAAGGGTGAGCCTCGGCGCGAAAAAACCGCATAGAGGCCAAAACGTGACCCATGAATGGAAAGTGAGGAGATTGGAAATGGAAAACAAACAGGAAAATGAAGAACTGAACATACCGGATATCCTGCCGCTTTTACCGGTGCGGGATGTGGTTGTTTACCCCTATATGATACTTCCTCTTTTCGTTGGAAGGGAGATATCAATCAATGCTGTTGATCATGCACTGTCGAAGGACAGACTCATTTTTCTCGCCACCCAGAAAGACGTGGGCGAGGAGGATCCTGCGCCGGAGATGATCTACGATGTTGGCACCGTGGCAATGATCATGCGCATGCTCAAACTGCCCGACGGCAGGGTAAAGATCCTGGTGCAGGGGTTGACGAAAGGGCGCATTACAGAGTATGAGACAGAAAAACCATTCTACTCGGTGCGCATTGAACGGCTTGTGGAGCCGATGATGCCGGAGAGCTCCCTTGAGACCGAAGCATTCATGCGGACCGTCAAGGAGCAGTTGGCCAAGATCGTCTCGCTGGGTAAAGCGGTCTCTGCGGAAGTTATGGTTATCGTCGAGAACATGCAGGAGCCGGGGAGTCTTGCCGACCTCATTGCCAGCAATATCGGGCTGAAGGTGGAAGAGGCACAGCGCCTCCTGGAGATTATCGACCCCATCGAGCGGTTGAAGAGGGTTAACGAATTCCTTAACAAAGAGTTTGAGCTCCTGAGCATGCAGGTCCGCATCCAGTCTGCCGCCAAAGAGGAAATGGGAAAGAGCCAGCGGGAATACTACCTTCGCGAACAGCTGCGGGCCATTCAGCAGGAGTTGGGTGAGACCGATGCGCGGAGTGAAGAGATTGCTGAACTGCGCAAAGCCATCGAAAGCGCCAAGATGCCTGCTCCTGTGGAGAAAGAGGCGCTGAAGCAGCTGGGCAGGCTTGAACAGATGCATCCCGACGCGGCTGAATCGGGCATGCTCCGCACCTTTATGGACTGGATGGTTGAGCTCCCCTGGGGTAAATCCACCAAAGATTCCCTTGAAATCAAGAAGGCTAAAGAGATCCTCGATGAGGATCACTACTATCTGGAGAAGATCAAGGACCGGATCCTGGAGTTTCTGGCGGTCCGCAAGCTGAAGAAAAAAATGAAGGGGCCGATCCTCTGTTTTGTCGGACCACCAGGAGTCGGCAAGACCTCACTCGGAAAATCCATTGCCAGGGCCATGGGGCGTAAATTCGTCCGCATTTCTCTTGGCGGCGTCCGTGACGAGGCGGAGATCAGGGGGCACCGCCGGACTTATGTAGGAGCGTTGCCCGGGCGCATCATCCAGGGGCTCAAGCAGGCTGGCTCCAATAACCCGGTCTTCATGCTCGACGAGTTGGACAAGCTCGGCGCGGATTTCCGCGGTGATCCCTCTTCCGCGCTTCTGGAGGTGCTGGACCCGGAGCAGAACCATGCATTTTCCGATCATTACATCAACCTCCCTTTCAGCCTCTCCGATGTCATGTTCATTGCAACGGCCAACCAGATCGACACCATACCCGGCCCGCTTCGTGACAGGATGGAGGTGATCCACCTCTCCAGCTATACAGAAGAGGAGAAACTGCAGATTGCCAAGCGTTATCTGGTGCCGCGACAGACCAAGGAAAACGGCATAACCGAAAAGATCGTGACCTTTTCCGATGAAGCGATCAAGGTCATCATATCCAAGTACACCCGTGAGGCGGGCTTGAGAAACGTGGAACGCGAGATCGGCTCCGTCTGCCGCAAAGTGGCGCGCAAGGTAGCCGAGGGGGAGAAAAAACAATTCGTCATCAATGCTGCGACCGTTGCCAAATATCTCGGTCCGCCCCGATTTCTCCGGGAAGAGGAGATGGAGCACAACGAGATCGGCGTTGTTACCGGTCTGGCCTGGACCCCGGTGGGCGGCGAGGTGCTGTTCGTCGAAGCCACCATCATGAAAGGGAAGGGGGGGTTAACCCTGACCGGCCAGCTTGGCGATGTAATGAAGGAGTCGGTGCAGGCAGCCCTCTCCTATATCCGCGCCAGGGCTGCCGAACTGCAGCTTCCGGAGGATTTTTACAGTACCATGGATATTCACGTCCATGTCCCGGCCGGTGCGATCCCCAAAGACGGTCCTTCCGCAGGGGTTACCATGGCGACGGCGCTGGTTTCGGCACTGAGCAAGGTTCCGGTAAAGAAGGATGTGGCCATGACCGGGGAAATTACCCTGCGGGGCAAGGTGCTTCCCATCGGCGGTCTCAAGGAGAAAATGCTGGCTGCGATCAGGCTTGGAATTACGACCATCATTATTCCCGAGCAAAACAGGAAGGATCTGGAGGAGATTCCCAAGCACATCCTGAAAAAGGTAAAGATAGTCTGCGTCAAGACTATCGATGATGTGCTCAAGGTCGCCCTTGAAAAGTATCCACCGACCACCCCCGGGACGGTAAAAAGCCTGCCGCCGAAGGCCAAGCCACCGGTCCCGCGGGTAATGGTTTCTCCCCGCAAGGGGGTTGTGGCCGGAGCGAAGGGGTGAAGCTTCACGATTTGGGCGAATTCGGCCTGATTGACCGGATTACCGCAGGCATTGCAGATAATGAGTCGGTAAAAATAGGCATCGGTGATGATGCCGCTGCCCTTGCGCCTGCTGAGGGGCAGCTTTCCCTGGTAACGTCCGACATGCTCGTGGAAGGTGTGCATTTCGACCTTGTTCTCAGCGATCCTTTTACCTTGGGAAGAAAATCGCTGGCGGTCAACCTTTCCGACCTGGCCGCCATGGGCGCTAAACCCCGATATTTCCTGCTGTCTCTGGCCATCCCGACTGCTTTGACGGTGGAGTTCCTTGACGATTTCATATCCGGGCTCATGCAGCGGGCCGAACAGTTTGACGTTACCCTTGTGGGGGGAGATACCTGTTCTTCAAAGGGGGGGCTGGTGATTTCCGTTACGGCCATGGGTGAACAGTTTCCTCACCTCGTGGTGCGCCGCAGCGGGGCACAGCCGGGAGACCTGCTCTTTGTTACCGGTACCCTCGGTGATTCTGCATTGGGGTTGGAGCTTTTGCGGGGAGGAGAGCGGAGTGGAAGGGGGGTGGAGAGGCACCTCGATCCCGAACCGCGGGTTACGGCCGGGACCATGCTGGCTGAGTCCGGGGTGGTGACTGCCATGATAGATGTCAGTGACGGGCTGCTGGCCGATCTCGGCCATATTCTCAGGCTGTCCGATGTTGGTGCCAGGGTGGAGCTGGAGAAGATTCCCCTCTCCTCCTTCTACAGGGAGAGAATTTCCCGGTTCGCCAGCGATCCCTTATCCCTGGCCCTAGGCGGCGGTGAGGACTACGAACTCCTCTTCACTGCACATCCTTCCAACAAAGACCGGGTCTTTGCCCTGATGGCGGAAACTGGAGATCAGGTTTCAGTCATTGGAGAGATTACCCCGGGCGGTCAACTTTCACTCGTCAGGGCAGACGGGACGGAGTATCAGCCGGTCCGCCGGGGATACAACCATTTCGCCTGATGCTGGCAGGTGATGGGTATGCTCCCAGGCAATTGTGAAACAAGCCGTTTCACTATTTCTTCGTCCGGAAAAGCCTCGGCGAAGGATCTCATAAACAGCATGTTCTTGGGAGAAGCCCCCTTCCCTTCATATCCGGTAACTCACCCCGCAGGTCCCTTGCCAGCCGCTCAATGACCGTGGCACCCCTTTCCTCACGCTCTTGTCACTCCAGGATATCGCTGCCAATCTGCCAGTAAAGCAGCACCAGCTCGCGGTTGCCTGCCAACGCGGTCCTTGTTCTGGCGGCGCGGATACGTGTTTTCAGGTCGTGGAGAAATGTGTCGTAGTTGGTGATGGTTGGGGTGGTCATGGGTGTGCCCTGTGAGTTCGTGTAAATGGAGATTCGTACGAAGCGCGCCCCCTACGAAGCCTTCTAAAAGGGACTTATCGAGTAATTACGATTGGCTTCTTTATCAGGCATGCAACATTCCTGTCATCGTGGGCATAAATGCTCTTACCTCCTGATCAACCTTGTTTCCAATTGCCTGTCTGGCAATCTTCAAATCGTAGGCAGTCTGAAGATTGAGCCAGAATTCCGGAGAAGTTCCAAAGAATTTTGAAATGCGCAGTGCGGTATCGGCAGTGATAGAGCGAGTGCCGTTGAGAATGGCCGTGATCCGGTTGGCGGGAACATGCAGGGCATGAGCAAAGGCGTTTGCTGAAATGCCGATTTCGGCAAGCTCGTCTTTCAGCACTTCTCCGGGGTGTATGGGGCGCATGGCATTCATGGGAAATGTCCTCTTTAGTGGTAATCTACAATCTCTACGCTGTGCGGTCCATCCTCTCGCCACTCGAAACAGATCCGCCATTGCTGGTTAATCAGGATGCTCTGCTGTCCATTTCGATCTCCACCCAAAGACTCGAAGCGGTTACTGGGAAGATTCATAAGAACTTCAAGCCGGGAGGTCACTTAAAGGATAGCGTCAATCCCTTTGCGATGAATTACATTCAGCAATGCTAGAGCAGCTCCAGTCGGATGTTTTATGCCGCGCTCCAGTTGTGACAGGTATCCGACAGTCAAATTAAGATAGTGGGCAAAAACAGATTGGCTCATATGCGCTTGTTCTCGCATCATACGCGTATCTCTCCGCCGGTTCAACCTGCCACAGAAAGAGCAAAGGCGACCAATTGGCCGCCTTTTGAATTTAGTATACTGTCCCCGGAATTCGTCCTACGCTGTGCGGTCCGTCCTCTCGCCACTCGAAACAAATCCGCCATTGCTGGTTAATCCGAATGCTTTGTTGTCCATTTCGATCTCCCCCCCCCCAAAGACTCGAAACGGTTACTGGGAAGATTCATCAAGTCTTCAATACAGGTGGCGCTCTCAAGAATCTGCAGCCTCTTTTCTGCCTGCTGTGCAAATGCCTGGAAACGCGGTACCCGTCCGCCATGGTAGAGCTTTTCCGTATGCTTGCAGGAGAATGAACGGATCATGATTTAAGACTAGCGGCTATCTTGTTTTACGCCAAGCGTAAAACTTTTAAGCGTATCTCTCCGCCGGTTAACCTGCCACAGAAAGAGCAAAGGCGACCAATTGGCCGCCTTTTGAATTTAGTATACTGTCCCCGGAATTCGTCAAAATAGGGAAGTGTCCCTGGAAGTGTCCCCCATTTAACCCTCATTTAACCCCTACAATTTCTGGCACATGAGCTATTCAACCAATCGTGCAGTCTTCGGATCGTAAATCATTGCGGAAATCGAACCTTCGCGAATACGTTGTACCGCTTCATCAATCACATGTAGAGGTACAAGAAACCATTCCCTTGGCCGTACTGGATTACCGAAACGGTCGTGGATTGTAAGGTTGAGCTGGGCAGGGGCAAAAATGCGATGGAAGAGGTTTTCCAGCTTCGTACGGTTGATTCCGGCCAGTTTATAGCTGGCAATAACTTCAACCTCCGCCAAGAGGTAAGTAGCATCAAGAGAAGCATTGGTAATACGAGATTCAACCTTTCCACCCGTGACGCCAATCTTGTGAATCAGCTCTCGGTGTTCGGAAATAAACGGATGATTGGACAGGCTGCGCAAGACATATATTGTGCCGCTTTCGATATCGTCCTCATCCCAGGTTTCGCTGAACAGCGGTCCTAAATTCGGCTCGGTCAATCTGCGGCCGGCCTCGTCCTTGTATAGTGCCCGCTGAAGGGATCTGAGCAGGAGATTACTCTCGGTGCCATTGGCATAAATAACCCTGAGTCGAGCATCCGTATGACCATTCGGTGTTTGAAAGTCATCTCCCTTCTCCGCCACGTAGACAAGCTGGCCACCAAGAATGAAGAAGTTACCAGCATCAACGCTCGCATCCTTGCCAAATGGCCGTGTTTGTCGAGTTTCTGCCTTGAGTTCACTTTCAATTTGCTTGAACAGAGGCCGAAAGCTATCGAAATCCTCACACCTCTCGCGATTGGCAATTTCCTCGGCCGCGCGCTTCTCTGCGCTAGTACGAACATGGCGCAGTTCGGTTATTGTGGAAGTACCAGCTACGCCTTCGAGTTCGGCGAGCAGTTCGTCATCGTCCATCGTTTCCGCTGTATCTGACCGGAAAACCTTGGTCCCGGTCAACAGCCCTTGATGATCAAGTGGCACGAGAAGATTCCGGCACTCCTCCAGCGCACGCAAGCGATCGAGGCGCACGGCGTATAGCCGTTCGAAGATGTCTTTATCTTCTCCATGTTGCGGAGCGCGTCCATGCCGTTCAACAAAAAACTGAATTTCCTCGAACCCCGCAATAATGCGTTCCTCACGTGGCGAGCGTCCACCTTTTTTCTCTGGCTGGGCAAATTCATCCAGCTCTGCACGCAATTCGTCCAGATCAAGCATAGCGCCCCTCATCCTTAAAGCGAACAAAGGCGGCCGCGCCTTCGGCCATCCGCTTCTCCCAGGCATCCATTGAGCTGATCGATGGCAACCGGCCTCGCTCCTTTTTGAACTTTACAGCACGGACCGCAAGGTCCTTGGCCTCCTCTGGAGTGAGGCTCGTGCGTTTGGCCGCAATCACCGCCGCAACCTGCTTCAGGCTCTCCTCACTCATCGCCTTGGCGAGGATCGCATAAGCTTCACTAAATGGATTGATGCGGTCAATGAGGTCAATGTCCAGCTCGCGTACATCCATGGCGAACTTGCGCACGCCATAAATCAGGGCTGTATTGGCGGCTGGCCCGCTGTCTACGCTCCCGTTGCCGCCTGCGAGTTGTTTGGCCTGTTGCACCAGATTGATAGCGGCGACAGCGTGCTGGCGCACCGCCTCTTGGTCTTCCTCGTCAAGGTCGGGATACTTCTCCTTGATGATCTTGCCCATGCGTACCTGGGTCAGTTCCTCGGGCACGAGTTCATCGTCAAAGAGACCTCTCTCGATGGCGGTCTTATCCTGAACAAAGGTTGCGATGACTTCGTTCAGATCTTCCCGGCAAATACGAACCGCCTCCTCGCTTTTGGGCTCCGCGAGGCCTTTGATTTCGATCAAATAGCGCCCCGTCTCTTCGTTCACGCCGATATTGCACTTATTGGGATCATAACCGGCCTCGCCGTAGGTGAATCCTGGCTCGGCAACATTCTCCGGATTTTTCGGCCTGAACTCGAAGCGTGGTGCTAATACCTGCTCCATCAGCAAGCTTGCGGCGATGGCCTTCAAGGTATCGTTCACCGCCTCGGTAACTGCTTGTTCAGAGGCGTCTGGCTCGGCGATCAGGTTGGTAAAGCGGGCACGGGTCTTTCCGGGCGCGTCGCGGGTGGCACGGCCGATGATCTGCACAATTTCTGTGAGGCTCGACCGATAGCCGACCGTCAGCGCGTGCTCACACCAGATCCAGTCGAAACCTTCCTTTGCCATGCCGAGGGCAATGATGATGTCAACGTAATCCCGATCTGCCTTGATCGCCGTAGAGCGAAGGCTTTCCTGAATTCGCCCTTGGTGCTCAGGGTCAACTAAATCAGCGATCCGAAGAACTCGGCCACCAGACGTCTTTACCAACTGGAATCCCGTCACGGGATCAGCCCCTTGCCATTCGCCCAGCTCCTCGATTATGTGCTCGACTTCCCTGATCTTATCCTTCGTGCTTTCGCGAGAATTGACGTTTGGGATGTGGATGATAGTCTTCTCAGCCGGGTCGAGCACCTTGAGGATATCGTCAGCGTATGAGCCGGAGTAGAAGTAGTAACCAATGTCGAGCTGCTTCAGATATTCATAGCCGTTAAGTTGCTCATAGTAAGTGTATGTGACGGTATCGAACTTCGATTCATCCTGCGGAGCCAGCACAGCCTCGGCGTCGCCCCGGAAGTACGAGCCGGTCATCGCAACGATATGCACCCGGTCGCGAGCGATAAACTGCCCGAGATACTGGCCGAGTTTGTTGTCAGGGTTGCTTGAAACGTGATGAAACTCGTCAACGGCAATCAGCCGGTCATCAAACGCCTCTACCCCGAACTGATCGACGGCGAAACGAAATGAAGCGTGGGTGCAGATCAATACCTTGTCCTCACCTTCGAGGAACGCTCCTACCGACTTGACCTTTCCTCCATTGTCCGAGCCAGGGGCGTTGCACAGGTTCCATTTCGGCTCCACGCGCCAATCGGCCCAAAAGCCGAAGTTGCTAAGTGGCTCGTCATTGAAGCTCGCCCCGATGGTCTTTTCCGGCACGACAATGATCGCCTGCTTGAACCCCTGATTGTGGAGCTTGTCCAGGGCTATAAACATCAATGCCCGGCTCTTACCGGAGGCCGGGGGTGACTTGATGAGAAGATATTGCTCACCGCGCCGTTCATAGGCACGCTCCTGCATTGGCCGCATGCCAAGTGCATTGGCTTTGGTCGAACTGCCGTTACTGGCATAGGACACTGAAACGGAGGGAACGTTTTTCATCTCTATGCTCATGCGCTTACTCCCGCTTTGCGTTTTTTATTTAGTCCCTCTGCTGCGGTCATCCGGGTGTAAAGCTCGAACAACTTTTCCAGCCGTTCTGTATCGTTGCGGAAGCGGCGGCCAATATAAATGCGCTCCAGAACTTCGTCGTTACGTTCATGGGCTTCGCGCAAATTGGCGGGCATAGTGTCGGGATCGTAGAGGTCGGCAATGGTTGCCGGGAAATGCGCTTCACGTGCCAGCAGGATGTCCTCGGCGCAGCGGGTGAGGTCGGCCTTGTTCTTTTCGGTGAGAGTGGGGACGGGGAAGGTGTTCCAGCCGAGGGTGTTGGAGTAAGAAAATCGCATTTCCAATCGCACACAGACCGTTCCAATCCAAACCCAATGGAGGCGCGATGCAATCAACGCCATGTTCCAGAGAGGGGCGTCATAGATGGCAAAGTTTCGGTCGCCGATGACGTTAGGCGATGGAAGCAAACCAACTGGCAGAAATGGACGACCTTCGGAAGTCACTCGTGGAATTACAATCATGCTTTCAACCGGCTGGTTCATTTCGCGCATTTGATGCGCACGCGCTGCCATTCCATTCGCGCCTTTGTCGCGACTGGCGAGCCGCATGGCACGCACTCCCTCAATACGCTGGGCGATGGCGGGTATGGTCAGCGCTTCCTCCAGATGCGCGTCTTCTATCCACAGGCAATAACGCCCCACCCCACGAATAAACTCGGCAGAGCCATAGATGCAGCGAATGAATCGTTTTTTCTGCTCAGGTGAGAGCGCCAACGCACCCATCTCATCGGTGGACAACAACAAGTGTCCACCATCGACCGGCTTGTTGCCGAAACTCATCTCGGCCAAATTTGCCTGTGGTTTTGCCGCCTTTTCCACCACCACATTGTCGCCTGCCACTAGATAAGCGTTGATGTGCGAGGTCTCTTTGATAATGACACTGCCATCATCAGCAACCGAGAATATTCGCCGCACTTTGCCCGCATAGTTTGAAATCCCAACGATTGCCACTGTGACGCCCGCATTATGGCTAGCCAAATTTGCCCATTTGAACGAGGTATGTGCAAAGGCTATCTCGTGTCCTGTTTCAAAAATCAACGGCCAAAGAATCGGCACCTGTTGGCCTTGGCAGATGGAGTTGGTGGACACAAAGGCGGCAACGGTGGGGGTATGCTGCCCATAATCGGCCGCTTTCATGAACCAACCCGCCACGTAATCCAGCGATTTCCACGTTTTACAGCGATGATCAAATATAGATTTCAAGTCACTTTTTTGTTCTGCAGATTGCCATGTGCTGCCTAAATACGGTGGATTCCCACAGATGTATGTTTCTCCACCCTCATTCTCAAAATCAATCTGTGCTTGATCAAGCGGCGTGCTGAATAGGTCGTCGCCCAGCAACCTCACCACAGTCCCGGTTGGTCGGCAAACACTCAGCCAGTCGAGCCGCAGGGCGTTGCCGCAGGTAATCCAATTATCCGCCGAAAGCGGCAATAACTCGGCCAGCGCTTCCTTTTGCCCTCGATAAAGCAGGTCACATTGATACTCCGCGATGATGAGGGCTAGTCGTGCAATCTCGGCTGGGAAATCGCGCAGTTCGATACCTCGATAATTGGTCAACGGAATGTCGCTCTTACGCCCACGCTCTCCGCGCCGCTCGTTGATGGCGTTTTCAATCTCCCGCATTATTTTGTAAGCGATGA
>Ga0210377_10003935_pt1 | contig 12648 bp, 11 predicted proteins | sample PLM4_65_b1redo_FD_155480 | JGI IMG/M metagenome (GOLD analysis project Ga0210377, IMG submission 155480) | Groundwater sediment microbial communities from an aquifer in East River, Colorado, USA - PLM4_65_b1 redo | ecosystem: Environmental > Terrestrial > Soil > Riparian zone | place: USA: East... | reverse complement strand
CACTCCCATGCCTGGCATCCATCAATTCTTCAATATTCTTAGACAGCGCCAGATAAAATTTGTTTTAGCGACGAACAACAACACACAGACTCCGGAAGGTTTTGTACAGAAGGCAGGAAGAATGGGGGTTGAAGTGCAGCCAGGGCAGGTTGTGACGGCAGCCGTAGCTACGGTCCATTATCTGTGTTCGAACTATCCGCCTGGAAGCCGCATCTATATCGTTGGAGAGGCCGCCCTCAAAGGTTTGATTTGCGATGCGGGATTTGTGATATCCGATACCAATGTCCAGGCTGTCGTTGCAACGATGGACCGGCAACTCACCTATGAAATGCTCAAGCGAGCCACCCTGCTCATTCGCGCGGGAGCAGACTACATCGGACCGAACCCCGATCTATCCTATCCCACACTGGAGGGAGTTGTCCCGGGAGGAGGAGCCATTCTGGCAGCGATCTCCGCTGCTTCGGACCGCCGGCCCCTGATTATTGGCAAACCGGAGAGCTGGATGTTCAGGATCTGCATGGAACGGATGCAGCTTGGGGTGGAGGAAACGGCGTCGTTGGGGGATCGACTTGCCACCGATATTGCTGGTGGTCAGCGCCTGGGCATGAAAACGATCCTGGTCCTCAGCGGAGTTTCCACCGCCGCCAACCTGGACTCAAGTCCGATCCAGCCTACCTGGGTATTCCCTGGAATCGAAGAGCTGGCCCGCGCGTTCCAGTAGTTGTTCAGGACATTTTTTGTGTCTTTTCCTGTACGGTTTGCTGTTCGAAGGCCTCGCAAAACCGGCACAGGGCATCCATGATCATTTCCAGTGTTTCTGCCCCTGGCAGGTCAGTGAGAAGGGAATAATGCAGATGGTTGGGATCTTTTGGATCTGAAAAAAGTTCCATGCGGGCACGTAGTCCCGGAAAGCGCAATAGGGAGTCCCTCAGTTTGGTATCCTGATCAAAAAGTGTTTCGCTCAATCCGGAAGGGGTGCTATAGATACGGAAGCGGTTGACGAACGCGATCACCCCGCTATCCTCCAGCCAGTCTCCAAAGATCTGCAAACTGGTCCGCTGTGAATTGCTGAGCCTCATACGGATCCGGAGAGCCTTCTCTTCGTTTATAGTTCCAATCGCAAACCAGCGGTTGTTGTAAACGCCGCTGATCGCATGCACCTGCTGAGGGGCATATTGCAGTCCACGTCGCTGTGCCCAATCCGCCAGGGCCGAGCTGAAATCGCGTTCCTTTGGCGGCGGAACGAGAGACCAGTTCTGAGTGATGGCTACAACAAGCAGAGCCGCGATCACTAACGCGATCGCCGGGATCAAAAGATTCGTAAACATACCAATATTGCTGTCCATTTTTGGCACCTACCTCTAAAGAGTCCTGTTATAAAAATTAAGACGCTGGCAGCTCAACAAATGTTACATATGTAATGATGACAGACAGCGATCAATCATACCTATTCCCCGGGAGAATTCAATCCCCATGTAGACACGTCACTTTTCGAGAGATTTTAGGAATCGTTAGCGTTGTGGAAACTATGGTGTATTGACCGCGCAAAACATGCACGGTGATATTTCTGTTTCACCGATCATGGGGAATGTTGTTTTTGATGGCCTGAACGAATTAGGAGACACGGTACACATCGAAACGGACCATGGATCCGCCTCCGTTAGATTGAGTGTGGACTCGGCCATGCCTCCGTAATTGATTCCCTGATCGATACGATGGTCTTTGCCATATCACTTGATTGAAACAATGCTGTCCCCATAATCAGGATGTCAGCTCCGGCTTGCACGAGGCTCGCTGTATTCTCCGGTTTGACCCCGCCATCGACCGCGATGATAATTCGATGATCCAGCTGATTTGTCAAACGTCGCGCAAAGGCGATCCTTTCCAGCGTGTCTGGCTGCATGGATTGCCCTCCAAAGCCTGGAAACACCCCCAGAAGCAGAAGCAGGTCAAGGTCCTTAAAGAAGTGGGATGCTTCATTAATACCGTCATCGGGATTGAGCCCCAGTCCGACCTTCATGTTTTGTGAACGGATCCTTTTAAAGGTTTTGGCAGGATCTTTAAGCGTATTCCATTGAACGATGATCATCTCCGCTTGTATTGATTCAAACTTCGATAAGACATCGTCCGGATTGTCCAGTTCCAGGTGTACATGAAACGGCAGATGCGAATAGGGTCGCAGAGACTTCAAATGATCGGGGGCAAGAGCGAGGTTCGGAACGTAATGGCCGTCCATCATGTCGAAGTGGAAAGAATCTGCTCCTGCCTTTTCGGCGCGCTGCACTTCCTCGCCTATGCTGGCGTAATCCGCGGCAAGCAGGGATGCGCTGATATGTGTCATTTTATGCAGGCCAGATCTCTCGGATCAGCGTGGCGATCTTTTCCGCTTCCTTGCCAGGGTCAGGTTGGGCTGTAATGCCGCGACCTATTACGATTCCATAGAGAGGCACACCGCGCAGAAGGGGGAGAATGTCATAGTGAATGCCACCTGCGATGGCGACATCGAGTCCAAGAGCGCACATTTCACGAACAATGTTCACTGCTCTTTCATCCCACAGCGCGCCTTCGGTAAGTTCTTCATCGATACTGCGGTGATAGAGCACGAGACGTACTCCCCTGGCTTTAACTTCAGCCGCACGCGTGATCGGGTCTTTGACGCCGGTCATATCCACCTCGGCGCGGCGTTTCCATTTGTCTGCTTCACATTGGACTTCACAAATGGTAGCCATGGTTGTAATGCCTTGCGTGGTGACGATATCTGCGCCGTTTTTGAAAGCCATGTTGGCTTCATAGGCGCCGACATCACTTGACTTCAGATCGGCCAATACGAGTTTATTGGGATGTGTCGATTTGAGTTTCTTCACGATGTTTATCCCCACTGATTTGATGAGCGGTGTACCCGCCTCCAGAATATCTACGAATGGTGCTGTACATTCTGCAAGCCTGATCGCTTCGTTGCCATCCAGGGTATCCATTGCCAGTTGCAGTTTTATCATGTTGTTTTCTCCAATTCACAAATGTGAGTATAATGTTACATATGTGAATTGTAGCGACTAAGTATGAATCTGTCAATTCCCAGCAGAGGATTTCCCGGCGGAGGATATATGGCAAAGCAAATGCGTGCAGCGGTTTATCTCGGTCCTGAAAAAATTGAGTTAAGCATGGTTCCGGTTCCCGAACCAGCAGCGGGTGAGCTTTTGGTGAGAGTGCGTGCGGCGACAACCTGCGGCACAGATGTGAAGACATATCGCCGCGGACATCCCAAATTTCCGCCGCCGTTCGTATTTGGTCACGAGTTTGGGGGAGATATCGTGGAGGTGGGGAAAGGCGTGGATCATTTCCAGGAGGGGATGCGGGTTACGGCCAATATCTTTGCGGAGTGCGGGATATGTTTTTATTGCAAACGCGGACAGGGAAATATCTGCGCCAACCTTGTTTATAACTTTGGTGCCTTTGCGGAATACATGGTTATTCCCGAATCCATCGTGAACCGGACCACGTTTGAGATTCCGGCTCATATTCCCTATGCTCATGCCGCGCTGGTCGAGCCATTGACCACGGTGGTACACGGATTTCACAAGGTGAGGATCCAGCCAGGGGAAACAGTGGCCATTATTGGGGCGGGTGGACCGATCAGTCTCATGTTTACGCAAATGGCCTTGCGCGCGGGAGCTGGGCAGGTGATCGCGATCTGTCACAGCACTGTGCGTCTGGAAGTTGCTGGAAGACTGGGTGCGACCCACTTGGTCAATGCAAGGAATAACAATATGATCATGGCAGTCCACGAACTGACTCATGGCTTCGGGGTGGACGTGGTCATTGAATGCGCAGGAACAAAAGCGACCTGGGAGTCTTCAGTGGAGCTGGTCCGCCGGGGAGGGCGGGTATTGTGGTTCGCCGGTCTGCCTGGCGGCACGAAGGTTGAGGTCGATGCAGCGCGTGTCCATTATGGGGAGATCGACCTGCTCAACATGCCTGGTGGAACGGCCGAGGATGCACACGAAGCATTTGACCTGATCGTTTCAGGCGTCATGAACGTTGCACCGATGCTGAATGGGGAACTGCCTCTTGAACAGGTGGAATTGGCCCTGAAAAAGATGATCGCCGGGGAGGTGGTCAAAATGGTGATTAACCCGGATCTATAGAAACACATGACATTTATCCTGATTTTCTGAATCTAGTTGACAAGCGCCTTTTAAAATGCTAAACTCACAAAAGTGAATAGTTTCTCACTTATGTGAGTTTAGCTACGTCTGCGATGCCTGAAATCTACTGTTAGGGCTTCTGTTTGGATGCACAGGAAGTCAAATACGTGTGATCGTTCCAAAGATATGTAACTAGGAGGCTGGCATGGCGTTTGAACTGGCAATTGACTCCAGGGTTGTCCTGGCGGAAACTCCCATTTGGGATCCGCGGCTTAAGAAGTTGTATTGGACCGACCTATTTACAGGCAACGTCCATCGCTATGACCCGGCAACAGGTCAGGATGAGTGCGTTGAGACTCACAGCATGATTGGCTCAGCTATCCCCTGTGAGACACCGGGTCGGTTACTGGTCGCTGTTGATGATGGGATGATGTTGCTTGATTTCGACAGCGGTCAACTTGAGTTGGTGGCAGCACCGCAGCCCAATACAGGGGAATTTCGCTACAACGATACCCGTTGTGATACCGCCGGTCGTATATTCACCAGTACCGTATCAAAACTTTTTACAGAACCTAATTTTGACCCAAACACCATGACAGGCAAGTTCTACATGGTGGATACCGATGGGACGGTGGTCACCTTAGTCGATAAATTGGTGCAGTACAACACCATTTTTGTTGACAGCAGGAATGAGAACCTGTATGCCATTGATACCTACTATAAGAAACTGCTGCGGTTCGATTATTCGCTCGAAAAGGGTGCCAGCGGCAATCCTGAAGTGGTCATCTCCTTTGATGATATGCCAGATGGAGCATCGGTCGATGCTGATGATAATGTTTATATATGCCACTGGGGCGAAAAGAAGCTTATCTCTGTCTGGAGCCTGAAAACCTATTCCCTGATCAAAACCATCCCATTCCCGGTCAAGAACATCTGTTGCGGCGGTTTTGCCGGTGATGATCTGCGGGATTTTTATGTTGCCACCTCAAAGTTCTGGTTGCCCGAAGGCGACCCGGATTTCGAAGCTGGCGCAGGCGGTATCTTTAAGACTCGTGTCGATGTGCCTGGTCTTCCCGAACATTTCTATAAAGATCAAAGTCTGAGAAAAACCGCCGGTTAATCAATACCGGTCATTGCAGTAATAAAAAATCAGTTTCCAATAAGGAGAGAAAAACCATGTACGCCTTTGAGTTTTCAATGCCAACTAGAGCTATCTTCGGAGAGGGCGCTGTAGCCCAGGTCGGGTCTGTTGTGGCCGGTTTCGGAAAGAAGGCTCTCCTGCTGACTTACGATGAGAACCTGGTCAAGGAACTAGGTTTTTATCAGAAAGTGCAAGAATCTTGTGCAGCTGCTGGCGTTGAATTGGTTTCCTGCTTTGGGGTTAAGAGCAACCCGACCGTTGAGCATGCACTGGGTGTCATTGCCACAGTAAAGTCTGAACAACCCGATGTGATCATCGCCCTGGGCGGCGGCAGTGTCATGGATGAAGCCAAATTCGTGGGTGTGGGCTGCAAATACGATGGTGACCCCTGGGACCTGGCAACAGGCAAAGCATCCATGACCGATACATTGCCAGTCATCGCTGTGGTGACCATCCCTGCCACAAGCTCTGAGCTCAACGGGACTTCGGTCATGTCCTACGAAGCCATCCAGCGCAAAGATGGCTTTGCCGACCCGATCATGCGCCCCAAGGTAGCCATCCTCGATCCCGAACTGACCTATTCGATCCCCCTCAAACAAACTGCCTATTCGGCCGCAGACATCATCTCGCACCTCGTGGAAGCTTATTTTGGCCACAGCCTGGCTTGGGCGCCTTTCCAGGATCATTACTGCCAGGCCAGCATCCGCACCATTATCGAATGCATGGACCGCCTACTGGTGGACCCCACTGACAAGGAAGCCCGTGCGCAGATGATGTGGACAGCCTCGTATGCATGGAATGGTTTCTATCCGAACGGACTTGGCCCATGCGATGCAACCATTCACGTACTGGGACATTCGCTCAGCAACTTCTTTGACACTCCCCATGGTGCATCCATGTCGGTGACCATCCTCGCAACCATGCGCTATTTCCTGGATACCAAGACCAAAAAATTCGCTGAATTCGCACGCGAAGTTTTCAAGATCTCCGAAGCAGATGACCGCGCGGCTGCCGAAGCGGGAATCGTGGCGCTCGAGGCATGGTTCAAGAAGATTGGCACCCCCACCACCCTGGCTGAAGCTGGCATCGCGGCCGATGCACTTGCAAAAATGACACCGGATGCCCTGCTCACTGCCCAGAAATGGGGACTTGGTGAGATGTACAACGAAGACAAGATCAACCAGATGTTCACTCTGGCTGTGTAATTCAGTTTGGACCGGATGCTCGAAAGAGATTAAGAGAGGATATGCCGATATGACTTGTTTCTTAGGCATTGATGCAGGCACCAGTGGAGTCAAGGCGATCGTGATCGATGAGTCCGGCAAGACCCAGGGACTCGGCTACAAAGAGGTGAACCTCATCACTCCCCGTCCCCTGTGGGTCGAACAGGATCCAAATGAATGGTGGCAGGCCTGCGAATATGCCATCCGTGAGGCGGTGACGAAGAGCGGAAAAGGACAGGAAATCGCTGCCATCGGTCTCACAGGGCAGATGCTGGGCAACACCATGCTTGATAAGGATCTGCAGCCGCTTGGCAACTGCATGATCTGGCTCGACCAGCGTGCCACTGAAGAGCGCGACATTATCGAAGAGCGGCTGGGCATCGACCCAATGCTGGAGATCACAGCCAATTACTGCCTGACCGGTTATTGGGCGCCCAAGCTGATGTGGGTCAAAAAGAACCGGCCCGATATCTTTGAGAAAACACGTATGGTGCTCTTTCCCAAGGATTACATCAAGTTGGTATTGACAGGTGAACCCAGCGTGGAAGTGTCAGATACATCCGGATCTTTTCTGATGGATGTGGGCAAGCGCGCCTGGTCCGATAAGATGTTCGAAGTATGCGATTTGCCCAAGGATATTGTTCCACAGAAAATCTACGAATCCTGCGACGTGGTTGGACATTTGAAATCCGATCTTGCGGCAACACTTGGACTGCGGGCAGGGATTCCTGTCGTGGGCGGTGGCGGTGACCAACCGGCCGGCGGTATTGGAAATGGTGTCTATAAGGAAGGTGTTGTTTCGGCTACCATCGGGACTTCCGGAGTAGTTTATGCGGTCACCGGCAAAGTGATCGCAGACAAACAGCGCCGGGCCGCCCTGTCGTTTTGTCATTCTGCGCCAAATACCTGGAGTTTATTTGGCTGCACTCTCGCGGCCGGCGGTTCATTTAAATGGCTGCGTGACACCTTTTTCGCCGATTCGAAAAAGGCGTATGCTGCCGATGGCAAAGATGTGTATGAACTAATGACCGGCCTTGCGAGTCAGGCAAAACCATCTTCCGAAGGACTGATGTTTCTTCCGTATCTCAACGGAGAGCGCACACCCTACCCAGATGAAAATGCCCGTGGCGTATTTTTTGGACTTTCTTACAGACATGGGTTAGGGGAGATCTGCCGCTCGGTCATGGAAGGTGTTACCTATTCCTTGCGCGATACGATCGAAATCCTTCGTGAATTTAATGTCGAGGTTCATGAGGTGCGCGCTTCAGGTGGTGGTGCAAAGAGCGAGCTCTGGCGGCAGATGCAGGCAGATATCTACAACGCAACAGTGGTTACAACAAACCTGGAGGAAGGCCCCTCGGCAGGTGCTGCCATCATGGCCGCAGTTGGTGCAGGGACATATGGCTCAGTGGGCGAAGCATGTGACAGTATTGTCAAAGTGGTCAGCTGTACCGAGCCAGTGGCAAAGAATGTTGCCCAATATGAGGAGTTTTATCAGACCTATCGTTCCCTCTACCCGACACTCAAAGACACTTTCGAAACCCAGGCCAAACTGGTCAGCAAATGGTTTGAAGAGTGATCTCCGCCTGGTTGCATAAGGAGTATTTCGATGATTGAAGTGAAGGAGCTTTCCAAATACTACGGCGACAAACCGGGTGTTATGAACGTCAACTTCAGCATCGATAGCGGCGAGGCGGTGGGACTGCTGGGTCCGAACGGTGCGGGCAAGACGACCATACTGAAAATGTTGGCCAGCCAGATGTTGCCAAGCGCTGGTTCGATCACCATCGAAGGCATTGACGCCATCATCAACCCGAAAGAATCAGCGCGTTGCATTGGATTTCTACCAGAGATACCCCCGCTCTACCCTGACATGGATGTGAACAGTTATCTACAATTTTTCGCAGAAATCAAGGGCATCGAGTCGAAGGGTAGGGCGGCACATCTCAACGAGATCATGGAAATGACGTCGATCGTTGATGTCAAAGGGAGGCTGATCAAAAACCTCTCAAAGGGGTATCGCCAGCGTGTGGGTCTTGCCCAGGCACTCATCGGTTTCCCGCCTGTGCTCATTTTGGATGAGCCAACTGTGGGACTCGATCCGAAGCAGATCACTGAAGTACGCTCTCTGATCAAAAAATTGGCCCAGGAACACACCGTCATCCTGAGTTCACACATATTGTCCGAGGTCAAGATGATCTGTAGCCGCATCCTGATCGTCAATGGCGGCCGACTGATTCTGCAGGACAGGGTTGAAAACCTGGAGAAGAGCGGCAGGTCCTTCACCATCCGGGTTAAAGGTGGACGCAGGCAAGTGAAAAAGATTCTGAGCGCCGTTCCGGGTGTTCGTGAAGTCACACCTGCAGACGATCCTGCGGGTGAAAGCGCAGGTTATTGCCGCTTTTTAGTGATTGGTGAGGCTGGAGATGCCCTGCGCGAGGCGATCTTCCGCAAACTGGCGTCCGAAAATCTTCCCATTGTCGAACTGCACACAATGGGTAACAGCCTCGAAGATATATTCCTTGAGGTCACTGTTTAGCAAGTCGCCTGCATATGGAGGCACGCGAGAACATGTATATTATTTTCAGGAAGGAAGTTTCAGCGTATTTCTCCACTCCGTTTGGATTCATTTTCATGGGGATATTCCTGCTTTTCTCGGGGATCATTTTCACCACCTACAACCTGGTGGGAGGTGGCGGCGATCTGAACGGCATGTTCGGTTTGTTTTCAAACATCTCCTTCATGATCTTCCCGGTGTTGACCATTAAGATGTTTGCTGACGAACGCAGGAACGGCATCGAGCCAATCTTGCTCACCTCACGCCTTACCACTGTACAGATCATCCTGGGCAAATATTTTGCAGCGTGTTTTCTCTTTCTTGTGACACTGGTTGTGACAGGTGTGTACGTGGTCATCCTGAAGATTTACGGATTTCCATATATGAGTGCCATCATTGGCTCTTATATTGGTTTTTTCCTGCTGGGCGCGGCCTTTATTTCCGTGTGTACGTTCACCGCGTCACTGGCGGATAACTCAGTGACCGCGGCAGTGTCCTCTTTTGGCGCGCTGGTGGGATTGGTGATGGCGGGGGCGTTCAGCCGCACATTGGAAATCCCTGTCCTCTCCCAGATACTCTCGGCTCTGGCGCTTACCCGCCAATATGATGAATTTATTCGCGGCATATTCCGACCTGGACCAGTGGTGTATTTCATCGGCTTTTCGGCGTTTTTTCTCTGTCTGGCCGTGGTCAGCCTGGGCCGCAGGCGCTTTGCATGATGGTCAAAATGAAAACAGAAACCAATAGTATCTTTGCACAAAAGCGCCAGTTTGCCATCAATTCAACGATCACAGTGGCACTGATGGTCATCATCGTGATATTCGCCACACTGATCGCGTACCGCATTCCCTGGGTATTCGACATGACCGCCGGTAAGGTTTTCACCCTTTCGGAACAGTCGCAGCAGGTGCTTGCCGAGCTCACCAGTCCGGTTGAGATTATCGCCATTTATCCACGCGATGCGGCCGACCCGATGGTATCTTCGCTGCTCAGCGAATATGCCAAGGCGGGATCCAGTGTGGTGGTGGATTATATCGATGCCGAGCGCGAGCCTGCCAAACTGGCCTCCGCAAATATCGGCACCGCGGCGATCAGTAATGGCACGATCATCGTCCGCTCGGCTGATAAGGTTAAGTTCGTTTTCGTCTCGGATATGTTCCAGAATACGCGGGAAGGCAACGCTTTTTGGGGTGAACGCGTGATCACCGGAGCCATCCGCTATGTGACGGCCACTTCCATGCCGAATGTATATTTTCTCGAAGGTCATGATGAAGCATCGATAACATCCGAACTTTCGAAGGCAGGCGATGCCCTCGAGCTGGCTGTCTACAACGTGCAGTCCCTCTCGCTGGTAAAGAATGGAAGCGTTCCACAGGATGCAGCCATGGTGATTATTCCATCTCCTCGCAGAGATCTCTCTGAGAGTGAGTACAAGGCATTGGAGACTTATTTGCTCAACGGCGGCAGGGCCTTATTCTTGGTCAACCCCCTGAGTACAAATACCATGGTGTTGGGCAATTTCAACAAGCTGGCGCAACAGTTCGGGCTGGATATTTCAAACAACCTGGTGGTTGAAGAAGATCCCTACTCGCATGTTTCCAACAATAATATGTATCTAGTGCCCGGTTACGCTGATCATAGCATTACCCGGAAACTGGCTGAAAGTAAGCGATATCTGATCCTGCCCATCAGCATGGGGTTATTCATCATGGACGTCGACCCGGATGAGATCAGGCAGGAGGTTTTGCTTGCCTCTTCACCTAATTCGTGGATGCGGACAGACCTTTCCATCCAGTCCAAGGCGCAGACTGGGAAGGATGTTGCGGGTCCCATCCCATTGGCTTATGCTGTTACCCGCATGAGCGCGGGCTCTGGGAAAGGCGACAGCCGACTTGTGGCAGTGGGCAATGCCACTTTTATATACAACGAAAACCTGGACACGAATGCCAACCGTGATTTCTTCCTGAGTTGTGTGAACTGGCTGTTGGACGGGCGCGGGGAAGAAACCATCTCCCCGCGCATCATCGGCGCAGATAAGCTGATCGTGCGCGGCAGCGATTTCGTGCGGCTGGTGGTGATCAGTATCATCATACTTCCGGCCATTTCATTTTTCGGAGCGCTGATGACCTGGTATCTGAGGAGAAACCAGTGAGAAACAGCCTCTGGTTGATCGTGATGGCCATGACAGCCGCCGTTTTGGCAGGCGTCTATTGGTATTTATCAAGTGATCAGGAGCCATCCGTCACCGGGGTGTTATACACATTCCCATCATCGGACCGTCTGGTGGAAATTCATATTACCAATCCGCATGGCAGGGTCACGTTTACCCGTGTCGATGATAAGTGGAACATTACTGAACCCGGTAATTACCGTGCCAGTCAGAAAAAGGCCAATGTGATGGAGCGCCTTCTTCTAAATCTGCCGATCAAACGCGTATTGGACAGCGAACTTCCCGAGTATGGATTCGACGATCCGCAGGCCACGATAGAAATTTTGAGCGCCAGTGGTATCCGGAAGGTTTTTTTTGTAGCGGACCTGACCGCCAGCAAAGCGCAGGTTTACCTGAAAGATGAAGAGAGCGGCAAGGTTTTCGTTTGTGACCTGGGTGCAGTGACTCAATTTGATGGCAGTTTGGACTCTTACCGCGAGAAGGATATTTTCTCGGTGGATAAGTCCAATATCGTACAGTTTAGCTATTTCCTGGATGGCGAGAAACAGCTCACGGTGGAACGTATCAATGGGCAGGATTGGCAGCTTATCTTCCCCTATCAGGCACCGGCCAGGAAAATTGAAATCAACGAATTCCTGATCAAGCTGCGAAAATGGACTGCCGTCATATACCCCAGTGACAGCGAAGTGAATTATCAGGATATGGGTCTGGATGCCCCGGGTCATGTTTTGGAAGTGATGGATGTGAACGGGGAAACCCAGCGTCTGGAGTTTGGAACGGTGGCTGCAGGCATGGTGTTTGTTCGCACTGGCAGTCAGGAGGATGTTGCCGGGATTTTCGCCATCGACGTTGATTTTTCACCCCTCAACGCCGCGAACTTGTTATTTTTCGCACCACTGCACACAAGCATAGACCGTGTCTCCAAAATTCAGATTACTTCAAGACACGGGAATACGATTTTTGATCTGGATCAGAGCGTGCAGCCGCCTCGCATTACTTCCAACAGCAAGGAAATTCCATACGAAGCATTTGTATCTTTTTTTGTGAAGTACCTTTCCTTGAGCGCGGATGGTTATGAAAGCATAACCAAAGCTGGCGAAGAAACCCTCTTGTTCAAGACCACCTACCTGGACGGCCAGACAACGGAAGTCAGATTATTAGAACGGGATGCAGACAGCTTTTATCTGCGGGTGGGCGGGCAAACGGGATTCTATTTGTCGAATAAAAAAGTGGACATGCTGCTTGACCGGTTGAACGCAGCTATTGGAGCTTCAAGATGAGCCGATTCCGGATGACAGCTCATCCACAAGCAAGAATCTATTGCCATGCAAGTAAGGAAGTCGCATGGAGAAAGGATAAGGCCCAAAACGTGATATTCATCATAAATAAATTTAAACAGTATGAAATTTGCC
>Ga0210377_10003934_pt1 | contig 12656 bp, 10 predicted proteins | sample PLM4_65_b1redo_FD_155480 | JGI IMG/M metagenome (GOLD analysis project Ga0210377, IMG submission 155480) | Groundwater sediment microbial communities from an aquifer in East River, Colorado, USA - PLM4_65_b1 redo | ecosystem: Environmental > Terrestrial > Soil > Riparian zone | place: USA: East... | reverse complement strand
GCCGGGCTCGCTTCGGCGACCAGCTTCACCTTTACCAACGTGGCCGGTCCCGCAAGCCGGCTCGTCTTCACCACGCCGCCTCCGGCTTCGGCGGGGAGCGGGCAGCCGCTGGCGCCGCAACCGGTTCTGCAGCTTCAAGACGGGTCCGGCAACGCCGTTGCCCAGGCGGGAATCGTGGTCACCGCCTCGATCGCTTCGGGGGCCGCCACGCCGGGCGGCAGCACGACCGCGACCACCAATTCGGCAGGCGCCGCGATCTTTACGACGCTCTCGCTGAGCGGACCCGGCGGCACGATCACCATGAATTTCAGCGCGCCCGGAATCACCGCGGCGACCTCGGCGCCGATCACGCTGAGTGCCGGAACCGCGACCGCGCTGGCCATCGTGACCCAGCCGTCCGCCTCGGCACAGAGCGGGGTGGCGTTCGGGGTGCAACCGGTGGTCAAGTTGCGCGATGCGGCGGGGAACGATGTGGCCTCTCCGGGAGTGGCGATCACCGCGTCAATCGCTTCAGCGCCCGCGGGCGCGACACTCGGCGGTGGGACCACGGTCCAGACCAGCGGCAGTGGAGTGGCCACGTTCACGAACCTGGCGATTACCGGTCCGGCCGGGAGCTACACGCTCCAGTTCAGCAGCCCCGGCCTGGCTGGGGTCACCTCCACCGCGATCGCCGTAACGGCCGCTTCGGCGAGCCAGCTCTCGATCACCACCCAGCCGTCGAGCTCCGCGACGAGCGGCAAGCCCTTTGCGCAGCAGCCGGTCCTCCAGCTCCGCGATGCCTCCGGAAACGCCGTCGGCGTGAGCGGCGTCGAGGTCACGGCGGCGATCGCGAGCGGCGGCGGGACGCTCGGGGGAACCGTCACCGTCACGACCAACTCCTCCGGAACGGCCAGCTACACCGACCTCGAGATCACCGGCCTCCCCGGGAATCGCACACTCAGCTTCAGCAGCGCGGGGCTCACCCCCGCGATCTCCAGCACCATCAGCGTCGGGCTCGCGCCCGCGACTCAGCTCTCGGTCTCGACCCAGCCGTCGCCTTCGGCGGTGAGCGGCGCCCCATTCGGGATTCAGCCGGGTATCCAGCTCCTCGACGCCCTCGGATCGCCGGTAGGCCAGAGCGGGGTCGTGGTCACGGCGACGATCGCGAGCGGCGGCGGCACGCTCGGGGGGACGACGACGGCCACGACGGACAACTCCGGCGTGGCGACGTTTACGGATCTCTCCATCTCCGGGGCGCCGGGCAGCCGCACCCTGGGATTCAGCGCGCCCGGCCTCACCAGCGCCACGTCGAACCCGATCAGCATCACCGCCCCCTCCGCGTCCAAGCTCACGCTCACCACCCAGCCGTCGAGCTCCGCATTCAGCGGCGTGGCGTTCGGCACCCAGCCGGTGGTTCAGCTGCTCGACGCGTCGAATAACCCGGTGAGCCAGAGCGGCGTGCAGGTCACTGCCGCCATCGCGAGTGGGGGAGGCACACTGGGGGGAACGACGACGGCAACTACAGACGCCGCGGGCGCCGCCACCTTTATCGATCTCTCGATCAGCGGCACCGCCGGGAGCAGGACGCTCATCTTCTCCTCGGGAACGCTGACCCCGGTCACCTCGGCGGCGATCGATGTGGCGGTGACGCCCGCCGCCACCCGGCTTGGTTTCGCGACCGCGCCGCCGGCTACCGCGTCCAGCGGCGTCACCTTTTCCGTCACCCCGGTGATTCAGCTCGAGGATGCGAACGGTGTCGCGGTAAGTCAGAGCGGCGTTCCGGTGACCGTCTCGGTCGCGAGCGGCTCGGCAACCCTCAGCGGGACGCTCACAGTCAACACCGGATCGACCGGCAATGCGTCGTTCAGCGGGCTCAGCCTCACGGGTACGGCCGGAGACCATACCCTTCGCTTCACCTCTCCCGGCCTTACCGAGATCGTGTCGGGAACGATTGTGCTGGGCGCCGGTCCCGCCACCAAGCTCCTCATCGTCACGGAGCCTTCCTCGACCGCCACGAGCGGTAAAGAATTCAGCACCCAGCCGGTGATCCGGCTCCTCGATGCTTCCGACAATCCGGTCTTCCAGAGCGGCATCTCGATCACCGCGGCCCTCAACAGCGGTATCGGGACGCTGGGAGGCCACCGCAACCGGAGCACTAACGGCTCGGGTATCGCCACCTATTCCGATCTCAAGATCACCGGCCTGGGATTCTACACTATCCGATTCACCTCGACCGGTCTGGCCCAAGTCGTGTCAATCACGATTACCGTCACACCGTAAGCCACGAAACCGCCTCGATCGAAGCGCGTAGGGAGTGAAGCACCCGCTGCCCGCCACCGGAGATCCCGTGCCCAAACTCAGAGTCATCTGCGCTTTCCTGGCCGTCGCTGCTGCTCCGCTCCCGGCACCGGGCCAGCAGCCGCCGCCGAATTGCAAGGGAGCCGAGCACCGGCAGTTCGATTTCTGGGTGGGAGACTGGGTGGTGCTGAGCGGGAAAGACACGGCGGGCGGCAACAACGTCACCCTGGAGGAGAGCGGGTGCATTGTCCACGAGCACTGGATCGGCTCGAAGGGCGGGACCGGCCAAAGCTTCAATTTCTTCGACCGCGCCGACGGCAAGTGGCACCAGCTGTGGGTCGACAACAACGGAATGGTGCTGCGGCTCTCCGGCGACTACGCCGACGGGAAGCTGAGCTACTCCGGCGAGACGCTGCGCCGAAACGGGACCAGGGTCCTGCACCGGCTGAGCTTCACGAAGAACCCCGATGGGACGGTGCGGCAGCTTTGGGAGACGTCAGTGGATGCGGGGAACACCTGGGGCGTGGTGTTTGATGGAGTGTATTACCGAAAGGGGTAGGAGTCAGGATTCAGGAGTCAGTCGTCATGGGAAGGCCTTTCCCTGACTCCTGACTCCTGATTCCTCGACTCTACATCCCCGGCGTAAACATGATATGCGCCTTGGGCGTCCCCGGAAACATCACCCATGGCGCCTTGCCAAAAGGCTTCTCGGCGAGTCCCGTGCTCTTCCCGGTGGCGAAGGGAATGTAGAGCACATAAAGCGTCTGGGGCTTGATCACTTCGTTCTTGACCGGATCGTACGACTCGCCGAAGAGCTGCGACAGCGCCGCCGGGCTCTTGGGCATCTTGATCTTCCCCTCCTTGACCTCTTTGAAGCGCACCGTATCCACCTGCGCGCCGGTGACCCCGGAGGCGCGCAGCGCCCTGCCCCGCGCCATGAACGGCTCCATGTCGTTGTGGTAGCAGGACGCGTGAAACTCCTTCTGCTTCGGATCGCTGGCGAGACAGGTCATGTCACCGGTTCCCTTCCGCAGCATCGTCATCTTGCCATCGGCGCCGTAGCCCAGGACGGTGGCACCGGCACGCAGGTCGACCGGGAGCGGCAGCACCGCCCCCGCGATCTGTTCCGCGGCGGGAGGCACAACCGGCGTCTGGGCGGGAAGTACCGCCGCGGCGCCCAGGGCCAGCAAGGGAATCAGGATCAATCGGGACATGGAACGGCTCCGGTAAGAGTGGGTGGCGTCAGAGGGCTTCGTAGCTGCAGCCGCGCTCCTGGCACAGACCGATGAGCATGGTGTGGGCGGGAACCACGATGACTCCGGGATTCAGCCCCGCCCGGAGCTCGGGATAGATCTCCGCGGCGGGCCGATTGACCGTGCGGCCGATTCGCCCGGCGACATTGCGCAGCGCATTGTTGCATTCCCAGAAGATGACGCCGCGCGCCTGCAGCGGGCGCACCTTCGCGTCGCTGCCGTCGAGGAAAACGTTTCGCGCCGCGGGCTTTCCGGTCGCCGGGTCGTCCACCTTCCAGAGCTCGCCGATCGGATATTTCTGGTAGAGCGCGTCGTTCGCGTTGATCGGAAAGGCATTCCCGCCGATTCCGACGACGGCGTTGACCTCGGGATGCTTGAGCCCGTACACCTCCTGCCAGGCGTCGAGCCAGTTCCGTACCACGACCAGGCCGGCCTCCATGTCGGAGAGATCGAAAACCTGCTTGTGCTTCCCGGTGAGGCTGTCGAGCCACGCCATGTCCCAGCCCTGCGCGGTTTGCGCGGAGAGCGGCGCGCGGGGCCGAACCGCGGCGAGGCCGGCGAGGGCACTCATGGTGGTCAGAAATCCCCGACGCTCAATGCTCATGGATGGCTCCTGTGACAGGACAGCTAACTGCTAACGGCAGTTAGCGGTTAGCAGTTAGCAGTTGGCATGTGTAAGGTACTCACTCATCCGGCTCCGCCGATACCAGCTTTCCTGGCGACAGCGAGCCCGGGAGTGCTCCGGTCCCGGTGGTCATCCGGCGGTGATAATCGATCTGCCCCAGATGGTAGGCGAGGTGACCCTCCAGGTGCACCAGGAAGTCGCCGGTGCTGACCCGGACCTTGGCCACCGGCTCGGGGTACCGGCTCGCGAGCACGGTATCGGTGAGGGAGCCGAACGTTCTTGTGAGGGCCGCCGTTGTCTGCTCGACCCGGCCGATCAACTCCTCCCTGGAGAGCCCGCGGGTCGAAAACTCCGCGTCGCGGTTGCGCCGGTAGCCGCTGCCGCCGAGCACCGATCCGATGAAGTGCTGGAGATTCCCGGTGAGGTGCAGCACCAGTGTCCCTCCTGCATTGGTGATACCCGGGACGACCTTCCAGAGATCGGCATCACTGGGATAGGCCTCGACTTCCTTCCGCAGGGTGACGAGCTCCCGGAGCAGCAGGGTCCCGATCGCGCTGACGAGCGAGGTCATGGTTCCTCCGCAATGCTGCGCAGCAGGGTGGTGTCCACCCGGTGTCCGCCGTCGAAGCGGTGCACCGCAGGCGTGAGGCCGGCGGCGGCGAGGCGCACCTGCTCCCGGTCGATGTCGGCGGTCGTGATGAATTTGTCGCGCGTTCCGATGGCCAGTGCGAGTCCGCTCCGGGTCAGCGCCGGGCCGTAGCGATCGAGCGGCAGGTCGGGCGGCACCCCACCGCTCCAGAGCATCAGGCGCTCCGCCCGGATCCTGCCGAACGAGACCCACCGGCAGGCCGTGGCCGTGCCCTGCGAGAAGGCGTGGATCTGCGTCCGCGGTGACCCGGGCACCGCGGCCAGCACCTGGTCGGCGAGGAGGTCGAGATACCGGACGTAGTCCTCGATTTCCACTTCGCGATCTTCCCTGGTCATCCAGGAGGCGCCCACCCGTCGCCCCCCTCCCTCATCAAAGTACGATCGCGAGAGTGCTTCCGGAGCCACCAGCAGCCGGCCCGGGCGGACGGCAGGCTCGAACCATTTGAGGAATACCGACGCCAGCATGCTGTACCCGTGCAGGACGAACCAGACCTCTTCGGCGGATTCGATTTCCCCTTCCGTGAGGTAGCGCGCCGTCCGGGGGACCTTCAGGTGATGCTCGATCGGAGTCATGGGAGGTGCTGCCCCCACACTCCGCGAAGGGTGTCGCTGATTTCCCCGATCGTCGCCCGCGCCCTGACCGCCTCGAGGATACGGGACATGAGCGGGTCGCTGCCCCGCGCCGCGCTCTCGAGCGCGGCAAGAGCGGCACGCGCGGCGATCTGGTCGCGCCGAGTCCGCGCCTCCGCCACCCGGACCCTTTGTCGCGCTTCGAGGTCCGCAAAGTCGGGCATCTCCATTCGCGGCGGCGGCTCGTCGACGGTGAAGCGGTTGACGCCTACCACGACGACCTCGCCCGCCTCGACCGCTTTCTGCAGTTCGTACGCGCTCTCCCCGATCCGCTTCTGGAAAAACCCCTGCTCGATCGCCTTCGCCGCGCCCCCCAACGCATCCACTTCCTCGATCAGCGCGCGCGCGCCGGCCTCGATCCGGTCGGTGAGAGACTCGACGAAATAGCTCCCCGCCAGGGGGTCGACCGTCCGGTCGAGTCCGCTCTCGTGGGCCAGGATCTGCTGAGTCCGGAGTGCCAGGGTCGCCGCCTCCGCCGACGGGAGGGACAACGCCTCGTCGTAGCCGTTGGTGTGGAGCGACTGGGTGCCGCCGAGCGTCGCCGCCAGCGCCTGCACAGCGACCCGCACCACGTTGTTGAGCGGCTGCTGCGCCTGGAGCGTCACACCGCCCGTCTGGGTGTGAAACCGCAGCTTGCAGGTGGCGTCATCGGCCTTGAAGCGCTCCCGAGCCAGCCGCGCCCAGAGCCGGCGCGCCGCCCGGAATTTGGCGGCTTCCTCGAAGAGATCGTTGTGCGATGCGAAGAAGAACGAGAGCCGGGGGCCGAAATCGTCGATCCGGAGCCCGCGATCGAGCGCCCGGCGGACGTACTCGCAGGCATTGGCCAGCGTGAACCCCACCTCCTGCACCGCCGTGGCGCCGGCCTCCCGCATGTGATAACCGCTGATCGAGATCGGGTTGAAGTTCATCCCCTCGGCGGCGACGAACGCGAAGATGTCGGCGATGAGCCGGAGCGACGGCTCGGCGGGGAAGATGTACGTCCCCCGCGCGATGTACTCCTTGAGAATGTCGTTCTGGATCGTGCCGGAGAGCAGCGTCCGCGAAACACCCCGCTCCTCCCCCACCACCACGTACATCGCGAGCAGAATGCCGGCGGTCGCGTTGATGGTCATCGAAGTCGAGACCTTCTCGAGCGGAATTCCCTCGAACAGCGCGGCGAGATCGTCCACCGTATCGATGGCGACACCCACACGACCAACCTCCCCCGCGGCCATCGGATGGTCGGAGTCGTACCCCATCTGGGTCGGGAGATCGAATGCGGTGGAGAGCCCGGTCTGGCCCGCGGCGAGCAGGGTGCGGAACCGGAGGTTGCTGTCCCTGGCGGTGCCGAAGCCGGCGTACTGCCGCATGGTCCAGAGCCGCCCGGTGTACATCGAGGGCTGAATGCCGCGAAGGTAGGGCCAGACTCCCGGCTGCCCTGGATCGCCGTGCCAGTCGGCGGGGCCGGACAACGGCGCGACCGGCAGGAGCGCGGGGTTCCGCCGGGGCGTGCCGCTCACGCCGGATTCTCGCTCAGCATCTGGCGGACGAACTCCACGTCGCTCGCGGATCCGATGACCAGGGGAGTGCGCTGGTGCAGCTGTTCCGGAATCAAGTCGAGAATCCGGCGTACCCCGTCGGTCGCCGCGCCTCCCGCCTGCTCCGCCACGAACGCGAGCGGACTCGCCTCGTAGCAGAGCCGGAGCTTCCCGGCCGGCCTGGACGTCTCTCCCGGATAGAGGAAGATCCCCCCGCTGACGAGGTTGCGGTGGAAATCCGCCACCAGCGCGCCGATGTACCGGCTGTTCTTTCCCGGAATCCGCTCCGGATAATCGCCGTGGAATCCGCGCACCGCCCGCTGTATTCCTTTCGACCAGCGGCCGAAGTAACTCTCGTTCACGCTGTAGTACTTGCCCTCCCTGGGCGTGCGGATGTTCTTGTGCGAGAGCACGAATTCGCCGATGGTCGGATCGAGGGTGAAGCCGTGCACTCCCTGTCCCGTGGTGTAGACCAGCATGACGCTGGAGCCGTACATCACGTATCCCGCGGCGATCTGATTCCGGCCCGGCTGCAGCACATCCTTGAGCGTGCCGTGGCCCTCCATCGAAGTCCGGCGATAGATGCTGAAGATGGTCCCAACCGGATTGTTGTTGTCGATGTTGGAGGAGCCGTCGAGGGGATCGAACAAGACCGCGTATTTCCCGTGGGGGATGTCCTCGGCGATCGGAATGACCTCGTCGTCTTCCTCCGACGCCATGACGCAGACCCGCCCGGTGTAGCACATCGAGTTCTTGAGCGCCTCATTGGCAAAGACATCGAGCTTCTGCTGCTCTTCCCCCTGGATGTTGATCGCGTGGGCCGAGCCCAGGATGTTGATGATTCCGGCGCGACGCACCGCGGAGGCGATGATCTTGGCGCCGAGCGCGATATCATAGAGCAGGTTCGAGAGCTCGCCGGTAGCCTCGGGAATCTGGCGCTCGCGGTCCATGATGAAGCGCTCGATCGTGATGACCGAGGTGTTGGGCAGCGTCATGAGGTCTCCTCAGGGCCGAATCCCGTACGCGCGGGTGGTGCGCCGCCCGCGGAGCACCATCGTCGTCTCCTGGACGGTCACGCGGATGCTGCCTTCGCGATCGGTGCGCCAGACTTCGGCTCCGGCATCCGCCAGCCGCGCCAGGGCCGCCGGCGCGGGGTGGCCGTAGCGGTTGACCCCGACGCTCACCACCGCGGCCCGGGGAAGCAGCTCCGCCAGCCAGGGAGCCCCGGTGGATCCCGCCGACCCGTGGTGACCCACTTTGAGCAGGTCGATGCGGCCGAGCCGTCCCGCCAGCAGCGATTCGGCCCGGACGCCGAGATCCCCCGCCAGCACCGCTTCGAAGCTGCCGAACCGCAGCAGCAGGACGATCGAATCATCGTTCAAGTCGGAGCGCCATCCCGCCCACGCCGTATCGGGATGGAGTACGGTGAGGCGCACCCCGTCCAGCACCAGCGAATCCCCCACGCGCGCCGGCTGCCAGCGGATTCCGCGCTCGCCCGCCAGGTCGAGCAGCGACAGGTAGTGCGGCTCCGCGACCGGCTCGGCGGGATCCAGGATCAGGTCCGCCGGGATCTCGTCCAGCACGGCGGGCGCGCCGCCGACGTGATCGAGATGCGCGTGCGACAGGACGAACGCGGCCAGACGCCGGACTCCGTGACGGATCAGGAAAGGGAGCACGACGTCGCGGCCCGCATCCCTGCCACCGCCCGCCGGTCCCGCGTCCACCAGAATCCACCGCCCCGCCGGCGTCCGAATGAGCGCCGCATCTCCCTGGCCGACGCTCAGGAAATGTAGCGAGAGGCCGGGACCCTCGTGAGGCAGGACGAAAGCCCGAACCGGAAAGAGCGCCGCCGTCCCCAGCACTCCGGCGGCCCAGCCGAGCCGCAGGACCGCCCGCCTCGAAGTGTTGCGCCGCCCGATCATCCAGAACGCGAGGACCAGCAGGAGAATCCAGGGAACCGCCGCCGCCGGCCCGGGAATGCTGGTGAATGCGCCGAAGGGGACTCTGCTCCCTGCCCGTGCCAGCGCTTCGATCCCTGCAAGGCCGAGCCCACCCCCGCTTGCGAGGGCTTCCGCCAGCAAAGGAGCCACCGGCGCAAGCAGGACGCTGGCGAGCACGGCCGGTACCGCGAGGGCGGCCAGGGGGATGGCGGCAAAGTTGAGCAGGATTCCCGCGAGCGCCACCGAGCCGAGCGCGGCGGCAGTGAGCGGCGCGGTACACAGGGTGGCACCCAGCGACGCGAAAAGCATACGCCAGGCGGCATGCGCGCCGAGCGCGCGATCGCTCCAGCGGGAAAACGTCATCGCGCCGAGCAGCGCGGCAACCGAGAGCCAGCCACCGAGATCGAAGATCGCCCACGGATCGAGCAGCGTCGCCACGAGGCAGGTAAGCGCGAGGAGCGGCCCTGCCGCGGGCTGCCGTTGCCGGGCGCTGGACCAGGCTACCAGTATGCAGAGGAGGGCAGCTCGCCCCGCGGGGGCGGGCCAGCCGAGAAAGGAGACGTAGAGGACGACGAGCGATGCGGCCAGCGCGGCCGACGTGTCCCGCCGGACTCGCGACGCGCGCAGGATGAGCACCGCCCAGCCGAAGATCACCCCGACGTGGAAGCCGCTGATCGAGAGCAGGTGAACCAGCCCCGAGCGGGCAAAGGCGGCATTGAGCACCTGATCGATCCCGCCCCGTCCCCCCACGAGCAAGGCATCCACCAGGCCGGCGCGGGAACCGTAGAGCTGGATGGTTGTTCGCGAGATCCAGTTTCGGAGACGGGAGCTGGGGGCTGGGTGCTGGGGGCTGGGGGCTGGCAACAGCTCGTGCGCGACGAGGATTCCGTCCGGCCGCCCTCCGAAACGCGTTGCCGGAATCCAGCGTCCCGTTACATGCCATCGGGACCCGGCCGGGTGCAGCTCATCTCCACGAACCCGGACCGCAATCTCTCCGCTGCATCCGGCCAGCCGGGCCCGCGCGACTCCGCTCCGGACCGGTTCCCGAAACTCCAGTGTGAGCTCGACTCTGCCGCCGGGAAGGACCGCGGCGCAATCGTCTCGAGACGCCTCGCGGGTTACCAGCCCGAAGCAGAACCCGACGGCGGCAGCGCAGGGGAGCCACGACAGCGCTCCGCGAGCGGAGGCCAGGTAGAGCAGCACGAGGAGCAGCACGGCAAACGGAGGGGCCGGAAAATGCGAGAGGCCGGTCGCGAGACCGGCCTCGAAGCTCAGGACGAGCAGGATCGCGGCGCGGCGGCCTAGGGCTTGAGCGGCCGCAGCCCGGATTGTTTGCATCGCGGCGAGGCCATCACCTTCCTGATTCCGTCCATGATCACCACATCGATCGTGGCCCGGTTCTGATGCTTGTCGAGGCTGAGCTCGGTGATCACCCCGCCTTCGCGGCTGGCCACATAGCGGGCAGGCAGCCGGTTCAGCGCATATACGAGGACATCGGCGTGGCAGATATCGCAGCCGCAGAAGCCCTCGAAGTGCCCCTTCAGCTGCACGTAGGCTTCCTCCGCATGCCCTTCAACCTTGTTGTGGATCATAGGACCGCCAGTCCGCGGGACATGACCGAGCCGGCGAAGGTGGAGCCGGTGGTTCCCGTCAGTCGGACCTGATGGTACTGCCCGACCGATTCGGCGGGAAGACCCAGGAGCACCAGGTGGTTGCTCCGGGTTCGCCCCAGCATCATCGCGCCGCGCCGGGCAGGGCGTTCCACCAGCACTTCCTGTTCGGTGCCCACCCAGGCAAGGTTCCTTGCCCTGCCCTGCTGGCGCACCGTCGCGATCAGCCGGTCGAGCCGTTCCGAAGCGACTTCGTCCGGGACATGATCGCGCAACTTCACCGCCGGGGTTCCGTCGCGCACCGAATACTTGAACGTATAGGCGTCGTCGAACCCGGCCGCGCCGACCAGGGACACGGTCTCGCCGAACTGGTCTTCCGTCTCGCCGGGGAATCCGACGATGATGTCGGTGCTGACCGTCATGCGCGGCATGGCCTCCCGCAGCTTGGCCACCACATCCAGGTACTGCTCCCGGGTGTAGCGGCGCAGCATCCGCTTGAGCACCACATTGGCCCCGCTCTGGACCGGGAGATGGACGTGCTCGCACACGGCCGGGACGGTGGCCATGGCTTCGATGACCCGGTCGGTGAAGTCGGTCGGATACGGACTGGTGAAGCGAAGCCGCCGCACCCCAGCCACCGCTCCCACCGCGCGGAGCAGGTCGGCGAAGTCGTATCCGCCGTGCTGCCACGAGTTGACGGTCTGTCCGAGGAGCGTCACCTCGGATGCCCCGAACTCGACCACGCCGCGAACCTCCGCCACGACCTCAGCCAAACTGCGGCTGCGCTCGGGACCGCGCGTGTACGGAACGATGCAGAAGGTGCATCGATAATCGCAGCCGCGCTGGACGGTGATGAACTGGGTCGGGCCGGGCTCCCGCACCGCCGGCACGTCCTCGTAGTGCTCCCAGGATCGGAATTCGACGTCCGCCGCGCGCTGGCCGAGCACGGCGTTCCCGATCAGCGCAGCGAGATTGCGGTAGGCGTCGGGACCGACAACCAGATCGACCTTGGCCACCTTTTCGAGGAGCAGCGGCCCCAGTCGCTGCGCCATGCAGCCGACAACCCCGAGCACGGAGCCGGGCCGCTTGTGACGCTGCAGCTCGCCGACCCGCCCGATCACCCGTTGTTCGGCGTTGTCGCGAACCGCGCAGGTGTTGACCAGGATTACATCGGAGTCTTCGGGTCCCTCGGCCCGGACGTAGCCTTCGCGACCCAGGACCCCGAGCATCAGCTCGGTGTCGGCCACGTTCATCTGGCAGCCGTAGGTCTCGATGTACACTCGCTTCATGGGCGGACCGATATCCCCACCGTCAGCAGGGTCGCGCGCTCCGAGAATCCGGCGCCACCGTTACGCCAGACCTGGCCGAGCGCAATGTCGAACCCGGCACGGTCGGCGACAAAACGCTTCGAGGTGCCGATCGAAATGCCGGTTTCGTTGATGTCCTGTCCTCGGATGACCGGAAACGGGAGCCTGGCGCGATAGAAGCCGAGCCGGAGCGGGAGATTATTCGGCCGTCGCGGATCGCGCAGATACTCGAGCCCGACACTGAGCTCGGTGGTGCTGACGCTGCCGATGCCGCCCTGACTTACGATATCCTCGTCGGCGGAGGACCAGGAACGGTAGGTGGCGCTCCCGGCGACCTGCAGCTGGTCGCCGAATTGCACCCGCGCGCCGCCCGCCAGGGTGACCGGGAGTTTGGTGGTTCCCACTCGCAGCGAGTCGCGCTCCACGCGGAGCTTGTCGTCGGCGCGCACCAGGCCCGCGATGGTGACGGCGCGGCCGAGCCGGGCCACGACGCCCGCGGAGACGCCCATGCCGAGGTACGAGACGGTGAACTGCTCGGCGGCGCCCGCGTACGTGGTGTCGGAAAACCGCCGGGTGCTGCTGATTCGGTTGGAGCCGGTCAGCATATGAATCCCGAGGCCGACCTGGAGATTCGAAGAACCGCGCCACGCGATACCCGCCCGGACATCGCTCACCCCGCCCAGCGACTGGAGCGTGTCGGTGGTTTCGACCGGGACGCCGCGCAGGATCAGCGTGTCACGCGACGCGATGGAAAAATTGCGGTCGGTGTACCCGCTCGAGGAGAGCGAAATGGCGAGCGGGGTCCCGCCGACCGGCCCGGCGACGAAAATGCCGGGATACCGGTTGTCC
>Ga0210377_10003933_pt1 | contig 12658 bp, 33 predicted proteins | sample PLM4_65_b1redo_FD_155480 | JGI IMG/M metagenome (GOLD analysis project Ga0210377, IMG submission 155480) | Groundwater sediment microbial communities from an aquifer in East River, Colorado, USA - PLM4_65_b1 redo | ecosystem: Environmental > Terrestrial > Soil > Riparian zone | place: USA: East... | reverse complement strand
CATTGAAGCATGACCAACAAGCTCGCAGCGCCGGCTTGGATACAAATGCGATCAGCCTGGAGCAAATACATAGCATCGTGCGGGCTTACATCAATGAGCAGGAAGATATGATGAATATTGGTTTTAATCTATTCAAAGGAATCGAGGGATCATAAGAGGGGGCACCCGTTTTAGTGAACTACTAGTAATAAAAAAACAAAGATTGTTATTATTTGTGGTAAAAAGTGGGGAATTGTGGGAGAAAGTGGGTTCCATTTTGTCATAATATATTAAAAATGAAGCTAAGGTTGTCGGTCATGTGACAAAATGATTTGAATTCCCCTCACCGTTACACCCCCTAAACCCTTGATATTACTAGTAATAATGTTTTTGAACGATTTTGTAATGATCTGGATTGCTCCAGGTGTAGTATGACATTCCGGCTCTAGTGTGAACGAGCCTTATGCGCGGATCAAGCTCTGTCTCTGGATGTCGATAGAACGAGATGGGACTGAGTGCTGGTGTTTTGAGACGAAAATCCTCTGCGTGCTTCAATTTCTTTAACAATTCGGCGATGGTGATGTCCATGAGGTTCCTCTCCTATGTCTCTATGGGTATAAGACTGCTCAAGGATGCCTTAAAGGGCTTAGGACATGCTTGAATAGACTTAGCCTGATGGCTTTTGTTAACAAAATGGCTCATGAATGGTTCAAACGGCTCGAAATTGGTTCACTTTTGTGTTTTATCGGGTATTTTGTAAAAAATTTTGTGAGGTTTGTCGAAAATGGGGTCGAAACGTCAAATTAATTTTACAAAATGGCTCAAATGGATTGTTATAGCATTGTTAAATGATAAATGTCAACTGTAATACGATGGTCAAATTTAACAATTAACAATTTTTAACAATTGAGCGGCGATTTTGTCAATGTTAAATGACTGTTAACAAATTTTTAATGAGCAGGCTGGCAATACTTCCGCCATCATGAGACTATTATACGTTAAAATCAATCGGATGTCAATGTTTTTTAATTTAACATAAAAGCGAAAGTCCATACCTCCTCCCTCGGGGCGCTTGCGCCTTCGATCTGTAACCATTATAGCAAAAAACTTTGTTCAAGTCAATGAAAAAGACAACAAAAATCCTTTTCAATAACGAAAATCTTTAAAGTCTGTAAAACGTGAGACTTTTTCACTTTTGTGTCATCAATCTTTGACAATTTTTAACAATTTTGTTTTCTTCCTCTTGTAGTATGGACTTATTTGATGCCATACAAAGGATACATCGACAAAATTGAGAAGAATTTAACAAAAATCAACAACGGGTTTTACAATTTCCCTGATTCAAGGGCGTATGCGCTATTGTATCACAACCAGTTTCCTAATGCAAGGATGCTCGCGACTGGCACCAACGGAGAGCCTTAAGCTTTCAAGTGTATTTAGTGCTGATCCATACCTTCCTACTGGTTTTCGAGAGCCGCAGGCTGTGCCAGCAGCAGCGAACTACCATGAAAGTGATTATACACTCTCATAGCCATTTTGTCAAGTGGATTTAATCACCCCGAATGATAATTCGCTCTTCGAGAGCGTTCTCGGGCACCGCCACGAACGAATAGGGGTAGATTTCGTTCTTGATATTGGGACACTCGACTATCCACATGCGCCCGATCCCCCACATTGGAGTGGTGGCGGCGCCTCTGATGATGCCAGGGACCGCTGCTCCGGAGATTATGTTGCTAACCCATACCGTAGCGCCATCCTTGTACTTGAACTCATCCATTTAGGTGTTCCTAAGAAATTTCACGTGTTTGATGAACATTTCCACATCATCCCGATGAATCTTGACGAAATGGTAGTCATCCAGGTCGCCCATATAGCGCGCTCCAGAGGCTTCTAAGTAGCGAACGCCATACTGACACTGCAACCCGACCTTAGAGCGGCAGATGTCACCAAAATCGATGTAATCGTCGTTGTTCATTAGCTCGCTTTGATGATTTCGATGGGTACACCAGGAAAGTGACGCTCACAATACGCCTTTCCGTTGCCTTGTGCAACCCTAAATCCAAAATCGAGATCCTGCGCGCCCAATCCTGGCATGGTAGACGGTAGATCAGTCTGAATTGAGACATGATCAGCAAAATGTTTGTGTTCAACGATCTGAATGTAGAGTAATTTCATAATTTTTCAACTTTCTTCAAATTCTTGGTGCTGGCTGATGAACTTGACCGCTTCCAAATGCATTTTCTCGACTGCTGGAGACCTTAAGGCTTTGATTGGCTCACTTCCCATGAACAAACATGAGATAACCTCGCGTGTGAAGGAATTGCGCGAACCTGAGACCGCACGCAAGTGCTTAAATGCTTCTTTGAACAGTTTTTCGTAGTCTAGAGTTGACATTTTTTCACTCTTGGAGGATGAATCTCTCGATCAGCTTGTCGTCTATGCCTGGACGTGAGCTAATCTCCAACGAAGTGCTCATTCCGAAGCATTCTGCGACCATATTCGTCTCTTCACCACCATGACCATGACGGAAGAACACAAACCCAGCCGCGACGACCTTTCGCGCTCCTGCGACTTCTTTGTGCTTGAGCAAAGACGCGAAAACAATGGGCATTTCCAGCCCATTGCTCTCCACGATGATGTATTTGGCTTGATCGAACATGTTACTCGGCGGCGACCTCATCATCTTCGTCGGAATCATCTTCCGTCAATTCGGATTTGAGGTTGGTATTCCACTCTTCGCTGCACTGCTTACCAATCCAGGTGACTAACGCCTCTTGTGCGCCCGGATTGTCCGACAGGAAGGACAGAAGTTCACTCTGACCCATGAAGCTGGTGTAACCGAGGACGCCTACGATGGTTTCAAGGCGCTCAACGCCCTTGTCACCTTCAAAATGGAACATCCGTTCCTGTTCGATGTAGGCTTGAAGATTGTGCTCGACGGTTTTCATTTGAATTTGAATGTCTCTCTGAGTTGGGCTTCGGTGGGCGTCTTCCAATTGAGGATTCTACCCGTTTCCACGTCGATGTCAAGCATCACGTAGTCACCATAATGCTCATCTGGCATCCACTTCGGTACATAGCCGTCGTGATCCTCGCCTATCTGATTCCCGATGGCGTCTCGAAGCGTAGCATAGCACAAATCGCTGCACTTCGCTGATATCGTGATCGTCTTGGCTTTCATTGATGTTTCCTTTTAAGAATTATGCTGCCCGAGGGTGGGCTCGAACCACCGACCTCTCTCATTACTCTACTTAGTTCCGGTTGTCAAGTAGAACCACGGTTTTGCTAGCATTGACCGTGATTACGCTCCGGGAGTGCTCTCACCGACTGAGCTACACGGACAAAGTGAGTATATCTCAAAATCGACCCCATTGCAATCTAAACTAACCAGTCCAGGCGAGGAGCGGAGAAGGAAGGCGTTGCGGCAAGCTTGCGGTAAGTGGTCGAGCCACCTATCGTGTTACCCGGCTTGAGGACGCCTTTGCATTCCAGGCAATGGTAGGTCTTACCACCTAGTTGCATCTTGTTGTGGCGAATAGCCCCGACCATGATGACGCGACAGTTGCACGTGTATGTGTATTTAGTCGTCTGGCGTGCCCTAGCGTTACTCACGTCATACTGGTGGCAACGATCAGCAGGAAGTCCGAAGGCGCTCATGACGCGCTGCCATTCGTTACCGTGGGGCTTGATTCGCTGAGTGGGGTAGAGAGCGTGCGCGATCAGGTGCGCGACCTCATGCCCGATTGTCTGCTTGACGTAGTTATCGAAGTTCTCAGCGCAAAGCGTTTGATTGACCAGGATGTAATTATTCCGGATGTCAGCCTTGCCGCCTACGGTACCCCGAAGGTCAAACTTGACGACAGGCATTGCGAAATCCTTGGAGTAACGAATCCGCGCCTTTTGAACATAAGCGACAACTGCCAATTGAACTGCTCTGATCTGATCTTGCGTTAGTTTCATGACTTCCTCTCAGTTGATGCCATTCTATAGATAAACTTTGTTTAAGTCAAGTCTTGACTCGAACGAATTTTTACTATATACTTCTTTCATCGTTTGATAGGAGAACACAAATGAACGAAGAACAATTGAATGTGGCACTTGCAGAAATTGATGCAAGTACAATGACCGCCCGACAAAAAATCAAAGAGAAAGCGACACTTATGAAAGATTACAGACAAATTTCTGGTGAAAGTCTCGGTGTTGTCAATCGTACTTCATATGGTAGAACTTTTGGTCAGTCCTTGGCTCGTGCTGGTGGGCGTGCGATTATCAAGGCACTGTTTAAATAAGAAAGAAATTAACTGATCGTTCTATATCTGTATCATAGCGAATACGAAATAAACAATATCCATTCTTTCGTGAAAAACGTTGTCTTCCTGTTTTTTCCAATTTTGTTATAAACCAAATCCCCATACCTCCCTACTAGTTCCCGATACCATAAAAGAATTATACCGGAAAACTTTGTTTATATCAAGCCTTTCCACCAAAAACCTTGCGCATATTCGTTTCGAATTTGTCGATAAGTCGTTGCTGTTCACAAGCCTGATAAAACCGAAGGCGATCAAAGTTCTTATTGGATGCAGCTAGCACGTGTGCAAGTTGCTCTGTAATATACTCAACAGCATATGGCGGGTTATCCTTCATCTCTTGAAGAATGAGAGCGATTTGATCGAGTTGACGCTTATCTATCATAATCCTAACCATTGGGTGAGCCAACAAAACGGAGGAACCTTTTCCCACAGCAAATGTTCGAATGGGAAACTGATTGTAATCCCCAGTAGAAAACTGCCGACCATGTTGATGGGTTTGTATTTGTGATAACAGCGGACAAGAAATCCGCGTTCGTTTTTGTGGGTATGGAATTCAGACATTTCGCTTCCCGATTATCGAGTATGTGTATTGTATTCTTTTATCTTACTCTCGTCAAGCTTACCGTCTTCAAATCTTGCACCAAACCCGCGTTTTTCTCGCCTCTCGTGCTCGCTTTCGGACTTGTTAAATCGTGATCGAATTTCATCCGCTGATTCGACCTTGGGTGGTCCTTCTATCTTAGCATCACCATAACCCTTGTTGATGATGGGCGGTCTCGTGTAGCCTTCGGAAGAGCCTTCTAGATTATGTGCATTGACGGCACGAAACTTTTCCCCATGATCCATCAGGAATTGGTTTTGAAGCTGGTATGCAATTTTTTCCTTGTACTCTTGTTCGAGTAGGTTTTTCTGTCTCGGGCAATAGTTCTGTGTGAAGTGAACAATCTCATGACACAGCGTTGACTTGCCGATTGTCGTCTTGAGGTCTATCCGGTTATCCAGATAAATGTGACCGTCTATGCATGCACCTAATGCTGACCCCCCGACGACCCGCTTAAGTTCAGCAGCAGAGACGATTGAAACGGTAGGTTTCCTGACTGAATCCATCGGCTCGATGCCGTAGGAGTGGAGGAAGAGAAAGCAGGCTGCGATGAGTTCGTCCATGCTTGTACTCTACGCTAGTTTGGTACTAATTGCAATAGTGGTGCTGGTGGTAGGATTCGAACCCACGAAGGCTTTCGCCGCTTGCTTACAAGGCAAGTCCCGTAAACCGCTTGGGTACACCAGCAAATTTGGGAAAACCTCTTATCCTCTCGGCGCGTTTTGTATAAGTGTTACCGATCCCGTCAACACTCCGCACATTTCTCAAAGATGGAAGTCCCAAGCCTACCAGTTCGACTTGGGGTGTTGCTATCAATAAGTTCAGGCTGGCTCCCTGGTAGTCACGCTTTTCGCGGTGTCTACTTACGCCCATCTGTCATCGCTTCAACGGAAGGACATAACCCCTTCCTCCACTGCCTTTCGGCGACAGTCTACTCGGGATCAAATCCATTTCGCACAGAAGCTGTGTAGTTCGGCTAAGTGCTTACTAACCCCGACATTAGAGGCTAACAGTCTCGGGACCATCACGCATCCAACAGATCGACGGAGATTGTACCCTCGTTGATTAGACAAAGATACCTCACACTCTTCTGTTGCAACACTAACGGTAAGATGTTACCGTTCCTTGCAAGAAATCTTTAGAGTATTTATTCTACTCTTGTTGTTCCTCTTCGTCAAGATGATCGAAAAAGGTACCATCGTTGCCCAGCGAGAGAAGTTCATCCTTAACAGCCTTGTCCAGAATCCGCATGTGCGGACCGACCTCGACATTTCCAATCGAGTCGCCCGAGTCGATCTCGTGACCTAATTCCACGAGCGAATCGAATTCGAGCGGGGTGTCGGACAGAACAGTAACGGTGATGATCGTTTTGTAAATGGTCATGTTTAATAATCTTCGAAGTTGAATCTGTCTATCGACCATTGCGCGCGGCGCATTTCAATGTCCGTTGTTAGGACACGAGGAATAGGCGGATTGTTGATATCGAAAAGCCCCTCGCCATGATGACAAGATTCACAAGGATAGCTTTGCGCTTGATAACCAAGCTCGACAGGACAATCAGAGTCACCATACTTACAACCGTGCTCGATACAACAATGCTCGGTGTGAACGCACTTCTTTGTCTGAATTGGTTTGAAGAAGGATGCCTCGATTGCGTTCAAGACATCCTGATATGCTTGCCAGAGACTCATGATTTGGCTTTGACGGGACCAACCGCGAAGGCGACAACTTCGCCATCGGTGCCAGCCTTGACGATCCGCTTGGAACCACGCTGATGCCATGCGTTCTTCTTGCCGTGCTTGGGTGTGGTCTTGGCAGGACCGGAACGACCACCCTTGCGCTGCGAGGACCATTCCTTCGCAACACGATTCTGGCGGGAGCGCTTGCTGTTTGCAGACATTTCGTTTACTCCTTGTTGAACAGGAAGACAGTATAACTTAGTTTTATTCTGTCGTCAACTACAAAACATCATCCATTTGCTTTGGACCGTAGATGTCATCAGCTTCCGCTGCTGCATCCCAAAGCGTACCAACCGGCTCATCAAAAACGGGATCATACTCCTCGATGTCATCGGTGCTGTACTCGGAGACGCATGGATTCCCGTTGTGATCGATCCACATGCGGAACACGTAATCCGAACTCGGGTCATGAGAGAAGAGGAAGTTTCTTGCATCCACGATACACGCACCTTCGGACACAAACGGTTCGGAAATCTCGGGCACGCCCGAACGCAGGTATAGGTTAAAGTGTTTCATCATTGACCCTTTTCGGAGAAGTGAACCACCAGCCAATCATGTCGAAGCTGATGAGCGAAGGCGATCTCGTGATCCCTAGCGCGTGTGTGCCACTATTGATCGGGTTATCGATTGCACCCGCGAAGACGAGATTTGTAGAGACAAGCATCATTTAGTTATTCTACCACTTCTATCGTCACTTTGCAAAGAATCCAGCCCTTTTCTTCGGAGGACGGTCCAAAGTCATTGGATGCTTTCACCTGTTGCGCTTCCTCTCGCGAGGCAAATTGGAAATTGAACGGAGTTTCGTAGATGAACGGGTCACGCCACGGGTCAAGCAAGCGCGGCTCGGTTTCCCCTTCACACTGAACCAGTTCTTGCCAGACGTAGAACGTTTCGCTGTGATGATGCTGCATCGGCATTTTTGTAGCTCCTGAGTTCGCGTTCGCAATACTAGTAATCTTACTTGTTTTGTTTTTCGATGTCAAGGAACATCCGAACTTTGTTCAACTCGGCGCTCGTGTGAACTACACCCCCAGCGTTCAAGTCGAGATACCACTGGAGCACTTCCGCACGAGTTTTCAAATCATTAACATTCATGCGAAACTCGGCGTGAACGATTCTCATACTATCGCTATACTCGCTACGAAGCGAACCGAAAGCGGGAATCTCGTCGTCCAGGAAGCGCAACACGGCTGACAGCCGCTGCTTCCCGTCTACTAGTACCATGTCACCATTCCAGCTTTTCATCCAGCCGGGATGATTCCAATAGATAACCTTGGACGAATGACCACCTTGCAGCACGAACTCAATATAACGAATCTGTTGCGATTCGCTCCAGACGTGTCCTCGCTGAAAGTCGGGGTCCATCTCGAACTTGCCTTTGAAGACTCCCGAATTGAAATCATCGGCATTTCGATTGATCCATTCTTTTAGGTATTGCCATGCAACGGAAACCTCATAGTTTCCAGCTTGCGTGAACTGTGGAATGTCACGAAATTGAGGCATTGGCGAACCTTGCGTCGAGTAGAACGGAACCGATGAGCCTATCCAGCCCATCGGCATCCGTTGTGTGATACTTCAGGATGTACATCCAATCGGGTACATTACGATACTGCTGCCCATTGGACTCGTCATACTTCAGCGGGCAAAGCGCGTCAATGACGCCCTCTGCCTGCGCTTGTGTAAGATTGAGATTGAGTGTTACCATTTCGGTTTAGCTGACCTTGGTAATGAACCCGTCAACCAGCGTCACCATTGCGTACCACGCATGCGGCGCGGGATAATGCGGACCCTCGACGGCAAATTTTCCGTTGCTCGGGTCGGGCGTGCCAAACATATTGTTCGGCTGATAGATGGCAACCTTTTTGCCAGCAGCAACGGCTTCCTTGAGAGCTTTTTTCGTTTTGAAGTTGGTTTCGGTGTACATTTCGTTTAGCCTCTCTGTCAGTTGATGTAGCTATTATATCGATAAACTTTGTTCAGGTCAAGAACTATTTTAATCCAATACTACAAAAGCGAAACCCCATAGCGCTATGCGCTTCGACCGAAGGTCGATACCTCCCCACTAGTCATTGATACCATGAAAAAGATTATACAGCATAATCTTTTTCATGTCAAGGAATTACTTTTTCAAATTGGCTTCGCTAAAGCTCGTGTAGTTTGTTTATTCCGGAACCGAACCCAGCGCCTCATACTCGGCACTGTGGGCGTTCGGGAACTCGCGATCAGGCGCGATACCCAACGCCTGCAACTCCGCTGCTTCCTTGTTCGGAGCATCGACAGAGATGACAAGGTTACTGTACGCAACGCGAGAGATGGTTACATTGAATAGCATTTTGACCTCAGTAGGGTTAGTCGTGAAAGTATTATAGCAAAGATATTTCCTACCGTCAAGCGTTTTGTTTGGCGTGCCATGCTTCGACCGTTGGGAAATCGTTGAACGTGAATTGTGTCCAACCGTTGATTTTGTCGTGAACGGTAATGACACCCTTTTGGATCAGCGAGGAAACAACCCCACCCAATGCTCCAGGCGTCTGTAAAGCGACCGCAATGCGCGCTTCCTCGATCAGCCCGAAGTCGTGCCCGTTGCCTCTGCTTGAGGCAAAGAGCGCTAGCATTACCTTGCTTTCGAGTGGTGTGAGTTTCATTGGGTTCTCCAGTATGAGAGTATTATATCTAAAATACTCCCGACCGTCAAGTTATTCCTGATATTCGACTTCGGTGATCTCGCAGATTTCACCTTGAGAGATAACCGATTCGCTGCTGAAATATTTATCGATTGTGTCATGATCGGACAATGTTGACGGATCATCGATACCGGTATCCAGGTCCACATCTTCGTCATTCCAGTAATCGCGACACCACGTGGCAATCGCTGCTTCAGCATTCTCTGCTGAATTCCCGGCATAGACAACGTCGATGCCTGCGCCTGTCGAGATGATTGCGAGATGAATTTTCATAGTGGTAACCAGACTCCGATGATTGAATTGTACCATGCGACGGTGGCGGTTGTCATACTTTCTCGCCCCTCTCGTTTGAATCGAGCGAACATGTAGACTTCACCCTGCGGACTGCGGTAAATCCATGGGCGACGTAGTTGATGCCTCGTCAAGTCCAGGCGCTTGCGTTTTGCCCGGAGTAGTGAATAGGTTGTTTCGTCGTTGGGTGGCGCGTAGTTACTAGTAATGGTTGTCATACTCCTCCGACCTTTCGTGCTTCAACCTTTCGCTGGAGTTTGAGACAGGCGCGCTTCGCGTTGCGTAGCGCCAACTTGTGAAGCACACGCTTTCCGTTTCGGCTGATGTTGCGGTATATCCTGCCACAAGCGGTTTTAACCTGGACCTCGTAAGTCCAATAGTCGGGCGATACCTGCGTCAACTTCCATTCCCAATGCGTGACTTCCATTTTACTAGTAACTCCGAATCGTGAAACCGCTGGAATCCTTTTTGGCGCGCCCCTTTGCGCTCAGAACAACTATGCTACCTTTTTTATCCAAAAAGCGCAAATCGTTTTCATCGCCATCTGCTACATTGTCCTGCGTCATCGCCCATGCTTTGACTTCGGGAGTGCAAACCACAGTAATGGTATGTCCAAGAGTTTGCAGGACTCGGCAAGTCGCATGATTGTTTTCGGCTGCGCTGAATGTCAGATGATAGTTAACCGGGAATCCCGGCTTGCCCTGTTGCAGCGCACGATACGCAATCTTGGTATAGTCATAGAATTGTATCATCGGGAAGCGCTCGAACATATTGCGGTATTGCCCCATGCGGATTTTTTCCCACGGCAAATCGCTTGTCCCGTTCGGGCGCACAACGAGTGTCAAGCCTAGCTTGTTGGCGCGCTTCTGTGCATGGATGATATCCGCCTCAAGCAGAGACATGAAACGCTCACGTTGCTCGAAAAACATAACGGTACGCCGCTTGCGAGCATTCTGCACGCGGTTTGTCGTTTCGCCTTTTTTGAACATTCCGCCCCGCCCCGCAGTATTGAGACATGCCGCGATGCATCCGAGCGACGCGGCTGGGCAAACCTGATAGCCTGAGAGGGTTGACGGTGCAAAGTGTAGGATAACCGAGTAGTATCCGACTTTTTCACCCTTGCGGACCTTGATGTTAGCCTCAGTCAATAGATTGTAGCGTGCCATATTTTATGATTGTTCCGTTTGTTGATGCTCTCGGCTCACGATATTGCTTAATACCGTTATCACAAGAGCCACGATGAGAATAATTTTTACAAACAAGAAGACTGTGGCTTCGAGTGGTCTGAGGATTGTGTCCATGCGTGTATAATACGCGAATCAGTTTATCCTGTCAAGCATTAAAATAATCAAAATAGGCTTGACGTGAACAAAGTTATTTGCTATACTGCTTCTCATGGAATACGTAATCGAAATCGCAAAACCGAACGGAACCGAAATGGTTTCGTTGAGCAATGGCACTATCGTTACCACTACTCGCAGCATGGAATTCGCGAGCAAGTTTAAGGTGCGGGACCGCGCTGAAGCGATAGCGCGTAAGCTTCAAGATGCGACCGTCGCGCCTTACTTTGGCGGGATTGTCACCAGCAACAAGGCAACCGTGCAAGGTCCACAAACGGACCGCGTGAGAAGGAATTAACAATGTTTCAATTTCGCTGTGGATGTGGAGAGTTGAACTACAATCAGAAAGATTGGCTTTCACACTTTCAACACAATGTTCACGGTAACAAGTTTTGGCGCGGGTTGCGTAACCTAGCACTTACCCGCATAGAATTCAAGCGGGCGCGTACAGTATTCAAGCGGTAAATCAGTTTCCTCCTGTGTGGCGTTTTTGGCGGGTCGAGCAGTAAGCTCCCCGCCGTTTTTTTCAATTCTGTAATATAAAATAGAAGTCCATACCTCCTCCCTCGGGGCGCTTGCGCCTTCGATCTGTAATCATTATAGTTTAGATCGAAGGGTAAGTCAAGACTATTTTAATTTTATTCGGCTACTACTTTCAGCGCAATAACTTTACCCAACTTACACTTGATTTTGGTTTCAAGTTCAAAGAGTGAATCCATGATGCCCCAACCGTCCTGCTTATCGTCCAGGTTGACGTACATATGCTCGGTGCCTGCCCAAACATCGGTGTAACCCGCAGCTTTCGCACGCTCACAAAGTTCCTTAACGTCTACCGGACCGACGTAAATTTGGGCTCTGCGTATCAGCATTTGTTTGCTCCTGTGATTTTAATTATTATATCAGAATGGGAGATCAGCGTCAAGAACTTCTCGAACGACAGAATCGTTAAATTCCTTGCGCTCCATTTCATAATCCTGACGCACTTCAGCATCATAAGGATGCTCTTGAGCGGGACCGTGATAATGGGGATTGCGTTCCCAAGTATCGTAATCGGTAAGAAGCCACTGACGATCAGGAAAATCCTCGCCTACATTCCTAGCCCATTCGCGACAGGCTTCGGTCGGGGTAGCCAGATGATCGTCATCCTCGAACATTCTTTGTTTCCCTTTCCGTTAGTATGAAAACAGTATACCCTATTATTTTAATTAAGTCAAGCTTGTGTTTTAATTTTTATCAGTGTATAATAGCCGTCATCAATAGGAGAAACTCAATGCAAGTTATTACCATGTATCGTTCCAGCGATGGAACGTCTTTCGATACCGAGCAAGCATGTAAGGCGTACGAGTTGATACTCGATGCTACCACACAAATCATGGAGCTTTTGGAGCGTGACGATTGGGTTCGCGGCAACGGCAATCTATGCGGTCCCGCCACCGATTTTGTGAGCCAATTGCTCAGTACCAATTTCGGGTCGAAAGTCTATACCATCCTGAGCACCGTTCATCGCAAATAACACTTGCGACAGAGCATTAAGTTTGCTATAATGCCTTTGTTGGTTAATTGGAGATGAAACGAATGAATACCGAGCCGCGTTTTACCACAATCGAGCAGTTGGTTCCCTTCCTCATGTCCCTGCGCTCGGCTCAGGTTGCGACCATTGTCGCCGTGACCGAAGTCAAGATGCGCAAGACTGGCAACCCTTTCATCGGGACTC
>Ga0210377_10003932_pt1 | contig 12659 bp, 14 predicted proteins | sample PLM4_65_b1redo_FD_155480 | JGI IMG/M metagenome (GOLD analysis project Ga0210377, IMG submission 155480) | Groundwater sediment microbial communities from an aquifer in East River, Colorado, USA - PLM4_65_b1 redo | ecosystem: Environmental > Terrestrial > Soil > Riparian zone | place: USA: East... | reverse complement strand
GACGCTTGCCGGCGACGCCACGCTTGAGCTTGCCGGACGCGGTCATGGTGAACCGCTTCGCAGCGGCTTTCTTGGTCTTCATCTTCGGCATTTCGGTCTCCTGTTGGCGACAGTCCGACCCGGCAATTTCCCGAAGGAAATCAGCGGCGCGACGCCTGAAATTGGCCGGGGAGGCATGCCATTGGCCCCATCCGGCGTTTGTGGAAGGCGGGTTTATACGCGGGGACCGCCGAAAAGCAAGGCTCTAGCCATGCGAGGCTTCCCCGGCATGGTCCTGGGTAACTTCGGCCGGAACCGCCTTGCCGGCAGCCTTGGCCGCGATGGCGTCGGCCAGCAGCTTCTTGGCGCGCATCCACACCTCGACCTGCAGTCCCACCACATTGCCGGCGTAGAAAAGCGTCAGCGCGTCAATGATTACCGCCACGGGAATGCCGGCGACGTCGTGTTCTTCACGCAAGACGAAGCGGGCGCCCATCCGCGCGACCATCAGCCCGAGGAAGATCAGCATGCTCCAGGGCGAGGCCTTGCTGGTGAGGTCATGCGTCACCGGGTCGATGCTCACCTTGACCCACCGCCCACGGAACCAGCCAAGCGCAAAGCCGGCGGCTATCGCGACGCCAAGGCCGATCAACACCGGCGCGGTCAGCGGCGGCGGCTGGCCATAGATCGACAGGCCCAGGAAGACGAGGATGATGGCCGGGCGAATCCACATCCGTTCGACCTTGAGCTTGCGCGCACGCGACCCGCGCCAGATCCGCAGGCCCATGACGAGGGCGATGACGATGAAGGCGACGAGATAGGTGGTCGTCTGTCGGTCCATGGCGGATTGCCCCCGGCTCTGGTGTCGCGTCTTGGACCGTCTCCCACGGCGTCAAACGCGGGAGGCGGCCGTTTCCGGTGTCGGGGGTACGTAGCGCGGTTCGCCTTGTCCAGGGACGGTCAGTACCGTCAGCCGCAGCGCAGGCCGGTGATGACGCCAGCCGCGTTGATGTCGACGTTCAAACGGTCGGCGCGAAAGTCCATCGTCACCTGGTCGCCCGGCTTGATGAGGCGGACCGAGGCGCTGGCTGCTGGCACGCCCGGGTCGGTGGCGGGCTTGCCGACGAGCGCGGCGTACTGCGCCATGCTGCAGGTGTCGGCCGCCGGATCGGTCGGCGCCGGCGTTGTCGGGGCCGGAGGCGCAGGCGTACTCGCTGGCGCAGCAGGCGTTTCGGTCGAGGCTGTTTGGGCCGGTTCGGACGGGGTGCACGCCATCAGCGCGAGCCCCGCGATAAGCATAAGCGATGTGTTTTTCATGGGGGTGGAGAGTAGACCTGCGGACGCCCGCTTCAAGGCAAACAAGCGGCTGCAACCGCATGAACACTGGGTAATCCCGCGCAGATCAGGTTGGCGAGGCCTTGCAGTTCTTGAGGATCGACGCCTCGAACATGGCGGTCATCGGCCCGAGCGCGAGCGGAATGAGTTGGGGTGGGTCGTCCTGGTCAATGAAAGCCAGGACCTCAGGTCGCTTGCCTTCGACGCAATAGGCGTTGCGGAACTCCGGCGCGATCGTCGTCTTCAGCTCCGAGATCATCTCCAGCTCGCCATCGCCGCGGCCGAACTTGGCGATCAGATCGTCGATCACTTTGTAGACCTTCTCCATTTCGGCGCCGTACCGCTCATCGCCGGAGAGCCGCACGACCTCTGTGTTTGCCGGATATTCGGGCCGCGATCCGCCCGGCTTGATGTCCGCGGCCAGCGGTATCGCCGTTTGATACTTCACATCGCCCTTGTGCTTGACGGTGACATCCATCTCCCATGGACCCGCGCCGTGCACGCCTTCGGGCAGCACCCAGACGATGTGCTGCTTAGCCGGATCGAACTTGCCGATCGCTTCATTGAGGGGGACTGCCGTTGAACCCGCTGGCGCAGGAGCAGCCGATGCAACTGGCGCCGCAACCGGGTTGGTCGGAGCTTCAGGCGGCTTGTCGCAGGCCGCCGCAAGAAGGGCGAGGGCGCCGATGACCGCAAACCTGCTCATGGCGCACTCCCTTTTTCCTGATCGTTTGAACCGCCTAGCGCGGCGACAGCACCATCACCATCTGGCGGCCTTCGAGCCTGGGCTCGGATTCGACCTTGGCGACGTCGGAAAACTCCTCGCGCACTTTCGCAAGCAGCTCCATGCCGAGATGCTGGTGGGCCATTTCGCGGCCGCGGAAGCGCATGGTGATCTTCACCTTGTCGCCCTCCTCGAAGAAGCGGCGGATCGACCGGCCCTTCACCTCGTAGTCATGCTTGTCGATGTTCGGCCGGAGCTTGATCTCCTTGAGGTCGGCGGACTTCTGCTTCTTCCGCGCCTCGGCCCTCTTTTTTTGTTCGGCGAAGCGCTGCTTGCCGTAGTCGGAAATCTTCACAACTGGCGGATCGTTGTCCGGCGCGACCATGACCAGGTCGAGCCCGGCTTCCTTGGCGGCGTCTAGGGCGGCCTCGATGGGCATCTCGCCCTGTTTCTCGCCTTTTTCGTCAATGAGAAGGACCCGCGACGCGCGGATGTCCTCGTTTATCTGCGGACCTTCTTTCTTGGGCGACGAAGCCGCTTGTGGACGCTGAGCGATGGAAGTTCTCCCTGGTGGCTGACGAGCGCGGAAATATGCCTGCGATCGCGGAAATGTTCAAGAATCGTGGCCTTGGGCAAGCTCCGGGCTGGAATCGGGCCCAGATCCGGTCTCAAGCGGCATTTCGGTCATTTCCTCGACCGGCTCAGGCTTGGGCGGCGGCCGGGCGATGTTTGGCGGCAACACACCCATCCCGATCGCGGCGAGCTTCACGTCGTCGACCGACAACGCCTCCAGTGTGGCCGCGTGCAGGATCATCATCGGCCCGCCGCGCGGCGCCGCCCGTCCGAGGCGGGTTTGCGGATTCCAGACGGTCTGCAGGCTGCCGGCCATTTCCGGCGTCCATTCCTGGGCGAACAGGCAGACGCCGGGCGTGCGCGCGGCGGCGGCGAGGTGCATCGGACCGGTGTCTCCGCCGATCGCTATCATGGCGCGTTGCGACAGGGTTGCGAGCTGGAACAGGTCTGTGCGGCCGATTACGCTCTTGGCGCGTGGCTCCAGCTTCATGATCTGCGTGCCGATGTCGCCCTCGGCCTTGGCGCCGACGATGACCGGCGTGACGTTGGCCTCGGCCGCCCAGCTCGCGATCTTGGCGAAACGGTCGAGCGGCCAGCGCTTCTCCGGATGATCGGCGGACGATCCCGGGATCAGCAGCATGTAGGGGCCGTAGAGGTTGAAGAACTCCGGCTGGAAGCGCGGGGGATCGCGGAAGGCGGGGCGGATCCAATCGAGGCTGGGGACCAGGTCCTGGCCGATGATCCAGCCGGTGGGGTCGCCTGGCGGCTTGGGGCTGAGGCCGGCATGGATCAGTTGCTCCGCCAGCCGGTCGAAATTGTGCATCATCGCCCGGTTGGGATTCTTGTGCTGATGCGATGCGCCCTGCGCCGCGCCCGACCAGAGCGGTTTCTTGCCGGCGAGCCCGGCGAAGTACTGCGAAGTCCGGTCGTTGTTCTGGAAGTCGTAGACCATGTCGTAGCCGGCCGCGCGCAGGCGCCGGATCAGGTCGGCGCGGCCCTTGATGTCGCGCGGTCGGCCATCGGCCTCAACGATGTCGAAATACGGACAGGCCTTGGCGAACGCCTCGAACGGCTCAGTGGTGAGCAAGGTGATCCGCGCCGACGGGTGGGTCGCCCGCACCACGCGCATGGCGCCGAGCGCCTGCATGAAATCGCCCATCGCGCCGAGCTTGATGACCAGCACGCGCTTGAGCGTGTCGCCTGGATTCGGAGGTGGGGTGAAGGTAAGCAGATCACTCATGCAGGCCGACCAATAAGTCTGTCATAGACAGCGAGCGTCGCGTTCTGAAGGGCGGCGGTGGTGAATCTTTCCCGGATACGAGCGATGGCCGCCTTGCCCATGACGTCGCGCCCCGCGGGACCACGCTGCAGCAGCTCAGTCATGGCGTCGGCCAATGCGGCGGGACTGGAGGGCGGGATCAGCAGGCCCGTCTCGCCGTCGGAGATGACTTCGCGCTGGGCGCCGATGGCTGAGCCGATCACGGGCTTGCCCATGGCCCCGGCCTCGGCCGCAACCCGGCCAAACGCCTCCGGCTCGTTGGAGGGCGCAATGACGATATCGGCCAGGGCCAGGGCAGCGGGCATGTCGTCACAATGGCCCACTATCGCGATCCTGTCGTCAAGGCCGTGACTGGAGATCAGCTGCCGAAGCTCCTCAAGATAGCTCTCCCGGCCCTGGGCGTCCCCGGCGAATATCATGCGCCAGGAAAGGCCTTGCTTGCTTGCCATCAGGGCGGCGGCGGCGATCGCCTCGCGATGGCCTTTCCAGGCTGTCATGCGGGCCGGCAGAAGGATCACGGCGGGCCTGTCTGCCCGGGATATCAACCATTCGGCTTCGAGCGCCGCCTGGCGCACCGGCGAGACCTTGTCGCCCGAGAATTTCGAGATGTCGACGCCGCGCGGGATGGTGACGATGCGGCTGGCGGCGAACAGGTGCTGGTCGCGGATATGGGCAGCTGTGTAGTCCGAGTTGGCGATGACGACATCGCCGCGCGCCATCACTGAATTGTACCAGCGCTTGAGACGGTCCTTCGCTTTGTAGACGCCATGATAGGTGGTGACGAACGGCTTCTTCATCCGGCGCGCCGCCCACATTGCGCTCCAGGCCGGGGCGCGCGAGCGGGCGTGGACAAGATCCACTTTCCGCTCACGGATAATCTTAGCGATCGATCCGGCATGCGCGTAGATCAGGACGGGGTTCTTGGTTGGAGCGTTGTCAAAATGGATCAGTTCGCCGCCGACCCGCGACAGCTCGCCCTCGAGGCGACCGCCGGCGCTTAGCACCAGCGCGGTCGCCTTGGCGGCCACCAGCGCCTCGGCGACCTCGATCGTCGTACGCTCCGCCCCGCCTGCAGAGAGGTGAGGGATGACCTGCAGGATCGTCGCTCCCGACAGCGGCAAGGCTGGATTGGCTCCGTGAAATGTCCCGGACGACCGATAATCGCTTTTCAGCCAGCCGCAAACCGATCAAAGGTTACCACCATGCCGATCGGCGTTACCGAACATTTCGACCATAAGGGCACGGCGATCGCCTACCGCCGTACGGAGGGCGCTCCGGACAAGGCGGGCATCGTTTGGCTGGGCGGGTTCCACTCGGACATGCTGGGCGAGAAGGCGACCGCTCTCCACGATCATGCCCAACGGGCAGGGCGAGCCTTCGTACGGTTCGACTATCTCGGCCACGGCGAAAGCGGCGGTAGATTCGCGGACGGAACGATCGGCCGCTGGCGGTCGGACGCGCTGGCGGTGATCGACAGGCTGACAGCCGGGCCGGTGGTGCTGGTGGGTTCCTCGATGGGCGGCTGGATGGCGCTGCTCTGCGCGCTGGTGCGGCCAGAACGGGTGAAGGCGCTGGTGTTGCTGGCCCCCGCGCCCGACTTCACCGACCGCCTGATGTGGGCCCAACTCAGCGATGACCAGAAACGTCAGATCAGGGAGCAAGGCCATTGGACGCGGCCTTCCCCTTACGATCCGGCCGGCTATCCGATCACGAAGGCGCTGATCGAGGAGGGGCGCGCCTGGTCGATCATGGACAAGGAAATCCCAATCGATGTTCCTGTCCGCATCCTCCAAGGTGGCTTGGACGAGGATGTGCCATGGACGCATTCGTTCGAGCTGGTCGGCAGGCTTCGCTCCAAGGATGTGCTGTGGGGGTTCATCAAGGACGGCGATCATCGCTTATCGCGGCCGTCGGATATCCAGCGCATGATCGGCGCCGTCCGGTCGACTGCGGATCAAGTAGACTCAGCTCCCGCCTGAAGGCATTGGACAAGCCCTTCGCGGTAGGTCGGATATCTCGGCAGCCAACCCAGCTCGGCCTTGGCGCGCGCATTCGAGACGCGCTTGCATTCTGCATAGAAACGCTGCGCCGCTGGCGAGAGGTTCGCGTCCTCGAACGTAACTGCCGGCGGCGGTAGAATTCCAAGCAGGTTTGCGGCATACGCCAAAACCTCGTCGGCAGGCGCCGGCTCGTCGTCGCAGATATTGTAGACCACGGCTGGATGTGGCCGAAAGATCGATGCCTCCAGTGCAGCTGCTATGTCGTCGCGATGCGCGCGTGAGAACACCTGTCCCGGTTTGACGATGCGCCTCGCGCCCGGCTCACGTACTCGCTCGAGCTGTGAGCGACCGGGCCCATAGATGCCGGGCAGGCGGAACACCTGCGCCCCGACCGACAGCCACTGCTCTTCGGCGCCCGCCCGATTCACTGCCTCGCGGCTCTGAGGATTGCGTGGCGTCTCCTCGAACGCCCAACCTCCGCCGAGGTCGCCATAGACGCCCGTGGTCGAAAGATACCCAATCCAGGAGGCGCTTTGTGCTTTGTCCGCGAAGGCGCGAAATACTGGACAGCCTTCATCGTCCGGCGGAACCGAGACCAGCCATGCTGCTGTGTCTGGCGGATCGAGTTCGGCGCCGGGCCAGACGATCGCCGTGACGCCCTGCCGCGCCAGATCCGCCGCTGTCTCCGCACTGCGCGTGGTTCCCAGCGTCGCTATCCCCTGCGCGGCCAGCCTTCGGGCAAGCCCGGTTGCGACATAGCCGCATCCGAAGGCGAGGAGCTGCATTGAAGTCATGTCACTTACCGCCGGATAGTGTAGGGCTTATGCACCTTTGAGCGCCCAACGCCAGCGGCGCGCAATCGCGAGTTTCCCGCATGCGTTTGGTTCTGTGTGTCGCCCTGGCAGCCGCTGCCATTCCCTTGGCGGCCGCCCAGCAGAGCGAAACTGCGAGGCTACGGGCCTGCATCGAGAAGATCGATACCGCACCCAAGGAAGCCTATGAGGACGGCCTTGCCTGGATGGGCATGGGCGCCCGGCCGGCGGCGCGGCAGTGTGTGGCGCTCGCCTTGATCGCGCTCGGACAGGAAGCCGAAGGCGCCGCGCGGCTGGAGCAGCTCGCCAATGACAAGGACGCCGGCAGCCTCGACCAGCGTGGCGTTTATCTGGCGCAATCGGGCAATGCCTGGCTGCTGGCGAAGATGCCGGACGCCGCCATCGTAACGCTGACCAATGCAATGAAGTTGCGGCCTTCCGACGGCGATCTGCGCAAGGACCGTGCACGAGCCTATGTGATGCTCGCGAAGTGGACCGAGGCGGGCAAGGACCTCGATGCCGCGGTCGAACTCTCGCCGGGCGATGCCGAAGCGCATCGCCTGCGCGCCTATGCGCTCCTGAAGATGGGACGGCTGGACGATGCCTGGACCGACATCGAAGCGGCGCTCAAACAGTCGCCCGATGACGTAAGTTCGACCGTCCTGCGAGGTGATATCCGGGAGGCGATACGCAAGAAGGGGCTTAGCGATCCGACTGGCAGGAATGAACCTTCCACACCGGTCAGCCCGAAAGTCATCGGCAACTAGCAACGCGGCCTACTTGACCACACAGTTGTCCAGACCATCGCGGCGCACCACGTTCATCAGCGTCTGGATCTGCGGACCTCTCCGGCCGGCCGCATAGCTGCCATCGACGCGCCACTTGTTCGGGTTGGGTAGAACGGCCGCGAGCGCCGCCGCCTGGCGCGCGGTGAGATCCTTCGCCGAAACACCAAAGCGTTCCTGCGCCGCCGCCTCGATCCCGAATATCCCATCGCCCCATTCGGCGATGTTGAGATAGGTCTCCATGATCGTGGGCTTTGACCACATGCGCTCGACAAGGACAGTGAACCAGGCTTCGAGGCCTTTGCGCACGAAACCGCCACCATTGAACAGGAAGACGTTCTTGGCCGTCTGCTGCGAAATGGTCGAAGCGCCCCGCAGATCGCGCCCGCGCTCTGCCTCCTCCAGCGCCTTCTGGATCTGCTTCACGTCGAAGCCGTTGTGCAGGCAGAAATTCTGATCCTCGGCGGCGATCACGGCGCGAACCAGGTGAGGTGAGATATCCTTCAGCGCAACCCAGGTGCGGCGAACCTCGGTTCCCTCCATCGCCTTTCCGGCCATGTTGAAAGTGGGCGGCGGACCGGTCCATCCGATGATGAAGACAGCGGCGGCGCTCAAGGGAACGAAGACGGCTGTAGCGATCGCGCTCCATTTGGAGATGAACACGATGATTCGCCGCCACAGCGGCTTGGCTTCGGGTCCGCGCGGCGGCGCCGCCATGCCGGCGCGCCACCGGCCGAGCATCCCGCCGCCTCCGCTGCCGTCCGCGGGCGGTGAGCGGTCGTTCGGCGCGGTTTCCTGAAACAAAAAGTCTTCATCGCCACTGGCGGGCGCGTCAGGATCGGATGGCCTGTCCGGCTTCTGGTCCAGCATCCCACTCCTCACATACACCGGGATCGGATTCGGTTTGTCGGCGATGGCAACGTTCGGATTCGAAGGCAAGAGGCGAGAGGGCGCCGAGCGCCCAGACCGAAGCACCCCGCACCAGCGGCGAGGCGTCGGCTAATAGCTGGATACATCTATTCGCGAGGCCGGTCTCGCCCGAATTTCCAATCGCGATCATCACGTTACGGATAAACCGGTCGCGCCCGACCCGCTTTACAGGCGAGCCGGCGAAGACCTCGCGGAACCCGACGTCATCAAGCTGCGACAGATCAGCCAGAAGTGGTCCGGTGAGTTCCGGTCGGGGATGGAAGGCGGCATCCCGCGCCGCACTCGCGAACTTGTTCCAGGGGCAGACCGCCAGGCAGTCGTCGCAGCCATAAATGCGGTTGCCCATCGGCCGGCGGAATTCGCGGGGGATCGGACCCTTGTGTTCGATTGTGAGGTAGGAAATGCACCGCCGGGCATCGAGTTGGTAGGGCGCCGGGAAGGCCCTGGTCGGGCAGATATCGAGGCAGGCCCGGCAGGTTCCGCAGGAGTCATCCGACACCGAGTCAGGCTCTAGTTCCGCGTCGGTCAGCATGACGCCCAGGAAAAGCCAGGACCCGAAATCCCTGCTCACCAGATTGGTGTGCTTGCCCTGCCAGCCGACTCCCGCGCGATGGGCCAGCGGCTTTTCCATCAACGGCGCGGTGTCGACGAAGATCTTCACGCCGTGGCCGGACGAGGCCGCGAACTGCGAGGCGAGCTGCTTCAGCCGCCGCTTCATCACGTCGTGATAGTCGGCGTTATGCGCATAGACCGAAATCGTCGCTTCCTCAGTACGTGCAAGCGAGGCGAGGGGATCGTGTTGCGGGCCATAGTTCAGGCCGACCACCAGCGCCGACTTCGCCTCCGGCCACATGGCGGTCGGATGCTGGCGGCGAGCGGCCGTCTCCGCCATCCAGCCCATGTCGCCATGGCGGCCTTCGGCGACGAACTCTTTCAGATGCCGGCCCGCCTCCCATGCCTCGTCGGCGCGGGCTATGCGAGCGACATCAAATCCGATCGCAAGTGCACTCTGGCGGAGTTCGGATTCCAGGGCGGCCATGCGGGCTTGCTAGCTGCAGGCGGCAAGCCGCACAAGCCGCGCCCCGGGTATCAGGCCAGCAGCCCGGTCGAGACACGCGTCAGCACATTGCGGGAATAGACCTGGAAATCGCGGTTCGGCTCGGCCGTCTCGAATATTTCCTCGAACGCGTCGGGCCGGTTGAAGAGGTAGGTTTCGCGGGCCCGGAAGCCGGCGCCGACATTTTCGATCGCTTCGCTCTCGAACACCAGACGGGCGCCGTCGATCCCCGGCGTGGTCGACACATACTGGTTGACGAAGCCTTCGGAATGGAACTGGCGCAGGACGAAGCGCTTCCTCGTCTTGTCGAAACTGACATAGCCGAGATCCTCGTGGGTTTCGCCATTTGGGTTCTTCGGCTGCTTTGCATAGACGGACCGATTGCGTACCTCGATGAAGCGCCCGCCCATGATCGAGGCGTAGCTCCGCTCCACCTTGCTATCCCCCGGCTGGCCAGAGCCGGTTCCTCGCCATGTCCCGAGGAAGCGCGCGATAGGCTCGAAGTCGGAGGTTTTGGATTCGGTCGTCCCAATCATTCCGTCCAGGGTATCGCACCCCGCGGCGGCGGCCGCGCTCATGCCCAGGATGAGGAGTCGTCGGGAAAGTCCGGGAAGCTCGGTCATAGGCTGTTCTCCGGTACATACTCAGGATCAGCCCTCCTTCCCCGGGACAGGCTTATACCAAACCCTTCCGTTTTTGCTGCTCAAAGTTTAGGCAGGTGTTCTGACGGCTGGAGGCGGTCAGGCGAGGCAGCTTCACAGGGCCTCAGCTCCGGCTACGACTTGGTTCGCATGTTCAACGAAATGTACGCAGAGACCGGGTCGGTCCGGGCGCCTTACGAAAAGGTCGCCGAATGGATCGGCGCCGCCGGGGTCGATCTCCTGAAACTGCGCCAGAACGAGGCGGAGGCGATCTTCCGCAAAATCGGCATCACCTTCGCGGTCTATGGCGAGGGCGGCGATCCCGAGCGGTTGATCCCGTTCGACCTGATCCCGCGCGTGTTCGGGGCTTCGGAATGGCGAAGGCTGTCACGCGGCATCAAGCAGCGCTCGCGCGCGCTCAACGCTTTCCTTTATGACGTTTATCACCGTGGCGAGATCCTGCGCGCAGGCGTCATCCCGGAGGAGCTGGTCTACCAGAACGAGGCCTTCCTGCCGTCCATGATCGGCGTCGACCCACCGGGCCGGGTCTACAGCCATATCGTCGGCGTCGACATCGTGCGCACCGACGGCGACAGCTTCCAGGTGCTGGAGGACAATTGCCGCACGCCCTCAGGCGTTTCCTACATGCTGGAGAACCGCGAGATCATGATGCGAATGTTCCCGCAGCTTTTCTCTGCAGGGTTCGTCGAGCATGTCGACAGCTATCCGGTTCAGCTCAAGAAGACGCTGGAGGAGGTCGCGCCGATCAAGTGCGACGACGATCCTACCGTTGTGTTGCTGACGCCGGGATCGCTCAACTCGGCGTACTACGAGCATTCGTTTCTCGCCGACCTGATGGGTATCGAGCTGGTCGAGCCGCAGGACCTTTTCGTCGAGAACGGCCTGTGCTGGATGCGCACCACGCGGGGGCCACAGAGGGTCGATGTAATCTACCGGCGTATCGACGATAGCTATATCGACCCGCTGGCGTTCAAGCCGGATTCGCTTCTGGGTGTGCCGGGCCTGTTCAACGTCTACCGCTCGGGCGGAGTTACACTCTGCTCTGCACCGGGCGCCGGTGTCGCCGACGACAAGGCGATCTACGTCTTCGTGCCCGAAATGATCAAATTCTATCTCGGCGAGAAGCCGATCCTCGACAATGTGCCGACCTGGCGCTGCGCCGCGCCTGACGATCTTTCCCACGTGCTCGCCAACCTGAAGGACCTTGTCGTCAAGCGCGTCCACGGTTCGGGCGGCTATGGCATGCTGATCGGACCGCATGCCACCAAGAAAGAGATCGAGGCCTTCCGCAGCAAGATCAAGGCGAGCCCGGGCGAGTTTATCGCCCAGCCGACGCTTGAGCTGTCGACCGCGCCGATCCTTGGATCCGTCGGGATCGAACAGCGCCATGTCGATTTCCGTCCCTACTGCCTCGTAGGCAAGGACATCCGCCTGACGCCTGGCGGCCTCACGCGCGTCGCGCTGAAGAAGGGCTCGCTGGTGGTGAACTCAAGCCAGGGCGGCGGCGTCAAGGACACATGGATACTTGCAGATTAGGGATATTGGCCGACTGAAATGCTGAGCCGCACCGCCGACAACATGTTCTGGATGGGCCGCTACATGGAGCGCGCCGATGCGACCGCCCGCTTGATCGAGATGGGCCATCGCATGGCGATGCTGCCTGGATCGAACGAGATGGACGAGTGGCGCTCGGTGGCCGCCGCCTCAGGCTCCGCGCCGGACATCGCCGAGGCCAGGAGCCTCAACGCCGCGCAAGTGGTCGAACGCCTGCTGCTCGATCCAGAGAATCTCTCTTCGATCCGCTCCTGCCTGAACTCCGCGCGCGCCAACGGCCGCGCCATTCGCACTGCCCTGACGCAGGATATGTGGGAGGCGCTGAACGATGGCTGGCGCCAGCTCGGACAGATGGACGCCGAAACCGCGCTGCGCAATCTCCCCGCGCTCCTCGAATGGACCAAGAATCGCACTGCAGCGTTCCGCGGCGCGTCTGAAATCTCGCTTCTGCGCAACGACGGTTATTACTTCTTGCGCATCGGCGGCTTGATCGAGCGCGCCGACATGACGCTGCGCCTGCTCGACGTGAAATACTATGTCCTACTGCCTGAGACAGATGTCGTGGGTGGTGGCAGGGACTACCACCAGTGGACCAGCGTGCTGCGCGCGACTTCGGCGCTGCGAGCCTATCACCATGTCTACAAGGGGGACTATTCGCCCTGGGGCATCGCCGACTTCCTGATCCTCAACGCCATCTTCCCGCGCTCGCTCAACTTCTGCTATCGCTCGATCGAACACTATCTCGACGAGCTGGACCGGCTCTACGGCGAAAGCCATGCCTGCCAGGAGACCGCGCGCAGCATGGTTGCCCGTCTGAACAGTCTTGGCATCGAGCAGCTGTTCCAGTCCGGGCTCCACGAATTCGTGTCCGAAGCCATCGAGACCACGCGGCGTCTCGCGGGCGAGATAAGCCGCGCGTACTACTTCTAGAGCGACATGCGTCTCACCATCCATCACGCTACCAGCTAT
>Ga0210377_10003931_pt1 | contig 12660 bp, 13 predicted proteins | sample PLM4_65_b1redo_FD_155480 | JGI IMG/M metagenome (GOLD analysis project Ga0210377, IMG submission 155480) | Groundwater sediment microbial communities from an aquifer in East River, Colorado, USA - PLM4_65_b1 redo | ecosystem: Environmental > Terrestrial > Soil > Riparian zone | place: USA: East... | reverse complement strand
TGGCCCCGCACGTGCTCGACATCGCCGCGCAGGGCGATCTTCTCGCCCAGGGAATCGCCGACTACGCCGCCCGCGAGCTCTCGCAGCTCGCGATCTGCCTGCTCCCGCTGCTCGAAGCCGAGCCGCCGATCGGCGTCGCGCTCACGGGCGGGCTGCTCGCACAAGACCGGCCTCTCAGGCGGAGCGTGCTGGCGCGGCTGGGCGAGGAGGCGGGGCTCCGCCCGATCGAGATGCCGGTGGACGCGGTCGTCGGGGCGCTACGCCTGGCGGCGGTGTCACCCTGAGCAACGCGAAGGGGACCACGCCGGCATGGTCCCCTTCGACTTCGCTCAGGGTGACACCCCCCGCTCCCGCGCCAGCCGGCTGTGGCGGATCCCGTAGAGGAAGTAGATCACCAGCCCCAACGCCAGCCACACCGCGAAGCGGGCCCACGTCAGCCACGGCAGCTGCACCATCAGGTAGAGGCAGCTGAGGATCGCCAGCATCGGGGTCAGCGGCACCCACGGCGCCCGGAACGGACGCGGCCGGTCGGGCTCCGCCTTCCGCAGCACGATCACGCCGGCCGACACCAGAACGAACGCGAACAGCGTCCCGATGTTGGTCAGCTCGACCACTTCGGCGATGTTCGCGAACGCAGCGAAGGTGGCCACGAACAGGCCCGTGATGATCGTGCCCACGTACGGTGTCTTGAACCGCGGATGCACCTTCGAGAAGAACGGCGGCAGGAGGCCGTCCCGCGACATGGACATGAAGATGCGGGGCTGGCCGAGCTGGAAGACCAGCAACACGCTGGTCATCGCGAACACGGCGCCGAGAGAGACGATGAACCGGGAAATCGTGATCAGGCGGGGCGAGCCGTCGGCCAGCGCCAGCGCGGTCACCATCGGCTCCGCCGTCCCCAGCTTCGGCCAGGGGGCCATTCCGGTCATTACTCCGGCCACCAGGATGTACAGCACGGTGCACACGATGAGACTCATGATGATGCCGAAGGGCATGTCGCGAGCGGGGTCCTTGGCTTCCTCCGCCGCCGTCGAGGTCGCATCGAAGCCGATGTAGCTGAAGAAGATGATCGCCGCGCCCGCGCTGATCCCCGCGAAGCCGTTGGGGGCGAAGCCACCGGTCTCCGGGTTGGTCCAGTTCTCCGTCCGGATGAGGGTGAGGCCCACCACGACGAAGAACAGGATGATCGCGACCTTGAGGATCACCATCGCGTTGTTGGACGTCGCCGACTCGCGGATCCCGAGCACCAGAATGCAGGTGATGCAGGCGACGATGAGAAAGGCGGGCAGGTTGGCGATGACGTTGAAGCCGAAGATCTGCGGTGCGGTGGTGAGGGCGGAGGCGAGATACAGGTTCGTCGCGTCGGTCGCGCCGGCGGCCACCGCCTCCGCGGCCATCTGGGCGGTTCGGAAGTCGGTGGCGAGCCACGGTGGAAGCGCGAGCCCGAAGTGCGTGAGCAGCTCCCGGAAGTAGCCCGACCAGCCGATCGCCACGCCGATGTTCCCCACCGCGTACTCGACGATCAGGTCCCACCCGATGATCCAGGCCACCAGCTCGCCGAGCGACGCGTAGGCGTAGGTGTAAGCCGACCCGCTGATCGGCACCATGGACGCGAACTCGGCGTAGCAGAGCGCGGCGAATCCGCAGGTGACGGCCGTGAGCAGGAACGAGATCACGATCGCTGGTCCCGCCCCGAGGCGGACGGAGTCGCCCACGATGGCGGTCCCGGTGGTGGCGAAGATCCCCGCGCCGATGGTGGCGCCGACGCCGAGCGCGGTCAGGTGCCACTTGCCGAGCGTGCGCCTGAGGCCGCCCCGTTCCAAGATATCATTCTCGCAATCCTGCACGGACTTCCGGAGGAACAGCCGGCTCATCGGGGACCTCGGTTGGTGTTGCGGAATGTGCAGGAAGTGGAGGGGATCGGTGTCACGGTGTCACGGTGTCACCCTGAACGAAGTGAAGGGGCCAACAGGTGGGTCATGGCCCCTTCGCTGCGCTCAGGGTGACACTTCACGAGCTCCGCTTGCCCGGCAGGGTGAACGTCACCCGTGTCGTCCGCGCGATACGACTCCCGTCCGGGGCCCGGGCCGGGCTGAAGCGGAAGGCACGGATCACCTCGTCGAACTTGCGCGCATAGTCGCGGTCGGTGATGACCGGCTGGACCTCGTACCGCTCGACGCGCCCGTCCACCTGGACCCAGAAGGTCACGTCGAGCGACGCGCCGCGAAGCTCCTTCGGCGGCGTCTCGAATGGAAAGGCGAGATCGCGAAGCTCGGGAGGCCGGATCACGCCCCCCTCGCCACCCGCTCCCGGGCCACGCCCCTCGCCGGAGCCGGGGCCGATCCCCGGCCCTGCTCCACCGCCGACCCCACCCCCCGTCCCTCCACCGGTCCCGGGTCCGGTGCCCCCGGCCGGCGCAGCGCGCGTGGTGTCGGCCGTTGCCACCGCCGGCATGGTGTCAACCGGCTGCGGCGGTGCCGGTTGCGGTACCTCGGTCTCCGCCACCGGCGGGGGGACCTCTTGGGGAGGAGTCTCCGGTGGCGTGACCGGCGTCGGCGGTTGTGGCGCGGGTCTTGGGCTCGAAGGCAGGGTAATATATGCCGCCCGGTTGCCTCCGCCACCGCCGCCGCCACCCTGAAACAGGAAGAGGCTCGGGGCGCCCGGTGACAGCGTCCGCTGCCAGAGCCGGTCGCCCTGGTACACGATGACGGCCAGCAACGTCGCGTGCAGAACCAGCGACGCGGCCCATCCCAGGTAGCGCCGGCGGCTCGAAGGCAACGACAGGTTCGGTGGCAGACCGGGCTCGCGCGTGGGTCCCTCCAGACGGTGCGAGATGTCTCCCGAAAGATAGCGGGCCGCTCATCCCTGAGACGCCGAGGGGCCCATGGAAAGCACGCGCGGGAGCCCTCGGGCTCCCGCGCGCGATGACCACCCGGGAAGGTCCATCCATCCCGGTCTACTGCTGGCGGCTCGCCTCCTCAGGGGTGAATCCGATGATCTGGACCCCCGCCCCGCGGGCCACGTCCATCGCCTCGACCACGTCCTGGTAGAGCCGGTTCGCTCCCGCCTTGATGAACAGGAGTTTCGCCGGCCGCGGATCGAAGATCGCGTGAATCTGCGTGTCCAGCTGGTCCTTGGGCACCGGCTGGCCGTTGATGGCGTAACCGCCCTTGTCGTCCAGCTCCAGGACGATCTGGTTGTTGGCCTGCTGGGTCACCGTGGTCTGCTCGGGCGGCGGGACCTGCACGTCCATCGCCATCCGGGACAGCGGCTGGGTGATCATGAAGATGATCAGGAGCACCAGCAGGATGTCGATCATCGGAACGACGTTCGGCTCGGACGAGACTTCGCCTTGCGCTTGTCCGGTTCCTCCAGCCATGTCAGTTCTCCTCTTCTTCTTCGGTGGCGCCGAACAGGGCCTCCTGGGCGGTGGGCTCCGTGATGGCCGCCATCACCCGCACGCCCGACCGCCGGGCGGTCTCCACCGCTTCCTGGATCTTGCCGTACTTGAGCTGGTTGTCGGCCTTGAAGTAGAGGATCTTGTCCTCGGTCCGGGCCGCGAACATCGCCCGCAGCTGGTCCTCCAGCGCCCCATCGGCGATCGCGCGGCCGTCGAGGAAGTATCTGCCCGCCGCGTCGATACCGAGCACCACTTCGTTGTCACCCTCGGGGCGCGGGTCCAGGTTCTTGCCCCTGGGCAAGGTGGCCTTGAACCCCGCCGCGATCAGCGGCGTCACGATCATGAAGATGATCAGCAGCACCAGCATGATGTCGATCATCGGTACCACGTTGGGCTGGGACTTGACCGCGGTCTGTCCGGTTCTGCCGACTGCCATTGCCATGGCCCTTACCTCCGCTCGGGGTTACTGGTGGGCACCGGTGTTCAGCCGGACACGTGCCCGCTGCCCGTAACCGCCTTCTGGGCCTGGAATTCCTTGGTGAAGATCGAGCGGCCGAACTCGCTGCCGACGCTCTTGATGAGGTAGTCGATCAGCTCCTTGGAGGTGTAGGTCATCTCCACGGAGAGGTTCTCGATCTTGGTCGTGAAGTAGTTGTACCCCCACACCGCCGGGATGGCGACCATGAGGCCGAACGCCGTGGTGATGAGCGCCTCGGCGATACCGGCCGAGATGCCCGCCAGCCCGCCGGACGCGCCCGCCTGGGCCATGCCGGTGAAGGCGTTCACGATACCCATCGTGGTGCCGAGGAGGCCGACGAACGGCGCCGTGGAGCCCACGGTCGCGAGGATGCCGGTGCCCCGCTTGAACTCGGAGAGGACGATCAGCATCTGGCGCTCCACCGCCCGCTCGGCCGAGTTGATGTCGGCGGCGGTGATGGTCGCGCGGTCGCGCAGGAGCGGCTTCACTTCGGCGAGCGCCTCGCCCAGCACGCGGGAGACGTGGCTCTTCTTGTTCTTCTCGGCCAGCGCGATGGCCTGGTCGAGGTTCTCCTCCTGGATCGCCCGGGAGAACTGGGGGGCGAACTTCCGGGTCTCCGCCTGGCTCCGCTGGAACTGGAAGAACTTCTGGATCATCACGGTGAGCGACCAGATCGACATGAACGCCATGATGATCACGACGCCCTTGGCGAACCAGCCCATCGTACCCCAGAGGTGAATCAGGTCAACGCTCATCTGGAATTCTCTCCTGTCGGATTATGGGCCGACCTTGAACGAAATACGCTGTTGGACCAGTTGCCGCACCGCCTGACCCTTGAACTTGGCCGGCTTGAACACGCCCTTCGCGATCGCTTCCTTCGCGGGCTCGGCGAACGCGGGGTGCGTCGCCTTGATCACCTTGAACGAGCTGGGCTCCGCATGGCCCGTGGTGTCCACTACGTACTGCAGGTCCACCGATCCCGCGATGCCGGCGCTCTGAAGCACCGGCGGATAGCGCGGTTGCGGAATGGAAATCGGCTGGACCGGATCGTCCAGTTGCGCCTCCAGGAAGATTTCTCCCGTGACGGGACCCGTCCCGCCCACGATGCCGGTCGCGATCCCGCCTTCGACGCCCTTCCCGGTGAAGTCCTTCGGATCGAAGGGCTTCTCGTTCAGGTCGATGGGCGGGATGTCCTTGGGGATGTCGGTCGGCGCCACGACCGTCTGAAACCCCTTGGGAGGGGGGTTCTGGGCAACGATCACGTCCGGCGGGGGTTGATCGGGTGGCGGGGGAGGCGGTGGGGGCGGCTTCAGAAACACCATGGTCGTATCGGCCACGATGTCCTTGATCGTCTCGGCCGCCCCGGCAGTGACCTTCACGGCCGCGAAGATCACGGCCGCATGCACCAGGAGCGAGACGACGCTTTGCCCGAGCGATCTCTTCGTCTTGGGCTTGGACTCGATCAGGTTCTCGAACACGCAACTACCTCCAGGGGAGGGTAATCGTGCCGGGGAAGCTAGCATCTGCCCGATAGCGCAGCGTTTGCCTGGAGATGACAATTCGGTGACAAGCGGATTAGCGGTGGCGGCGGAACGGCGGAACGGCGGAACGGCGGAACGGCGGAACGGCGGGCCAGAAGGTTGTCGGGCGGCTCGGAGATTGTCATCCTGAGCGAAGCGAAGGAGGCATGACCCGGCCTATGCCGCATTCGCTCCGCTCAGGGTGACAAAGAAAGGGTCTCATTTCGCAACCGAACCGTCGGCCCGACGGCGGGCTCCTTCGCGGAAGCTATAAATGAATAGCGGCACCCCGGCCTTCCGCGCGCGCTCGACGGCCGAGGGGTGAACCATATGGCCCTGGGCGATCAGGTCCAGCCGGTTCCGGTCCAGCACGAAGTGACAGGCGGCGCCCAGCAGCTCCGCGAGGACGATGGCGGTGAGATCGGCGCCCTGGGGCTCCAGCGACACGATCTCCCCGTCCCGCCGGACCCCATGGCCCCCGCAGATGACGGGAACGGCACCGCCGGACAGCAGCGCGCTCAGGCGCGCCGGGTCCAGCGCCGCCAGGCGTCCCGATCCGAAATCCCCGGCGCCAGCGATCCCCGCTTCTTCCCCCGCCAGGCTCACCGCCGTCAGCCCTCCGGCCGCCAACTCCGCCGCCAGGACCGCGGCCGTGACCCGCTCGGCCCCCGCAAAGCCGCGGGCGACCTCGCGCGCCGTGGCGGCACTGGCCGCGCCGAGCTGCTCGAGCTGACGGACGATGTGACTGTTCCGGTAGGCAGAGCGGCCCACCACGACGGCGACGGCGTCCCCGGAGGTGACGCGCGCCCGGACCCTGTCTGCCGCGCTCCTGATCCGGAGCGGAGTGTCGAGCGAGGAGCCGCCGAACCGAAAGACCAGTCTCATCCGGTCACTCCGTTCGCCGGCTCAGCCGACGCGGGTGCCATACTCTTCCCCGAACACCGCGCGATAGCTGTAGATGCAGAGCGGCACCCGGTGGTCGAGCGCCCATCTCGCGGCCGCGGGATGCACCACCTGGGCCCCGGCCTCCGCCAGCCGGAGCAGCTCGTCATGGCTGAGCTGGCGGTAGGGCTGAGCGGCGGCGTCGAGATTCGGATCGCGATCGTACACCGCCCCGACATCGGTCACGATGTGGCAGGGGACCGGGCCGAGCGCGGCCGCCAGAGCCACGGCAGTGGTGTCGGAGGCCCCGCGACCGAGCGTGACGGTCTCGCCGTCGGGGCGCCTCGCCTGGAAGCCGGCGATCACGGGCACCGCGCCGCCGGCGAGCAGCCGCCGGATCGGCGAGGCGTCCAGCCTGGCGATTGCCCCGCGGCCGAACTCGCCGGACCCCTCGAAGCCGGCCTCACCCCCGGTCAGGCTGATCGCACCGATCCCGAGCTTGCGAAGACAGCCGGCGAGCATCGCCGAGGAGAGCGTCTCGCCCGTCGCCAGAGCGCGATCGACCTCGCGGCCGGCGAAGGCCGGGCTGATGCCGCAGCGCTCGAGACGCCGGAGTATTCCATCGGTGGTGTGGCCGAGCGCGCTGGCGACGACGACGGGTGCTTCCCCGCGCCGGAGATGGGCGCGTACCCGCCGGGCGGCGAGTCGGAGACGTCTTGGCGTGGCGAGAGAGGTGCCGCCGAACTTCAGGACGACAATCGATTGGCTCATGGCCGGATAGGGCTCCGCCCCGTTGCGCGACGCGCCCGGGGCGGCCGCTTTTTAGCAAGTTGTTTTACGTGGCTGCAATCGGCGTCAAATCACCACGTGAATCGGTTGTCACCCGGCACGGGTGGGTGCCGGCGATCCGGGGCCGGCTAGAGTAAGACGCACGAGCCGGCCGGAACCCCTACAACATACAGCGTCCCGACCAGGACGGGAGACGCGTCCTTCCTGGGGGGCCGTTGTTCTTGGGGACCCGTGTCGTACTGGGGGACCCGTGTCGTACTGGGGGACCCGTGTCGTACTGGGGGACGCATGTCGTACTGGGGACGCATGTCTCCTCGAGGACGCCTGTGTCATCCTGAGCGAAGCGAAGGAGCCGAAACGGAGCCAGTCCCGATGCAGCCCGCGGTGCCTGATGCGGACTGCTGGTAGCCGGCGCAGCCGACGAGGACCAGAGCGGCGATCAGCGGTGCTACCCAGGGCCGGGACATGGCATCCTCGCTGAGAGGATGGCGGCTAGACCGTGCCGGAGACCTCCTCCGGGGCCCTCCGGTTGTCCTGGACAGGGGCCTCTCTCGGCAGGCGCACGGTGAACACCGACCCTCGCCCCGGCCGGCTCTGCACCGTGATGGACCCCCCGTGTGCCTCGGCGATCCACTTGGTGATGGCGAGCCCCAGCCCGGTACCGGGTCGCTCTCCCGTGCGGGACCGGGCGGGGTCGGCCCGCCAGAAGCGGTCGAAGATGTGCGGCAGGTCCCCCGGCGCGATCCCGATCCCGCTGTCGGCCACCGTGAACACGACCGACCCGTCCTCCTGCGCCACCGTCAGCGCGACCCTCCCGCCCTGCGGCGTGTACTTGATCGCGTTGGTCACCAGATTGAGCAACATCTCCCGGATGCGGTGGCGGTCCACCGCCATGGGGATCGGCGACGAGGGGATCTCGCTCGTGACGGTGATCCCGGCGCTCTCGCCCAGCATCCCGGCGGTCTCGGCGACGTCCCCGATCAGGTCGCGCAGATCGCACTCCTCGACCGCGAGCGGCGCCCGCCCCTCGTCGGCTCGGGCCAGCGTCAGGAGGTTCTCCACCATCTCCGACATCTGGTTGATCTGGGCCAGCGTCTCGTCCAGCGACTGGAGGATCTCCGCCGGCACCCCCGGATGCACCAGGGCGCGCTCCACCCCGGCTCGGAGGACCATCAGCGGGGTCTTGAGCTCGTGGCTGGCGTCGGCGGTGAAGCGGTGCAGGCTGCCGAAGCTCTGCTCCAGCCGGGCGAGCATGCCGTTCACCGTGATGGCCAGGCGGGCCATCTCGTCGCCGGAGATGGGGACCGCGAGCCGGCGGTGGAGGCTCCGGCCGTCGCTGATGGCCTCCACCTCGTCCATGATCCCTTCGACCGGCCGGAGGCTGGTGCCCGCGAGCCAGTAGCCGACGACGGCGGCGCCCACCAGGACGACCGGCGCGATGAGGAGCATGGATTGGAGGAGGGCCGCGGGGCCGAAGGAGACCTGGGCGAGGGAGGTGGCCACCAGGATGCCGCCGACCTCGGGACCGGCTCGCTCCACCCGCACCGCGAGGTAGCGCGCGGTTCCGGTCGGCGGTCCGAGATCCACGCTCCCCGACTGCTTCCGCACCCGGAGCGAGTCGAGCACACCGGTCAGGCGCTGGAGGTCGCTCCCGCCGAGCTCGCGCGCGACGTCGGAGAGCGCGAGCACCTGGCCGCTGGTGTCGGCGACGATCAGGTAGTCCCGAACCGCCTCGAGATAGGCGCTGATCCCCGGGTCGAGCGCGGGCCGGGAGCCGGCGGTGGTGACGATGCGGCCGAGGACGTTGTAGGACTCGCTGAGCCAACGGTCGGCGAGATCGGCCTCGAGGAGGAGTCGCTGGTCGAGCTCCCGGAGGCTGGACGCGCGCCGCTCGAGGTAGAGCAGCGTGCCGAAGGAGACCACGGTCACGCCGAGGGCGACCGTGTACCAGAGGGTGAGCCGCCGGCGGATGGTGGTCATCTCACGCCTTTACGACGTAGCCGACGCCCCGCACGGTGTGCACCAGCTTCTGGCTGTGCCCCGAATCCACCTTCTTGCGGAGCCGGTTGATCACCACGTCCACGATGTTGGTGCCGGGATCGAAGTGGTAGTCCCAGGCGTACTCGGTGATGAGGGTGCGGGACATGACCCTCCCCGCGTGCCGCATCAGGTACTCGAGGACGGTGTACTCCTTCGGCGTGAGGTCGATCCGCTCGCCCGCCCGGCGCACCTCGCGGGTCGCGATGTCGAGCTCGAGATCGCCCACCCGGAGGACCGGGTCGCGGATCTCCTTCGGCCGCCGGCCGAGCGCCTCGACCCGCGCGAGCAGCTCCTCGAACGCGAACGGCTTGGTGACGTAGTCGTCCGCGCCGGCGCGGAGCGCCTGCACCTTGAAGTCCACCGAGTCCTGCGCGGTCAGCACCAGTACCGGCGTCGTCGTCCCCCGGTCCCGCAGGGTGCGGAGCATCTCGAACCCGCTCATCCCCGGGAGCCGCAGGTCGAGGACGATGAGGTCGTACCGGCCCCCCGAGGCGAGACGCAGGCCCTCCATCCCGTCGTCCACCAGGTCGGCCTGGTAGCCCTGCTCCTCCAGTCCGCGCTTGACGTACTGGCCGACGGTGCGGTCGTCTTCGACGACGAGGATCTTCATTCGGCCACCGGCAGGTAGACCCGGAACGTCGCTCCCCGCCCCGGGATGCTGTCCACCTCGATCCGGCCCCGATGGTCCTCCACGATGCCGTAGCAGATGGAGAGACCGAGCCCGGTGCCGCGGCCGGGCTGCTTGGTCGTGTAGAAGGGCTCGAAGATCTTGGACTGGTCCTCCCGCGGAATGCCGACCCCGGTGTCCTCGACTTCCACGACCACCTCGTCGCCCCGCTGGCCCCGCGCCGCGCGCACGGTGAGCCGGCCGGTCTGCTCCATCGCGTCCACGGCGTTGAGCAGCAGCGCCATGAGCGCCTGAATCAGCTGCTCCTTGTTGCCCAGGATCCGCGGCAGACTCGGCTCCAGCTCCCGGTCTACCGTCATCCGCTTGAAGCGCTGGTGGTGTTTGAGGAGGAAGAGAGTCTCGTCCACCAGCGTGGTGACCGACAGCGGTGCTTTGCTCTGCCCCTTCGGCCGGCTGAAATCGAGCAGTCCGTCCACGATCTTGCTGCACCGCTCCACTTCGCGGTCGATGATGTCGAGATACTCGCCCAGGGCGGCGGCGGTGGCATGCCCGTCCTCCAGCTTGCCCTGGATCGCGGCGACGCAGGCGCCGATGGTGGCCAGCGGGTTGTTGATCTCGTGCATGACGCCGGCGGCGAGCTGCCCGACCGCGGCGAGCTTCTCCGACTGCATGATCCGGCCCTGGACCGAGCGCGAGTCGGTCACATCCTCGCCGATCGTGATCACGTGGGTGATGGTGTCCCGGTCGAGCCGCATCGGGATCTTGCTGAGGCGGAAGAAGCGGACCTCGTTGCCCAGCGTGACCTCCTGCTCACTCTGCTGGATCTCGCCGGTCTGGAAGACGCGGTCGAACTCCTCGCGGAGCTGGCCGGCCGGCTGCCGGGTGAGAACCTCGAACACCGGCCGGCCCACGACGTCGTCCCGGCGGAGACCCTGGGTGCCGGTCTCGCGCTTTCGATTCCACACCTGGATGCGGTACTCGCGGTCCACCACGTAGAGTCCCACGGGAAGGCTGTCGATGACGAGGCTGATGAAGCGGCGGTGCTCCTCGATCTCGCGGGACTGGGCGACGACCTCGCCGGCCAGGTCCTCGGACAGCTCCAGGGACGCGAGGTAGGGCGCGAGGATATGGCAGATCACGGCGAGTGTCTCCCGCTCCCGCGCACCGATCTCGACCCGGGCTTCCAGCAGTCCGACCTCGATCCCCCCATGCTCCAGCGAGAGCCGGGCGTCGCGCTCGTCGGAGGCGACGGCCTCGAGCGACGTCACCTTGGCCGGCGCCAGTGTGGCCGGCGAGCACACCGCGCCGAACGAGGTGGCCCCGGTCGCCCGGACCCAGAGCCGCACGCTCTCCGCGCCGAGCCCGCGCCTGAGCATCTCGGTGACCGCGACGAGGGTGAATTCCGCCTCGAGGCCGCTGCCGGTCAGCTCCGCGACCGATCCGGCGAGCGCAAGGGCCGCACGGTCATCGGGGATCACGAGGGCTTCCTCTCGGCACCGACGAGCCCGCTACGCTGAGGATCCGCCAGTTCGGTCCGATCCGCCGGAGCACCAGGTGTTCCACCCAGTCCCGCTCCACCGGACCCGCGCCGGGCAACGGCGTGCGGCGCCGGAGGACCACCCACACCGCGGCGAGATCGCCCTCCTGCCGCAGGTCGGTCCGCAGCGTCCTCACGTCGAACGTGCTCGCCTCGGGTCCCTCCACCGCGCGCGCGATGACGTGGAGCGCGGAGTCGATGGGAAGGGCGTTCCCCGCCGATCGGGGGATCATCGGGCCCGAGTATGTCCCGTTGCGCCAGAAGAGCGCCCGGACCCGATCCCAATCCCGAGCGCTCAGCCGCCTCGCGTAGCGCGCCACGATCTCCTGGACCGCGTCCTCGTCCCGGCGGGTGCCCGCCGGGGTATGGTCCTCGATCCGGCACCCTGCCACCGCCGTCGCGCCGAGGCAGAGCGCCGCGAGAAGGAGACCACGCATCGAGATCCCTGGGTGGTGGATGGGCTACCTGAGCGCGCGGATCCGCTCGAGCAACTCGGCGTTCTCCCGGCGGTTTCCGGTGGTCTCCTCGGCGAAGGTCCAGCGGACGATGCCGTCCCGGTCGATGAGGATATAGGCCCGGTTGGAGTGGAACCGGTCCTCCAGCAAGGTGCCGTAGCGACGGCTCACTTCGCGCTTGAAGTCGCTCAGCAGGTCCACCGAGATCCGCTCCTTGGACTTGAACTCCTTGAGCGTCGGAATCGAGTCCACGCTGATCGGCAGCACTTCGGTGTTCGCATCACGGAAGGCACCGTAGGCCTCGGTGAACGAGCACATTTCGGTAGTGCAGACCCGGGTGAAGGCGAGGGGGAAGAACGCCAACAGCACATTCTTCCCCCGCAGCTTCGACAGCGTGACCTCGCTCCCCGAGGTGGAGGGGAGGGTGAAGTCCGGCGCGGCGGAGCCGATCGCCGGCAGCGAGGCGGCCGTCGCCGCCGCGGTCACTTCTTCACCGCCTTATCGTAACGCCGGCCGATGTCGGTCCAGTTGACGAGGTTCCACCACGCAGTCACGTAGTCCGGGCGGCGGTTCTGGTACTTGAGGTAGTAGGCGTGCTCCCAGACGTCGCAGCCGAGAATCGGATTCTTCCCCGCCGAGATCGGGGTGTCCTGGTTGGGCGTGCTCTCGATGGTGAGCGCGCCGCTCTTGTCGGCGATGAGCCACGCCCATCCGCTCCCGAACCGCCCGGCGCACGCCTTGGCGAACTGCTCCTTGAACTTGTCCAATCCGCCGAACGCCTTGGTGATCGCGGCGGCGAGCGCGCCGGCCGGCTCCTTGGCGCCGCCCGGTGCCATCATCTCCCAGAAGGCGGTGTGGTTCGCGTGGCCGCCCCCGTTGTTCCGCACCGGCGTGCGGATCGCCTCAGGCAAGCCGTCGATGTTGGCGAGCA
>Ga0210377_10003930_pt1 | contig 12661 bp, 13 predicted proteins | sample PLM4_65_b1redo_FD_155480 | JGI IMG/M metagenome (GOLD analysis project Ga0210377, IMG submission 155480) | Groundwater sediment microbial communities from an aquifer in East River, Colorado, USA - PLM4_65_b1 redo | ecosystem: Environmental > Terrestrial > Soil > Riparian zone | place: USA: East... | reverse complement strand
AGTTTGTGCGCCCAGAGCGAGCAGCCGCCGTACAAGTACGTGAGCGTCGAAGGCCCCATCACGGCGATCGTCCCGTCCGACGTCGAGCGCGACGGGCGACCGCTCGCGCGCCGCTACCTCGGCCGCGAGATCGGTGATCGCTACATCGAAGCGACGGACAGCGCCGAGTCGCGCTCGGCCAACATCCGGGTCACGCTGCGCCCCGAGCGCTGGCTCAGCGTGGACTACGCGAAGCAGTACCCCGCCGGGTAGTTTTTGGACTTCGCTCGGCTTCGCCTTGCTGCGTGTCGGCCGACTCGAGAGTCGGCCTCCAGGTTCGTATACTTCGCTCGGCTTCGCCTTGCTGCGTGTCGGCCGACTCGAGAGTCGGCCTCCTATGCGGGTCGCCGCCTCGAAAGATCGGTGCATCGAATGTCGCCCGCCGCCGCCGACCCTGCGTTCCAGAGCTTCGCCGCGCAGGCGCTCCACTACTTCCGACGCGAGCACGAAGGGGCGTGTGGCGAGCCGATCGCGGGACCCGCGGCGTGGCGCGGCGCGGATCTCGCGCGCCACCCGGAGACCTGGACGCACGAGCTCCAGTCCGGCGAGATCGAGGAGCTCGATGCCGCGCGCCAGGCCGTCCGAGCGCGCGGGCTCGCCCTCGCTGCGATCCGACGCGAGGACTTCCCCCTCCCCGGCCTGGCGCCGACGCTCGCGCGCTGGACGCGCGAGCTCCGCGACGGGCGCGGCTTCCTGCTCGTGCGCGGCCTGCCCGTGGCGCGCTGGGGGGACGCGGACTCCGCGCTCGTCTACTGGGGCCTCGGACAGCACCTGGGAAGGCCGGGCGCGCAGAATCCGGAGGGCGAGCTGCTGGGCCACGTGGTCGACACGCACGAGGAGGCGACGAACCCGCACGTGCGCCGCTACCGCACGCGCGGCGAGATCCGCTTCCACTGTGATCTCGCCGACGTCGTGGGCCTGCTTTGCCTGCGCGGGGCGCGCACGGGGGGCGCGAGCCGGATCACGAGCAGCGTCTCCGTCTTCAACGAGATCCTCACCCGCAGGCCGGACCTCGCGCAGCGGCTCTACGAGCCCTTCCTGCTCGACAGCCGCGACGAGCAGCGCGAGGGCGCGCGGCCCTACTTTCCGGTGCCAGCCTGCCGCCACGCGCGCGGGCGCCTCGCAACCTTCTGGCACAGCGACTATTTCCGTTCCGTGGTTCGCCACGCCGGCGTGGCGCCCTTCACGGATCTCGAGCTCGAGCTCCTCGATCTCTACGAGGAGCTCGCGGGCTCCGAGGCGCTGCGGCTCGACATGCACTTCGCGCCCGGCGACGTGCAGCTGATCTCGAACCACACGGTCGTCCACGCGCGCACGGCGTACGAGGACGCACCCGGCGCAGAGCGACACCTGCTCCGCCTGTGGCTCTCGCTCGAGCGCTAGACCGGGCGGCGCTGCATCCGCGAGAGGAGGATCCGAGGCGTGCGACTCCGCGCGGTGCTCTTCGACGCTGTGGGCACGCTGATCGAGACGGCGCGGCCGGTCGGTGACGTGTACGCCGAGATCGCGCGCGCGCACGGCGTTGCGCTCTCGGCCGCGCGGCTCGACGACGCCTTCCGGCGTATCCTCGCGCAGGCGCCGCCGCTGGTGTTCCCCGAGGCGCCGGGCGACCGCATCCCCGCGCTCGAGCGAAGCTGGTGGCGCAGCGTCGTGCGCTCGACCTTCCTCGCGACCGACGGGACCGCGCGCTTCCGCGATTTCGAGTCTTTGTTTGCGGACCTCTACACGCACTACGCGGCGCCAACCGCCTGGCGCGCGCGCCCGGGCGCGCACGACGCGCTGCTGCGCCTGAGAGCGCTCGGCGCCGCCACCGGCGTCGTCTCGAACTTCGACGGGCGGCTGCCGGGGATCCTCGCTGGACTCGGGCTCGCGGAGCGGCTCGACGTGGTGATGCTTCCAGGCGAAGCGCGCGCGGCCAAGCCGGACGCGCGCATCTTCGCGCTCGCGCTCGCGCGCCTCGGCGTCGACGCCGCCAGCGCCGTCTACGTCGGCGACGACCATGCCCGCGACATCGAGGGCGCTCGCGCCGCCGGCCTCGCAGCGATCGAGGCGATGGGCCTTGCGACGCTCGCGGATCTCCCGGCGCGGCTGCTGGACCGGGAGCGGAACGGGTCGGCATGAACGACCTCGAACCTCGGGGCTCCGGCGCTCCACTCGCAGGCGGCAGTGACGAGGTGCAGAAGGACGTCGCCGCCGAGCCCGCCGCGCTTGCGTCTGCCGCGGCTCCGCCTTTCTGGGCCGGCCCCTCGTGGCTGTAGTTCGCTTGAACAAGATTCTTGACTTTTCTTGCTCGTATGTACAATCTGCGCCCATGCCCCGCCGAGCCCGCGCCCCTCGCCCGACTCCGCGGCAGCGCGCCAAGCGCGCGCCCGCGCCCGATCGCATCCTCTCGGCAGCGCTCGCCGCGTTTGCAGCGCGCGGCTTCGACGGCGCAACCACGCGCGAGATCGCCGCGGACGCCGGGGTTCCGCAGGGTCTCGTCAGCTACCACTACGCGAGCAAGCAGGCGCTCTGGGAAGCCGCGGCCGACTGGATGTTCCGCGAGCTCGCGGCCGACCTGGGGAGCGCAACCGAGGCGCTGCGCGACGTCGACCCCGCGACGCGCCTGCGCTCCGTGCTGAAGCGCTTCGTGCGTTTCTCGGACGCGCACCCCGAGCTGCACCGCTTCATGGTGCACGAAGGCTCTCACGACGGACCGCGCCTGCGCTGGCTCCTGGATCGCCACATTCGGCCGCTGTTCGAAGCCTCCACAGGGCTCATCCGCGCCGCCGCTCCCGCTGCGGACGCCGAGCACCTCCACTACGTGGTGCTCGGCGCGGCGACGCACCTGTTCGCGGTCGCGCCCGAGTTCCAGCGCCTGACGGGCCGCGATCCGTTCGCCGCCGAAATGGTGGAGGCGCAGGCCTCAGCGGTCGTCGACTCGTTGATCGACTCCGCGCTCGCCGGAAGGACTGCGCCGCGCACCCCCGCCAGGCGCGCGCGAGGCCGACGATGAACGCCAGCGAGACGACGCTCGCGTTCGAGCACGCCGAGCGTCTGCTCGATGCCGCGCCGCAGCACGTGCACGGCGCGAGCGACGTGAACGAGACGCTCCCGCACGGGCTCGGAGACACGCTCCCGTGGTGACACCCCCCGAAAGGACCCCTCAATGAAGCTCTGCACCTTCGCTCGCGCCGGCGCGCTGCGCGTCGGCATCGTCGTCGATGACGACGTCGTCGACCTCGCACAGGCGGCTCCCGAACTTCCGCGCGAGCTCGTCGCGCTGCTCGCCGCCGGGCCGGTCGCCCTCGCGCGCGCGGGGACCGCGGTCGCGGTTGCGCGCGAACGGCTTCCGCTCGCATCCGTGACACTCGCCGCGCCGATCCTGCGCCCGCCGAAGTTTCTGGCGATCGGCCTCAACTACGCCGACCACGTCGCCGAGGCCGGACTCGAGACGCCAACGTTTCCGATGGTCTTCAACAAGCAGAGCACCTGCGTGGCCGGCCCGAACGATCCGGTGCACATGCCGCGCGCGTCCGCCGCGCTCGACTACGAGGGCGAGCTCGGCTTCGTGATCGGCCGCCGTTGCCGCCACGTTCCGCGCGACCGCGCCCACGAAGTCATCGCTGGCTACCTCGTCGTCAACGACGTCTCCGTGCGCGACTGGCAGCTGCGCGTCCCGACCTGGACGATGGGCAAATCCTTCGACACGCATGGCCCCATCGGCCCGTGGCTCACCAGCGCCGACGAGGTCGAGCCGAGTGGGCTACGTCTGCGCACGTGGGTGAACGGCGAGCTGCGCCAGGATTCGAACACCAAGCACCTGATCTTCGATTGCGCCGCGATCGTCGAGCACCTCAGCACCGCGTTCACGCTCGAGCCCGGCGACGTGATCGCGACGGGCACGCCCGGCGGCGTCGGCATTGCGATGAAGCCGCCGCGCCTGCTGAAAGTCGGCGACGTCATGCGCGTCGAGATCGAGGGGCTCGGCGTGCTCGAGAACGCAGTCGTCGCGGAGCCCGACACCGCCCGCCTCTAGAAAGGACCTTCCCCATGGCGAAGATCGAAACGCCGGTCCTGATCGTTGGTGGCGGCGGCGCCGGCCTCACGGCGTCGATGCTGCTCTCCAAGCTCGGCGTCGAGTCGCTGCTCGTGAGCGCGCTGCCCTCCACGTCGATCCTGCCAAAGGCGCACGTGTTGAATCAGAGCGCCATGGAGGTCCTGGGCGACGTGGGCGTCGCGGAAGAGATCTACCGGCGCGGCACACCCGCCGAGAACATGCGATACACCGCCTACTACGCGGGCTTCGCAGGACGCGATCCGGTGTATGGCCGGCAGATCGGCCGGCTCGAAGCGTGGGGCGCGGGCGGACTCGACACCGACTGGGCGTCCGCGAGCCCGTGTCGCCAGGCGAACCTCCCGCAGATCCGGCTCGAGCCGATCCTGAAGAAGGGCGCGGAGGCGCTCGCGCCGGGTCGCGTGCGGTTCCACCACGAGCTCGTCGATCTCGATCAGCACGCCGACGGCGTCACGGCGACGGTGCTCGACAAGGATACGGCGGAGCCCTCGAACGTGCGTGCGCGCTACCTGCTCGCGTGCGACGCAGGCCGCACGCTGGGCCCGCACCTCGGCGTCAAGCTCGAAGGCCCGCGCGACATCATGCGGATCGTCTCCGTCTACATGTCCGCCGACCTCTCGCGCGTCGCTCGCGACCCCGACGTGCTGATCCGCTGGATCTGGATTCCTTCGCTCAGCGTGCTGGCCACGCTGGTGCCGATGGGACCCGACCACTGGGGTCCTGACTCCGAGGAGTGGGTCTTCCACCTGAACTACGAGAATGAGGACACGCGCGCGCTCGACGACGCTCGGGTGGTCGCGAACATGAAGGCGGCCCTCGGACTCCCGGATCTGGATGCGAAGGTGCACGTCGTCAGCCGCTGGTCGATGGAGGGAATCGTCGCCGATCGCTTCCGCGTCGGTCGGGTGTTCCTCGTCGGCGATGCGGCGCACCGTCATCCGCCGACGGGTGGGCTCGGTCTCACGAGCGCCATCCACGACGCGGACAACCTGTGCTGGAAGATCGCTGCGGTGCTGGCCGGTCACGCCGAGGACGAGCTCCTCGACAGCTATGAGCCCGAGCGGCGCGCCGCCGATGCTCGCAACGTGCAGCGCTCACTCGAGAACGGCATGAACCACCTGAAGATTGCGAACTCCATCGGCATCACGCGCGATGGCGAAAAGCAAGCGAATCTCGCGGCGCTACGCAGCGCGCTCAGCGACGGCTCGCATCGCCGCGCAGTGCTGGCGGTGATCGCCTCGCAGTCGATGGAGCTCCACGAACACGTGGTCGAGTACGGCTACAGCTATGCGTCATCCGCCGTGGTCGACGACGGATCCCCGCCACCCGACTCGGGAGACGACATCCGCCTCTACGTTCCGGGCACACGCCCCGGTGCTCCCCTGCCGCACGCCGTCATCGAGGACGCCGACGGGAGGCGCCTCTCGACGCTCGATCTGGTCGCGCCCGGCCGCTTCGTGCTGATCGCCGGCGAGGACGGCGCCGCGTGGCGGGATGCTGCGCTCGCGCTCGCGGAGGAGCGCGGTGTTCCGCTCGACGCGCTGCGCATCGGACACGTCGCGGGCGAGTACCGCGACCCGCGCTGTGCGTGGCTGCGTCGCCGCGAGATCGGCCCGCACGGCGCCGTGTTGGTGCGTCCCGACCGCTTCGTCGCGTGGCGGAGCCTCGCTGCGGCGTCGGATCCCGCGGCCGCGCTCGCCCGGGCATTCTCCCAGATCCTCGGCCGCGCGATCGCGCCGGTGAGAGCGTGACGGTGCGCCGCCGCATCGACGTCCATCAGCACGTCTTGCCCCCGGAGTACGCGGCCTGGCTGCGCGCGCAGGGCGTGCACGACGCGGGTGGTCGCGAGCTGCCGGCGTGGTCCGCCGAGGAAGGGCTCAGCGTGATGGACCAGCACGACATCGCGACCGCGATCCTCTCGCTGTCGACGCCGGGCGTGCGCCTCGATCCGAGCGAGCACGGAGTGGGCGAGGCGCGGGCGATGGCGCGCCGCGTGAACGAGTTCACGGCACAGGTCGTCCGCGATCATCCCGGCCGCTTCGGCTTCTTCGCGACGCTCACGCTGCCGGACGTGGACGGCGCGCTCGCGGAGGCCGGGCATGCGTTCGACGCGCTCGGCGCGGCGGGCGTGATCCTGCTCGCGAACACGCAGGGCCGCTACCTGGGCGATCCAGCGGACGAGCCGCTCCTCGCCGAGCTGGACCGCCGGCGCGCGGTGGTCTTCGTACACCCGTCCGTGCTGCCCGGTCCTGCGGTCCCCGGGGTGCCGCCCTTCGCCGCCGACTTCCTGCTCGACACCACGCGCGCCGCCTACCGGCTCGTCCAGAGCGGCGCCGTGCGTCGCCATGCGAACCTGAAGATCATCCTCTCGCACGCCGGCGGCTTCCTGCCGTACGCGAGCCATCGCCTGATGCTGGCGCTCCTCGCCGAGGGCGGGCGATCTCCCGGCGACCTGCTCGGCGATCTCGGCAGCTTCTACTTCGACACGGCGCTCTCGGCCTCGCCCGCCGCGCTGCCGAGCCTGCTCGCGTTCGCGAAGCCGGGCCACGTGCTCTTCGGGAGCGACTGGCCCTACGCACCGACCCCGGCCGTCTCCTATTTCACCGGACAGCTCGACGCCTGCGCTGCGCTCGACCCGAACGGACACGCCGCGATCGATCGGACCAATGCGGCGACCCTATTCCCGCAATTCTGAGGAGAACGCATGTCCTTGCATCGCCTTCGCTCCATCACGGTCGGCGTTCCCGTGCTGGAGGCCGTGCGCGGCTTCTACCGGGACTTCGGTCTCGCCGAGGCGAGCCCGGGGCACTTCGAGACGGCCGATGGCGGCGAGCAGCTGCGCTTCGCGGACGCGCCGCGCCGCACACTGCTCGCGCTCGCGGTCGGCGTCGACGACGCCGACGACCTCGGCCGCGCCGCGGCGTCGCTCGCGAAGCTCGGCGTCGCGAGCCAGCGCAGCAGCGACTCGCTGCACGCGCAGGAGCCCGTGACGGGCGTGCACGTGACCCTCGCGATCGAGCCCCGCATCGCGCAGAAGCCCGCGCCACAGCTCGCGACCAACGGTCCCGGCCGCCGCGTGCGCCTGAATGCGCGCTCGATGGCGGCCGTGGCGAGCGAGAAGCCGCGCCCGCGCAAACTCTCTCACGTCGTCACGGCCTCGACCGATCCCGCCGCGACGCGCCGCTTCTTCGTGAACGGCCTCGGCTTCCGCGTGAGCGACGAAGTCGGCAAAGTCGGCGCTGCGTTCCTGCGCTGCTCCACCGATCACCACAACCTGCTCGTGCAGCCGGGGCCATTCGCGTTCCTGCACCACAGCGCCTGGGAGATGGACGACGTAGACGCGGTCGGCGCGGCCGCCGCCGCAATGGTCGCCGCCGACCCGAAGCGACATTGTTGGGGACTCGGCCGCCACGCGATCGGCTCGAACTACTTCTGGTACTTGCGCGATCCAGCCGGAAACTTCGCCGAATACACGAGCGACCTCGACATCATCGCTGACGAAGAAGCTTGGAGAGTGGCGTCATCGATGCCGGTACACGGCCTCGCGGCGTGGGGGCCGCCCGTGCCGCGCGAGTTCCTCGCGCCGGAGGACATCGTCGCGCTCGCGCGCGGCGAGGCGCGCTGATGCAAGCGGCGCAGCCACTGAGCGCCGACGTTGCCGTCGTCGGCGCCGGCCCGACGGGCCTCGCGCTGGCGATCCTGCTGGCGCAGCGCGGGCGCAGCGTCGTCGTGCTCGAGCGCTGGCCGACGCCGTATCCGCTGCCGCGCGCGGTGCACTTCGATCACGAGGTCGCGCGGGTGCTGCAGGCCGCCGGCATCGCGGGTGATCTCGCGGGCTTTACCGAATCCGCGCCCATCTACGAGTGGCGCAACGCGGCGGGCGAGATCCTGCTGCGATTCGGTCGCGAGAAGGAGTCCGGCCTCTCGGGCTGGCCCGACTCGAACATGGGCCATCAGCCGCGCCTCGAAGCCGCGCTCGAGAAGCGCGCGCGCTCGTTCCCGCACGTGCGCGTGCTGCGCGGCTACGACGCGCACGTCATGCACGATGCAGGAGACCAGGTGCTGCTCGGTTCGCGCAGCGAGGGAGGCGAGGCGCTGGAAGTGCGCGCTCGCTACGCCGTCGGCTGCGACGGCGCAAACAGCTTCGTGCGCGGCGCGATCGGCAGCGCTTGGAGCGATCTCGGCTTCGCCTACGACTGGCTCGTGGTCGACGTGATCCCGCACGAAACGCGCGTCTGGTCGCCGCTCAACTGGCAGCTCTGCGATCCGGCGCGACCGACCACGCTCGTCTCGGGTGGCCCTGGCCGGCGGCGTTGGGAGTTCATGCGCCTCCCGCACGAGTCGATCGAGGAGCTGAGCGATCCGGCCGCCGCCTGGAAGCTGCTCGCCGCGTGGGACATTCGCCCTGACAACGCGACGCTCGAGCGCCACGCCGTCTACACCTTCCGCGCCTGCTCCGCCGACGTCTGGCGCCGGGGTCGCGTGCTGATCGCGGGCGATGCCGCGCACCTGATGCCTCCGTTCGCCGGCCAAGGCATGTGCTCGGGCCTGCGCGACGCCATCAACCTCGCCTGGAAGCTCGACCTCGTGATGGGCGGCGTCGCGAACGACGCGTTGCTCGACAGCTACGGGAGCGAACGAGCGCCGCACGCGCGCGCGACGATCGATCTCTCGGTCGCGCTCGGCCGCGTGATCTGCACTGCCGACCCGCGCGAGGCCGCGGAGCGCGACGCGCGCATGGTCCCCACCGCGCGCGCCACTGGGGTGCAGACACCCGCGCCCTCGCTGAAGATCGGACCCGGTTGCTACGACGCCGCGTGCCCCGCTGGAGGCGCGCTCTTCGTGCAAGGCCGCGTCGAGCAGGACGGGCGGTGCGGTCTCTTCGACGACGTCGTAGGCGGCGGTTTTGCCCTCGTCTCGACGCACGGCGACCCCGCGCGGGCGCTGACGCCCGGGCAGCGCGTGTTCTTCGCATCGCTCGGCGGCGTGAGCGCGCACGTTTCTCGCGACGGCGCGCTGCGCGACGCCGACGGCGCCTACGCGCGTTGGTTCGAGGCGAACGGCGCGGCGGTGGCGCTCCAGCGCCCGGACTTCGCGGTGTTCGGGATGGCGCCGCAGCTCGCAGGCGCGGGCGCGCTGCTGGAGGCGCTGCGCGCGCGGCTCGGCGCCCGCTAGGCCCGCTCACTCGCGAGCGCGAGCCATTGGGGCGTCGCTACGGTCGCCCCGTGCCTGCCTCGGAACGCGCCCGCACGGAGAGTCGTCCGATTGGAAATCAGCCTAGAGGCAAGTCGAGCGTGGTAGGTTCTGCTCGGCAGGTCCCCGGCCTCCGCGAGCGGTGCATGACGTGGCTCATGGTTCCCCGATGAGCGGGTCGCCTTCGCTGGGATTCGCCCCGTGGCGCAGGCTGGGGCGGGTCTGGCGGGCGCTGCGCACGGGCCTGGCGTTCGCGGTGTTTGGAATCCTCGGCCTGGCGCTCGGCCTCGTGGTCTTCCCGCTGGTGCGCTGGCGGGCCCGGGGTGCCCCGGCCGACGTCATCGAGCGCCGCTGCCAACGGCATGTGTACGGGATCTTCCGGGCCTTCACGGCGCTGCTGCGGGGATTGCGGCTCGCCGAGATACGGATCCGGGGGGCCGAGCAGCTTCTCGCCCCGGGTACGCTGGTGGTCGCGAACCATCCGACGCTGCTCGACGTGGTGTTGATCGGCGCCTGCATGCCCCAGCTGGACTGCGTGGTCAAGAAGGAAGCCTGGTCGAACCCCTTCATGCGCCACGTGGTCAGCGCGACGGGCTACGTGCCCAACGATCTCGGAGAGACGGTGATCGACGCCTGCGCCGAGCGCCTGCGCCGGGGCCGCTCGCTGCTGCTCTTTCCCGAAGGCAAGCGCTCTCCCGAGGGCGGCCTCGGCCCCTTCATGCGGGGCGCGGCGCATCTCGCACTCAAGACGGGCCGGCCGCTGACACCGGTGGTGGTCCGCTGCACGCCTCCCACGCTGATGCGGGGACAGAAGTGGTACCAGGTGCCCGAGCGCAGGATGTGCTTCGACATCGAAGTCTGCGAGCCGATCGGCTTTCAGCTGGGGGCCGATCCAGCGGAGCCGCGCGCGGCGGCGGCGCGGCGGATCACGTCGGCCCTGCGTGACTTCTATCAGAAAAGGCTACATAATTTCTAAACATGAAGCTGAAGGCCTCTCGGGAAACGATCTATCAGTGGGTGTCGGACATCCTGAAGCGGGAGTTCGAGCTCACGGACGCCGAGCTGTCGCTCTCCGCCCACCTGATCGACGACCTCGATCTCGACAGCATCGACGCGATCGACCTTTCGGTGCGCCTGGAGGAAAAGACCGGGCTCTCCTTCAAGGAGGAGGATCTGAAGTCGATCCGCACCCTCCAGGACGTGGTCGACTTCATCGATGCGCGCCTCGCCTGAACCGGACGACGAAGCATGAGTCGGCGCGTCGTCGTGACGGGGATGGCGGGTATCTCGCCCATCGGGCAGGACTGGAAGACGGTGAGCGACTGCCTGCGGGCCGGGCGCAGCGGCATCCGCCGCGTCGATCTCTGGGACGACGTTCCGGACTTCAGCACGCGCCTGGGATCCCCGGTTCAGGACTTCCAGCCGCCGGAGCACTGGCCGCGCAAGAAGCGCCGCGCCATGGGCAGGGTTTCGCTGCTCAGCGCGAGCGCGGCAGAGAAGGCGCTGGACGATGCGGGGCTGCTGGGCGATCCGCTGCTCTCGTCGGGGCGCGTGGGTGTGAGCTTCGGCTCGAGCTCGGGCAGCCCGCCCGCCATGGGCGTGTATGCCGAGAAGCTCTTCCAGGGGCGCACGCTGCGGGGCATCGGCGCGAACGAGTATCTGCAGATCATGAGCCACACCTGCGCGGCCAACATCGCCAACCTCTTCGAGCTGCGCGGGCGCATCGTCTCCACCTGCACCGCCTGCACCTCGGGTAGCCAAGGCATCGGCTTCGCCTACGAGATGGTGGCCAGCGGCCACCAGGACGTGATGCTGGGCGGCGGCGCCGACGAGCTGCACCCCATGGTGGTGGCGGTATTCGACATCCTGTTTTCGACCTCCACCCGCAACGACGAGCCCGAGTCCACGCCTCGCCCCTTCGACGCCGACCGCGACGGTCTCGTGGTGGGAGAGGGGGCGGGTTGCCTGGTGCTGGAAGAGCTCGAGCATGCTCGTCGGCGCGGGGCGCACATCTACGCCGAGATGATCGGCTTCGGCACCAACTCCGATGGGCAGCACATGACGAACCCGGATCCCGCCGGCATGCAGGCCGTGCTGCGCCTGGCCCTGGCCGACGCAAGGCTCGATCCCTCGGAGGTCGACTACGTCAACGCCCACGGCACCGCCACCGAGGTGGGCGATGTGGCCGAGAGCCAGGCGACCCACCGCGTCTTCGGTGGCGGCGTCCCCCTGAGCTCGCTCAAGGGCCACCTGGGCCACACCCTGGGCGCCTGCGGCGCCCTCGAGGCATGGATGACCCTCGGCATGCTGCGCGAGGGCTGGTTCGCGCCCACACTGCACCTGGAAACCGTCGACGCGCGCTGCGGTCCCCTCGACTACATCATGGGCGAGCCGCGGGAGCTTCGGGCCGACGTCGTGATGAGCAACAACTTCGCCTTCGGCGGAGTCAACACGTCGCTGCTGTTCCGAAGGTTCGTCTAGGGCCGGGCTGCTCGAGCTCGCCCGCGCCGCAAGCCTCGCTGCGATCGACGCGACGGGCCTTGCTACCCTCACCGATCTCCCGGCACGCCTGCTCGACCGGGAGCCGAGAGGGCCCGCATGAACGACCTCGAAGCACGCCCGGACACGCTGCGGTTCTTTCGCGAGCGCTTCGGGCTCGATGACCGCGGCCTCGCCTCCGGGCTCGACGCGGCGCTCGAACGGCGCGTCGACCATGCAGATATTTTTGCCGAGGTCACGACGCAAGATTCGGTCGCGCTCGAGGAAGGCATCGTGAAGAGCGGCGACCGCCACCTCGAGCAGGGCGTCGGCGTACGCGCCCTGGTGGGAGAGCACCAAGGCTACGCGCATGCCGACGAGGTCAGCGTCGAGAGCGTGCGGCTCGCCGCCGCCACCGCGCGGGCGATCTGCGAGCAGACGCGCACGGGCGGCTCCGTTGCGGTGCGCCGCGGCGTTCCCACGCGCGACCTCTACCCCGTCGCGTGCGCGCCCACCGACGTGCCGGTCGGCCGCAAGGTCACGCTGCTTGGCGAGATCGACGTCTATGCGCGCGGCCTCGACCCGCGCGTGAAGCAGGTGATGGCGAGCGTCGTGTCGCAGCACCGCCTGGTGCTGATCGCCGCCAGCGATGGGACGCTGTGCGCCGACGTGCAGCCCTTGGTGCGCCTCAACGTGCAGGTCGTCGCCGCCGACGGCGCTCGCCGCGAGATCGGCTACCAGGGAATGGGCGGTCGCCATGAGCTCGAGCTCCTGCTCGACCCCGCCGCCTGGCGCCCGCTCGTCGCCGAGGCCGTGCGCGTCGCGACGCTCAACCTCGGGGCGGAGCCCTGCCCCGCCGGCACCCTCGACGTCGTGCTCGGACCGGGCTGGCCG
>Ga0210377_10003928_pt1 | contig 12662 bp, 9 predicted proteins | sample PLM4_65_b1redo_FD_155480 | JGI IMG/M metagenome (GOLD analysis project Ga0210377, IMG submission 155480) | Groundwater sediment microbial communities from an aquifer in East River, Colorado, USA - PLM4_65_b1 redo | ecosystem: Environmental > Terrestrial > Soil > Riparian zone | place: USA: East... | reverse complement strand
GAACAGGATCGTATCACGGCCATCGGCATAGGCTTCCGGGTTGTTGTTGACCTCTGTTTTCACCTCGTTCAGCACCTTCATCGCCAGGTCACATTTATTATCCCTTGGGCGACTCAAGGCGGCGAGTACGGAACCATATGTGTAGTAATAGACAATGGTGTTTGGGGAGATGGCCTGTCCCGGCACATCGACAGGATTCTCGTTCAGATTTGGGAAACACTTCTCCAATCCGCGCCCGAGGCACGAATCCTCCCCGGAACAGCCATAAGTTGCGCATTGCAGGGAAAAGATCGAACCTTCATAGTTGCGTGAACGGAAGTAGACCAAACCCAGTTGCCCATAGATTTCGGAATTGGTCGGCTGATAACTCAACGCAGTTTGCACGTTACGCGCCGCAATAAAGAATTCGCCCAACTGGGTATACGTTCGTGCGATCGAAAGGTACGGACCGGGATCATTGATCCCCAATTGCTTGTTGATCTTCGCGGCCCTATCGAAATACTCCAGCGACTTTTCATATACAGGACGAGCCGCATCCAGATTTTCGATCTCGGATGCAAGACGGCGATAATTAACCCCCGCGCTCAAATATAGAAATGTAAAGTTGGGCTCGATGACGATGGCTTTATCATATTCGGTAATGGCAAGGTTATATTGCGCCAGCGTTTCGAGCACGTAGGCATAAACACGGTGCACATCCATCTGGGTGTCATCCAGGTCGAGCGCCTGTTTAATGATGAGTTCCGCCTGGTCCCATTTTTGCTGGTCTACAAGGACTTCTGCAAAGTAAGCCAGCGCCAGCGCATTGGAACTGTCCAATTGCTGGGCTTGCAAGGCTTCGTTTTCAGCCTCGATCAAAAAGTCCTGCACTTCTTCGGCGGTGTAAAAGTTCCGGTTGGCATTCCAATCCAACGTAAAAGCGCGAACGGCGCGCGCAGTGCTATCATCTGGTGCCAGTTCCACAGCCTTGGTGGCGGATTGAAGCGCCTCCTGCAGGCGGATCTTCTTTTCATCGTTCGTGATGACGAACGTGGAGGAATAGGTCTGGATGCGCGCCAGCTTCCACCAGATCTCGGCGTTATTCGGGTCGACAGCCAGGGCATTTTGGTAGGCAAGGATCGCGGCATCCACCCTGCCTGCACTGAAGTTTGCATCGCCCTCCATGGCATATGAGTTTACAGAACGTGTGGGGATGGCAGTCGGCAGGAACAGAGGCTGGATATCGCCCTGATCGATCTGCTGGATCATCCACACCCCGCCCAGGATCATCACCACCCAAACGAACATGCGATAGATGTTCACCTGCGGTCTGCGATTAAAAATGGGACGACGAGGATTAACGTTCATGGCTAGTTGGGAAGAGGCGTGGCGGTTCCATCGACGACTGGCACGACTGCCGGAGTCGGCGTGGGTGTATCCACTGCCGGGTTATCGAGATTTTCCTGGCAAATTTCGATGGTCTTATCCGCTGCCGCCATGGCATCTTCGTTCGACCGGACTTTGGATTGCAAGGCTTGAACGATCTGCAATGCTTCGCCGCATTGGTTCTCACGCGCCAGCGCCAGCCCATACGTGTAATGGAATTCGATCGAGAACCGGTCGTTGATATCCAGCGGAAGACCGACGATCTCCCGGTCATCCTCCGTCCTGCCGCCGAGGATCGAGATACGAAGTTGTTCCACTGCTTCAGACCAACGCAGGTTACGATACAGCATCACTCCGTAATTGCCATGCAATTTGGCGCTGATGGGATCATCCTTCATCGCCTGCTCGGCATATTGCACCGCCTTGGCATAATCACCGACACCTGCATAGGTGCGTGAGATCAAATATTCAGGCTCCGGGTCGGAGGGATTCAACGTGTTCGCCAGTGTATATTCCGTCACCGCCTTGTCCGTAGCTTGCAGGAAACGATAATTATCAGCCAGTTCCATATGAAGGATCGGAATGTTTGGATTGATCTTGATCGCTTCAAGCAATTCCAATGTGGCTTGTTCATAGCCGGTGGTTGCCGAATAAATATAGGCGCGGGCACGGCGTGTTTCCACGATGTTCGGGTCAAGCGCCAGGGCAATCAGCGAATGCTCCGCGGCTTTGGGATAATTATCGAAACCGGCGTCGGTCAGGATCTCAACGTAATATGCCTGGATCAAGGCGTTGTTCGGGTCCAGTGCAATGGCTTCTTCAATGGCATCCATCGCTTCTGAATTCCTGCTCTGAAAATCCAGCGCCCAGCCACGCACACCCTGTGCCAGTGCATTCTTCGAATTCAACAACAACGCGCTCTCGGCATTGGTCTGCGCTTCCTCATACTGTCCCGCCCACATCTGCACGCGCGCCAGCGCGACATACAACGTGGAATCCTGAGGCGAGGAGCGTATCGCCTCCTTATACGCCTCAATGGACGGGATCAACTTCCCGTCCTTGAAGAGCGCCTCTGCCTCGCTCACATACGATTCGGGGGAACGCGTCGGGGTGGGCGTCGCCTCGAACGGGTTCGGTTGGGTGGGCAGATACACCTGGTTGAAATAATATCCAAAGAGCAAAACCAGCCCAAAAACCGTCCAGGCGAAATAATTTGGGCGTTTTTTGCGACGTGTCATGCTCCAGCGACTGCTTTTGGGTAAATACATAAATTTATATTACCATTCACAGCAGAGCCACGCAAGCCGCTTCTACCGCTAGACTCATAAAGCATTAAACCCTGTATAATAATGCGGCACTTCGTAATTTATCTCTTATCTATGCTAAAATCCCTCCATGCAGTTCGAAGTCTTCACACTTCTCCCTGAAGTCTTCCCGCCTTATTTGGATACGAGCATTCTTAATCGCGCACGCCAGCGGGGATTGATCGACGTGCGCGTCCACAACATCCGCGACTACACTCACGATAAGCACCACACCACCGACGATACTCCCTACGGAGGCGGAGGCGGCATGGTGATGAAACCGGAGCCGGTCTTCGAAGCGGTCGAATCCGTTCTGGGACTCACTGCGCCTCAAGCCCAGCCGATTATTGTCCCCGTTATCTTATTAACTCCTCAGGGACGCGTCTTCACCCAACGCGTGGCTGAGGAGTTATCGCGGTATGAACGCATCGCCCTGCTGTGCGGCCGCTACGAAGGCGTGGACGAACGCATCCGCGAGCATCTTGTCACCGATGAAATTTCCATCGGCGATTATGTGCTCACCGGCGGCGAACTGCCCGCGCTGATGATCATTGACTCGGTCTCGCGACTCATCCCCGGCGTGCTCGGCGACCCCACCGGCGCGGAGGATGACTCACACTCAATGGGCTTGCTGGAATATCCGCACTATACCAAGCCACCCGAGTTCCGCGGCTGGAAGGTTCCCGATGTACTCGCCAGCGGCAACCACGCCAAGATCGACGAATGGCGCCGGGAACAGGCACTGGCGCGCACTTTCAAGAAACGATCAGACATGCTTGAAAAAGCGCAGTTAAGTAAAAAAGATCTGAAAATCATCGAACGTCTAAAATCAAATGCCGAGGAAAAAGACGTTTGACCTTCGACGTTCGTTTTTTGATATAGACTCAAAACCTGGAGGAAAGCAATGAAATTCAGTTATGGCAGAATCTTTTTACTTGGATTCGGATTCTTTGGCGTGAGCATTTTGAACGCCTTATACAATTCCTATGTGCCAATATTCTTGCATGACAAGTTCGAGCTTCCAGCACGCATCATCGGTATTTTCATGGCACTCGATAATATCGCCGCACTATTCATCCAGCCGTCTGTTGGTCCGTGGTCGGATAGTGTCAGAACAAAGATCGGAAGGCGTATGCCCTTCATTCTAATTGGCGCGCCTGTATCAGCATTTGCGTTTGGATTCATACCCGTTGCTGGCATTCTGCCGCTCTTCGTGGCATGCACTACATCCTTCTTCCTTGCCATGGCATTCTGGCGCACACCTGTTGTTGCTTTGATGCCCGATATCACCCCTTCCGAAAAACGCTCGCAGGCAAATGGCATTATTAACTTCATGGGCGGTATAGGCGGCATTATTGCCTTCCTAGCCGGAAGTGCAATGTACAAGATCAATCCCAGCCTGCCCTTCTGGGTTGGTTCCGGGTTGGTTATCTTTGCTGCCTTGATGGTCTTTCTCTTCATTAAAGAACCGGAGGAGTTTGTCCAAACTGAACGCTATAACATCATTGGAAGTTTGATGCAGGTTTTGAAAGATAAAGATAAAAGTACCCTGCGTCTCCTCTCTGCAATCTTCTTCTGGTTTCTTGGCTATACCGCCATCGAAGCCTTCTTCACCCTATATGCTCAAAATCACCTTGGGCTTGCTGAAGCGGACGGAAGCCGGTTATTGGGTCATCTCTCACTTTTTTTTGTACTCTTCGCCATCCCATCCGGTTTCATCGGCGGGAAATTTGGAAGACGCGGCACGATCTCGGTTGGCATTATCCTGCTTGCAGCCTCCGTATTCGGCATTTCGATGACACCTGTTGCCACGCTGACCAATGTTTTGACCAAACTTCCAGTCCTTGGAGAAATTCTAGGCATCAGCATCTTCCTGATGGTTGCCGGAATTGCATGGTCGTTAATCAACATTAACTCCCTGCCGATGGTTGTGGATATGACCAGCATCGAACGCATCGGCACCTTCACCGGATTGTATTATCTATTCTCGACTTTATCCGCCATCCTTGGACCGATCTCGAACGGCTTGATGATCGACCTGACTGGTGGAAACTACAATGCTGTCATGTCACTGGCACCCATCGCCCTGCTCATCGCACTTGTGCTTATTTCCGGCGTCAAACGCGGCGAGGCAGTGCCCCAATAACGGGATCAGCCTTACCCTGAGCGAGAGCCGAAGGACGGCTGGGTCCGAGGCGTGTCCCATTCAAAATCCATTGCGGACATTTGTCACCTCCCTTAATAAGCGTCTTGCCGAATGGTTGAAGTAATTGTATACTAGTATTGAGATGGGTTTCACAAAGAACCCAGTTATCCAAATTTCAAAGAGGAGAAGAAATATGAAGAAGCTGTACGTTTTGCTTGCGGTGCTTTTAGTAGCCGCCATGATTCTGCCAGCTTGTGCCCCCGCCACGCCTGATTGTAAGGATGCAGAGACTTTCTGCGTTGGCTTGGTGACGGACGTTGGCAAGATCAACGACAAGTCCTTCAACCAGTCTGCCTGGGAAGGCGTTCAGCGCGCTGAGAAGGAATTGGGCGCAGTGATCCAATACATCGAGACCGCCGATGCCAAGGATTACGACAAGAACATCGCCACATTCGCCGATGAAGGCTACGATGTCATCGTGACCGTCGGTTTCGGCATGGGCGAAGCGACCGTCAAAGCCGCCGGACTCTACCCGAACGCCAAGTTCGTCGGTGTGGACCAGTTCCAGGCTGCCGACACTGCCGGTGTTGTCGGTTTGAACTTCCCCGAAGATAATGCTGGCTTCCTCGTTGGCGCTCTCGCTGCGATGATGAGCAAGAGCAACAAGATCGGCGCCGTCTGCGGTACCGATGTTGTCCCGCCCGTCTGGCGCTTTGGTGAAGGCTACAAAGCCGGTGCTGCATATGCCGACGGCTTGAAGGGCACCACCACCGAAGTGTTCGTTGTGTATCACAGCGATGTCGGCTTCGACAAAACCTTCACTGACCCCGAATGGGGTGCCGCGACCGCCAATTCCATGATGGACCAGGGTGCGGATGCGATCTTCGGTTGTGGTGGTATCACCGGTAACGGTGCGATCACCGCCGCCGCCCAGGCTGGCGCCTACGCCATCGGTGTGGACACCGACCAGTACCTGACCCTGCCCGAAGCTGCTCCTCGCATGCTCTCCAGCGCGATGAAGCTCATCACCCCGGGCGTGTTCGATCTGGTCAAGGCTGCGAAAGACGGCGCTTTCCCGGTTGGCAACTTCTTTGGTTCCGCTGGTTACGCCCCCTTCCACGATCTTGATGGTGATGTTCCCGCTGATGTGAAGGCGGAAATGGAAAAGATCAACACCGGTTTGCTCGACGGCTCGATCAAGACCAACGTTCCCCCCGTCAAGCCTTAATATTCGAAGCACGCAATAAAAAGGGAAGAGGTGAAAGCCTCTTCCCTTTTTATTTCATTTTAACGTCAGGCACAATTTGTCGGATAACTGTGTTCAAGTGATATAATTCGGGAAATCTATCATAGCATATCGGAGACATCATGCAATCCGAGAAACAATCAGGTTCGTCCGTCAAAAACTTGTTGCGCTCAGCTTTGGACGCCATCCTCATTCCATTTTTGGCGATCCTGACAGCAGTTGTTTTGGGTGGGATTATTATAGCCATCGTGAGGGGAAATCCGTTCCTGGCTTACTATGGATTGATCGATGGATCCTTTGGTTCTGCGAAAGCATTAAGTGAAACGGCGGTCTGGGCCACGCCCTATATTTTGGGCGGGCTGGCTGTGGCACTCGCGTTCAAAGGCGGGTTATTCAACATCGGCGCGGAGGGGCAACTGGCTCTCGGTGCAACGGTCTCTGCCTTGATCGGATATGCCCTGCCAGACTGGCTCGGCGTTGACATCCCAATGATTATCCATTTACCGCTGACCATTATTGTCGGCATGGCGGCAGGGGCGTTGTGGGCGTCGATCGTCGGTTTTCTCAAGGCGTATACCGGGGGACATGAAGTCATCAATACGATCATGATGAACTACATTGCATTGAATACCATATCCTTCCTGCTCAACGGTCCCATGAAGGACAGGGATCCGAACAACGTGATTGCCCGAACACCGTTGATCGCGGATAGCGCGCGCATTCCAACGATCTTCGAAGGGCTTCGCATCCATTGGGGTTTTATATTTGCTCTGCTGGTTGCATTCCTTGTGTGGTGGCTTCTCAATAAGACCACGATCGGGTTTGAGATCCGCACCGTCGGCGCCAACCCCGATGCGGCAAAATATGCGGGCATCAATGTGAAACGCACGATCATCCTGACCATGGCTCTTTCCGGCATGCTTGCCGGGCTGGCTGGCACGATCGAAGTCACCGGCTTGAACTATCGACACGAACTCGGGTTCTCGATCGGTTATGGTTTTGACGCGATCGCCATTGCCCTTTTGGGCAAGTCACATCCCGTGGGCGTGGTGCTTGCCGCGATCCTGTTCGCCGCCATGCGCAACGGCGCGACACGCATGCAGTTCCTCACTCAAATGCCTGTCGATCTGATCTCCATGCTTCAGGCGCTCATCCTGTTGTTCGTGGCGGCGGATGCCATTATCAGATATATCTACCGGATCAAGGCACAGGGCGAACGCGTTGTGCTTACACGCGGCTGGGGAGGGTAGGAGAAAACATGGACTGGAGACGTTTCGGCTTTATCTTTCTGATCATTGTCATCCTGTTTGGGGTTGTCGTTCTGATCGGGCGCACAGAGTCGTCCGCCATCATCATTATCACCAGCATGATGGCGACAACCATTGCGGTCGCCACACCGCTGACCCTCGGCGCCTTATCGGGTGTCTTTTGCGAACGCTCTGGTGTGGTCAACATTGGCATCGAAGGCATGATGCTTTCCTCCGCCTTCTTCGGCTGGCTCACCGCCATATACATGTTCCACGTGTTTGAATTCGGTCACGGCATCAGCATCTTCATCGGTCTGCTTGGAGCGATCGTCACAGGCGCATTGATGGGACTGCTCCTGGCTGTACTGTCCGTCACCTATAAAGTGGACCAGATCATCGGCGGCACGGTCATCAATATCCTTGCCGTGGGTCTCACCGGGTTCCTCAACCGGCAAATGTTCTTTGGCAGGGGCAGCGTCTTTGGCGGACAGGTCCCAAACTCACCCGGTACCCTCCTGAACATTCACGTCCCACTGACAGAGGTCTTCAAGCCCATTTGCGGTGCATCTGCAGACTGTGTTGAGTTCATTCGTGCCTTCAACACTGTGCTTGATCAACGACCGATCGCCATCAGCGCCATCGTGCTTGTGTTCGTTTCCCACTATATCCTTTTCAATACACGCTGGGGATTGCGCACCCGTGCAGTAGGCGAACACCCCAAAGCCGCGGACACCGTCGGCATCAACGTCTTCAGGATGCGTTACGCAAACGTGATGATCGGTGGTGCGCTGGCAGGACTCGCAGGAGCATACTTCACCATCGAATCAGTGCCATCCTTTGAGCCGTTGCTCACCAATGGTCGCGGGTTCATCTCGCTTGCCGCCATGATCTTCGGCAACTGGACACCCATCGGTGCATGGACAGCCGCGCTGGTCTTCGGTGCATCGCAGGCGTTGAACATCAAACTGCAATTGTTCCGCGATGTCATTCCGCCACAATGGGCATTCCTGCAACAATCCTACGTCGTTGGGTTGATTCCCTATATCCTGACCATGATCATCCTCACCGGCATTATCGGTCGTACCTCACCTCCAGCGGCAGATGGCACGCCCTACGAGAAATAACATGGTAAATAACGAAGTTGCCCCCAAAGTGGACATTGTCCTCGAAGCAAAAGGAATCACCAAGAAATTCCCAGGCGTCCTTGCGAACGATAATGTGAGTTTCGACCTGCGCAGAGGCGAGATCCATGCCCTGCTCGGTGAGAACGGCGCGGGCAAATCCACGTTGATGAACATCCTCTACGGTCTGTATCATCCCGAATCGGGTGAAGTGACCGTCGAGGGGAACAAGATGCAGCTCAACTCGTCGCGCGACGCGATCAAGCACGGCATTGGCATGGTGCACCAGCACTTCATGCTCATCCCGGTCTTCACGGTGACTGAGAACATCATGCTCGGCGAGGAGACGTCCCACCGCGCATCGCCGAACGAAAATCCGCTCGTCAAATTGGACCGTAAGGAAGTCTCTCAAAGAGTGCTCGACCTCTCGCATCAATACGGACTGGAAGTTGATCCCAATGCGATCGTCGGTGACCTCCCCGTGGGACTGCAACAGCGTGTTGAGATCGTCAAGGCGATCTATCGCAAGGCGAACATCCTGATCCTCGATGAACCCACCGCGGTACTGACCCCGCAGGAAGCGGAGGATCTCTTTCGCATCATGCGCGACCTGACGAAAAAAGGCGTCTCGATCATTTTCATCACTCATAAACTCAAGGAAGTGCTGGCTGTGGCGGACCGCATCACGGTCATGCGCGCAGGTCGCGTGGTGGGAACAGCCATTCCGAAAGAAAGCAACGAGCAAAAACTGGCTTCCATGATGGTCGGACGGGAAGTGATCCTCACGGTTCAAAAAGGACCCGCGAAACCCACCGAGGAAATTTTGCAGGTGGAAGACCTGCACGTGAAGGATGTGCGCGGTCTTGAATCGGTCCGCGGCGTTTCATTCAACGTTCGTGCGGGCGAGGTGCTTGGCATCGCAGGTGTGCAGGGTAACGGGCAGACCGAACTGGCTGAGGCACTCACCGGCTTGCGCCAAATCGAAAGCGGACGTTTCATGTTGTCGGGCAAGGACCTGACCGGCAAGTCGCCGCGCACCATCACGGAAACGGGACTGGCACACATCCCCGAAGACCGTCAGCGTCATGGATTGGTGCTTGGCTACACCGTGGCAGATAACATGGTGTTGTGCGATTATTACCAGCCGCGTTTTTCAAAGGGCATCGTCATTCAACAGAACCAGGTGGATGCCAACGCGCAAAAATTGATCAAGGAATATGATGTGCGTACGCCGTCTGCTTTTGTCAACGCCGGGAAGCTCTCCGGTGGGAACCAGCAAAAGGTGATCGTGGCACGCGAACTGAGCCGCCCGGTTAAATTGGTGGTTGCCTCTCAACCCACCCGCGGCCTGGATGTCGGTTCGATCGAGTATATCCACAAGGAGATCATTATCATGCGTGACCGCGGTGTGGCGGTGTTGCTCGTCTCCGCGGAATTGGATGAGATCCTCTCGCTGTCAGACCGGATCGCGGTGATGTACCGCGGTCAGATCGTCGCCACGGTAGACCGCAAGGACGCGACACGCGAACAATTGGGCTTGTTAATGGCTGGGGTCCACGAAACAGCCTGAGGCTTGAAAGGATGCGAGACGGGAGTCATCTGACTCTCGTTTTTTTTGTTTAGGAACAAAGGGGAGTTTTAGTCCGTCTACATTCGTATACCCCGCACGCCACATAAAACGCCTAAAGAAGCGTGCGGGGTGTAAAATAAGTTTCACTCAACGAGGAGAAAAGAATGTCCAAATCCATACGTGTCATTTCCATCTTATTTATTGTGTTGTTTATCCTTTCGGCTTGCAACCTGCCTTCAGGCGCGCCCGCGACCGATGAACCGAATGCCATCTTTACCGCGGCAGCTTTGACCGTGCAGGCGCAACTGAACCAATCCACGCCGTTCAGCACGCCGACCATTCCCCCGCCCCAACCAACAAATACTCCGGCAACCCTGCCAACGCTTGCTCCTGTTTCAACAAATACACCTCTGGTGTCTCCCACTGCAGCCTGCGATTCAGCTTTATTCGTCAAGGATGTGACCATCCCTGATGGGACACTCATCGAGCCGGGCGCAGCGTTCAAAAAGACATGGCGGTTGAGGAATGTCGGTACGTGTACCTGGTCGGGTTATGCTTTGGTGTTCGACAGCGGCGAGGCGATGGGCGGTGTGCCCGACGCGATCGGTACTGTTGGACCGGGTCAGGAAGTGGATGTCTCGGTTTCATTCACAGTTCCCACAACTTTTAATGGGACGATCCGCAGTTACTGGCGGCTCCGCAATACGTCTGGTGTGCTATTGCCTGTTCAAAATGGTTACCAGAGCAAATCCTTTTTCGTGGAGATCAAGGTCGGGTTGACCAGTTCCGGTCTCGACCTGCATACACGTGCCACGGAAGGTATTTGGGTGAGCGGCGCCGGCAACCTGACCTTTGGCGGGCCCGACACGAATGCCAATGGCTTTGTGATGTACCGCAACAACCTAAAAGTGGAGGATGGTACGTCTCCATCCAAGGTGCTTGAAATGTACCCACAATGGGTCAATGATGGTGTCATCACCGGGCGCTACCCCGCGTATACGGTGCGGACGGGCGAGCATTTCAAGGCGAGGATCGGTTTCCTTGCGAACAGCGACGGTACCTGTGGAGCAGGGAACGTGAAGTTCCAGTTCAACTACCGGGAGGGAGGCGTACTCCATAACCCTGCCCTGGGCGAATGGACGGAGACTTGTAACGGCTCCCTCACAAGCATTGACGTGGATCTCAGTGGTCTCGTCGGCAAGAATGTGGAGTTCGTGCTGGCTGTCCTGGCAAACGGCCCTGCCACACAGGACTTTGCAGTGTGGATCAGCCCACAGATCGCTGTTCCGTAGTTCAGATGAGCGCCCGACTAGAGTGTCGGGCGCTTTTTTTGAAAAAGGTATAATGAACATTCGTATTCAGCATATAGAAAGGATGATGAATGTTCGAGTTTAGAATTAGAAAGCATAAAATCCTTGTTGTGGCGATGGCGGCCATCCTTCTGATGAATGCCTGCGGAGGGTCGTCACAAAACCAGGCTGAGATCGCCACCGCTGTCGCACAGACCGTTGTGGCACAAAATTCCCTGACACAGGTCGCCAGCCTTCCAACATCCTCACCGCTCCCTCTCACCTCTGCCCTCGATATGACAGCAACGCCCGACCCGGATGTCATCTCGCCAACCGGCACAAACACTCCAGCACCCAATCCGGGTTGTACTTTGTCTGCGAACCTGGTGCAGGAAGATCCACCCGATGGTACGATCTTCAAACCCGGCGAATCATTCCTCAAGACATGGTGGTTACAAAATACAGGTACGTGTACATGGGACGCCACCTTTAGACTGGTGTTTTGGGACGGGGACTTAATAGGCGCAGCGGTATCGTACCCACTACCGGTAGCGGTGGCTCCGGGTGAAACCAAGGAAATTGCGATCCTTCTGCAGGCACCTGCAACAGACGGTCAATACCGGGGTTATTGGCGGTTGAAATCTCCCTGGGGCTACGATTTTGGCGTTGGATCAGGCAGTCAATCCTTTTACGCCGATATCCTCGTATCAAGCGACAGCAATGTCGGATACGGGGTGACCAGTGTATCCTATGATTATGTGCGCCATCCCTATGGGGGCTGTCCCTCCAATCCGATCATCTATGAGTTTTTCGCAAAGATCACCACGAATGGCCCTGCCAAGGTCAGGTTCTATTGGATATATAGCGACGGCGGACAAAGCCCAACCGAGACTTTGAACTTTGAAGGAGCCGGTTCAAAAACGGTCGTCAACACGTGGAATCTGCGCGGTGACGCAAAATCGATCCTTCGTTCGGTAAGCATCGTAATTACGGCGCCGCAACATAGGACATGGGGCGAGATCACCTTCACACATACCTGCCAATAAACCTGTTCATGCCGGTGTCCCCAAAACACCGGCATTTTTGTGGGAACCATGCAAGCGATCGAAACGTCTAATAAACTGCCCGAATTCATAAACGGAGGCATTTATGCGTATCACTCGATCCAAGAAGTTCCTGCTCTTATCCCTGGCACTGGCATTTATTCTTGCCTGTGCACCTCTCTCTGCCGGCACACCCCAACCCGCCGCGACTTTGAACGCCCTCTACACATCCGCGGCACAGACCCTGGAGGCGATGTCCACGCAGGCGGCAGGCACCCTGATCGCGCAGGCTTCAGCCACCGGGACACTTTCCATCTCCACTTCCAGCGTT
>Ga0210377_10003927_pt1 | contig 12663 bp, 10 predicted proteins | sample PLM4_65_b1redo_FD_155480 | JGI IMG/M metagenome (GOLD analysis project Ga0210377, IMG submission 155480) | Groundwater sediment microbial communities from an aquifer in East River, Colorado, USA - PLM4_65_b1 redo | ecosystem: Environmental > Terrestrial > Soil > Riparian zone | place: USA: East... | reverse complement strand
GAGGTGTACGCAAACACCACCACCACGGCGATGGCGACGGCGCCGGCACCGCGGAAAGCGGCGTCATACCCGGCAACTGCCACCACCATGCCGGCGCAGATCGGACCCAGAGCGTCGCCGATGTCGTAAATCGTCCCGAACAGACCGTGGGCGGCGCCGTAGCGCGCGCTGCGCGTGAGATCGGTGATGTAGGCGCTGGTTGCGGATGTCGTGGTCGCCAGGCCCACGCCGTACACCATCGTCACCACGGCCAATCCCGCAAACGACACCGGCCACGAAAAGGCGAACATGCAGGCGCCACACGTTGCGAGACCCACCATGATGATCGGCCGCCTGCCGATGCGGTCTGAAAGCACGCCGAAGAGAGGGCGGGCGGCGAGTGTTGCGGAGATCTGCAAGCCGAACAGCCAGCCAATCCACGCGGGTGGATAGTGCAGGACCTCGCGCGCATAAAGCGGAAGAAACGCGTTGAGCGTTCCGTTGACGAAGAACTGGCCGGCTTGTGCCAGGCTCGTCACGATCACCGGCGTGTCGGAGACCACAACACCAATTCCCTCGCGCAACTGTCGCCACAGATCGCCCGTCGGCGGCGCCCCAGCCGTCCTCGGCCAACGACCAAGGAGCGCAAGCGCCATCACACCCAGCACACCGCTGACGATGAAGGCACGGGAGAAGTCGGTGCCCACGATCACGGCGGCGGCCAACACCGGAGCCAACGCCTGACCAACGCCTTGGGCCGTGGAGTACAAGCTGAGCCAACGGCCGCGCTGGCCGGCTGGCGCGAGATCGGACAGCGTCGCCGAGGCGACCGGCCCATACAGAGCTGTCGCGCTCCCGTGAACGATGCGGGTCAATACGAGCGCGGCGAGGCCGCCGACCGCGAGATATGCGAAGGGCAGCGCGGCGAACACAATGGCTGCGGCAAGGAGCACCGCGCGCCGGCCGAGCACGTCGGACATCGCGCCGGCAGGGAATTTGAGGAAGACACCGGTCAACGTGGAAGCCGCCACCACGAATCCAACGGCGGTCGGCGACGCCCCCAACTCGCGTGCAAAGAGCGGCAAGATCGGGGACCGGCACATCGTGTAGCTGCAATACGCGAGCGCCCCAGCGCCCGACAGCTGCACGAGGCGTCGGATAGGATTATCGGCCACGTGCGCGGCCAGCCGTCCTGGCGGTCTGTTTGACGCGCGGGCGACGGGCGGGCACTGGTGGCGCGATTTGGCCCTGATACAGGGCTTCGAAGAGATGGACGCCCTGGTCGAGCAAGGTCTGATCGTCGTCGTGCAGAACGCGCAAGCCTTCGACCACGGCGCCCAGCACGGGGGCCTCCGCGCGTCCGAATCGTTCATCCTTCAAGTCGAGATCGTGCACGAGTTCGGCGATTCCCTTCAGGCGCGCATCGGTGAGCGCAAAGCGATCGCACATGACCTCGAATGTGCAACGGTCGCCGTCGTGCGTGAAATGGCCCTCGAACATGTCGAACGTCACCGTGTCCGGTTGGCCCGACGTGTCGGCGTCACCGAATTCGAAGACGGCCTTCGCATCGATGAAGCGGCGGATCAGCCACGCGCACGCCATGCGATCGATGCCCGGGCGCGGACGTGTTCGCCAGCGACGACCACCGTAGTCGGCAGGGTCGAGCGTCGGCGATCCCACCGACGCGGCCGTGGCCGCCTCGGCCGGCGCCGCGACCGACTCGAGACGCGCGATCGCCGCACGGGCCTCGTCACGACCGGCCGCCGAAAAATAATCGAGGGCCTCGATCTCCACGAGCCGGGCGCGCCAGGCTCGCACGGTCTTTGCGAGCGCGCGCGGATCACGCCGGCGAAGGGCGGCCGCCGTTCGCGTCGCCTTTTCGACCAGCTGCGTCAATCGGCGGTACTCCTTCTGGCGCTCACGACGAAAGGCGTCGCGGAGGTCGTCGCTCGAGACGCTGTCGATCGTGGCCGCCTGGAACACCGTCGCCTGGCCGCCGCTGGCGGCGATTTCCGCTCGCACCCACTCGAAGTCCTCCCGGGCCTCGGGCCGATTCGGAAGCGTGTAGACGGAGTTCTTCACGGCCACCGCTCCCAGTCGTTGTAGGCGGCGCCAAATCTTCACGCGCACGCTGACCGGACGCGCGGGGAGTTGGTGGACCAGCAGTAGCCATGGCACCGCCGCCGACTCTCGCGCGATCCCCAGATCGCCCGTTGCGACGGTCGTTCGCCCTTCGTCCCCAGGGGTTTGCATCAACGCCATTGGCCAGCTCTAGTAATGTAACAGTTGTTTCGTTAATGATGTTACCATAACCGCGATGTGCCAAAGGCGAGAGCGGCATCGAATTGCCGTAGCGACTACCCTGGTCGATGCCGATCGCATCGTTGGCGGTCGGCTTTCGGCGCAGACACGGCACACAGGGAAGGACGAGATGCGAACACGGTTGGCAATGATCCTGGCGTGCGGCCTGATCGCGGCGGCGCTGCTACCCGCGACCCTCTCTGCGCAGGCCATTCCCAGCGACTATCAGGGTGTCTTGACGACACTCGCACGGACGGGGGATTTCAGGGACAACGTCCTGAAGGTGAACATTCCGCGCAACGATTTGCGCGTGACGATCCGGCAGCGTCCGGCCCCGACGCCGTTTGGCTTCGGTGGATGGGTGGCCTTCACCAAGGGCACCGACGGCATGGACGTCATGATGGGCGACCTCGTCCTCGTCGAGGATGAAGTGAACCCCGTGATGTCGTCCCTGCTTAAGCAGGGATTACAGGTCACGGCGCTCCACAATCACTTCTTCTGGGATCAGCCCCGCATCTTCTACATGCATGTCCACGGGATGGGCCGCGCCGCCGATCTGGCGGCCAAGCTCAAGCCGGCGATCGCCTTCATCGATGAAGCGATCAAGCGCGCGCCGGCACCCGCACCCGCACCCGCAACCGCCACGCCCCTGGCGGCCACGCTGGACGGCGCATCCCTAGCGAAGATCGTGGGTCACGAAGGCGAGCAGAACGGCGCCGTCTACAAGATCACGATCGGTCGTCCTGACGTCGATCTGCGGGAGCACGGTGCGGTGATCAATGCGCGAATGGGGCTGAACACCTGGGCGGCTTTCACCGGGACGCCCGCCGACGCGATGGTCGCCGGCGACATCGCGATGCTCGAAGGCGAAGTGCCCAAGGTCCTTTCAACACTTCGCGCCAATAACATCGACGTGGTCGCGATCCATCACCACATGACTGATGTGAAGCCGATGGTAGTGTTCCTGCACTATTTCGGAACGGGTCCGGCGGAAACGCTCGCGAAAGCCGTGCGCGCCGCGGTCGACCAGACCGGCCCCACACGCGCGCCCTCGGCCGCCGACGCGCGCATCATGTTCGTGTGCGAGCACGGCGCGGCGAAGAGCCTGATCGCGGCAGCGTACTTCAACAAGCTGGCCGCCGAGCGCGGCCTTCCCGACCGGGCGATGTTCCGCGGCGCCGACCCTCAGGAGGCGATCTCGAATCGGGCCGTCGAAGGACTTCGCGCCGACGGCATCGCCATCCCCAACGGCAACCCCACGGGCATCGGCGCCGCCGATGTGACGCAGGTGACCCACATCTTCGCCATCGGTTGCGTACTGCCCAAGGTGGCCGCGGCCTCCGGAAAAGCCTCGGATTGGAGCGACGTGCCTGACGACAAGGGTTACGGTCCCATGCGCGACGCCATCGTCGCGCACGTCCGCGTGGTGTTGGACGAGATCCAGCGCCGGAAATAGTGAACCAATCTCGACTGAAGCGTGCCGCGTTGTGTGCGGCCATCTTGACGTGGACGACAGCGTCGGCACGCGCACAGGACGCGCCGGCCCTCGCGGTGCGCGCCTCGACCTTGAACGAGCGGCATGCGATCGACGGCCGGCTCGACGAAGCGGCTTGGGCGACCGCCGAGATCATCGACTCGTTCATGCAGAGCGACCCGGATGAGGGCGCGCCTGCGTCGGCGCGCACCACCGTCCGCGTGCTGGCTGGGCCGAAGGCGCTCGTCATCGGCATCGACTGCGAGCAGCCGCCGGGTGCCCGCATCGTTAGCTTCAGCGTGCGGCGCGACGCGCCCCTCAGTCAGGAGGATCACGTCCGGATTGTGGTCGGACCGTTCCGCGACGGGCGCTCAGGCTACGTGTTCGCCGTCAACCCGAGCGGCGCACGGTACGACGGCTTGATCAATCCCGGTGGCGAGAGCGACAACGCCGATTGGGACGGGATTTGGGAAGCGGCGACGACGCGGCGAGAAGAGGGGTGGAGTGCGGAAATCCGGATCCCTTTCGATACGCTGAGCTTCAAGGTCGGCGTTCATGACTGGCACTTCAACGTGCAGCGCCGAATTCAAGCCCTGCTCGAAACCGATCGGTGGGCATCGCCACAACGGCAATATCAGATTACCCAAACCAGCCGCGCCGGATTGCTGACGGGACTTCCCGAGCCGGATCTGGGTCTTGGCCTCAGCGTGCGCCCTTCAGTGACGAGTGGCGGTGGAATTCCAGCTCCGTCGGCTTCGGCGGAGGCTGAATTTCAACCGAGTCTCGACATGACGCAGCGGCTCGGCGCCAACGTGCTCGCATCAGGTACCGTGAACACCGACTTCGCGGAGACAGAGGTGGACACGCGCCGCACCAACTTGACGCGTTTCCCGTTGTTCTTTCCCGAGAAACGAACCTTCTTTCTCGAAGGCGACGACATCTTTTCATTCGGTCTCGGACTCGGTCAGGACGTGCTGCCGTATTTCAGCCGGCGCATCGGCCTGGTCAACGGCAACGAAGTCCCGATTATCGCCGGCGGCAAGGTCAACGGGCGTGTTGGAAACACGAACTTTGGTGGTCTGGTCGCTGGCACCAACGACAAGCCCGGCGTTGTCGGCAGCAACGCGCTCATGGCGGTCGGCCGAGTGAAGCAGAATCTCTGGCGCGAATCGTGGGTGGGCGGTATCGCGACGGTTGGCGACCCGCTGAACCGCCCCGGCAGCTGGTTGGGCGGCGGCGACTTCACCTACGCGACGTCTCGTTTTCGCGGCGACAAGAACCTTCTGGTTGGCCTGTGGGCATTAGCGACAGGCCGCGACGGACTGGGCGAAGACGCGACCGCGCACGGCCTGCAAATCGACTACCCCAATGACCTATGGGACGTGGCTCTGACCTATAAACGGATTGGAAAGAACTTCGATCCGTCGCTGGGATTCGTGCCGCGTCCGGCGGTGTTTCTCTACAACGTGAACGTCGAGCACAGTCCGCGGATTCGGCGCGGGCCGATTCAACAGATGTTCTTCGAACTCCGCCCATCGATGGTCACCGATCTGTCGGGGGGATGGGAGAGCTACCGCGTGTTCACTGCGCCGATCAATTGGCGCTTTCGCAGTGGCGATCGAGTGGAATTCAACGTCAACCCCACAGGCGAACGCCTTACGGAACCCTTCGAAGTTGCCGACGGAGTCGTCATCGTGCCCGGCTCGTACACCTGGAACCAGTATCGATTGGAGGCCGGCACGGCTCAAAAGCGGCGGCTCTACGCGCAGGTCACCTGGTGGTTTGGCGGGTTCTACGCTGGAAGTATCGACCAGTATCAATAGACGGGCGCCTGGAATCCCACCCCTCTTGTTACCGTCGAATTTTCAGGACAACGAAACACCGGCCGACTGCCCGAAGGAAACTTCGTGCAGACGCTCGTCGGCAATCGGCTGCGCATCAACCTCTCGCCCGACTTGTCAGTGTCCAGCTACGTGCAATACGACACCGACAGCGATTCGATCGGCGTCAACACGCGGCTGCGATGGACCTTTACACCCGCCGCCGATCTCTTCGTGGTTTATAACCACAACGTCCGCTCATTGCTCGATCGCTGGCAACTCGAGTCGAATCAGTTGCTGGTCAAGGTTCAGTACGCATTTCGGATGTGATCGGGGCGCCGATCAGTTTCGCGTGACGTGCGCCGACACGGCGAGCCATTGCCCGCCCCGCCGCGCCCACACGTCGGTGTAGCGCCCCGACGCCGCCCGCCCGTCGGCCATCGTGTAGGTGGTCTTCGCGTGAATGATCGCGAAGTCGCCCATCAGCCGGACGTTCACGTCGTGCGCCTGGAGGTTGGAAATCGTCACCGGCCGCGCCGTCTGCTGCAGGAACTGCGCGCGATCGATCAGCGAACCGTCGGGATTCGAACAGAGAAAGTCGTCCGCGAGAATCTCGCCGAACCGCTTCACGTCCGAATGCTGGACCGAGCGGATGTAGTCTTCGTTCAACTTCGCCAGCTGCGCCATGTCGTCCTTCATCGCGGTTCCTCCGGCCTTTCGCAGCCCTCGAAGCGTGGCCTCGTCCACGTTGACTACGATCGTTGCGTAGGTGTCGATGCCGGCGAGGATGGCCTCGCGCGGGCCTTTGATCCACTCCTCGCTGCCGTAGAACGCGTCCTCGCTCTTCTGTCGTGCCTCCACGCTCGGGAAGCCGCGCATCAGGAACCAGGAGTCCTGGTCGTGAAGCGACGGGCCGTAACCGACGACGTCCACCTTCCAGCGCTTCAGCATCGGCAACGCTTCGCGTTCGAACAGTGCCTGGAACCGGTCGCGCGTGCCGGGCTTGAGGTTGTAAGAACGGACCTCCACCTGGCGCGTGGGCGCCGCGGGGTCATCCTGCGCGCTGGACGGCATTGCGACGAGCGGGATCAGCGCGCAGGCGGCGAGAGTGGTGAGAATCGCTGAGTATTTCATTCTGTTTGTCCCCGGCCCCGGCGCCGCGAAAGCGGTGCCCTACGTTCGAGCGGTGCCCTGCGTTCGCGGGGTCCTTCTTTGCAGCCGCCGCGGATTGCCATAACAGCATCACGGCATACGAGCGCCAGGGCCGCCACGCCTCGGCGAGGCGATCCAGCTCGCGCGCGGTGACGCCGCCACAGATTCGTTGCAGCACGACGTCGCCGCTCGGAAAAGCATCGGGCTCGCCGAGTGCGCGCATCGCGATGTACTGCGCGGTCCACTCGCCGATGCCGGGAACCTGCTTGAGCGCGCCAACCGTTGCCGCGGAATCGTGCATCGGGTCGAACAGCAAGTGGCCATCGGCCACGTGACGGGCCAGGGCACGAATGGCGTTGGCACGCGCGGCGATGACGCCGGCGTGCTCGATTGGTACGTCGATCAATTGGGCCGCGGTTGGAAAGAGATGGGTAAGGACGGGGCTAAAGCCCCGTCCCTCCAACGGCAAAGGTGATCCAAACGCTGCCGCGATCCGTCCGGCGATCGTCGTCGCACCGCGCACGGAGATCTGCTGGCCGACGATCGCCCGCACCGCAAGCTCGAAGCCGTCCCACGCGCCCGGCGTGCGGATTCCGGGATGCGCGCGGATCGCCGCCCGCAGCGTCGCGTCATTCGCAAGCTGGTCGGCGATCACCGACGGATCGGCACCGAGGTCGAAGAGCTGCTTCACCCGCTCGACGATCACCAGGAGCGCGCGGGGACTTGGAAAGCAGACTTCCAGATCGAGGGCGTTGCCGGTAGCCGATTGCGACACGCGGATCGTGCCGTGCAGTCCATCGACGGTGATGGTGCGTTGATAACCACCCTGGTCAACCTGCTCGACACCCGGGGTTGCCCGGGCCGCGAGAAAATCGAGCACGCCGTGCCAGTCGTAGGGGGGACGGTAGGCCAGGCGGAAGCGATAGCACTCGGGGCGGGTGGCTTGCCGATTGCGCGCCAGGCGACGCAATTGCGTGGGCGTGCGCGAATACGTCCGGCGAATCTCGCCGTTGAAGCGGCGAAGGCTGCCGAAGCCGGCGGCCAACGCCACCTGGTGGCACGACAGCGCGGTTTCATCGAGCAGCTTCTTCGCGAAATGGACGCGGCGGGTGAGGGCCACCTCGAGCGGGGTGGCGCCAAGGTGCTGAAGAAAGAGGCGTCGCAGATGCCGGTCGGTCACACCCAGCCGATCCGCGAGCCGCGTGACACCATCGGTATCGAGCGCGCCTTCCGCGATCAATCGCAAGGCGCGCGACACCACGCCGGAAGTGCCCGACCAGGCAGGCGTACCCGGAGAAGCTTCGGGCCGGCACCGCAGGCACGGCCGGAACCCCGCCGCCTGGGCCGCCGCCGCGGTGGGGAAGTAGCGGACGTTCTCGTCCTTTGGCGCGCGCGCCGGGCAGATCGGCCGGCAGTAGATGCCGGTCGTCGTCACGCCGATGAAGAAGCGGCCGTCGAACCGGGCATCCCGCGAACGCCGCGCCCGATCGCACACACGCCGATCCAGGTCCATGTCCACCGAGGATAGCGCGGTGACGCCGTCGGCGCTGGCCAGAAACGGACGTGGTCGGTAGAATGTTCAGCTGACTCCATGAAACCGATCACCCTGTTTCGCGCCGCTACCATTCTGCTGATGTTGATCGCCTTCCCGCTGCAGGCTCGAGCCCAGGGGGATGAGATCCAGGTCTACGACGCCGGCCTCGCGCCGATTGGCGTCTTCAACCTCACCCTGCACAATAACTTCGCGCCCAGCGGCATCAAGGAGCCGGCATTTCCAGGAGCGGTGACATCGCACCAGTCGTTGAACGGCGTGCCCGAGTGGGCGCTCGGTGTGACCAACTGGTTCGAGGCCGGGCTCTATCTGCCGCTCTACAGCCGCGACAAGGACAGGGGCTGGGGCATCGACGGCGTCAAGCTGCGGACGCTCTTCGCCGTCCCCGACGCCGACGATCGCCGCTTCGTCTACGGCGCGAACTTCGAGTTCAGCTTCAACTCCGAGGAGTGGGACACCACGCACTTCACCTCGGAGATCCGTCCCATCGTCGGCTGGCACCTGCGGCCCGTCGACATCATCTTCAATCCCATCGTCGACACCTCGTACGACGGGTTTGGCAACATGACGTTCGTACCCTCCGTGCGGGTGGCCTATAACTTCGCGTCCGGATGGGCGATGGCCGTGGAGGAGTATGCGGACTTCGGGGCCTTCAACGATTTCAAATCCGGCGGCGAACAGTCGCACCAGATTTTCGCGGTCGTCGATCGCTCAACCAAGTATCTGGACTTTCAGATCGGCGCGGGCTTCGGTTTGACCGACGCCTCGGATGGATTCACGCTGAAGCTGATCCTGGCGAAGGACCTCTTCAAATTCAAACGGGGCACCCCATAGGAGTGCCCCGCGGCTCGGGCGCCCCACATGCGGGGGCGGCCAGGTTCTCGTTGCGGATCATCTAACGGCGCGGGATGTTCTCCCCGATCTTCGTGACCGCGTCGTCGATCTTCTTCTCCATATACTCCTGGTTTTCGATCACGCCGTTCACAGTGCCTTCGGCCCATCCGCGCCATGCCAGCCGCTTCGCTTTCGCGTCCACCAGGTCGATCGTGAGGGTTCCCGCCTCACTGACATACGGACGGCAGGAATCGACGTCTTCGCAGTAGCCGTATTCGCGATCGACGCCGTTGACGTCGATCCGGTCGCGGAAGCTCGCGTGATAGTGGACGATCAGGTCCGCCGGCGCGGCCATCACTTTCTTGAAGCCCTTTGCGGCCAGGGTCTTCTCGACATCGGCCCGGACCCGTTCGTGGAAGAACGGATTGTTGTCGAGGCGCGGATCACCCGTGGTCAATTCATCCGCCGGCCCCCACATGTATGTCTCGTAGTGCGGGAACGTGGCGCCCTTTTCGGAATACGACCGCACCGTCATCGTTGCGCAGCCTGCCAGCGCCGCTGCAACCAGGGCAGTTCCTAGAAGTCGGATTTTCAGTGTTGGGGCAAACATGACAAGTCTCCTGCGGTCAAAATGCCTTCGGGAATTGCGCGACCATCTGCGGCACGGCCTTGTTGATTTGCCGCGTCATCTCGTCAGGGTTGTCCAGCATCGTCTTGGCCGCGCCCTGGGCCCAGCCGCGCCAGATCAGCTTGTTCGTCTTCGCATCGACGATGTCGAGGACGATGGTGCCGGCCTCGTAGAGGTTCACTTCAGCCTGACAGTTCTCGCCGACACAGGAGCCATACGGGCGGTCGATGCCGGTGACGTCGAGCCGTTCGCTGATATTGGCGTGATAGTGGATGAGCAGGTCGGGCTTGCCGGTTGTGACTTGCGTCAGGCCTTTCAATGCGAGCTGCTTCTCGACAGCGCCCTGGAATTGATCCTTGAATAGCGGATTCTTGTCGAGCCTCGGATCGCCGGTCGGCAGCGCGTCAGCGGGCCCCCAAGTGTAGGTCTGGAACGCCTTGAAATCGGCGGCGCGGTCGACGTGTGAGCTCACGTTCATGGTCGCTGGAGCACATCCCGCCATCACAAACGCCGGGACCAGGAAGATTGATGCACGTAGGAAACGGTTCATGACGACACCTCGATGTCGCCTCTCCCTACTGCCAAAGCGATGCCAACGAAAAACAGGCCGAAAAGAGGTGGAATAGGCCCGATGTGCGCCGGGGCCGAGTGCAGGGCCGAGTGGAGAGCGGGGGCTTTAGCCCTCGCGTAGCGAAATTTTCCGCAGTTGCCGCGTATGATGCGACGCATGCGAATTCTCATCATCGGCGGCACCCAGTTCATGGGTCGCGAGATTGTGCAGCGCCTCATCACTCGCGGACACGACGTGTCGATTCTTCATCGACGCGATCGGCACGATCTGGGTCCGGGGGTTGGAAACCTCCAAGCGGACCGCAGCGACCTGGCAAGGGTCTCGGATTTGCTGAAACGAGGGCGCTTCGAGGCCGTCTTCGATCTGGCCTACGACTGGCAAAAAGGCACAACCGCTGAAGAAGTCGAGGCCGCGGCGCGAAGTTGCGGAGACCAGCTCCATCGATACGTCTTCATGTCGAGCATTGCGGTCTACGGCCCTGGACTCGATCACCGCGAGACCGATAAGCTGGCGCCCGACGACGCCGCGGACCCGTACGTGCGGCACAAAGTCACGGCCGAACGCTTGCTGTTCCGCCTCCACTCGGAATCGGGTTTTCCCGTGACGACATTTCGTCCGCCATTCGTGCACGGGCCGCACCAGCCGTTCTATCGGGAACAGTTCTTCTGGGATCGCTTGTTCGACCGTCGTCCGATCGTCCTGCCAGACGGCGGCGCGGGAGCGATGCAATGGGCGTACGTCTCCGACGTGGCGGAGGCGTGCGTGCGGGCCATGGAGGTGCCAGGGGCAGCTGGCGAGGCGTTCAATATCGGTCACGTCGAGCCGACGACGCAGCGCAGTTTCATCGAGACGCTGGCGCGTGTCGCAGGACTCGAGCCCACGCTCGTAGCGGTGTCGCGCGAGCGTATCCTGGCGGCGGGAGGTCAGCTCGCCGGGCCACCAGGCCTGTACTTCGGCCAGTACCTCGATCTGCCGCCGCACACCTCGATCATCGAAAAGGCGCCGCGCCTGCTTGGCGTCACACCGACGCCCTTTGAGGAGGCGCTACGTCTCGGCTTCGAGTGGTACCGGACGCAACCGCGGCGCACCGCAGACTATGCGCTGGAAAATCGGCTTCTTTAGCGTGCGGACCGTGCGTACCGTGCGTGGGGTACGTACGGTGCTTTGGTGCATAGGGTGACGGCACCGTACGCACCTACGCACCCTAATTCCCGCCCGGACGTTTGCCCCACGTCGGCGGCGCGGGTTCGCTGGTCCGGCGATCAACGGGCTTCTCCTTCAGCTGTCTCAACGCTTCTTCCACGGCGCGTTCGAGTTGAGGGTCGTGTCCGGCGATCGCGTCCTTGGGCCAGTTCTCGACGTCGATGTCGGGCGGCGTGCCTTCGTTCTCGACCGCCCACTTGCCTTCGCGCGTGAAGAAACCGCCGCGAGGAGCAATCATCGATCCACCGTCGATAAACTGCGGCGTGTCGGCCGTGTGCACGAGCCCGCCCCACGTCCGCTTGCCCACGAGCGTGCCGATCTTCCGGTGGCGGAACATCCACGGCATGAGGTCGCCGCCGGAGCCGGCCATTTCGTTGATGATCATCACCTTCGGCCCCCAGATGCCGGCCGAGGGACTCGTGAACGGCACGCGATCGCCGGCGACGTTGTTGAAGTAGCCGTCGAAGTCCCGTTGCAGCACGTCGATGATGTAGTCGGCGGCCGAACCGCCGCCGTTGTAACGTTCGTCGATCACCGCGCCCTTCTTGTCCTGTTGCGCGAAGTAATAGCGGTTGAAGCTTTCGTAGCCGCCCTGTCCCGTGTTTGGCAGGTAGACGTAAGCGAGCTGCCCGTTCGACATCTTGTCGACGAGGCGGCGGTTCGCTTCCACCCAGGCGCGGGTGCGCAGCCCCTGTTCGTTGGCAACGGGCACCACGGTGACCTGGCGGGCGCCTTGCGCGTTGGGCGCAGTGTTCACGGTGAGCACGGTCTGCCGGTTGGCGGTGCCGTCGAGCAGCCGATAGATGTTGTCCGGCGCGGCGAGGTTGATACCGTTGACGGCGAGGATGTAGTCGCCCACCGATACCGCGATGCCGGGTGCGGCGAGCGGCGCGCGCAGTTCAGGGTTCCAGCTTTCGCCGTCGAGGATCCTCGTGATCTTGTAGCGGCCGTTCTCCACCGAAAAGTCGGCGCCGAGCAACCCGCCCGGCGATGCCGGGACTTCGGGCATCGCGCCGCCGCGCACGTAGGAGTGGCCGATCGAGATCTCGGCGCCCATGTTGTCGAGCAGGTAGTTGAGATCGGCCCGGTGATTCACGTACGGCAGCATCGACCCGTACATTTCCTTCATGCGCGGCCAGTTGCTGCCGT
>Ga0210377_10003926_pt1 | contig 12666 bp, 11 predicted proteins | sample PLM4_65_b1redo_FD_155480 | JGI IMG/M metagenome (GOLD analysis project Ga0210377, IMG submission 155480) | Groundwater sediment microbial communities from an aquifer in East River, Colorado, USA - PLM4_65_b1 redo | ecosystem: Environmental > Terrestrial > Soil > Riparian zone | place: USA: East... | reverse complement strand
TGCGATGAGAGAGAAGGCAGCAGAGAAGGCGTAGACGAATTTCTGCGAACAGATCTTGAAATGATTTCGGAGGGGCAGCCCTTCGTTGTTGAATAGGATGATGACACAGGCGGTGAGCAATCACCGCTTTTGTTGTTTTTGCTACTATAAAAATACTGGGTTAAAGAGCGAAAACAGACATCACATCATATTGATATCTAACGATTTGTATGCTAATAGCCTTTTCAGGTATCTGGAAACGACCTCATAGGTCGCTTTTCACGTACAAAAACGCTTGACAAATCTTATGAAATTGTTTATATTCGCTATTCTTAAAAAAAATATTGAGATACAACAAGGCGGGAATTATGGGTACTTATTCAGCAAAAGCAGAAGATATCGAAAGAAAGTGGTTCGTCGTTGATGCCAATGGCAAGACCCTGGGCAGACTGGCAACGGTTATCGCCTCAGTGCTGAAAGGCAAGACCAAACCTATCTACACGACACATGTAGACACCGGCGATTTTGTGATCGTGGTGAACGCGGACAAGGTCCACCTGACCGGCAAGAAGCTCGATAAGAAGATGTATTACAGTCACTCCGGGTTTCCCGGCGGCCTCAAGACCGTTAGCGCCGGTACGCTCATGAGGACCAAGCCAGAGGAAGTGGTGATGATGGCGGTCGAGGGCATGCTCCCCAAGACCCGGCTTGGCAAGCAGATGCTCACCAAGCTTAAGGTCTATGCCGGTGACAAGCATCCGCACGAGGCGCAGCAGCCGGTGGAAATGAGCGTTAAATAGTTACAAGAGAAAACAGGGACAACCTGAGGAGGTTTGAATGTCAGCGGCAAGTGTATCAACACGATATTATGCAACAGGTAGGAGAAAGAATTCCATTGCCAAGGTGTGGATGATGCCCGGCAGCGGCAAGGTCATGATTAACGACAAGACGATGGATCAATATTTCGGCCGGGATGTGCTGAAGATGATCATCCGGCAGCCTTTTGAGGTCACCGGAACAGTGGACAAGTTTGATGTGCTCGTGAGCGTGCTGGGCGGCGGAAACTCCGGCCAGGCCGGCGCAATCAGGCACGGGATCTCCAAGGCGCTTCTCGAAGTGGACGCCGAGTCGCGCGTCAAGCTTCGTAAAGAAGGGCTTCTGACCCGCGATCCCAGGGCAAAAGAGCGCAAGAAGTACGGCCAGAAGGGCGCGCGCGCGCGGTTCCAGTTCTCGAAGAGATAAGGGATCATATACCTGTCGTTTGTTGAATTTCATATCCTGTTAGGAAAAAGGGAAGGTAGAGATGCCTTCCCTTTTATTTTGCTCAATCATGTTTGGAAATGAATGAGCGGAGTGCACCATTATGAGTGGCGAAAAAATGAACATAGCCATTGTGGGATCGAGCGGGTATACCGGCGGGGAACTCATGCGGATCCTCCTCAATCATCCGCACGTAACAGTGACCGCGATCACGTCGGAAAAATCCGCGGGCAAGCCCATCACGTCGATCTTCCCGCACCTTGCGGGCTTGACATCGCTCGTGTGTGAACCCCTCGACCCGGATACCATCTCGAAGAAATCAGATTTTGTGTTCCTCGCGCTTCCCCATGTGACCGCGCAGGAGGCAGCATACCGATTTCACAAGCTCGGCAAAAAGGTCGTTGATTTGTCCGCCGATTATCGTCTTTCGGACCCGGCAGTGTATGCAATGTGGTATGAGCACGAGCACCAGTACCCTGAGCTCTTGAAGGATGCGGTTTACGGCCTGCCGGAGCTGCACCGGGACAAGATAAAAAAAGCCTCGCTGATCGCAAATCCGGGATGTTATCCCACGGGCGCGATACTGGGGCTTGCGCCGCTTCTGCAAAGGGACAAGGTGGACCTCGGGAGCATCATCATAGACTCGAAGTCCGGTGTATCCGGTGCGGGACGAAGCCCTTCGCTTGCACACCACTTCCCGGAAGTGAACGAGGGATTCATGGCCTACAAGGTAGGTACGCACCGTCACACACCTGAGATCGAACAGGAGCTGTCCGCTCTGGCGGGAAGGCAGATTACCCTTTCCTTCACGCCGCACCTGGTGCCCATGAACCGGGGCATCCTGACCACGATCTATGCAAAGCAGTTATCTGCATCCGACACAGCACAGCTCCATTCGTTGTATGAGGAGTTTTATACAGAGACACCGTTTGTGAGGATGCTTCCGGTTGGCCAGCTACCTAACGTGCGGAACGTGCGGGGTTCGAACTTCTGCGATATTGGCGTTTATGCAGATCAGCGGACCGGTCGTGCGGTCGTAGTCACCGCCATCGACAACCTCGTCAAGGGCGCATCGGGCCAGGCGATCCAGAACATGAACCTGATGATGGGATTTGATGAAGCGGAGGGCCTCAGGTTCGCGGGGGTGTTCCCCTAATCCGATATTTTAATCACGCCGAAGCAGGGGTGGAAGAATGAGAACTTTGGATACAAAGAATTTTTCTGTGCCAGGATACAAGGCCTGGGGGATCCACTGCGGGGTCAAGAAGACCGATAAAAAAGATCTCGCAATCATCTATTCCGATCGCGAGGCAGCAGTTGCCGGGGTCTTCACGAAGAACCGGGTGAAAGCTGCATCAATCGTGCTGGACATGGCGCGGGTGAAGTCAGGGAAGGGGCAGGCCATCATTGCGAACAGCGGCTGCGCCAATGCCTGCACCGGCAAGCGCGGTCTTGCGGATGCGCGCGCCACGGCAGAAATTGCGGCTCGGGAGCTCGGCATCATTCCCGAAGCGGTATATGTGGCCTCTACCGGCGTGATCGGCGAATTTCTGCCCATTCCGAAGATGGAAACGGGCATCAGCACCGCGGTCGGTCTTCTGTCAGCCTCGGGCTGGGAGCAGGCAGCCGAGGCCATTATGACCACGGACCTCTTTTCCAAGCTTTCGATCGTGCAGGAAGAGATCGGCGGAAAGACAATCACGATCGCAGGGATTGCCAAGGGCTCCGGCATGATCCACCCGAACATGGCGACCATGCTCTGCTTCATTGTAACAGATGCGAATATTTCAGCGCCTATGCTTAAGAAATCCCTGCTCGCGTCCGCAGAGATATCTTTTAATAACGTCACAGTGGACGGCGACACGAGCACGAACGACCTGATCCTCTGTATGGCGAATGGAGCGGCGGGCAACAAGCGACCGGGTGTGGGAAGCAAGGACAGCAAGAAGTTTCAGGCATGCCTCGACGCGGTGGCGCGCTCACTGGCAAAGCAGGTGGTGAAGGACGGAGAAGGTGCTACGAAGTTCGTGGAGATCGAGGTTAGGAACGCCAGGAGCCCCATTGAAGCGAAACGCGCCGCCATGACCGTGGCGAAGTCGAGCCTTGTCAAGACCGCTTTATTCGGTGAAGATGCGAACTGGGGCAGGATCATGGCAGCACTGGGATATTCCGGCGTGGAGATGGACGAGGTCAGGACGGATATTTACATTGGCAAAAGCAAGCTTGTCGAAAAAGGTCTGGGGCAGGGCAAGCTTGCTGAACGCGAGGCATCGCTTGCACTTAAGCAGCGGGAAGTGCGGATCATCATCGATTTGCACAAAGGCAAGGCGTCCGCAATAGTCTGGACCTGCGACATGTCATGCGATTATGTGAAAATCAACGCAGCATATCGGAGTTGACAGCCGGTGGTCCGTATTTTTGCGCTGGTAGGTACTTGAAACGTACTGAAAATTTAGTAAAAATATATCTTGACATTCACTAATGGAGTGGTTAGTTTTAATGATTATGCCGCTTTTCTAATAACAGAAGAGCGGTTTCACTGTTTCATGCTTTGCACAGTTTGCCGTTTTTCAGTGAATACCGTTAAAAAACAGAAATAACAATAAGATAAAGTAGGAGGGGGGTGTAGCGAGAGTGCCTAGTATCAAGTTGCGAGAGAATGAGCCTTTTGAAGTTGCGCTCCGGAGATTCAAAAAAAGCATTGAAAAGGAAGGTGTACTTTCAGAGGTCAAGAAGCGGGAGCATTACGAAAAACCGAGCGTAAAGAAAAAGAAAAAAGCTATTGCCGCGCGTAAAAAAGCGGCGAAGACGGCAAAAATTTTCCGGCATGGTTAAAGCGGACGCGTGCGGCTGTCGGGAAGCGGCGGCGACAACGATAATAGCCAGTGTGAAAAGGGCGCAGGGAATGACAGATTACTAAAGAGGGACGGAATGGGATTACGAGAGACTATTGACACTGATATAAAGGATGCCCTAAAGTCCGGCGCTAAAGACAAGGTTTCCACCCTCAGGATGCTGAGTGCAGCCCTCAAGAACAAGCAGATCGACCTGCGACGGCCGCTCACCGAAGATGAGGTGGTTGAGACCGTACGTTCTCTCATTAAACAACGGAGAGATTCGATCGAGCAGTTTGGCAAGGGTGGCCGGCAGGATCTTGTCGATAAAGAGACCGCCGAAGTTGCGGTGCTTGAAGTATATCTGCCCCAGCAACTGTCCCGCGAAGAGATAGAGCTCATGGTCCGGGAGGCGGTCGTCCAGACCGGCGCGCAGGGAGCCAAGGACATGGGCAAGGTCATGAAGGCGCTCATTCCCCTGGTGGGCGGGCGAGCGGATGGAAAACTGGTGAGCGAGCTTGTCAAACTTGCATTGGGGTAAAGAAACTGCTTCAGGAGCAGTGGTACGTGATGTATCACTCCAGGGCTGAACAGGGGGCCATGAAGACCGGGGCCCCCTGATTGTTTTCATAACGGACAGAATCACATCTCATCAATTCTTAAATGACATCATCTCGCGCAGCACAACGGGATTGACTAACGCGAATACCAGAACCCCGGGAACATCCATTCGTGCTTTATTTGCTATTCGTGTAATTCGGTCGCCTCTTGTGGTGCTTCTTCTTCCTCGTCAGGAGTCTGAGTATTGAAACTTCAGGAGTTCTTTAGACTGGCAATCCACGTCGCGATCGCCGGGCACATATCGAGCGATACCCTTGGGCTCAACCTCCTTCTCGATGCCATGGAAAAACGCGGACCACTGACCGTCGTGGAGTGTTCAGGCTTCAAACGGATCAGAAGGCAAAGCTGATGTTCCCGGTATGAATGACCATACCCTGAGAGTGCTGGAATATGACAAAGTAGCACGTGTCGTTTCCGGATTCGCGGCATCGGAGGCAGGGAGGGACGCTGTTCTCGCTCTTCTTCCCGCAACTGATGCCGGGATTGTCGAGACCCTGCTTCAGGAGACGAGGGAGTTCATGCATCTTCTCCGGAGCAATGAAGTCCCACCGCTTGACGGTATTCTGAATGTACAAGGGGCGGTCCACAAACTCGGACCAACAGGCAGCATGCTTTCCCCTGTCGAACTCTTGAATCTGGCGATGACCCTTGGTGCCGGCAGACGGGCCAAACAGTTTTTCCAACGCTTTGAAGGAAAGGGGGCCGAGGCTAGGCTTCGGACCCCGCTCCTCTGCACCCGGGCAGGGAAGATACGGCCGCTACAGTATATTGAGGAAGCGGTCTTTTCCGCGATCGATGATAAGGCCGAGGTCAAGGATTCGGCCAGCCCGGCGCTCCGGAAGGTGCGCAAGCAGATCGTGCGGACGCGCGAGGATATCTTGGGCCGCATGTCTGGCATCCTGCAGGACAGCGGTTTTCAAAAGGTGATCCAGGAGCCGGTGATCACGGTCCGTGACGACCGGTATGTGCTGCCGCTCAAGCCCAACTTCAGGCAGAGCCTGAAAGGTGTTGTGCACGGGCAATCCGGGTCCCGGTCCACGCTCTTTGTCGAGCCCCTCGAGATCCTGGAACAGAACAATCGTCTTGCCGAACTCCGCATGGAAGAGCGTGAAGAGGTTGAGCGCATCCTGCGGGAGCTGACCTCCCTTATGACCCGGGAGGCGGAAGCGATCGAGGACACGATCGAGGCCCTTGCCGGGATCGACGCGGTGCATGCCAGGGCCCGGTTCGGAATCGAGTATGAGGGGACCGTGCCGACACTCTCGGCAGATCGAACCATCCGGCTCCGGGCATCGCGCCACCCGCTCCTGGCGGTCAAGTTCAAGAACGCTGTTGGCAACAAAGGCGTCACGACGAATGACATCGAGCTCAGCGCGTACGAACGGGCGCTGATCCTGAGTGGTCCAAACGCCGGCGGCAAAACAGTGATCCTGAAGACCGTGGGACTCCTCTCCCTCATGGCACAGTCCGGCATGCCGGTGACCGCTGACGAAGGAAGCGAGCTTCCGTGCTTCGGTTCGATATTCGCCGATATCGGCGACGAGCAGAGCCTGGAACAGGACCTGAGCACCTTTTCGTCCCATGTGAGGCAGATCGCGGAGATCCTTCGCCAGGCGGACCGGGATTCCCTCGTGCTGCTGGACGAACTGGGGTCCGGCACGGACCCGAACGAGGGCGCGGGACTCGGCGCGGCAGTGCTCGAGAGCCTGATCGAGCGCAGTTGTATCGCCCTCGTGACCACGCATCACAACGCGCTGAAGCTTTTTGGTTCGCAGACGAGCGGTGCCATGAACGCGGCCATGGAGTTCGATCCCCAGACGCTCAAGCCCACGTACCGGCTCATACCAGGCAGGCCCGGCAGAAGCTATGGCCTGGATATGGCAACGAGGCTTGGTGTTCCCGACGAGGTGATTGATCGCGCACGGGCACGGATCAGTGGGGATGATATCAGGCTTGAGACGCTGCTCAAACAGGTGGAGGATAATTCCCGTCTGCTCGCGTCCGAGAGGGAATTTCTCGAAAAAGAGTGTGCAGCAGCAAAACAGGAACGGATCGAGGCAGCGTCCCTGCTCAGGGCTGCGAAGGAAGAGGCCCGAGCGGTAAAAACAAGGACAAAAGAAGAGGCGCGGGAGGTCTTGTCCGCCTTGCGTCAGAAGCTCCGTGAACTTTCACGTACTACGGCGCTGGAACAGGCAGACATTAGGAAAACGGCGTCGGAGGTCGAGGCCCTTGCGCAAGCACTGCAACCCGGTGAGTTGGAACAGCAGGCTGCTTCCGCGCCGCTGACCGACCTGCACCGGGGTGATCGGATAAAGCTGGTGAGGGTGAATAAAATCGGCATTGTGCTCGGTTCGCAGCGAGGCATGCTCGAGATCGAGGTTGACGGCAAGAAGATCAAGCTCCCTCCGAGCGAGGTCGTGCTGCTCGATCCTGTTCCGCAAGGGCAACAAGCGTCCAGGGCGCCTGGCTGGGGTACCGAGCTCCACGAGGATGAAGGACCATTGGACCGGCTCAACCTCCTCGGTCTTCGCGTGAATGAGGCATTGGCCGAAGTGGAACGGTTCATCGACCGCGTAGGGATGGGCGGCCCGACCGTCGTGACCATTATCCACGGCCTGGGGACCGGCGCCCTCAAGTCAGCAGTGACAGAATATCTCAAGAACCATCCGCTGATCGCGGCAATACGGCCGGGAGAATCGGCCGAAGGCGGCGCAGGCGTTACCGTGGCGGAGTTAAAAAAATAACATGTACTCCGAAGATATCCTAAGCCGGGTCAGGGACAGCATCGACATCGTTGATCTTATATCCGGATATGTGTCCCTTAAAAAAACGGGGAAGAACCACCTCGGCCTCTGTCCCTTTCATTCGGAGAAGACACCATCGTTCAACGTGAACCCGGAAAAGCAGATCTTCCATTGTTTCGGGTGCGGTGTGGGCGGGGACGTATTCAAGTTTCTCGAGTTGCAGGAGGGGCTGAACTTTCCCGAGGCGGTGAAGCAATTGGCGGCCAGGGGGGGGATACCGCTTCCCGCTGACAGCGTGTCGCGCAAAGAGGACAAGAGGACCGAGGATGAGCGCAAAGCGCTCCTCACGATCATCGCTGATGCAGCGGGCTACTTCCGGAAAGAGCTCGAAGGACCCGCGGGCAGCGCAGCCCGGGACTATCTGAAAAAAAGAGGCGTGACCGACCAGGTTGTTCAGGATTTTGCGCTCGGTTTTGTCAGGCCCGAGTGGGATGGACTGCTCCGGAATCTCAAGCAGAAGGGATACGCCTTCAGCCAGATGGAGAAGGCCGGACTCATCGTCAAGCGCAGCGAGGCCGAGGGTTACTACGATCGGTTCCGGGGCAGGATCATTTTCCCGATCCGTGATATCTCCGGGAACGTGATCGCCTTCGGCGGACGGGTGATGGATGACTCGCTGCCCAAGTACCTGAATTCTCCGGAGACGCCGTTGTACAGCAAGAGCAACGTGCTCTATTGCCTGGACAAGGCAAAGGAGCCGGCGCGGAAGCAGAAGTATTTCATCATCGTCGAAGGATATCTCGATGCGATCGCGTGCCATCAGTACGGCGCGCAGAACGCGGTAGCGACGCTCGGCACGGCGCTCACCGAGGGGCATCTCCGGCTTATGCGGCGTTTCGCCCAGAACCTCGTGCTTATCTTCGATCCTGATCCGGCGGGCGTGAAGGCAGCCATGCGGGGCCTCGACCTGTTCGTGTCGAGCGGCATGAAGGTGAATGTCGTATCGCTTCCCGACAACGACGACCCTGACACGTTCCTGCAGAAGAACGGCTACGAGGCGTTCGCTTCCTGTCTCAGGAAGTCCGAGAAGTTCATGGACTTTGTGCTCGGCCAGGTGGTGAAGGGCGGTCAGACATCTTCGATCGACGACAAGGTGGAAAAGGCCGGCGAGATGCTCGGATACATCGCCAGGCTTCCGAGCGGCATCGAGCGCGACCACTATCTGAAACGGACAGCAGAGGCGCTGGACCTGGACGAAGGGGTATTGAGGCAGGAGATGCCGAGGCAGGGAAAAGGGCCGGTGCATCATGAAACGGAAAAAACTGCTCCAGCCGCGTCACGGGGCCACAAGCCCAAGGCGGAAGAGATCCTGATCCATCTCATGCTGAAGGACGAAATGATCGCGCGGAGCCTTCGGGAGCGGATCAAGCCGCAAGACTTCACCGATCCCCTGTACCGTCGGGCGGCGGCCAGGATCTTCGAGGTCCTCGACTCACATGGCACCTTTACGGTCAACGCGCTGCTCGCCGAGGGGGACGAGGAACTGAACCGAATAATTTCCCATTATTCCGTGCTCGAAATGGTGTATGATAATCCAGAGAAATCCTGTCAGGATTGCGTGGAATTGATCAAGCAGCATGACCCGGAAAAAAAGATGAAGCAAATCATTCGAGCGATCAAAGAGGCCGAGTTGCGCGGTGACAGCGCGGAACTTTTAAGACTCATTGAAGAGCAAAGTGATCTGAGCAAGCGGCCGGGCAGGCGGATCCACGGGTTGTAGAAGAACGGCCAGCGGAGCATGTTTTTGTCGACTTGTATGAACATTCGCTTATGAACGTTTAACACAAAGGAGCATCACAGTATGTCAAAGCGGAGCAAGGCAGGAGATTCAAAAAAAACGGGCACAGCGGGAAAAGAGCGGAACTACGCGCCCTTTGAGGAGTCCGGTGAAGCAATCCCTCACGAGGATGTTTCTACGGAACAGCTCGACAACATTATTTCCCTGTTCGGCGACAGCGAGATGGAGATGGACATTGCTGACTCGCGGCATGACGGAAAGGCTCGTCAGTCAGCGGACGAGGACCTGGAGGAAGGTGTCGAGCCGGACGAGGTGAGCCTCGAAGATACCGTGGAGGAGGAGGCCGAAGAGGAGGAAGTCGAGGTCGGCGTCGGCAAAACCGATGATCCTGTACGCCTCTACCTCAAGGAAATGGGCACGGTGCCGCTCCTGTCCAAAGAAGGGGAGGTGTCGATCGCGAAGCGGATCGAAGACGGTAAGCGCGAAGCCGACCAGATCCTCTATAGCCTGCCGTTTTCGCTTCAGGACGTGCGTGATCTGGGTGACAAGCTGCGGAAAGGGAAGATCCGCATCCACGAGCTCGTGCACAACGGGGATGATGAGCTGGAAGAGTTTCAGAGCCAGAACGAGGAAGATCTTCATGCCCGGGTGATCAAGCTCATCGGCGAGATCGACAAGCTGAGCAAAGAGATGAACGCCCTGATCAACCACGTGACCAGCGACCGTGTGCGCGATTCCCGGAAAAAGGGACTTCGGGAGAAGCTCCAGAAGACGCGGTACGCTTTGTTCGCCAAACTGGAGGCGTTGAACATCCATTGCCGCCAGACTGACCGGTTGGTCATGAAGCTCCGGGAACTGGTGGGAGAGATACACCTTTCTGAGCGAGAAGTCCACAGTATCGAGCGCAAGATGGCCATGGACCTCGCGGGGGTCAAAGACGTATTCAAGAAGATGCGGCAGGGAGAGCGCGAGCTTAAAAATACCGCGCGCAGGCTCGAGATGAAGCAGGATGAGCTTCTTGGACTGGAACGGACATACCGGAATGCGGTGAAGCGGGTGAAGAAGGTCGAGGAGGACTGCGGTGTTTCGGCCGAAGACCTCAAGAAGGCGCTCCGGGCCTATGAGCGGGCGGAAGAAAGGGCCAAGTTCGCCAAGAGCGAACTGGTGGAGGCCAACCTACGGCTGGTTGTCTCGATCGCCAAAAAGTACACCAACCGGGGGCTCCAGTTCCTCGACCTCATTCAGGAAGGCAATATCGGCCTCATGAAGGCCGTTGACAAATTCGAATGGCAGCGCGGGTACAAGTTCAGCACCTATGCCACGTGGTGGATCCGGCAGGCGATCACCCGGGCGATCGCCGACCAGGCGCGTACCATTCGTATTCCCGTGCACATGATCGAGACCATGAATAAACTGATCCGAACCTCCCGCGGTCTTGTGCAGGACCTCGGCCGCGAACCAACCACCGAGGAGATCGCGTCATCCATGAAGCTGCCGGTCGAGAAGGTCCGCAAGATCATGAAGATCGCAAAGGAGCCCATTTCGCTCGAGACGCCTATCGGCGAGGAAGAGGACAGCCATCTGGGAGATTTCATCGAGGACAAAAAGGTCGCGTCGCCGCTCGAGTCGGCGATCCGCAAGAACCTCCACCAGCAGGTCCGCAAGGTGCTGAACACGCTGACCGAGCGGGAGGAAAAGGTGCTGCGCTGGCGCTTCGGCATCGGCGAGCAAACAGACCATACGCTCGAGGAAGTGGGCCAGGAGTTCGATGTGACCCGCGAACGCATCCGCCAGATCGAGGCCAAGGCGCTCAGAAAACTGCGCCACCCGAGCAGGAGCAAGCAACTCAAGAGCTTCATGGAATAAACATGCCCGGACGCGCCATCCTTGACATTTGTCACGGGTTGTGTCAATATGCGCATTCATTGCGAGGAAAATATCCAGTATCAAATAGTCGATCTCGAACAAATTGTAATTACAAATAAGTATCTTTGGTGTTTGGGGTTTGAATTTTAAATTTGCAGTAGAGCAGGGCCCATAGCTCAGCTGGTAGAGCTACCGGCTCATAACCGGTTGGTCCCAGGTTCGAGCCCTGGTGGGCCCACCAACCTATCCGCTGGTCCGAATTGAGAGGAATGCCGCAGATGACTGGTATTGTAAGGCTTCGTATCATGACACCGTTGACAACATGCAGAACGAACGGAAAAATCATTAACATGCGCCTATAGGCGCATTTTTTATTTTGGAGGGGTGATGGACCAACAGCTTAACTTGCTTATTCAGCTTCAGGAAATTGACGGGAAACTTCGCGCTCTCGTCGAACAGAAAAAAAGGCTGCCCGAGATCCTCGCGGAGTTCGAGCGCCGGCGTGCGGCAAACAAAGCGAACCTGGAACAGGTCAAGGAAACCCTTCAGCTCGCGCAGAAAAACAAACGGGACCGTGACCAGGACCTTGAGGTTGAGGTCCAGAAAGTCGGGAAGCTCAAAGCGCACACGTCAGAGATCAAGAACAACAAGGAATACCAGGCGCTTCTCAAGGAGATCGAGGCTGCAGAGCAGGCAAACAAGGCCATCGAAGACGACATCCTCGGCCTCATGGAGAAGATCGATGCCGCCTCCGCCGGCATAATTGCAGCGGAAAATCATGCACAGGAAGAAGAAGAGGCGCTCCAGGCCGAGCAGAAAAAGATCGAAGCTGAATTTGCGAAGACGGAGACGGATTTGAAGGCCATTGAACAGTCACGTCAGGACTTCGTCGTGCGCATCCAGCCTGTTGTGTATGCCAGGTATCAAAAATTGATCGGCACCAAGGCGGGCGTTGCCATTGCCGAGGCGCGCGGTGAATCCTGCTCCGGCTGCTACATGAGCATCCCACCCCAGGTGTTCGTGAACGTCAAGAAGAACGAGAACATCATCACCTGTCCGAACTGCGGCCGCATCTTATATTTTAAAGAAACGATCGTGCAAAAAGACACCTAACCAGGTTTACAATCTATAACATCTGCCGATCAACCGCCCTTATCCGTGTCAAAAGATATTGTCCCGGCTGTTCTTAAGCTCTGGCTTGTCCGGTTTAGATTAAAGGATCATTCGTGCATAGAACATGTGTAAGAGAACTCACTGTCTACAGCGACGGCGCATCGCGCAACAATCCCGGTGATGCCGGGGTGGGCGTGTTTGAAAGGATCGCGCAGTATCTGGGGACGACCACCAGCGACATTGCCGAATATACCGCCGCGATCACGGAACTGGAGCAGGCCGTCAAACTCGGCGCGTCGAGCGTCAAGCTGTTCGCGGACTCCGGGCTGCTCGTCAAGCAGATCAAAGGCCGCTACAAAGTGAAGAACGAAGGACTGTAACTGCTGCATGCCAGGGCCAAGGAACTGATTGCAAAGATCGGCGGCGTTGAGGTACAATACCTGCCACGGGC
>Ga0210377_10003925_pt1 | contig 12667 bp, 10 predicted proteins | sample PLM4_65_b1redo_FD_155480 | JGI IMG/M metagenome (GOLD analysis project Ga0210377, IMG submission 155480) | Groundwater sediment microbial communities from an aquifer in East River, Colorado, USA - PLM4_65_b1 redo | ecosystem: Environmental > Terrestrial > Soil > Riparian zone | place: USA: East... | reverse complement strand
GGTTTTGATCAAACGCGCCTCCGACATGAGTTGTTGTCCGTCGACGATCTTCAAGCCTTTTTTCTGTAACTCGAACAGAACGGGGATTTCGGCGATATCCACGCCGACGGGTTCCTTTTCCAATCCCCGTTCCTTGAGCTCTACCCAGATCTTATTTGCCACATCTTCGGCGCGTCCCATTTCAGGAGACATTGCGCCGCGTAACATGGAAATGCCTGGGCGTGAGCGTTTTTCACCCAGCCACGGGGCGTACAGTTGATGGTGTTTTGCAGCAGACCCAAAATCCCACAGGATCGGTTCGTCATCCTGCGGTAAAAGGGTGAAGCGGTTCGCCTTATCCTGTGCCCATGTGCCGATATGTGTGGCTGTGATGTAGCGCACGTTGTTCATATCGAAACATAACAACGCGCCCATCTCGGATTCTTTCAGCAGCTTCCTGGCGCGGTCCAATCGTTCGCGACGCAAACGGTCAAAGTCAATGCGCTGTTCCCAGTCAACCGCCATGGTTCCATAGGTTTTGATTGCCATCAGTTCCTCCTGCAAAGTGTCTTTGCCATTTCAAAAACGGTGTTCTCTGTTGGCACCGTGAGGTCTTCCAATACGGGCGAGAATGGAATCGGAACATCCATCGCGCCCATGCGTTTGACGGGCGCATCGAGATAATAAAAAGCGCCATCCGCGATGACCGAGGCAAGCTCTGCAGTGACGCCGTATGCTTCATATCCTTCATCGATGACGATCGCGCGTGAAGTCTTCTTTGCCGAATCGATGAATGTCTGTTTGTCGAGCGGTGATGTCGTGCGCGGATCAATCACCTCGGCGCTGATCCCGATCTGACTCAATTTCTCCGCCGCGCCAAGCGCCACCTGGACCATCGAACTGGTCGCCACCAGAGTGATATCGTCTCCCCTACGCTTTATATCCGCAACTCCGAACGGGATGGTGTATTCTTCGGCAGGGACGGGTCCCTTCATTTTGAACATCATTTTGTCTTCGATGAAGACCACGGGGTTGTCATCTCGAATGGCGGTCTTCAACAAACCTTTCGCGTCATACGGCGTGGACGGCATGACCACTTTCAAGCCAGGCACATGACTCACCCAGGCTTGCAAACTCTGTGAGTGCTGCGCGGCGGAACGGCGTGTGGCGCCCATGGTCGTACGAAAGACAATCGGCGCTTTCATCCTTCCACCTGACATATAATGGATCTTCGCAGCCTGATTCACGATTTGATCCATCGTCAGCGTGAGAAAGTCACCGAACATGATGTCGATCACAGGCCGCATTCCCGTGATGGCGGCGCCGACGCCCAAGCCTGTAAAACCAGGTTCTGAGATGGGCGTATCCATCACACGTTCTTTGCCAAATTCCTCGACCAGCCCCGAAAGCACTTTGAAAGGCGTGCCAGCTTCCGCCACATCCTCACCCATGATGAAGACGTTAGGGTCACGACGCATCTCTTCCGCAAGTGCCTCACGCACTGCTTCAGCAAATGTTATTTCGCGTTCAGGCATAAGGTCTCCCTACGCGTACACATGTTGATCCACTTCGTTCACATTGGGATACGGCGCATCGATCGCAAACTGCATCCCCTTTTCGATCTCAGACTTCACACCCGCGTGAATTTGGTCCAGCACAGACTGGTCGGTGAGATTTCCCGAAACCAGTCTTTTGGCCAGAATTTTCAGTGGGTCGCGCTGATCGCGCCATTCCTGTTCCTCCTCCTTCGACCGATAATATGTCCGACTGATGTCGCCGACATGATGTCCATAATAACGATAGGTCATACATTCCAAAAACGCAGGACCTTCCCCGTGACGTGCGCGTTCCACCAGTCGCTGCGTTGTCTCGTACACTAACTGCACATCCTGTCCATCGATGGTTTCCGCATGGATGCCAAACGCTTTTGCACGGGCAGTGACTTCGCCCGCCAGCGCTTCACTGTAATGGGTATATTCGTTATAAAGATTATTCTCGCAAACGTAGATAACGGGCAGTTTCCACAAGGAAGCCATATTCATCACTTCATATAACAAACCCTGTCCCAATGCCCCTTCACCAAAAAAACAAACCGCCACTTGATCGCTGCCGCGCTTCTTGGCGGATAAAGCCGCGCCGGTCGCAATCCCTGCACTGCCGCCTACGATCGCGTTCGCACCGAGATTGCCGGAATCAGGGTCAGCGATATGCATTGAGCCACCTTTACCGCGGCAGTAGCCTGCTTCCTTTCCCAACAATTCGGCGAACATCAAGTCTATCGACGCGCCCTTCGCAAGACAATGTCCATGCCCTCGATGCGTGCTGGTGATGTAATCTTCGCGCCGAAGCGCCTCGCAGACCCCTACCGCAATTGCCTCCTGACCCGAATACAGATGGGTGAGTCCGGGCATGATGGCTTTCATATACAGTTCATTTGCCTTTTCCTCGAACTCGCGTATCTTAACCATCTGTTCGTAGACGTGCAGCCACTGCTCGACATCCACCGCCTCAGGACTGGACCCTTGAGTTGATTCCGTTTTCTTGGTCATCGCTTCATCCCCGACATTTGCGCCAACGCATCGAACATCACTGCAAAATCCTGTTCCTCGAATCCCATGCCGCGTGCTGTTGTCAGCAATTCATTCGTGATGGCAGTCGTTGGCAGTGGAATATCCAACTGTCGCCCCAGTTCGAGTGCCAGATTCATATCTTTTTGCATCATGTTCACGTTGAACCAGGCTTCTTCAGGCATTTGCAATACGAATGGACCGCGATACTTCACCATCGGAGATGCGATCACGCTATTCGTCAACACATCCACAGCCACTTCGCGCTTGATGCCAGCCTTTTCAGCGATCAATACACCTTCACTAAAGGCAAGCATTTGCACAGCAAGACTTAAATTCGTGGCGATCTTCATCGTGACCGCCAGCCCGTTCCTACCAACGTGTGTTACCTTTGGACCAATATCCAAAAGAATGGGTTTTACTTTTTCAAAAACTGCCGGGGCACCACCTACCATGAGGGAAAGTTTCCCTTCTTCCAGTGTGATCACACTGCCAGATACGGGTGAATCCAACATCGCCCCACCCTTCGCTTCGACCTGTTTCGCCAGTTCCTGGCTGTATGCTGGGCTGATGGTGCTCATATCCACATGGATTTTCCCAGCACTGATACCAGCCAACAAACCATCGGGACCATCTGCAATGCTTTGCAACGCAGAAGTATTTGTCACCATGCTCAGTGAGATATCGGATGCTTCCACAACTGCGCGCGGCGAATCCGCCCATTTCATGCCAGCATCCAGCAGCCATTGGGCTTTTGATTTTGTGCGGTTATAACCCACTACTTCATGTCCGGCATCCAAAAGACGCTTGACCATGCGGCTTCCCATCACACCGAGCCCAATAAATCCTAGTTTCGCCATTTAATCCTCCATAAAACAGGCCTCACACCGCGTCCGCGGTGGAGGCGTTTGAATCTTTTCGTACTTGTTTCAAATGATCCTGCATCGCCTGGCGAGCCGCCTGGGCATCGCGTCGGGTAACGGCGTCAAGGATCTTCTTGTGGTGAACCTGTCCACGCTGGAGACCGCCCTTCGTGAGTCCGGTGCGTTTGCGCTGTTCCCGGAGCAGGTCAATGATCGAGTCCATCAAAATCGGGATTATGAGATTCTGCGTCCCCTCTGCAAGCGCAAGATGAAAATCGAGATCCGCTTCCACGAATACATCCACATTGTCCAGGGCGGTATCCATGATGTTGACTGCTTCCTGCATTGCGGAAATGTATTCATCCGTCATACGGGTTGCAGCAAGCGCGGCAATCTCAGGTTCAAGGATCTCGCGCACCTCCACAAGATCGCCGGAGCCCTTCGTTATCCCAATCTTCATTAACATGCCGAGTGAATTGCGAACGGTGTCTGATGTCCCGTTCGTGATAAACGTCCCCCGACCTGGCCTGATCTCCAACAGACCCTTTTGGCGCAAAGCCTTAACCGCCTCACGCACCGCGGTACGACTGACCGCAAACTGCTCAGCCAGTTCGCGTTCGGATGGCAGTTGATCGCCAACTTTTAGGTCACCCGCCTCGATCCGCTGTTCAATCTGGCTTACGATTTGTTCGTACAGACGTTCAGATTGAATTGGTAAATACATTACAACCATCCTTTGTGTGGTATGGTGGTATGATGTCTAGGACAGTATATCACTACTAAGAAGGTTGTCAATATCCAATTTAACCAAGTGTTTTTCTACTACCCTGCCAAGCATGCATGCCTTCGTCCTGCAGCTTGCAGAACTGCCGTATCTCCCCAACACGCATATCTGCATTCGCGACGATATTCGATTTTTCGATCTTTGAAAAACGCTCAAGTTGAATGTTGCGTGCCTATCCCAGCGCGGTTTTGCTCGCGGTACGTTCTGGTGTTCCCATCCTACCTGTTGCGCATTGGGGTGACGAAGTCTACATGAAAAACCTAAAACGCCTCAAGCGCACTGATTTTCACCTGCGCGTGGGAGAGCGGTTCCGATTAAATGTTGATGGTGTAAGAATGACGCGTGAGATCCACCAGCAAATCGCAGACGAGATGATGTATCGCGTGGCAGAATTGATGCCACAGGAATATCGTGGCGCCTACGAAAAAGCGCCCGAGAGCATGGGCACTTTTACAGAGACGATAGAATAACCGGCTCTTTGAATTTTGGGGTCAGTTTATCTTCCCTTAGAAGATATTTCTTTTATAGCTTGCTCTACATAATCTGAAATAGATGTTATTTCAGATCCTGAGGCTGTTGAAATACCACGATACAATAATCCACTTTCCCGATCCGCTAATTCTCTCAAAGCAGGTATCGCACGAGCATTTTTAGCCTCGCTCAATCCTCCTACAGCATTTACTCTAATTACTGGCCTAGGATCCTTTAAACATTCCAATAAAACATTGAAGGCATCTTCCACCCCTGCTGCCGCTAACAAATTCAGTGAAATCAAAGACCACACAACTATAAGTTCATCTGGATCGTTAAGTAAGGTAGTAAGTGATTTTATTGCGCATTTTTCTCTTTTCGTGCCTAGCGCAATAATAATTTTTCTTCGGACATCGTCGTTTTTGTCTCCCAAAGCTGCCACCAACGGATCCACGACCTTTGAATCGGTGACCAATGACAATTCATTAGCTGTTTCATAACGAATTAAAGCGTTTGGCGACTTTAGCAATTCAACCAAGCAATCAATACCTTCTTTGCCAATTGATGCCAATGATCGCATCATTTTTTGAATAAAACTTCTATCACTATTCAAAGGACCGTTTATTTCTTCATATAAAGGATGAACGGCGCTGGGATCCTTTATATCACCCAATGCCTTTGCTGCAGCATGGCGAACATATTTATTATCATCCTTGAGTGCATCAATCAATGTAGTGACAGCGTAATTACCCATTTGTCCTAGCGCAGAGGTAGCGCTTGAGCGTAATAAAGTTGATTCTTCATTTCTAACTATTTCAATTAATGGTTTTATTGACCTTGGATCAGGTATCCACGAAAGCACCATTAATGCCCTTTCTCGTATTTCTTCATCAGGATCTTTCAACATACTTAAAAGGGGTTCTATCGCCTTCCTGTTTCGGGTTGCACCTAAAGCGAATATTGCTTTATGACGTTCCTCTTTGTTTTTACTATTTAATGCTTGAAGAAGAGTATCAATATCATCCATTACCAGTTTCCTCTATTTCCTGAAGGATTTACTCAAGTTTATAAAAGTAAGCATTCGTCTCCCGCTTTTGAAATCCCATCGTTTGATACAACTTATTCGCCGCTTCGCGCTTTGGGTTGGAGGTTAGTGCCACACCGTTAGCGCCTGCTCCGCGCGCCAGGTCAATGGCACGAAGCATCAGCGCTTCAGCAATCCCGCGTCGACGCATGTTCTCGTCCACGATCACATCTTCCACGATGGAACGGATTCCGGTTGGCACTCGGTAGACCGACAAGGTCAGGATACCCGCGATCGCTCCGGATTTGTCCGGGTAGCGTGCGATCAACAGAGTAGATGCTTCTGACTTGACAAGTGTACTCAACTCACCCCAGGTGGGATTCACTTTATGGGCTCCCAACTGAGGGACCAGCAACTTTACCGCGTCGTAAATTTCCTCGGTTAATTCGGAAACTTTTTCAATATACATGTTATGCAGATTTGGGTGCGCCCAATTTCGGGAAGAAACTCAACGCGGCATAATACGCCACATAGACAAACGACGCCGGTGCGACCCATTCCGGCACATTCGGGTATTGCAGGAGTCCCCACACGCCAACCGCGCCATAAGCGTAGGTAAACCCAAGTGTCAATTTTCGCAAACGGGTATTCCGGGTCGGATACAAATACTTCACCGGAACAAAAATGAGGATATTACAGATCACCACTAACGCCAGATTGAACCACGGGTTCAACCCCAGTAGCATCATGTAGATCACGAGGAAATTCCACACGGACGGGAAGCCCTTGAAGAAATAGGACTCGTCATCGGTCTTGGCTTCGACCTGCGAGAATTGGAATCCCGATGTCAGCAAAATGGAGATCGCCGCCACCATCTCAAATCCTTGTGGCAGCAAGCCCGGCACCTTGATCATCAACAACGAAGCGACAACCACATAATTTAAATAATCGATGATGTTATCCATCAACCCGCCGTCGATCCATTTGGCATAAGTCTTCACATCCAGCCAGCGCGCCAGGATCCCGTCAAAACCATCCACGAACATCGCGATAACAACATAGATAATAGCCAGTTTAAAATTTTGTTCCCAGATCGCAATCAGGGTCAGGAATCCCCACACCGCACCGGTCGCGGTAAAAAGATGGACCCCATTCGCAAGCATTTTCCGTACCCAAAGAGGAAGGTTTTGCATCACATTACACCTCACAATTGATATGAATGCAATTATACAAAGAAAAGGCGCATCGTACGATGCGCCTTTCAAAACTATTTTTTGACAAGCCCAGCCTTGATCGTTTCACCTTCAAAGGCATCCTCGACCACGGAGGCATCCTTCGGTGGACTCGCAAACACGAGATTGGACGTCAGCGTCTCGGCGGTGATGTACTCCTTGTGCGCTTCGATCGCGGACCTCAAGCCTGCTGAGGCTTCGACGAATAACTCAATGCGATCGGCGACATCCAGCTCAGCGCTCTTGCGCAGGTCCTGTACGCGGCGGACAAATTCGCGCGCCATGCCCTCCCGCACCAATTCAGGAGTCAACTCCGTGACGAGCGCCGCAACATATGGACCATCTTCCGCCACCGCGAAACCTTCCTTTGCCAGTGCCTTCACTTCCACTTCATCAGGGAGTACATCATAGGTTTCGCCGTTGGCTTCCACTCGCAGAGGTTTGCCTTCCAATAACGGACGCGCCGCATCCTCAGAGTTCATGGCAAGGATCGCCTTTTGGATCACCGGGAATTTGTTCCCATATTTTTGTCCAAGCTGTTTCGGGAGAGGCTTCACCGAATGTGACACCGCCTCGGTAGCCGCGTCCAGCAAACGGACCTGCTTGACGTTTAACTCATCCATGAACAGATCAGCATACGTCTCGACCGCTTTGCGTTCATTGGCATTCCCAAGCGAGAAGGCCACCTCTGCCAGGGGCTGGCGGACTTTACGATTCGCTTTTTGCCGCGCGGAATGTCCGAGTGAGACGAGTTTCATCACCAGGTTCATATCACTGTTGAGTGATTCGTCGATCATCTCTGGCAGCACATCGGGCCACTCAGCCAAATGGACCGATTCTGCCGCGGTATCATCCACCGAGCGGACGAGGTTCTGGTACAACTCGTCAGCGAGGAAAGGCATCGCAGGCGCGAGCAGTTTCGAGATGGTGACAAGAGCCGTGTATAAGGTTGAGTACGCAGCTTGTTTATCGGAATCAGATTCCGACTTCCAGAAGCGGCGGCGCGAACGTCGCAGATACCACGTGGACATTTTTTCCACAAAAACTTCGATCGGGCGTGTGGCGTTCGGCACGTCATAATGTTCGTAGGCTTTCGTCACGTCACGGACGAGCACATTGAGTTCAGATAACAGCCAGCGGTCCAGATCGCTGGTCGCTATTGGCATGGTAGTGACGGTGGGTTTGTCGAGATTAGCGTAGGTCACGAAGAACGAATAAACGTTCCACAACGTGAGTGTGAAACTACGGATCACCTCTCCCACCAAGTCGGAAGAGAAGCGACGCTCAACTCCTGGCGGTGTGGCGGTGAACAAATACCAGCGCAGAGCATCAGCGCCATGTGCATTCAACACATCCCAAGGCTGGACGATATTCCCCAGGGACTTGGACATCTTCCGACCTTCGCCATCCTGGATATGCCCGAGCGAGAGGACATTCTTGAACGCGACTTCATCGAAAAGCAATGTGCTGATGGCATGCAACGTATAGAACCAACCACGCGTCTGGTCAACGGCTTCGCAGATGTAATCCGCAGGGAATTGTGATTCGAATTTTTCTTTATTTTCGAACGGATAGTGCCACTGCGCCACCGGCATGGAACCTGAGTCGAACCAAACGTCGATCAGATCTTTGACGCGCGTCATCTGACCGCCACAATCCGGGCACGCCCAATGGACAGTGTCCACATATGGGCGGTGCAGATCAAGTTCGCTCAAGTCGCGTCCAGCTTTTTCGGAGAGTTCCTTGACTGAGCCAACGCACTCGCGGAAGTCACAATTTTCGCACTCCCAAACGGGGAGGGGTGTACCCCAATAGCGTTCGCGCGAAAGTGACCAGTCGATGTTATTCGAAAGCCAGTTCCCGAAGCGACCCTCCTTCGTATGCTCAGGGACCCAATTGATGGTGTTGTTCAATTCAACCAGACGGTCACGGTAGGCGCTCGTTCGGATGTACCACGATTCGCGTGCGTAATACAACAGCGGAGTCTTGCACCGCCAGCAGAACGGATAGGTATGGGTATAGGCTTCAGACTTGTAAAGCAAGCCGCGCGCCCGCAAGTCCTCGATGATGAACGGATCGGCATCCTTGACGAACTGCCCGCGCCACGGCGTCACTTCCGGAATGAATGTGCCATCTGGCGCCACGGTCATCAACACAGGCAGACCATACTTCTTTCCCGTTTCCATATCTTCCTGACCGAACGCAGGCGCGGTGTGCACCAAGCCGGTACCATCTTCGGTCGTCACGTAATCACCCATCACAACAAAGTAGGCAGGCTTGTCGACTGGCAGGAAGGTATAAAGAGGATGATATTTCATCCCATTCAATTTCTTGCCCTTGAACGTGTCAAGGACTTTAACTTCCTCCTCGCCAAACACTTTTTGCACCAGTGCCTGGGCAAGGATCAGTTTTTCCTTCGTCCCATTGTTATCGCGTTCGACCGTAACATAATCCACATCGGGGTGCGCGACCACAGCCACGTTGCCGGGCAGCGTCCACGGAGTCGTCGTCCACACCAGCAAGGAGGTGTCGGGCTTGTCCACCAGCGGCATACGGACAAAGACCGAAGGGTCGGTCGCGTCGTCGTATCCCTGGGCAACTTCATGGTCCGAAAGAGGCGTGCCGCAACGCGGGCAATACGGCACGACTTTGTAGCCCTTGAATAGCAGGTCTTTATCCCAGAAATTTTTCAAGATCCACCAAACCGACTCGATGTAGTCATTGGTGTAGGTCACATACGCGTCTTCCAGGTCAACCCAGAACGCGATGCGGTCGGTCAGTTTTTCCCAATCCTGAATATAGGTAAAAACGGACTTCTTGCAAAGTTCGTTGAATTTATCGATGCCGAATTCTTCGATCTGGTGCTTGCTGTTGAAACCCAGCTGCTTTTCCACTTCGATCTCAACCGGCAAGCCGTGCGTATCCCAACCGCCGCGGCGCGAAACATGGTAACCGCGCATGATCTTGTAGCGCGGGAACATATCCTTGAACACGCGCGCCAACACATGGTGCACGCCGGGTTTTCCATTCGCCGTCGGCGGTCCTTCATAAAAAACGTACTCGGGTCCGCCCTGGCGCTGCTCAACAGTCTTCTTGAAGATCTCGCGTTGCTTCCATATCTTCAGCACACCTTCTTCCATCGAAGTCACGTTGAGTTTGGACGATACAGGTTTGAACATAATTAGTCTCCTAGTTTCCTAGTCAGTTAGTGTCGTAATTAAAACAAAAACTCTCATCTCAACAGAGACGAGAGCCATGCTCACGCGGTACCACTCTGGTTTCACGCACTCACCATTTGAGGCTCGGCGTGACACTCATTGGACGACTAACATCATCCTGTTCTGGTAACGGAGAACAACTTCGTCTCGCTTACTTCAGTTCAGCTCGCGGCTCCGAGATGATTTTCAATCTGCCTGGTTGACCTGCTCGCACCGATTCCGCAGGCTCTCTGACAACTACGCTGATCTACTCTTTCTCTTCAACGCCTTTGATTTAAGAATTATGCCACAAGTGATGACCTACGTCAAACCTTCGGCAGGCTCAGTTCAACGCTTGCACAGCACTTTATCTTGCGGGATAATCGCTCCCATGCCGACCTTGCATCTCAAACCGGATTCCCTGCCGCAAACCGGGGACACACAAATCGTCAGCGCATCCTCCCTAAGCCTGAGCCTGCCTCAGCCTCCGAAAAGCTTTTACCGTCACGGATGGCAATCCTGGTCCCTCACCACGTGGATGGACCCCGTCCACGAATTGCCGGTCATGAAACCGACCTCCTTCCTCAGCCGCCAGACCGACCCCGTCTACGCGCGCCACCTTCACCCGAACGGTTCCTGGCTGGGTGCAGTGGAACTCGAAGACGGAAGTATCGTTTTCCTCGGCGCGCTTGGTTTGGAAGCCCATGTCGCAACCCGTGAAGGGCACCTTCAGGGGTGGTACGAAACGGGAGGCGGTGATTGGTTCATCGCACACGGGAAAGAATCGGAGATTTTTGAACAGTATGCAGATCTGCTTGGTGAAAGACTCGGGGGACACTCGAATAAAAAGCCGCCGCGCGTCTGGTGCTCGTGGTATAGCTTGTACGACAAAATTAATGAAAACAACCTCCAAAAAACTCTTGCCGGTCTGGAAGATTTGCCATTTGACGTTTTCCAAATTGACGATGGCTGGCAGGTCAGCGCGGGAGACTGGGAACCCAACGATAAATTTCCATCCGGGATGGATGTACTCGCGGCAAAGATCAAGGCTACAGGGCGAAGAGCAGGTCTGTGGCTTGCGCCTCTTGCGATTGGGAAGTCATCCACAATTTACAAGCAACATCCCGATTGGCTTTTGCGCGACACGAACGGAAAATTATTTGTTGCGGGCTTCGAATGGTCTACCGAAACATTCGCATTGGACACAACCCATCCCGAAGTTATCGCATGGCTCAAGACCTTGATTCACAAAGTGCGCAACTGGGGATTTGATTATCTGAAACTCGATTTTCTCTCAGCAGGAGCCCTGCCTGGAAGACGATATGTTGATATGCCGCGCGAGACAGCTTATCGTGAGGCATTGAAAACCATCCGCGAGGCGGCAGGAGATGCCTACCTGATCTTATGCGGAACGCCCATCCTGCCAGCTTTGGGGGTATGCGATGCCATCCGTATCGGCGCGGACGTAGGCAACTGGTGGGATTCCCGCTTTTATAGTTACCTGCTCTACAATCAGACCACTCCCGGCTTGATGAATGGTATCCGCACAAGCGTTAATCGTCTGTGGATAAAACCATTGGTTAACGTTGATCCCGATGTGGCGTTCTTCTCTGAAATCAAGCTGCTAACCCCCGAACAAAAACAACTCTTTCTCGATTTGACAGAGATCTGCGGTGTGAAAGCCACCTCAGACCTTCCGGAAACATGGATGGCCTCACAAAAATCAGCGATACGCCGTTGGCTGGAATCTTCACCAGCCATCACCCGCACAGGACGCTATACCTTCACTATCAATGAGCGCGAAGTGGATTTCAGTGCGGTAATGCCTCTCCCACCCGTTCCGAAATACCTCGATGCAGTGATTGGCGAAATTCTGGGATTTTTGGGAAATCAAATTTGGGCGCTGAAACTCTGGCATTGGTTTATCAGATACAGTTCGATGCGCAAGGAATCACAAAACAGTGGAGGCTTATTCAGCCTGTAGGGAAGAAAAAATCGGTCAGGCAACATAGATGCAAGAGTAAGAGCTAAGACTTGCCTCTACCCGTTTCCATCCAGCGTAAACACCGTGATCTCCGGATGACAATTGAACCGAACTGGCAGGCCAGCCATCCCGACACCGCGATTTGTATACTGGAGCATACTCCCAACCTGGTAAAAGCCAGTATGATATTTCTGCCCCAGATACGGCAGAATGGGCGGGCCATAAAACGGAAAGACCACCTGTCCGCCATGCGAATGACCGGAAATCTGCAGATCGAAACGACCCGTCTCTGCGCTGATATCGGCGAAATCCGGTTCGTGAGCCAGCAGGATCGCCGCAGAATCATCCTTCAATTTACTGATCACATTTTCCAGGCGGACATGTCCCTCCCAAATGTCATCGAGACCGCAAAGGTGTAAATTCTCATTGCCACGTGACATCGTAAATACGGAATTGTTTAATTCCATAATGCCGCTCGATTTCAGCATCACGCGGACGGCTCCCGCGTTGGTCCAATAATCATGATTACCCAGGATACCAAACGAGGGAATGGATTTCGCCAGTGG
>Ga0210377_10003924_pt1 | contig 12670 bp, 11 predicted proteins | sample PLM4_65_b1redo_FD_155480 | JGI IMG/M metagenome (GOLD analysis project Ga0210377, IMG submission 155480) | Groundwater sediment microbial communities from an aquifer in East River, Colorado, USA - PLM4_65_b1 redo | ecosystem: Environmental > Terrestrial > Soil > Riparian zone | place: USA: East... | reverse complement strand
GATCCGCTCGGGCGAGGTGAAGCGCGTGATGGTGATCGGCGCCGACACGCTCTCGCGCATCTCCGATCCGCACGACCGCGACAGCCTCATCTACGCCGACGGCGCGGGGGCGGTGATCCTCGAGGGCCGCGAGACGGACGGCGGCGGTATCCTCGCGCACGCGGTCCGCTCCGACACGATCGAACACTCGAAGATGCTCTACATGGGGCACTCCTTCAACCGCGAGAAGTTCATCGAGGCGCTGTTCCTGAAAATGGAAGGGCGCAAGCTGTACAAGTACGCGCTCAACACCGTCGCCACCGCGATGAAGGAGGCGCTCGATCGCGCGCACATCGATCTCCGCGACGTGAAGAAAGTCCTCATCCATCAGGCCAACGGAAAGATGGATGAAGCGATCCTCTGCGCGCTCTACAAGCTCTACGGCATCAACGAGCCGCCCGCCGATGTGATGCCGATGACGATCTCCTGGCTCGGCAACAGCTCGGTCGCCACGATCCCGACCATGCTCGATCTGATCCGCCACGGAAAGCTCGAAGGACACAGGATCGAGAGCGGCGACGTCATCGTGTTCGCGTCCGTCGGCGCGGGCATGCACATCAACGCGGCGGTCTACCGGGAAGTGTAGGAGAGCGGGCGTCCCGCCCGCTCTCCTACCTTTTCGTGGCGATGATTTCCAGCACTGCCGGCGTCGTCATGATCGTGTTCGGCGCTGCTTCCGCCGCGTCGAAGGACGCCTGAACCCGCGCGGCGCGATCCTGCGTCAGGCCGCCGAGCTCGACGAGCCTCGCCAGACCGTTGCCGATGAACGCCTTCGGCCACTGCCACACGAAATCCGCGGGCGTGATGACATCGATGATCGGCCGCAGCTCGCGAATCTCGAATCCGAGCTCGTTCAACCATCGCGGAAGATCGAGGCCGACGTCAGGCTCGCCTCCGGTCGCGCGCCAGCTTTCCATGACCGCGTCGACGAATCCCTCGTGATCGGCCGAGCGCGGGGACAGGCGCCAGGTGCGGTAGTCGAAGTACTCGTGCGCCACGAGCACGCCGCCGCGCTTCATCACATCGCGCACCTTGACCAGCAGATCGCGCGGCCGCTTCACGAATGCGAAGACCCATCGCACCCACACGCGATCGGCATCGATGCGTGGAAGATCGCTCTCATCGAGATCGAGCTCGTGAGTGATCACGTTGTCGAGACGGCGGGCGGCCACGACGTCGAGGAACCTGCGCGACCGGTCGATTCCGACGACGCTTCCCGACGGGCCGGCGATCTCGGCGAGATCCTGCGTCGCGAAGCCCGGTCCGCAGCCGAGGTCGAGAACGGTCTGACCGACATTGAAGCCCGCGCGGCGCCAGGCATCGAGCGCGCGCGGCCGCCAGACGCGATGCTGCAGGCCGAGGCGCGCGACCTCTTCATCGTGGGTGCCGAGGACGTAATCGCGTTCCACGTGAGACGTAGGCCAGGCTTCAGCCCGGCCAGCCGGGCTGAAGCCCGGCTACACTCATCACAACACGCAGTCACGGCGCCGCGTTCGCCATCGCCTGCCGCCGTCGATCTTCACCGTTCAAGGAAGCGAGCATGCCACACGCCGCGTGCCGCGCCGCACCACCCGAGTAGCGCCGCACGACCGGAACGCCGAGCGTGCGCAGCGCATCGCGGAATCCCGCCAGCTCCTCGGCAGTGGCCCGGCGGAAGCCGTCCGGCCGCGCGTCATTCACATCGATCAGATTGATGCGCAGCGGAACGCGGGCGAACAATCGCCGCAGCGCTTCCACTTCATCGCCGCCGGTGTTGATACCGCCGAGGAGCACCCACGCGATGGTGACGCGCCCGCCGGACGATCGCTGATACGCGCAGATGGCGTCGGCGACTTCGGCCACCGGCCACGCCGACGCAACGGGCAGCAGCATTCGCCGTCGTTCATCGATCGCGGACGTCAACGACACGATCAGCCGATGCGGCCGGCGCTCGTCGGTGTAGCGGCGGATCGCCGGCACGAGGCCGACGGTCGAGATCGTGATCGACTTCGCCGCGATCCGGCCGCCGCACGGATGCGCGAGGATCTCCGCCGCGCGCATGACGGACGCGTAGTTGTGCAGCGGTTCGCCCTGACCCTGAAACACCGCACCGGTGACGACGCCCGGCGCTTCATGGCGCACCGCCACGAACTGCGCGACGATCTCCCACGGCTCGAGACTGCGCGCGAGTCCGAGGCGGCCGGTCGCGCAGAAGGTGCAGCCCATGGCACAGCCGGCCTGACTGGAGAGGCACACCGTGAATCGCCCCGGTGCCTGGAGCGGAATGCGCACGGCTTCGACGAGCGCGCCGTCGTGCAGCCGAAACAGATACTTCACGAATCCGTCGGAGGGATCGGTCGCGCGCTCGACGATCTCCAGCGGCTCGCAACTGGTCAGGCGCGCGACGGCGGCTTCTGTGGCCCGTGCCACCGGACGGGTCGGAACGCGCGCGATGCTGCGGGCGATGATCCGACGCGCCTCGTCGCCGCGAAACCCATGCGCGACGAGATCGTCGGGCAACATGCCGAACAGATGCATGTGCGTAGTCTAACGGGTGACTTTACGGTTTCTTCGCCTGATCACGGATCACATGAACGGCAAGCGCCCGCAGGAGATCGAACGGAAGATGGATCGTCTCGTCGCGGTAAAGCGCGGCGTCCGGATTCACCAGCCGTGACGTGAGCACGTAAACGCCTTTCAGCAGATCGGATCGGCTCTTGAGAAGGTAATCGATGCCGCGCTCCCACTCCGTGCCGTTCCGGATCAGCAGATAGCTCGAGGAGGCACCGGCATCGTCCGGCAGAACGGTGTCCACGCTGAAGCCCGCCTGATCGAGCACCAACGCGAGCTCGACGATCTTCTCCTGGCTCTCGCCGACGATGATGGTGACGTTTGAAGTCATCGCGCCAGCCGCACCGCGGGAAGAATGATCTGCCATTGCGGCACCGTGCCGTGATCGATCACGAACTCGAAGACTTTGCTGAAACAGCGGAGCCGGAGCACGGTGCTGTCGCCGACCGCCTGACCGGTCATCAACTCATCCTCGTATTGGATCTCCTCGACATCCTGGAGATCGAGCGAGCCGCGCCAATCGCTATTTTCGTAGTACAGCGTCGAGTCGCTCACGGCCAGCGCAACCGGAATGTGCCGGCTGCCATCGACGAACTCGCCGCGGCCGACCAGCCTGCAGGAGCCGCGGCGCTCGTCGTTCAGGCGCTTCATTCCATCGCCGGATATCTGCTTCCAGAGCACCCATCCCAGAAACGCGATGACGCCCGCGAAGAGGATGAGATATTGCGGCTGAAGCACGTTGCCTCCCTCACGCGTGGAAAACGACCACGAGAAATGCGCGTGACGGTTTTCTAAGGGAGGTCGGCCCAGCAGATCTGACTTAGCTCAGAAGGGCTGAAGCGGAGGCTGGGGTGTCGCCGCAGGGTCAAACATACGCTCATCCACTTCGAAAGTCACTGCGTGGTATGGTGTTGGCACTGCCGGGCTGTCACTCGCCGCACGAGTGGCGGTTGAGGTCTCGAGCAGTACCGCGACATCGGGAATTCCTTGTCTCCTCCTGTCGCCGTGAGCGAGGAGAAAGAATGTCCATCCGTCCCCACGAAGAACCGGTCGTCGGGAATCTGCTGCTCGCGCAACTGCCCGTGCACGAGCGAAACGCCATCCAGCGAGGATCAGAAACGCACGAGTATTCGGCGGGAGAGACGCTCATCACCGCGAAGGCGCACTCCGACTTCGTCTTCTTTCCGATCAATGGTGTCGTATCGGTGATCAGGTCGGTGCGGCCCGGTCAGTCGATCGAGCTCGCGCTGGTCGGCAGCGAGGGCATGGTCGGGCTCGACGCGTTCATCGAGGTGAAGGTCCAGCTCGACGACGCGGTGGTCCAGAGTGGCGGCTGCTTCTATCGCATGCCGGGAGAGGAGCTGCGCCGGCAGATGCATCGCGCCAGCGCGCTGCAGAGATGCCTGTTCCGCTTCGCAAACGCTTTCATGGACCAGGTCGCGCAGAACGCCGTCTGCTACCGCTTCCATTCGGTCGAGTCACGCCTGGCTCGATGGCTCCTCATGGTCGATGATCGCCGCCACGTCAGCGAGATGCACGAGTCACCGTCGATCGGCACCGCGCTCGGCGTCGATGAAGCGACCGTGAGCGCCGCGCTCGAACAGCTTGCCACCGCGAAGGGAATCCGGTTTCGCCGCCACGTGGTCACGATCGTCGATCGCGAGGGACTCGAGCTGCACGCGTGCGAGTGTTACGACACGCTCCGCGATAGCTGCCGGGCCTGAGGCGATGCGGCGCGCGGCCTGAGATAATCGGCCGCGATGTCCTGGCGCATCGACCGGCAGTCGAACGGAAAGTTCGCGATCTACTCCACGCGCATCGACGACTACATCGTCATCGACGCCGACGAGATGCAGATCGCGCAGATCTACGCCGAGAAGGGCGTAAAGGTCTACCTGGCCAGCGCACGCGCCCAGATGACCACCCGCGAGAGGCCGGTCGATGCCGCCGGCGAGGCGAAAATCGAGGCCAGCCGCCGCCGCGGATCGACGCCGAAGGAAGGTCGCGTGCCAATCGGCGTCACCGGTTTCGAGCTCGACGATACGGAGTGAATCCGGGGCACGCTTCGTGCTCTTCAGTCTCCCGATGTACCTAACCTTTTGGGAGACGAAAACATGAAGAGATATACAGCAATGACGGGGGCGGCGATCGCCCTTCTCCTCCTCGCCGCCTGCGGGACGTCCGGCGGTCTCGGCGACATCTTCGGCGGCGGAACCGGCACGAACAACGGGACTTACGCGACCCAGATTCGCGGCACCGTCGACTCGGTCGACACGAGCAGCCGCTCGATCCTTCTGACGAACGCCAGCGGGAACGGCTCGATGCTCTCCAGCGGCGGAAGCGGGAGCTCCGTCCGTGTCTACTACGACAACAGCACATCGGTCGACTATCAGGGCCAGAGCTATCGGCCCGAGGACCTCGAGCGCGGTGATCAGGTGGACGTGCGCGTCGATCAGTCCGGCAACCAGCTCCACGCGACCTCGATGAGCGTGATCTACAACGCTCGCACGAGCTCGAGCACATCTCCGGGCACCTACGGCACGACGGTCCACGGCACCGTGCGCTCCGTCGACACGAACCGTCGCACGATCACCATCGATCGCGGCTACAACGCCGGTTCCATCACGGTCAACTACAGCACGAACACGCCAGTGGTCTACGGCAACCAGACTTATCGGCCGGCGGATCTCCAGGTCGGCGATGAGGTCGACGTTCGCCTCAATGGGAGCTCCGTGCAGGACATCACCGTCACGCGCAGCGTGAGCGGCAACGGAACGTACAGCAATAACCAGAACTCGACGATTCGCGGCACGGTCCGCTCCGTCGACGCGGCGAACCGCAGGATCCAGCTCGACTCGCCGACCTGGTCCTCCGGCTTCAACCGCGGCAGCGGCACGAGCGCCGGCACGATTACGGTCTCCTACGACCAGAACACGATCGTCGACGTGAACGGCCAGCCCTATCCGGTGACGAACCTGGAGCGCGGCGACGTCGTCGATGTGCTGGTCCAGAACAGCAGCAGCTCGATTCCGTTCGCGCAGCGCATCATCCTCGTGCGCGACGTGAACCAGCGGTGATCACAGTCCCCTCTCCCGCTTGCGGGAGAGGGTGGCGCGCAGCGCCGGGTGAGGGCAACCTCATCCGGCGTCTCGCTCCCCATTCATACCGGCTGCAGCGCGCCCTCTTCCACCCAGTGCGCGAGAAGACGGCGCACGCGATATGCGTCCGTGGCGATCTGAGGCTCCCACTCACCGATCGGAGCTCCGCCCGACGCTTTCACCCACACTTCCCGCAGAATCGCCGGATCGCTTTCCGACGGGTCGGGAGTCGGCCGCGCGGTCGCCGGTTTGAGGCAGAGGTGGTCGGGTACGAGCGCGACTGCCTGCTTGAGCTCGTCGTGTCTGCGGATCCCCTCGAGCAGCAGCGGCAGCACGTCTATCGGATCGGTCTTACCCTTCACGTTCGCCGCCGGTTGCGGGATGAACGCGAAGTGCCCGACGATCGGTCGCTCGAGCATCTGGTAAAGCGCGTCCACTCCGCGCAGTTGCGAGGCCTGGGCGTCCGCGAACTTCCCTTCGACGAATAGCAGCTTGCCGGCCGTCTGGCCCTGTTTGCTGCTCAGCGTGACGATGCCGGTGGCCTGCTGATCCGTGAGTGACTGCAGAAGCGAAGGGAGACCGAAGAACTGCAGATCGCCGCTGAGTGACACGGCCGCGCCATCGCGGAGCGTGACGGTCTTTCCTGTTGAGCGAAGGTTCACCAGCGCGGCGGCCGCGGCGCGGCCGACATCATGGTCGGAGAAGCTCTGAGCCACGTCGTCCAACAGCTTCTCCACCGCTTCGGAGCGCGTACTGGAGAGCGCCTCGATGAGCTTCGCCGGCGGCGGTTGCACCTTCGGCAGATAGCGTCCGAGGATCTTGCTGGGGAGATTCTCACGGATGGTCTTGACGATGAGCGTGACCGTCTGCTCGTCGAACGAGAGATCGTGTGCCGACAGAGTGGCGAGCCGTCCGCGCGTATCGCCGAGGAGCGGGTTCGGCTTCATGCCGTGCCGGGCGATCGTGAGAAGCGCCGCCGGCGTGGCGATGCGCGCGAGCGCGGCGACGATCCGATCGAGCAGTTTCTGCATCTCATCGACCGGATAGATCGACGCGTCCTTGCGGAGGAGGATCGTCTCGAACTCCGCCAGCCGCATCGTCAACAACTTGACCACAGCCTCCGTCTTGATCTGGCCGAGCGCGAGCACCGCCTCCTTGATCACGTAGATCGACTGCCCGCGCGCAGTCGAGCGCGTCATAAGCTCGACCTCTTTCTCCCCTCCGCTGTCCGACTGGCGCGGGATGCGGTGCAGGAGATAGATGAGGTTCCGCAGGTAGTAAGTGTCGGCTTCGCCCTCCGGACGCTTGAGCTCCGCATCGAGCGCGGCCACTGCTGCTTCGCGCGCGATCGCGCCGTACGCCTCGAGGAGCCCGAGCAGCGAGCGCCTCCGCTCCGGCCGCTCTTCGCCGCGAAGCTTCTGCAGCAGACTCTCGTGGGTGAGCGTCGGGAAGAACGCGAGCACCTTGCGGAGCCCCGCGTGCTTCGACTTGTTCTCCGCGTATTTCTTGAGCTGCTCCGAGCTGATTGCTTCGACTGCGTCGCTGCGGACGCGCTCGACCGTCGACGCGTCGAGCTTCTTCTCCACGATGACGATCTCCGCCAACTGGAGCATCGAGACCGCCGCGGAGAGCGAGCCGGCGTTGAACTGCTCGATCGCCGACGTGAGCAGCTCGCGGAACCGCTTCGTGCTGTCGTTGGGATTCTTCGTCAGCGAGATGATCTTGTGCATCGCCTCGACCGGCGCAGGCGGCTTCACCTTCATCTCCGGCGGAACGACGAGGTCCCACGCCGGAACGCTGCCGGCGAGAAGGCGAATCAGGTTGCTCGCCTCCCCTTCGCCCGTGTACGGACGGATGCTCTGGATGTACCGATCGAGCTCCTCCTCTGACGTCGAGCTGGCCGCCGCCATCGTCACCAGTTGTGCCGCGGGTTGTTCGACCGGCGCGGCAGGCGCTCCGGGTGACGGGGCTTCCCCTGTCGAGTCGGACGACCGGCCCGGCAGAAATCGCGACAGACGATCGATCACCAGCGAGAGGCGGTGCGCGCTTCGCGAAACGAGATCCCCCGCCGGTCCGCGCGGCGCGACCGGTTTCGCCGCAGCCGAGTCCGGCCTCACGATGTCGACCGCCGATACGGAGATGTTGCGCGAGTCGCGCATCGCGACGAGGTTCGTCTTGAGTGACTCGCGATCCTCAGGCGGGCAGAATTCCATCGCCAGCGTCGTCAACTTGTCGAGATAGCCGTCGACGAGCGGACGCTCGAGGAGCTTCAGATTGCCGAACAGGTGCACCTTCTTCAGTGCATGGAAGAGCAGGTCGGACATCGGGAAACCGGCTACGCGCTTCTGCTCGACGGCCCAGGCGTGGATCTGCCGCATCAGAAGCTGGGGCGGTTGCTGGATCAGAATCTCGATCGAATCAGCCGCGGTGAGAGGGGGGATCTGATCCAGCAGATATCGCTGAATTTCGGCGAGCGCGGACTGGACGTCCTCGGTCAGGTCGCGTACCACTCGCCGTCCTCCAGGGTAACAGCTTATTGTATGCGACCTTCAAGCCGGCCGCGGCGTTCTCACTTGTAGACCTTCCCGTCCTTCACGACGTGCACGATATGCCGCATCGACGTCATGTCGGTCAGCGGATCGCCGTCGACGACGATCACGTCCGCAAGCTTCCCGACGGCAATCGTGCCGAGGTCGGGTTGCTTGAGCAGTTGCGCGGGCCAGTAGGTGGCGGCGCGGATCGCATCCATCGGCGGCATGCCCAGATCCACCATCGTCTTCAGCTCGCGCCATGTGGAGTCGAAGTGGAAGTTGAGCGGAATCCCGGAGTCGGTGCCGACGATGATCGTCACGCCCGACTCGCGCAACTGGCGGAACTTGTTCGACAGCATCGGAATCCTGCGCGGCACGAGACGGAAGTAGTCGAGATGCGACACGTCGCGAATCGAGTCGTGCACATCCTTGTAGATGTCGGGCGGCAGATCTCTCTTCAGCCGCTGATCGTCGATCCGCTCGGGATTCTGCTTCGTCTGCTCGAACAGATACAGACCCTCCAGCGTCGGACACCAGTAGAGTGTGGCGTTGCGGTCGCGGATCATCTGCAGCACATCCTCTTCGTAGCCCGGTTTCGTGGCCAGGCCGGTGTGCTCGAAGCAGTCCACTCCCGCTCGCAGGCCCTGGCGGATCTCTTCCGAACGATGCGCGTGCGCGGCGACGGTCTTCCCGTTCTTGTGCGCCTCGTCGACGATCGCCTTCACTTCGTCGAGCGTCATCTGATCCTGGTCGATCATCTTGATGATGTCCGCCCCGCCGGCGACGATCGCCTGCACTTTCTTGCGCGCGTCCTCCGGACCGTTCACCACCCATCGGAACTTCGCCTCGAGCGGCGTCGTCGATTTCTGCAGGAAAGGGCCGGACACGAACATGCGCGGTCCCGGGATCTCACCGCTGTTGATCCGCTTTCTGATCGCCACGATGTCCTCGAGCGGCGCGCCGAGATCGCGTGCCGTCGTCACGCCGGCCATCAGCAGCTCCTTCGCCGAGATCGGCATGATCACGTCGCGGAATTTGCCCTGGTACGTCGAGTCCCAGTGATCGTAGTCGCCGTGACCGAGGATCATGAGATGGACGTGCATGTCCATGATGCCCGGCATCACCGTGTAACCGTTCGTGTCGATGATGCGCGCATCGGGAGGAATGGCGACGGTGCCTTCCGGACCGGCGGCTTTGATGCGATTGCCTTCGATCACGACGACGGCGTTCTCGAGCGGGGGCCCGCCGTAGCCGTCGATGAGCCGTCCGCCGGCGAGCACGAGCGGCTGGGCATGGACGCTGGCTGCGATGAAGAGCGCGGCAAGGAATACTTTCATGAGGGGAACGATATCGCGGTTCTTCAGGTGGGCGGCACTACCCTCCCCGCACCACCGCGAGAATCCGCTCGCCGAGGTCCGACAGCTTCTTCTCGCCGATGCCGTAGACCTCGCGCAACTGCGTGAGGGTCTGCGGCTTCAATCGCGCGACATCGCGCAATGAGCGGTCGCCGAGGATGATGTACGGCGGGACGCCGCGCGCGGCGGCGAGCTGGCGGCGGAACTTGCGCAGCGATTCGAACAGCGCCTCGTCCACCCCCTCCCACGACTGCGCCTCGCTCTTCGATTTCTTCCGCCGCTCTTTCCGCGCGATCTGGACGAGCCGCACCTGCTCCTCACCCCGCAGCACCAACCGCGACGCCTCGGTCAGATGCAACACCGGATACTTGTCGCCATCCTGCGCCAGCACACCCTGGCCGATGAGCTGATAGATCCAGTCGCGCAACTCCGACTGCCCGTGGGTCGACAGGAGTCCGTACGTGCTGAGCCGGTCGTGACCCAGCGAGCGAATGCGATCCGTGTTCTCACCGCGAAGCACGGAGATCACGTGACCGGCGCCGAAGCGCTGATCGACGCGCACGACGCAGGAGAGGATCTTCTGCGCGATGACGGTGGCGTCCGCGACCTCCTCGACGTCGCCGAGGCAGAGATCGCAAGCGGCGCAGTTGCGCGTGGCGTAGTCCTCGCCGAAGTAGTTGACCAGCGCGCGATGCCGGCAGACGGCGCCGCGCGCGTAGCGATCGATCTCGTCGATCTGTCGCAGCGAGCTGCGCACGTACTCCGGTTCCGCAGTACCCTCGTCCGCCGATCGCTGCACGATCGAACGCCACAGCAGGACGTCGGCGGCGGAGTAAAGCAGCACGCAATCGGCTTCCAGCCCGTCGCGGCCGGCGCGACCGGTTTCCTGCTGGTAGTGCTCGATCGACTTCGGCAATCCGGTGTGCAGGACAAAACGGATGTTGGAGCGGTCGATGCCCATCCCGAACGCGACGGTAGCCACGACGAGGTTGCATTGCTCGCTCGCGAATGCTTCCTGCGTCGCCGTCCGCTCCTGGCGCGAGAGCCCGGCGTGATACGACCGCGCATCGATGCCGCGCTTGCGCAGAGATGCCGTCAGCTCATCGACATCCTTCTTGCGGATGCAGTAGATGATGCCCGCTTCGCCCTCGTGCCGCTCGATCGCCTCGAGCGTCTGCTTCAGCGGTTCCACGCGCGGTAGAACGCGATACGAGAGGTTGGGGCGATCGAAACTGCCGACGAGAATCTCCGGCTCATGGAGCCGGAGCTGCGCCGCGATGTCGCGCCGCACGCCTGTCGTGGCCGTGGCGGTGTACGCGTGCAGCGTGGCGTCGGGAAACCGCTCGCGCAGCCCGCCGAGCTTGCGATATTCCGGCCGGAAGTCGTGACCCCAATGGCTGATGCAGTGCGCCTCGTCGATCGCGAACGTGCGAACGCCGAGCGAGACGAGGAAGTCCTGAAACCGATCGACGGCCATGCGTTCGGGCGAGACGAACAGCAATCGCAACCGGCGCGCCCGCGCCAGCGCCACGAGATCGCGCTTCTCGACCGCCGAGGTCGTGCTGTTCACCTGTCGCGCTTCGACGCCGAGGTCGCGAAGCGTGTCGACCTGGTCTTTCATCAGCGAGATGAGAGGCGACACGACGACCGTCAGGTCTTCGGTCAGCAGCGACGGCAGTTGATAGCACAGCGACTTGCCGCCGCCGGTCGGCATCACCACGAGCGAGTCGCGCCGCGCCAGCACCGCACCGATCGCGCGTTCCTGCAGCGGCCGCAACGAATCGTAACCCCACGTGCGCCGCAACACTTCGAGAACGCGAGGGTCGGGCACGAATCGATTGTAGCGGAGTAGTCGAGTGCTGAGTGCTGAGTGCTGAGTCCTGAGTGCTGAGTGCTGAGTGCTGAGTGCTGAGTAAGCGTGTAAGAGTGTCATCCCGAGCGTAGCGAGGGATCCGGGGGAACGGGGGCCTCGAAGGTCATGCCTCGCAGCACACACCCGCCCAGATCCCTCGCTCACACTCGGGATGACACGGTGTTGCTACACTCTCCCGAGTGTTCGAGAAAACACCTGGAGATTTTCACGACCTTTTGCCGGTGCCGATCAAGGAGCTTGGCCTCAAGCTCGAAGGATCGCCCATCGAGCGCCACGTCGAACAGCTCTTCAAGGAGCTCGAGGCGAAAGGCCTTCAGCGCTTCCGTCCGGCGTTCTATCTCACCAGCGAATGGGGATGCCCGTCCGAGCAGCCTGTCATCGGAGTTCCGTTCTATCTCGCCGATCCGCGCATCGGCGCGATCGAGAGCGCCGTCAACGATCTGGAGAGCGAGCGCGAGATCATGATGTACATGCGCCACGAGGCCGGTCACGCGTTCAACTACGCGTATGAGTTGTACAAGACCGACGAGTGGCGCGAGATCTTCGGCCCGTACCGCCGTCCGTATCGCGATCACTACAGCTTCGTCCCGTTCTCGAAGAACTACGTGCGGCATATCGCAGGCTGGTACGCGCAGAAACATCCCGACGAAGATTTCGCGGAGACGTTCGCCGTGTGGCTCACGCCGCGATCGAAGTGGCGCGAGAAGTACAAGAACTGGCCGGCGCTGAAGAAGCTTCAATACATGGAACGCATCTGCCACGACCTCGGCGCCACCGAACCGCTCCGGCCCCTCGGCGAAACCGATTTCACGGTCGAGGATATGGAGGAAACGATCGAGGACTTCTATCGCGAGACCACTCGCGATGAATCACAGGCCATCGCCGATCTGCCGCTGGACAACGATCTCGATGACATCTTCATGCAACCGGATGAGGTCGAGGCGGAACGACAACGGAAAGCATCGGAAGTCATCACCGAGCACCGAAAAGAGATCGTGGACAAGGTCAGCTACTGGACAGGCGTGCGACGATCATTGGTCAAGTCGCTCGTCGAAGCGATTGCGCGGAAGGTCGATGAGCTCGGTCTTGTTGTCGACAGCAAATATGAAGGAGAGCAGATCGTCGAGCTGACGGTCTACACGACCACCCTGGCGATGAGTTTTTTCACATCGCGGCGGATGCCGAGGAAAAAGGGAGGGGGGGCATGAAGGTCGGCGTACTTTA
>Ga0210377_10003923_pt1 | contig 12670 bp, 9 predicted proteins | sample PLM4_65_b1redo_FD_155480 | JGI IMG/M metagenome (GOLD analysis project Ga0210377, IMG submission 155480) | Groundwater sediment microbial communities from an aquifer in East River, Colorado, USA - PLM4_65_b1 redo | ecosystem: Environmental > Terrestrial > Soil > Riparian zone | place: USA: East... | reverse complement strand
TGGCAATTTCCGCTGACGGGGCGTTCCTCACGCACTCCCAGGCCCTCACCCTCGTCCCCTCCAAGGAAAAGGTCGACAAGTTCTTGCCGCGCTACGACCGCGGCGACCTGCTCCTGCACCCCGATAATCCAATCACGGTGGCCCCCCAGGCCAACGAGGACTGGGTCATCGAGATCCGCCGTCAGAACGACGAGGCGATGAAGCGGGCCGTCACGGTGATCGAGGAGGCCTACGCCGACTTCCGCAAGGTGTTCGGCCGGGGCCCCGAGAACCCGTGGTTCGAGGAGTACATGACCGACGACGCCGAGATCATCCTGGTGGGGATGGGCACGATCTCGCTGCCAATGAAAGTCGGGATCCGGAACATGCGCGCGCAAGGCAAGAAAGTCGGCCTCGTCCGACTCCGCTGGTTCAGACCCTTCCCAACCGAAAAGCTCGTGGCCGTCCTGTCAAAGGCCAAGGCGATCGGCGTGGTCGACCGCGACTATTCGTTCGGGTCGCCGTACCACTCGGGCGTTGTGGCGAACGAGATCCGGGCGGCCCTGTACAACGCCGACACGCGGCCACCGCTGCTTGCGTTCATCTGCGGCCTCGGCGGCCGCGAGGTGACCCTCGAGGACGTCTACAAGGCGACCGACCTGTGTTACGCTGCCGCGAATTCCGGCAAGGCCGATGCCAAGACGCTGTGGCTCGGTGTCCGGGACTAGGAGACCACGCGCATGGCTGACGCGACCACGTTCACCAACGCGACGCAGATCCTGGAGCCGTTCCGGGGCATCAAGAAGGTCACGATCGAGGAGTACTTCACCTCGGGCCACCGCACCTGCCAGGGCTGCGAGTCGGCGCTCGTCATGAAGCTGATGGTGAAGGCCTCGGGGCCGCGCACGATCGTCCTCGGCTCGACCGGGTGCATGTACGTCGCCAACACGACGTACTACACGACGCCGTGGGTGGTGCCGTGGATGCACACGCAATTGGGATCGTCAGGATCAGCAGCACTCGGTACTGCTGCTGGACTGAAAGCTCTCATGAAAAAAGGCAAGATCAAGTCCGAGCCGATCAATGTTATAGCGTTCTGCGGCGACGGCGGCGGCGCCGACATGGGGCTGAACGGCATCTCGGCGACGCTGACGCACAAGGAGTACAACTGCCTCATCTTGTTGTACGACAACGAGAGCTACGCCAACACCGACATCCAGGTGTCGGGGATGTCCCCGTACGGCGCCAACACCACGTTCAGCCCGCCCGGCAAGGTCAAGCGCATCATGCACACCCGCTGGAAGAAGAACATGGCCGGCATGATGGCCGCGGGCCATACGGAATGCCGGTACGTGGCGACGGTGTGCGCGTCCTACGCCGTGGAGATGATGAACAAGGTCCGCCGGGCGCTCACCATCGGCGGCCCGACCTTCATCCACTCGCTCGACCCGTGCCCGAAGGGCTGGGACTACGACCCGATGCTGAGCCACGAGCTCGGCGAGCTGGCCATCGAGACCGGCATCTTCCCGCTCTACGAGGTCGAGGACGGCGAGCTACGGTACTACGGCAAGACCAAGGCGATCGTGGAGGGCCGGCCGCGCAAGCCGGTCCGCGAGTACCTGCTCAAGCAGGGGCGCTTCGCGCACTTCACCGAGGAGGATCTCGCGTACTTCCAGGCCAAGGTCGACGAGATGTGGAACAAGTGGGAGGTCCCGGCCGTGGTACCGTTCCGGCGGCTCGACGCCGCCAAGGCGGCCCTCGGCTCGAAGTAACCGAAGGCGACCCGGCGAGGGGCGCGGTCACGGATCGCGGGGTCGGGCGCGGAACGGCGCCCGGCCCCGTGGCGTTTTGCCCACACATCATTCGTGAGGAGGCCCGACGCATGTTGAGACACCGACGTCTCGTGCCCGCCCTGCTGATCCCCACCCTCGTGTTCGCTGGTGCCCGGCCCCTCCTGGCCTGGGAGCCGTCCAAGCCGGTCGAGTTCGTCATCCCGGCCGGCACCGGCGGGGGCGCCGACCAGATGGCGCGCCTCATCGCCGGCATCGTCGACAAGCACAAGCTCTCGCCGCGGCCGATGATCGTCGTCAACAAGTCGGGCGGGGCGGGGGCCGAGGGCTTCTTGCACCTCAAGGGCAAGGCCGGCGACGCCCATACGATCATCATCACGCTCTCCAACCTGTTCACGACGCCGCTCGCGCAGCAGATCCCCTTCAACTGGAAGGACCTCACGCCGATCGCCCGGCTCGCGCTGGACCAGTTCGTCCTGTGGGTGAACGCGGAGACGCCGTACAAGACGGCCAAGGAGTACCTGGCCGCCGCGAGGGAGCGGAGCGGCAAGCCCACCCAGATGAAGATGGGCGGCACCGGATCCAAGCAGGAGGACCAGATCATCACCGTGCAGCTCGAGCAGGCGCTCGGCGTGAAGTTCACGTACGTGCCGTTCAAGGGCGGCGGCGAGGTGTGCGTGAACCTCGTCGGCAAGCACGTCGACTCCACGGTGAACAACCCGATCGAGTGCGTCAGCCACTGGAAGGCCGGCCGCGTGCGGCCGCTGGCGGTGTTCGACACCGAGCGGATCCCGGTGCACGAGTGGAAGGACATCGCGACGATCAAGGATGCCACCGGCGCCGACATCCACTACCTGATGCTCCGTGGCATCTTCGGGGCGCCCAAGATGCCCAAGGAGGCGACGGACTGGTACATCGCGCTGCTGAAGAAGGTGACCGAGACCCCCGAGTGGAACAAGTACCTGGACGACGGCGCCCTGAAGCCGGCGTTCGCCACCGGGGACGAGTACGTGAAGTGGCTGGTGGACGCCGAGGAGCTGCACCGTGAGCTGATGACGAAGGGTGGGCTGCTGAAGAAGTAAATGCGCGCCGCCGACCTCGTCACCGCGCTGGCGCTCATCGTCCTCGGCGTCGTCGTCCTCGTGGACGCGCTCCGGCTCGGCATCGGCTGGGGCATGGAGGGACCCCAGAGCGGGTTCTTTCCGTTCTGGCTGGCGATCCTCCTGGTGGCGATTGCCGGCCTGATCCTCCTGCAGGCGTCGCGGCGGGCGACGACGGCGCCCTTCGTCACGGCCGCCCGGTTCCGGCCGGTGCTGGCGGTGCTGGCGCCGGCGACCGCGATGGTGCTGGTCATGGAGGGGCTGGGGCTGTACGTCGCCTCCGCGCTCTACCTGGCCTTCTACATGCGCTGGGTGGGCCGTCACGCCTGGCCCACGATCGTGGCGCTCGGGCTCGGCGTTCCGATCGTCACCTTCGTGATCTTCGAGCGGTGGTTCCTGGTGCCGATGCCCAAGGGCCCACTCGAGGCGTGGCTGGGCTTCTGAGCCATGGGGTTCGAGAACCTCCTCCTCGGGTTTTCGATCGCCGTCACCCCGTTCAACCTGTTCGTCGCGCTGCTCGGGATCCTGCTCGGCACCATCATCGGCGTGCTGCCCGGCCTCGGCGGCGCCAACGGTGTCGCCATCCTGCTGCCGCTGACGTTCACGATGCCGCCGACCTCGGCCATCATCCTGTTGACGTCGCTCTACTGGGGCGCGCTGTTCGGAGGCGCCATCACCTCGATCCTGTTCAACATCCCCGGCGAGCCGTGGTCGGTGGCCACCACCTTCGACGGCTATCCGATGGCCCGCCGGGGGCAGGGCGGGCAGGCGCTCACCGCCGCCTTCACGTCGTCGTTCGTGGGCGCCCTCTTCTCGATCGTGCTGATCACGCTGTTCGCGCCGGTGCTGGCCGAGATCGCGCTGAAGTTCGGGCCGCCGGAGTTCTTCGCCATCCAGCTGCTGACCTTCTCGTCGTTCGTGGGCCTCGGCGGCGGCAATCCGCTCAAGTCGCTGGTCTCGATCCTGCTCGGCTTCATCCTGGCCTCGGTCGGCCTCGACATCGTCACCGGCCAGCTGCGCATGACGTTCGGCGTCACCGAGCTGATGAAGGGGTTCGACTTCATCGTGGCCGTGATCGGGCTCTTTGGGATCGGGGAGATCCTCCTGTCGGTGGAAGAGGGCTTGTCGTTCAAAGGCGCCCGCACCGGCATGAATCTGAAGGTGGTGCTGGAGACGTGGAAGATCCTGCCGCGCTACTGGCGCACGTTCGTGCGCGGCGCCTTCATCGGGTTCTGGATGGGGTTCAAGCCGGGCGGCGCCACCCCGGCCTCGTTCATGAGCTACGCGTTCGCCAAGCGGTTCTCGCCGCGCGGCGAGCACTTCGGCAAGGGGGAGCTGGAGGGCGTGGTGGCGCCGGAGACGGCCGCCCACGCCGCCGGCGTCGCCGCCATCTTGCCGATGATCACGCTGGGGATTCCGGGATCGCCCACCGCGGCGGTGATGCTGGGAGGACTGATCATCTGGGGGCTGCAGCCGGGGCCGATGCTGTTCCAGGAGCAGCCGGAGTTCGTGTGGGGCCTGATCGCCTCGATGTACACCGGCAACGTCCTGGGCGTGCTGATGGTGCTGGCCTTCGTGCCTCTCTTTGCCGCGATCTTGCGGATCCCGTTCGCGATCCTCACGCCGCTCATCGTCGTGGTGTGCGCGGTCGGCTCCTACGCCGTGCACAACAGCATGATCGACGTCTGGTACATGCTGATCTTCGGCGTGATCGGCTACGTGTTCAAGAAGCTGGACTACCCGCTGGCGCCGCTGGTCCTGGCCCTCGTGCTCGGCGACCTGGCCGAGAACGCGCTGCGCCAGAGCCTGATCATGTCCCAGGGCTCGCTCGGCATCTTCTTCGTCCGGCCGATCTCCGGCGTCATCGTGGCGATCGCGCTGCTGTTCTTCCTGCTCCCCCTCCTCACGCCGTGGTGGCGGCGCCGGCGGGGCGTGCCGCGGGTGGCCTCGGCGGCGCCCAGGCACTGAGGAGGCCGTCATGGACCTGGCGCCCATCAAGTCGACGCGGATCTACGAGGAGATCGTGCGTCAGGTCAAGGCGATGATCGCCGAGGGCCGTCTCAAGAGCGGCGACCGCCTGCCGCCCGAGCGTGACCTGGCCGAGAAGTTCGTCGTCAGCCGCACCTCGGTGCGCGAGGCCCTGCGCGCGCTCGAGAGCCTCGGCCTGGTCGAGATCCGGGCCGGGGAAGGCACGTTCATCCGGGAGGTGTCCATCGACGCGCTGGTCGAGCCGCTGGCGCTGCTGATGGCCTCGCAGCGCGAGGCGACCGGCGAGCTGTTCGAGGCTCGCCGCCTGCTCGAGCCGTCGCTGGCCTCGCTGGCGGCCCTGCGCGCCACGCCCGAGGAGATCCAGGAGATGGACCGGATCCTGGAGGAGCAGGCCCGCGAGATCGCCGCCGGCCGCACCGGGCTGGCCCAGGACGCGCAGTTCCACGCGGCCATCGGCGTGGCCGCCCACAATCGCGCCATCACGCGCATCGCCCACGCCGTCATGGACCTGCTCACGCAGAGCCGGGAGGAATCACTCAACACCCCGGGCCGGCCCACGCGCTCGCACGAGGACCACCGGCGCGTGGTGGCCGCCATCCGCGCGCGCGACGCGGAGGCCGCGCGCCGGGCGATGCTCGAGCACATCGAGGCGGTGGAGGGGCTCGTGCTCGGCGCCGAGGCGGGCTCGCGTCGAGGCCGGCCTCGGGCTTGACCGTGGCGGCCACGCTCCGTATACTTTGCCCCACCATGAAGCGTTCCACTCCACGCGTGCCGTCGCTGGGAGTAATTATCCTGGCGCTGCCGGGCTTGCCCGGAGCATCCGTGGAGTAGCGCTTCGACGGATGCCACGGGCAGGACGCCAGCCCGTGGCGATCGACGCGAGACGATTGAGGGCCACGGGCGAACCACCCGTGGCCCTTTCTTTTTGCGATGGGGGGGGGAGAGACTCACGGTGGCGCTGCCGCCTGAAATTGACAGGGATGTCGCGCATCCTGTAGGATCAAAAGACTTTTTCGTCAGTCCTGCGATGGAGACGAGGCTGCCATGACGAAATACGTCTACTCCTTCGGCCGCGCCAAGGCCGAGGGCTCCTCGGTGATGCGCAATCTTCTCGGCGGCAAGGGCTGCGAGCTCGCCGAGATGACCAACCTCGGCATCCCCGTGCCGCCCGGCTTCACGATCACGACCCAGGCCTGGGCCGCCTACAACCGGACGGGTCGCCAGTTCCCCGAGGGGCTGTGGGATCAGGCGGATCTCGCGCTCGAGAAGCTCGAGCAGGATGCCGGCCTCGTGCTCGGCGATCCGCAGCGTCCGCTCCTCGTGTCCGTGCGCTCGGGCGCGCGCGTGTCGATGCCCGGGATGATGGAAACCGTCCTCAATCTCGGCCTCAACGACGCCACCGTCGAGGGCCTGGCCGCGTGGAGCCGCAACGAGCGATTCGCCTGGGACTGCTACCGCCGGTTCGTCGCGATGTTCGGCGACGTGGTGCTGGGCATCAAGCGCGAGGCCTTCGACGAGCGGCTCGACGGGCTCAAGAAGCGGCTGGGCGTCAACAGCGATCCCGACGTGCCGGCGGCCGAGCTGCGCAAGCTGGTCGACACGTACAAGGAGATCGTCAGCTCGCGGACCGGGGCAGCCTTCCCCCAGGACCCGCGCGAGCAGCTGCGCCTGGCCGTCAAGGCCGTCTTCGATTCCTGGTTCGCCAAGAAGGCGACCGAGTACCGTCGCATCCACAACATCCCGGCCGACTGGGGCACGGCCGTCACGGTGATGTCGATGGTGTTCGGCAACCTCGGCGAGACCTCCGGCACCGGGGTGGGCTTCACCCGCGATCCGCGCACCGGCGAGCGGGGCTTCTACGCCGAGTTCCTCGCCAACGCCCAGGGCGAGGACGTCGTGGCCGGGATCCGCACGCCCGAGCACATCGACGATCTCAAGCGCCGCATGCCGGAGATCTACGACGAGCTGCTCGCCATCGCCGGCCGCCTCGAGCGCCACTACAAGGACATGCAGGACATCGAGTTCACCATCCAGGAGGGCAAGCTGTACCTGCTGCAGACGCGCAGCGGCAAGCGCTCGGCGGCGGCCGCGGTGAAGGTCGCCGTCGACCTCGTCCACGAGACCGTGATCGACCAGCACACCGCGCTGCTGCGCGTGCGCCCTCAGGATTTGAACCAGGTGCTGCATCCCGGCTTCGACGCCGGCGACAAGGCGCAGGCCGTGCGCGCGGGCCGGTTGCTCGCCACCGGGCTGCCGGCGGCACCGGGCGCGGCCGTGGGCGAGGTCGTCTTCGACGCCGACCGGGCCGTCGAGTGGGCGAAGGTCGGGCGCCACGTCATCCTGGTCCGCGCGGAGACCTCGCCCGAAGACGTCGCGGGCATGTACGCGGCGCAGGGGATCGTGACGTCACGCGGCGGCCGCACCTCGCACGCGGCGGTGGTGGCGGTCGGCATGGGCAAGCCGTGCGTCGTCGGCGCCGGCGACGTCCTCGTCCACGAGGAGCGGCGGACCTTCGAAGCCGGCGGCCGAACGGTGCGGGAGGGCGACATCGTCTCGGTGGACGGTACGACCGGCGAGGTCATCCTCGACGCCATCAAGACGGTCGAGCCCGGATTGCACGAGTCGTTCAAGGAGCTGCTGTCGTGGGCCGACCGCTACCGCAAGCTCGGGGTGCGCGCCAACGCCGACACGCCCGAGGACGCCCGCAAGGCGCGCGAGTTCGGCGCCGAGGGTATCGGGCTCGTGCGTACCGAGCACATGTTCTTCGCGGCCGACCGCATCGCGATCGTACGCGACATGATCATGGCCGGCGATCTCGTCAGCCGGCGGGCGGCGGTGCAGAAGCTGCTGCCGTTCCAGCGCGACGACTTCCTCGGGATCTTCCGGGCGATGGACGGGCTGCCGGTGACGATCCGGCTGCTCGACCCGCCCCTGCACGAGTTCCTCGCCAATCCCAAGGAGTACCGGGAGATGATCGAGGAGCGGGCGCGCCTGGACGCGCTGAACATCAATCCCGCGCGCCAGGCGGCGCTGGACGAGAAGCTGGCCAAGATCGACTCGCTGCGCGAGGCCAACCCCATGCTCGGCCACCGCGGCTGCCGCCTGGGGATCACCTCGCCGGAGATCTACGCCATGCAGGTGCGGGCCATCATGGAGGCGGCCTGCACGGCCGCCGAGCAGGGCGTGAAGGTCGAGCCCGAGATCATGATCCCGCTCACCGGCACCGTGGGCGAGATGAAGCTGACGCACGCAAATACCAAGAAGGTGGCCGAGGCCGTGCTGGTGGAGATGGGCGTGCCGGTGAAGTACACGATCGGCACCATGATCGAGGTGCCGCGGGCGGCGCTCATCGCCGACAAGATCGCCCAGGACGCCGAGTTCTTCTCGTTCGGGACCAACGACCTCACGCAGTTGACGTTCGGCTACAGCCGGGATGACGTCGCCAAGTTCCTGCCGGACTATCTGCAGAAGGGCCTGCTCCAGCACGACCCGTTCTCCGTCCTCGACCAGGAGGGTGTCGGCGAGCTCATCAAGATCGGCATCGAGCGCGGCCGCCGGACCCGGCCCGATCTCAAGGTCGGCATCTGCGGGGAGCACGGCGGCGAGCCGGCATCGGTGGAGTTCTGCCACAAGGTCGGGATGACCTACGTGTCGTGCTCGCCCTTCATGATCCCGATCGCGCGGCTGAGCGCCGCCCAGGCCCGCCTCCGGGCCCGGGACGCCTCCGCCGAGGGCGCGCCGAGTGCCTAGAGTGATGTCCGGTTATCGACGGGCGCCACGGCTACGCCGGGGCGCCCCGAGCGTTGGGGGTCTGGGGGCCATATCGGGGCCCCCATGGAGGAAAGCGTGAAACAGCCAGGGGCGAGAGTCGTGCTGGAGTGCCTGAAGCGCGAAGGGGTCGACATCATCTTCGGCCTTCCCGGCGGCGCCGTGCTGCCGATCTACGACGCGTTGTACGACTTCGAGGGGCTGCGGCACGTGCTGGTTCGCCAGGAAGCGGCGGCCGGGCACGCCGCCGAGGGCTACGCGCGGGCGACGGGCAGGGTCGGCGTGTGCCTCGTGACGTCGGGCCCGGCGTGCACGAATCTGGTCACCGCACTGCAGGACGCCATGATGGATTCCATCCCGATCGTTGCGTTCACGGGCCAGGTGCCGACGCACCTGATCGGCAACGACGCCTTTCAGGAGGCCGATAACGTCGGCATCACGCGCTCGGCCACCAAGCACAACTTCCTGGTCAAGGACGGCAAGGACCTGGGCCCGATCATCCGCGAGGCGTTCCACATCGCCTCCACCGGACGGCCGGGGCCGGTGCACGTCGACCTGCCCAAGGACATCCTCGTGAAGGAGACCGAGCTCATCTGGCCCGAGAAGGTCACGATGCGCTCCTACAACCCGAACTACGACGGCCATCCCGGCCAGATCAAGCGGGCGGCCCGGGCCATGGTGCGTGCCAGGAAGCCGGTGCTCTACGTCGGCGGCGGCGTGATCTCCGCCGACGCTGACGCCGAGCTGCGCGAGCTGGCCGAGCTGACCCAGATCCCGGTCACCACGACCCTGATGGGCCTGGGGGCGTTTCCCTCGGCGCATCCCCTGAGTCTCGAGATGCTGGGGATGCACGGGACGTACTACGCCAACATGGCCGTCCATCACTCCGACGTGCTGGTGGCGGTGGGGGCCCGCTTCGACGACCGGGTCACCGGCAAGGTCGACGCCTTCGCGCCGCACGCGGAGATCATCCACATCGACATCGACCCCTCGTCGATCTCCAAGAACATCAAGGTCGACGTGCCGATCGTGGGCGACTGCCGCCGCGTGCTGCGCGCGCTGATCGAGGCCGTCAAGCAGGAGAAGGACGACGGTGGGGCTCACGAAGGGCGGAAGGCCTGGCACGAGCAGATCGCCGAGTGGAAGAGCACCCAGCCGCTCCGCTACGAGTGGAGCGACGACGTCATCAAGCCGCAGTACGTGATCCAGGAGATCTCGAACCTCACGCACGGCGAGGCGATGATCGTCACCGGGGTGGGCCAGCACCAGATGTGGGCTGCCCAGTACTACAAGTTCACGCACCCCCGCGCGTGGTTCACCTCGGGCGGTCTCGGCACCATGGGCTACGGGCTGCCGACCGCCATGGGCGTGCAGGCCGCCCACCCGAACAAGCAGGTCATCAACATCGACGGCGACGGCTCCTTCCAGATGAACAGCCAGGAGATGGCCACCTGCTTCACCGAGCACCTGCCGGTGAAGACCGTCATCATCAACAACGGCGGGCACGGCATGGTACGGCAGTGGCAGCGGATCATCTACAAGGAGCGCTACTGCGCGATCGACCTGCCGCAGATCCCCGACTGGGTCAGGCTGGCCGAGGCCTACGGCTGCGTCGGGCTGCGGGTCACGAAGCCCAGCGAGGTGGTGCCGGCCATCGAGAAGATGCTGAGCACCCCGGCCCCGGTCATCCTCGACGTGATCGTCGACAAGGACGAGTGCGTGTTCCCGATGGTGCCAGCCGGCGGCGCCAACACCGACATGCTCCTGGCCCCGCCGACCCGCGAGGTGCGCGACCGGGCCGAGAAGTCGCAGACGGGATTCTGAGCGTGAGCGCCAACGGCGGCGAGCCCCGCAAGCACACGATCTCGATCCTGGTCGAGAACAAGTTCGGCGTGCTGTCGCGGGTGGCCGGGCTCTTCTCGGCCCGCGGCTACAACATCGAAAGCCTGTCGGTGGGCGAGACGCTCGATCCCAGCGTCTCCCGCATGACGATCGTGGTCAGCGGCGACGAGTTCGTGATCGAGCAGGTGACGAAGCAGCTCCACAAGCTGATCGACATCATCAAGGTCAACGACATGACCGACGACAGCCACGTGGAGCGCGAGCTGGTCCTCATCCGCGTGAACGCCGAGCCCCAGCACCGGGCCGAGGTCATGCGCACGGCCGACATCTTCCGGGCCCGGGTGATCGACGTCACGCCGGTGTCATTCGTGCTGGAGGCCACCGGCGACGAGGGCAAGCTGGAGGCGCTGATCGAGCTGCTGCGCCCGATCGGCATTCAAGAGGTCGTGCGCACCGGCAAGATTGCCATCACCCGGGGGCCGAAGACGCGCGTGAAGCGGGCGCCGTCGGGCCGGTCCCGCGTCTCCGAGGACCCCCGCGTCGTCGGGTTCGCGGACTGACAACTTCCAAGGAAAGGACCACACGAGCATGCCGGCGAAGATCTACTACGACCAGGACGCCGATCTGGGCCTCCTCAAGGGCAAGAAGATCGCGATCATGGGCTACGGCAGCCAGGGCCACGCCCACGCACTGAACCTGCGCGACTCCGGCCAGGACGTCGTCGTCGGGCTCTACAAGGGCTCCAGGTCGTGGGCGGCCGCCGAGAAGGACGGGCTGAAGGTCGCGCCGGTCGCCGACGCGGCGAAGATCGGCGACGTGGTGATGATCCTGCTGCCCGACCAGACGCAGCGCCAGGTCTTCGAGGAGTCGATCCGGGGCGGTCTCGGCAAGGGCAAGATGCTGATGTTCGCCCACGGCTTCAACATCCACTTCAACCAGGTGGTGCCGCCGCCCGACGTCGACGTCACGATGATCGCGCCCAAGGCGCCCGGCCACGTGATGCGCGACCTGTTCACGCAGGGCCCGGGCGTGCCGGCCCTGGTCGCGGTCCAGCAGGACGTGACCGGCAAGGCCAAGGACATGGCCCTGGCCTACGGCAAGGGCGTGGGCTGCACGCGCGCCGGCGTCATCGAGACGACGTTCAAGGAGGAGACGGAGACCGACCTCTTCGGCGAGCAGACCACGCTGTGCGGCGGCATCTCGCACCTGATCAAGGCCGCCTTCGAGACGCTGGTCGAGGCCGGCTACCAGCCCGAGGTCGCGTACTTCGAGTGCATGCACGAGATGAAGCTCATCGTCGACCTGTTCTACCAGGGCGGGCTGGCCTACATGCGGTACTCGGTGTCGGACACCGCCGAGTACGGCGACTACACCCGCGGACCGCGGATCGTCAATGACGAGACGAAGGCCGAGATGAAGAAGATCCTGGGCGAGATCCAATCCGGCGTGTTCGCGCGCGACTGGGTGCTGGAGAACCAGGCTAACCGCGCCAGCTTTCTGGCCATGCGCAAGCGGGACGCCGACCACCAGATCGAAGAGGTCGGCAAGCGCCTGCGGGCGATGATGTCGTGGATCCAGCCCCCCCGCATCCGATGATGACGCGAGTGATCGAGGAGCGCCGCGGGTCCGGTGTCTCGGCAACGCACGCGTTACCGAGGAGCACCTCGGCTTCGCCGGGGCGCGACGAGAGTTTGGGGGGTGGGGGGGGCCATCTCGGGGCCCCCCACGTGAAGCTGAACACGCGAGTGATCGAGGAGCGCCGCGGCTTGGCCGGGGCGCGACGAGCGCTGGGGGGTGGGGGGGGCCATCTCGGGGCCCCCCACGTGAAATGAAGCTGCCCATCGCGCGCGAGGGCTGGCCCTTCATCGCGATCCCCGGCGTCATCGCGCTGGGCCTCGCGGTGCTCGGCCACCGGCGGCTGGCGGTGCCGTTCGCGGCGGTGGCCGCGGCCTCGACGGGGTTCTTCCGCGATCCCGAGCGCGCGATCCCGGCGGTCGCCAACGGCGTGCTGTCCCCGGCCGACGGCCGGGTGATGTCCATCGAGGATGCGCTGGATCCGTTCGTGGGGCCGTCGGTGCGCGTGGCGATCTTCCTGTCGCCGCTCGACGTCCACGTCAATCGCTCGCCCATCGCCGGTGTCGTGACCGCCACGCACTACACGCCGGGCCGCTTCGTGGCCGCCTACGATCCCGCCGCCGAGGC
>Ga0210377_10003922_pt1 | contig 12671 bp, 12 predicted proteins | sample PLM4_65_b1redo_FD_155480 | JGI IMG/M metagenome (GOLD analysis project Ga0210377, IMG submission 155480) | Groundwater sediment microbial communities from an aquifer in East River, Colorado, USA - PLM4_65_b1 redo | ecosystem: Environmental > Terrestrial > Soil > Riparian zone | place: USA: East... | reverse complement strand
GCAGAATGGTGAATGCACCCTGCACTCGCGCCGGGCACTCGTAAGCGCTGGGCGCAGGCGGAATGGTGCTGCAAGATGCAGGATTCAGGATGCAGGATACACCCCGCGGGGGTCTTTTCTTCGCTGTGTGATCTTTCAGGTAATTTGAGAATCTCAGATGTAAAGAAAAAAACGGCGTAAGTGTTTGAAGTGTAAAAAGAAACAACCACAAAAAAGCGCCAAATCTGCTTTGAGAATAATTGCCGGAAGTACCTGTTTTATACACAATCTGTCGAGCAGTATGGAAATGTTACAGGGAAACCTAAACGCGTTTTAACTGTGTTTAAATCATGCTTTTATGCTGAAAAAACACCAAAAGAAGTTCTAATCTATATAACCGAGTTACAAAGCCCCTATGTAACCAAGTAGAACCACCCCCTGTCCAGTATGGACACCCCCCATTAAAAACACTCTTTATAACCTAATCGACTCTTCCCCGTAAAATCCGGAAGAGTAGTAAAAATTCATTAGCCAGTACAGTTGCTCCACATCGGCAAGAGGTGTTTTGCTTGCGGTCGATATTTTCTTGCAGAGCGACTTCGAATTTATTGATTTATTGTCGTGCATCGCCACAGCCTCTTTTATCCATATAATTTTTTCGAAGGTTGCGCGATCGGGACGATAAAGACGAGGATGATCTATAATGATCATGTGTTCTTTATCCTCGCCGAAGATACCACCCGGAACTGATTTTCCAATGTTCGCGTTTTTCTTATCCATCTCGGCTTCCGAGGGGATCCCATAATGAATACTTACAGTACCAGAATGATAGGATGCGTGACCGACAAACTGATGAAGCCTCCGATCTGGGAGTAGTCCGACAAAGATGTCTTTAGATTCCGGATGTTTTTTTAATAAGTCTTTGAACGCGGCCAGGATTGTCGGTTTAACTTGCTCCTTTTTAATGTCAAAAGGAACCACTCCCTCCATGTCAATCAACTGCCCGTTTCGGCCTGGCTGGTCCGACTTAAATTTAATCGATACGTCACTTATAGGCACCGCCCCAAAACACATTGCATTGGTGATTTTGTCGGCAGGGCTGTCAGAACAGCCTGCGGAAAATAAAAACAGTAATAAAAAGATTCTCTTCATCACCGCCCCCTCACCCAATCTCCCCGCCGAACCAAATCGCCCGATTGAATAGTTTTCAATATTGACCCTTGTTATGACGCCTTGTTCTTTTATAAGTTTTTATGCCAGGGTGACGGTGACAATAGGAAATTATCGGCGCTGTCTATGGCGGGCACATGAGTCTTTGCAGCTCCGATATGATGGGAAGAAGCAGCCCTCCACCCCGCGTTTTTGTTTCAGACTGTCAGGGTTGTCAACTCGTGGCGGGTTGAAGTTTCATCGCTTTTTCTTTTGCGATGATCTCTATTATTTTCCAGTATCCATTTGTGGACTTTATCATTCTGAATTTTGCAATGCCTCTTCATTATGTCTCCATCCACCTTTTTAGAGAGTAAGGTTGCCCTCTTCTTACGAGGCCAACTTTGAAAATTTAATGAGAACCTCTTTTAAATGAGGTATTTTAGAAGGGCTTTCGATCAATTCATTATACAGAAGGGTTGTAAGTTTAGCCTTTTTCTTAGGAGTAAGACGATGCCCTTCTTGTTGGGCCTCTTCTATGATCTCTATGATTTTTTGCAGTAGCGTCAGGTCAATAGATGTCCTTTGCCATCTAAACATTTCTCCGTAACCGGAATAAATCCAATCCAAACTTATGCCGCGTTTATTGCTCAGAGCTACGACAAGATCATGAGGCAACTCAAAGCGTTCCCCAATAAGCCAGCCACCCATTAACCCCAGTTCAGCTTCAAGCATCTCTCGATTATTTATTTCCAATGCTTTGCTTAGTCTTTCAAGTATCGGTGCGATGGGGGTTCTAAGCATTTCTCCCATATTATTAAAAAGCCACAGGGGATTAATGTCCGTTTTTGTTGTCAATGCAATGATGGTCTTATGTGACGGCTTGGTTTTTTCATTTTCAATTTCTGAAAGGGTCCCATGAGATATGCCAAGTTTTTTAGCCAATTCGACAAGAGTGAGGCCCTTCTTCCACCGATACTCTCTAATTTTTCTGCCCCACAAGCCTGTCACGATTGGCGAGGTCGAGAAAGGGCCTTTCTTCTGCCGCTGTGCGCTGATTTTTTTATCTGCCATAAAATGTCCGCTGGTCGAAATTATTGTTGACACGTCGAAATTATTTCAATATACTGTGATTGATTTTGCTAAAATTACCGTGATTATTGAGGGCAGTATAGTGAGTTTCTCTGATTGAGTCAACGTCAAAAGTAAAGCTTATCACAAGGACGGCATGAATGCGGGTAACCCTTAAAGAGATAGCCGATAGAAAAGGCGTTACGTGGCATGCCGTCCGAAAGCGAAAGCTGAAGGAAGATTGGCAGGCGTGCGGGACCAGATTGGTCAACCATAAACCTGCTAAGGAGTTTGAAACAAATACCCTTCCAGATGATATTAAGTTGCTCTTTTTAAATTCAGGCTTCCAGGATGTGATCGACGGTGGCGCGACTCAACCTCCTTGTGGACCTTCCGCTACATCTTCCTCCGATCAGGAGCAGAGACGCGACCTCCCTTCTGATCAACTCGCGCCGGCGCAGGTTTTGCGGCCTGCACCGGCGCACCCTTTTACAGCCAACGAGAGTGGCACACGGTCCTCTGCATCACTGAAAAAATGGCAGCGCGACGTGATGACGGCACGGCTCAGAGTACTGGCGGAGGTTGAACGTCTAACGTCTGAGCCGGAGATTAGTACGACGGCGAAGGCCATCATGCGCTTCCTCGCCCTCAACGCAGCCGGCTCGCTCTCCGAATCAATCACACAAATGATCACCGCCTCAAATCACCGCAAGGGTACGGGTCGCACGCTTACGAAAGGAACAATCTACCGCTGGATGCGGGACCGCAAGCAGCAGGGTGACATCGGCCTTGCACCCGCGGATAAAGAGGATCTTACCGTCCCCTCCTGGGGCCGCGAGTTTCTCGCGCTCTGGAGAATGCCGTCGAAGCCAACTATCCCGCAGGTGATTGAGATGATGGCAGAACGCGCTCCTGCTTATGGTCAAGCAATACGTTTCCTCAGAAAATTTTCTCGCATCGACGCGCAGCGCGGCCGCATGAGCGGGTCTGAACTCCGGTCTATCCGCGGCTACACTCGCCGCGACAAGTCGAACCTGATGCCGCTCGACGGCGTGGTCGCCGATGGTCACAGCTTCAAGGCCAAGGTCGCGCACCCAGTCCACGGTCGGCCACACCATCCGGAGGTCGAAGCCATCATCGACCTCGCCACGCGCGTCTGTATCGGCTGGTCTGCTGGTTTGGCAGAATCGTCTCACATAGTGGCCGATGCACTCAGATATGCGGTCACGGTCAACGAGAAGAAGTCGCTGGGCGGCGTGCCAGCCATCTTCTACAGCGACAGAGGATCGGGCAACAAGGCACACATGATATCACATGAAACGCTCGGCATCTTGGCACGGATCGGCACAACGATAAAAGATGGCATACCTGGTAACCCCCAAGGTCGGGGGGTCATCGAGCGCATGCAGGCAAGCCTCTGGGTCCGCGCAGCCAAGGAGTTGCCGACCTACACGGGCAAGGACATGGACACCCTGGCCCAGCGTAGGATCATGAAGTTCGTGAACAAGGACATTGCGACAAGGGGCACCTCCGACCTGCTGATCACGTGGTCCAAGTTCCTCCACTTCTGTGAGGTAAAGGTCGCCGAATACAATAACCGGCAACACCACGCGCTGCCAAAGATCACTGACCCCGCGACGGGCCTCCGTCGGCACGCGACACCTACAGAGATGTGGCGCGCCTTTGTCGCCGAGGGATGGCAACCGATGATGCTCTCCAACGATGAGATCAAAGACCTTTTTCACCCACAAATCAAGGCCGCCTGCCGTCGCGCCCAGGTCACCGTGTTTAGGAATATCTATTATCACAAGCAGCTCGAACACTACCACGGCGAGGACGTTATTGTCTGCTACGATGTCCACGACGCGAAGACCGTCCAGGTCCGGGATTGCGAACAGCGCTTGATCTGCGAGGCCGTGTGGAACGCGAACAAGCGCGACTTCTTTCCGATGCCTGTAATCGAGCAGGCCAGGCAGAAGCGCATGGAGGGCAAACTCAAGCGGCTTGAAGACAAGGCGCGGACAGCGCGGCAAGAGGCGCGGGGGGTGATAGAAGGCAACGGTGATGATCTGGAGTTTTTGCGTGCCATCGCACCACCGGAATCAGAGGAATTGAACACCGTGCTGACTGAGCATGATTTGGATGAACAGGAGGCAGTTGCCATGAATGTGAGCGATGAAAGCGCCTCGGAGCGAAGAGAGTTCAGAATTGTGTCATTAAAAAACAATTCGGAAGACGAGGCGATATTGCGGACAGGAACTGATGACACTGAATTGCGGCCAATAAGGCGAACGACGACAAGAGTGAGTCAGACAAGAGGTTTGGGCCGTGGAAATATCGTGCATGAAAAAAAGATTTTTCGCGCTGGAATGTTAGCGGTTGATCTCAATCGCAAGGTCGTTAAGGTTGGAAATATCGTCATTGATTGTCTGCCGCAAGAATTTCGTCTTATTTCTCTTCTCATAATGCACCGGGGCAGAGTTTTTTCACGGAAAGAACTACTACGTGCAATTTCGCGTAGCTCCTCGGACGAGCGCGTTTGTGATGTTTGTGTACGGCGGCTCCGGGCTCGCCTCGAAAGAGTCGGGGCTGAACGCGCGATATTGAGCAAAAAAGGTCATGGATATTACTTCAGCGAAGTGGATTTGTAATTAGGGGAAAAACGCCGATGAAAACCAAACGAGCTATTTCAACTCACGCACATCATCGGAGCGCGTTCATTGCAGCCTGGAAGTTACGAGAGACCAAAAGAATTACTGGATCGGAGATCGCGCGGCAGTTAGGACTCAAGGTTAGAACGGTGAACAGCTGGCTAAGAACCAAGCGAAGAGAGGGCATCGCCGTTCATGTCCAAGCCCCTCATGTCGTCGCATATCGAAAAGCAATAAGGCTCTGGCACAAAAAAAAATTATCGGCGTGGACCATAGCAAAGAAACTCGGACTACTCGCCGGCTTGGTGCGGTACTGGATAAAAAAGGAGCAAGTACATGAACACAGGAAGTCAATTGGATGAATCGCGACGAATAAAGAAGATCCACACACTCAAAAGTGCTTTGGGCTTATCGCGAGAGGAGTACGAGCTGACTCTGTTTCATAACTTCGGGGTTGATTCGTCAAAACTGCTTTCTCGCAGCCAACAAGAGGAGCTCATCAGGGGACTCGAAGCCGAGGCCATAAAAAAAGGCGTGTGGAAAAAATTCGAAGGAAAAGAAAGATTCGAGGATCTCGGCTATCGCCCCGGCTTCGCGAACTCAAAGCAACTTCGTCTTATCGAAGCTCTTTGGCGGGATGCGAGCAACATCAAGGACCACAAGACGAGGGCGAAGGCTTTGAGGACGTTCCTTGATCGACACTTCAAGGTGTCCGATCTGCGGTTTCTTGAATCGGAAAAGGTTAGGAAGGTCGTCTGTGCTTTGAACCATATGATCATGCAAAAGCAGGCCGCAAGGTCAGCGGACGGGCCGGAATCGAATAATTCAGCCGCCGTTTAAACGGTCTTTAAAAGGCACGTATCAAAACCCGCTACTGGTTGGAGGAGGTAGGCCATGAAGCAGACATTACGCTACGCATTAATTGACTTGAGTCGATGGATCGGGCGGCAAATATGCAAGCTGCGAGGTCATCGTTATTATCACGCAGGCGGCGCTTATGATAGTCATTGCGCCTACGGTTGCTTACGGTGCGGCGAATTGGACCGTCCGATTGAGAGTCTACCACCGACAACGCCAGACGAATACGGCGACTGGCCCGAGGCCCTTGTTTTCAATGGTGAGCAAGAACAGTATGAGCACGCACGGTGCTGGTTTTCGTGGGCACCGTATCCGAAATGGATATGACCTCTAACATGCAACGCCTGGACAGACCAGGGCAAGGGGTGCCGGGACAAAAAGAACCGTTTCCCGGCCCGAGGGGCCATTATGCCCCCTGTTAGTCCCGTAGAGGCCACCAGAGAACTGTGCACAGCTAATAAGGCCCTAAACGGGAGGCGTTGCCGACGGTGCGGAAAGCCCCTTTCCGGTAGGCAAAAGGACTTTTGCGGATTTGGACCCAGCTCCTGTCACACCCTCTTTTATTCTGAGGCTCGGAAGATCGGCAGCCGGCGAGTGGTTCCCGAGGACCACCGGCGAGACCGGCTCCTCTTCGGTAAACATATAACCCACGGGGAGCGCCTCAACGCACTCATCCAGGCAGCAAAGAGGATAATGACTGACGCGAGAAGCATATAATAGTTTTTTAAAGGGGGACCCGAAGCCATGATAATCAGTGAGCAAGAGAAACAAATCTTTAGCAGCAGCAACGTGACGGAAATCATGAAGGCGGTGCTGGCTTCCGAACACGAGACCGACCAGGGCCGCGAACATTTCTGGACGATAGGGGTGAACATTAAAAATATTGTCCAGTACATCGAGCTTGTGTCCCTCGGAACACTGACCGGGACTCTTGTCTCTCCAAGAGAAGTGTTTCGATTGGCCGTCATGAAAGGCGTGGCAGCAATCATTCTTTGCCACAATCATCCATCGGGAGACCTAAAGCCCTCTCAGCTCGACATCGAGTTAACCTGGCGGCTACGTAATTCGGGTCAAATCTTAGGCATAGAAGTACTGGACCATGTAATCATCGGCAAAGCTGCCGACGGCTTCAGCTTCTATGGCGAGGTGTCGCAGTTTCGGGAAGCGCTGCACCATGGTGAAGGCTCCCAATGGCACACCGAAAATTATCCCGTATCTCTTAGAAAAAAGAGAGCTGCCAAGAAGAAGACGGCAGATGATGAGCGGGCTGTCGTGGGCGCCGCGCAACCATAATGTGTAGGCAGGGCATTTCCAGGAGGCGCTGTAGATGATCATCAGCAAAAAATCCGTGCAGATTCAATTCGTCGCCCGCGACATAGCGACGATCCTGCGGGGGATTCTGCAGTCTATGCGTGGCGACGGAGTTGTCGGGCAATTCACGTGGGTGATTGGTCTTAATACCAAGAATGAGACATTATATATAGATCGCCTCTCGCCCGGACCGCTGCGCGACGCTTATTGGCTTATACAAGGCGTGTTCAAGCAGGCTGATAATCAAGGCGCGGCCTCGATCGTCATTTGTCAAAACAGACTCGCGGGAAATTCCATGCCTTCGGGAAGAGACAAGAGCATCATCGCACGGTTAAGTCGCTCCGGTGAAGCCTTCGGCGTCAATATATTAGATCACATCATTATTACCGAAACAAACCTTTTCAGCTTCAGACAATGCGGGCTACGATCGTTGCTTTACACGGGGAGCAAGACCAGAGTATCTCATCGTCGTCAAAGGAGGAGAGATCATGGATTATGAAAAATTGCCGAAGGAGCATCAGGAGTGGGGCCGCGGTATTGAATTGGAATACATAAATACAATTTCAGATAGAGCGCGCACATTCCAAGCTGCTGAGAAAGAGGAGGGCCGCACGGTGTCAATTACGGAAGCCGTCCATCACGTGGTTGCCAGAATGAGGAAAGCTCAAGAGAGCAAAGTTGAACCTCTCAGCGCTGAGGAGCAGAAATATTTAAACCGCCTGGGTGGGGTAGTGGACGACATCGTATCAGAAGACGAGGATGAATGATGCTGCAATATGAACAACCTGTTGAAGACGAACTGAAATACGGCGAAGAGACCGATGAGGCGATCCTCGACGACGTTGCCGAGGAGGAGGCCGAAGAGGAAGCGGTCGAAGCCGGCGTCGAAAAGACTGATGATCCGGTTCGTCTCTATCTGCAGGAGATAGGAAGGGTGCCGCTCCTGTCCAAAGAGGGTGAAGTGGCTATCTCAAAGCGGATCGAAGAGGGCAAGCGCGATGCCGCCCAGATCCTCTACAGCCTGCCCTTCTCGCTCCAAGATGTGCGCGAACTGGGCGACAAGCTGCGGAAGGACGAGATCAGCGTCCGCGAGGTCGTTCATGCTGACGACGATAATTTTGAAGACTTGCAGGGCCGGAATGAAGAGGATCTCCACGCGCGCGTGATCAAGCTCATCACCGAGATCGATCGCCACAGCAAGGAGTATTCCCTCTTTGACAAGCTTGAGGCGCTCAATATCCACTGCCGGCAAACGGACCGGCTGGCCATGAAGCTGCGCGAGATGGTGAGCGAAGTGCTCCTGTCCGAGCGGGAAACCCATGGACTCGAACTGCAGTCCGGCCTCTCCATCGTTGAGCTCGAAAAGACCCACCGGAACGCGACCGAGAGGATCAAGAAGGTAGAGGCGGATTGCGGCGTTTCCGCCGCCGACCTCAAGAAGGCGCTCCATGCTTATGACCGGGCCGAGGAGCGCGCCAAGTACGCCAAGAACGAGCTTGTGGAGGCGAACCTGCGGCTCGTGGTATCGATCGCCAAAAAGTACACGAACCGCGGGCTCCAGTTCCTCGACCTGATCCAGGAGGGGAACCTCGGCCTTATGAAGGCCGTGGATAAGTTCGAGTGGCAGCGGGGCTATAAGTTCAGCACATATGCCACCTGGTGGATCAGACAGGCGATCACGCGGGCGATCGCGGATCAGGCGCGTACGATCCGCATCCCCATGCATATGATCGAGACCATGAACAAGGTCATCCGCGTCTCGCGCAGGCTCACGCAGTCCCTCGGCAGGGAGCCTGCCATCGGGGAGATCGCCGCGACCATGAAGTTGCCCGTCGAAAGGGTCCGCAAGATCGTGGATATTGTGAAGGAGCCCATCTCGATCGAGACACCGATCGGCGAGGCAGATGACAGCCATCTGGGAGATTTCATCGAGGACAAGAAGGCTGCTTCGCCGCTCGAGTCGGCGGTCCGCAAGAACCTTCATCTGCGAACCTGGGAGGTCATCCAGACTGAGCGGGAACGCCGGATCATCCTACTTCGGTTCTGGTTCGATTTTAGCCTGGACGAAATAGCCCCAAGGGTCGGCCTGTCGCGATCATACGTGGTGCAAATCGAGAACGTCGCGCTTCGTAAGTTGCGTTGGGCGCTCAATGATGGTTTTAATGCGGACCAACGACAGCCACTTGATCTCGTAGGCGTGTCCGGCGCGTGAAGCGTGAGGAAGTTTTAAAGCCGTAGAGACAAAATCGAACGTGAAAAACGGGGGGCTTAATGGATGCGCGACATGACAGCATCAAGATAGAAGAGCTTCATCCTGTCTACCAGATGCTTACCCAGGTCATCGGCCTCGAGGCTGCCGTGAAGTTGGGACGGGAGTTCGGCGGCCAGAATGTTTACTTCCCACAACTGTGCGCCTTGACCGCCTCAGGCAGAAAGGAGCGAGACAGAAAAATAGCTGAAGACTATGAGACTGGTCAATACAGCAAGGGAGAGCTCGGGCGGAAATATAAAATGACCGGGATGGGCATCACCGACGCTATTAAACGCGCGAAGGCAGAAAAGACTTCTTCTGATGATAAAGAATAAAGGGCCGAGCATAATGACACAAACGAGGGCGGGAACAATCCGCCCTAACACAGCAACTCAACAATAAGGAGGAAAGCAAATGAGCGAGAAAACAGCAATAGAGGAGCGCAGCATATTTGACAAACTGGAGGACCTGAAAAACGAAGTGAGCATACACCTCTTAGAGATCGACACAATGGTTGCGCTTGGGAGAGAAGCGGCTATAGCGGAAACCGAAGGGAGCAAGCTCGACATGGAGTGGTCTATGGTGTTTGACATCATCGGTCACGTACAGAAAATGGCGCAGGAAAAGATCAATGAATTAGATAAAATTCTCGCAGAACAACGGGCATCGAACAGAAGTACCTTAAGAACAAATACACATAAAACGGAGGTCAATCATGTCACTCATTGAAAAACTCAAAGCGGGCACGCGCAACGTGAAAACGATCAAATTTCCGGGGATCGAGGACGACATCGTCCTGCAGATCCTCTCCAACGCCGATACTCAGGATGCCGTATTCGCGGCCGAGCGGCGCTTCAAGGGCGAGGAAATGCCGATCTCATCCTCCACGCTCGACGCGTACGAGGACGAGCGTACGACGCAGATCCTTTTCCGGGCGCTGCGCGATCCTGACAACCACAAAAAGCCTTTTTCCGCATCCGCCGACGAACTGCGGAAGCTCCTGACCAAGGAGCAGAAGGACTATCTGGCAGCTGAGTACACCGCCTTTGAGGATGAGTGCTCCCCGCGACTCGATAACATGACGGACGAGAAGTTCGACGAGATATGGGAGGAAGTAAAAAAAAAGCCTGCGGTCTTGAACTTTTTAAGTTCCGGAACGCAAAAAAGGCTTTTGCTATTTTTGGCAAGCCGGCAGTTGAACTCACAGACGCTCAGTGGCTCTACATCCTGAACATGACCCTTGTCGAACAAACGGAAAGGGAGGACGGCGCGCCCGGAAAGAAGAAAACCTATCGCGTCGATAAAAGAAAAAAATGACAGACAAAAAAATACAACTGATCTTAGAGGCGAAGAACACCACTCTAAACTCGACGCTCGACCAGTCCGAGCGCAAGGTGAAGACCTTCGGCCGATCGGTGAAACATGTTTTTTCCGAGGTCAATCGCGTCGTAGACGCCGCCAACAAGACCTTCGGCACGTTTGGAAAGATCGCTACCGCGCTGGGCACGGGCGTGGTGCTGAAAAAGCTTTTTTCTCTCGAAGAGTTCACCAAAATTGACGATGCGCTGCTCAGGATGCAGGCGAACCTCGGGATGTCGGCCCGTGAACTGCTCGGCTTTAAAGATAAATTATCAACCATGGCAGGGACCGCCGGCGAGGATATGGGTACCTTATATAAAAACGCCGAAAAGCTGTCCACGGCATATAAACCCGACGACATCCTGAAGATCATGGATGCCTCAACCATGGCCTCTGACGCGATGGGGGAAGACCTGGACATGGTGACGGACCGGATCGTCCAGCTAATGAAGATCTACAAAAAGACCCCTGAAGAGGCCAAAAAAGTGGCCGAGGGTCTCGTGGCCTCACGGGTAGACATAGGCATGCTCGACGTCATGTTGCAGCGCGGCATCCTGAAAGGCGGAGCGGGAAAAGATTATCAGGATGTGCTGGCCATGGCAGGCGGACTCAAAAAGGCGGGCGTAGAATCTTCCCGCGTCGTGATGATGGTTGAAACCGTTATGATGGCCATCGAGGATAAAAAGGAAGCTCTCAAAGCCGGCGGCATCGACCTGTTCAAGATCGATAAGACGACGGGAGCAAAAGTAAAAAAAGATTACGTCGAAATTATCGAAGAGTTGGGGCCTGCGCTCAAAAAGGCCCGGAAAAAATTTACCGACGATGCGAGCTTCAACAAGGCCATCGATGAAACCTTTGGCGAGAGCGCTCATTACACCATCCCTTTTCTCATTTCGCAGTTAGGGATGCTCAAGAAAGCGAAGGAAGACCAGGCCAATGCCGCGCAGATCGCCGGCGCGCGCGCGGCCAAGGCGAATGAAACCTGGGGTGAGCAGTTGAATAAGATCAAAGGACATTTGGCCAAGATCAAATCCGATATGAGCTGGATCTACGACCTCGCCAAAAAGCCCGTGAAGTTCCTGGCCGACTCGCCGAATCTGACCAAGGGCCTCGGCTACGGAGCGGCAGGGCTCTCGCTCGCGGTCCTGGGCGGCATGGCATACGGGAAAGGTAAAGAGTTTTTAAAAAATTATAGAGGGACCGCTGCCGGCATCGCAGAAGGAAAGGCAATCGAGGCGGCCACGGGAGTTGCGCCGGTATTCGTCACCAACTGGCCGGCTACGTTCGGCGCCGGCCTGCCGGGCCTGCCTACCGGCGGCGTCGGCGGCAAATTCAGAGCGTATGGTAAATACGTTTTGCCGTTGCTCCCGCCGATTCTGGCCTATGAATGGATGAGATCCCGCCAGGCAGAGGCAAGAGGTGAAAACGATTTAGTAACTCCAGATCCCGAATGGATCAGCGGGAAACTTAATATGCCAAAAATGCCGGGCGGTACAAGCCCAGTGAACCCGGCAAGCATGCTGAACAATCTTCATGTGACCGTGAACATCGACAAAGACGGCCGCGTGAGCACCGACTCCGATAGCACGAACACCAAGATCAAAGTCAACCGCGGCGATTTTGGATTAATATCCAGACCAACGAACTGATGTAGGTCGAATGACGGAGCGGATAACCGGCTTGGTGCCGGCGCGATCGCGGGACTTTAATAGCCCCTTAAAAGGTGTTTTGAGTCGTTTTACTGGGCGGTTAAGGGCAGATTAAAGGGGGTCGAAAGTGACAAAAAGTGTCATTTTTGACCCCTTTTTTCTGACACCAACGAATAAAAGTTTCAAACTGCGCGATAGATTTTTTCAAACTGCGTGGCACGTTACAGCTGTAACAAAATGTTCACGAACTTGTAATATTCCTGTAACAATCCTCCGGTATAACTATTCCATGATAAAATCAATAAAGGAGAAAGAATACATGAAAAAGACAGCCATAGTTGCACTGTTAAGCTTTATGACCTTTTACTCGGCCGCCGGCCATGCGGAGGACAT
>Ga0210377_10003921_pt1 | contig 12671 bp, 15 predicted proteins | sample PLM4_65_b1redo_FD_155480 | JGI IMG/M metagenome (GOLD analysis project Ga0210377, IMG submission 155480) | Groundwater sediment microbial communities from an aquifer in East River, Colorado, USA - PLM4_65_b1 redo | ecosystem: Environmental > Terrestrial > Soil > Riparian zone | place: USA: East... | reverse complement strand
GCCGTCCATGGCGGTCCCCACGACCTCTATGCCCGGGTCGGATGAAAGGATCTGGGGGATCATCTTCCTCATGAGCGCTGAATCATCGACAACCAGGACCCTGATTTTATTCACCGTGCATGCCTTTCAAAAAAACTCAAAACAAATCTTAACAGGGTGTTGAAAAAGTCCCTATTTGCCGTCATTGCGAGAAGCGTAAGCGACGAAGCAATCTATAAGTTCTTGATTTATTGAAAAACGAGATTGCTTCGCTTCGCTCGCAAAGACCCTCAAAAAGGTTTTTCAACAGCCTGTTAAAAGTAAGGATGACCGAGCGGGAAGGTATGAGAATACACGGAAAGGATTCCGACATAAAGCAGCGAGAGGGACCTCATGCAATAAAACCTGTGCGCATCACTCCACTACTTGATCAAAAGCTTAAAGAACCTGTTCATGATGACTCCGGCGACCGTGCCGAGCACGGCGCCGAACCCGGCGAGAAAACCCATGACGAACACGAGGACAAGGGTGACCGCGAACCAGTTCTGACCGCAGGCCGGCCCGAACATTTTGGTAACGTCCTTTGTCGCCGCGTCGCGCCATGTCCCCTGGAACGTGTCGGAGAAGAACATATCCAGGGACAGGGCTGTACCGAGGGTTATGAGCGCCCCTGCGGCCGCGCCGATGATGATTGCTCTTTTAAGTCCCTTGTCGCTCATGAACACCTCATAAATAGCAAACAGTAGACGGTAGACAGCATACGGGGAAATACTACTGCGACGTTACGGTACACAGTAGACGGTAGACAGTAGACGGCATACTGGGGAAAGCTACTGCTACTTTACGGAGTTTATCAAGCCATGCAGCATCCTGCCTGCAGAAAACCGCCATCTACTTCAATATCTCGCCCGTCTTGCGCGACCACAGGAGCAGGTCCAGGTGGTCCATGTCGATGCCGAGCTCCCCGGCGAACTGCTCAAGCCTCTTTTCTATTTCAAGATACCCCGCCTGCGTGGCGGGACGCATCCGCTTGCTGATCACTCCCATCTCGCGAAGGCTGTTCAGGATATGCTTGTCCAGGATCGCATAGCCGGGGAACCCTATGTTCCGGAGAAAATGGCTCGACTCTTTGTAGCCCAGCCCTTTCACGGACTTGTTCTTCGCAAAAAAATCGCGGCGCGCGTCCCGGCAGTCGAAGGATTCCAGCAGCAGGCGAAGCTCCATGCCGCAGGCGTCCTTGAGATATTCCCTGGTCCGGACGATGTACGAAGGCCGGATGCGCCAGAAGCGCACACGATGCGCCCGGGCGCGTTGTTGAAGCTCCGCCTCGGTCCCGGAATGGAGAATGTCTTTCAGCGCCTCGACGGTGCGCATGCCCATTTTCGCGCTGCTGCCCGCTGTCAGGATGCAGTAACACAGCTCTTCAAAGATCGCCCGATCGCCCTTTTCATAGACCGCCTTGAACTCCGCCAGGCGCTGCACGATCGCCGGCTTCTTTTTGCGGTAATCTTTCCTGAGCTCACCGATGAATTCTTTTCCAGGCACTGTAGCCGCCCTTCAGGTTGTAAAGATTTTTATAGCCCATGCCCATCAGGCGCTTGATGGCCCAGATGCTCTGGTTGCCGCTCCGGCAATAGACCACGAGGTCTTTGTCTTTTTTGAGCTTTTTTACCTTTTCGCCGATGTCCGCAAGCGGCACATGGACCGCGCCCGGGATGTGCCCCTGCTCGTATTCCTTGCCGGGGCGGACGTCAAGAAGCATCATTCCCTTCTTCTGATCAAGCTCTTTCGGCGAGATCTGCTTGATCCCCAGCCTGCCGAGGAACCCGAGCAGCTTGATGATAAGCCACAGCGCTGCGATACTGATGAGAATGGTTGATGCCGTATCCAAAATAGAACCCTCCTGTGAATTAAGTACTGAGTACTGAGTACCGAGTACAAAGTACAGAGTACGAATCAAAACTACCATTTCCGAGCTGTAGTGCAGTTACTCTGTACTCTGTAACTGTGATGTGTTCGTAAAAAGTCCTTTAAGCCGTCTTTGCGAGCAAAGCGAAGCAATCTCGCAGTTCGTAACCGCCTGAAAAAACGAGATTGCCGCGTCGCTCCGCTCCTCGCAATGACGGCAGAGGAGACTTCTTACGAGACCATCAACTGTACTCTGTACTACGAACTCTGTACTGTTTTCATCACCACCGGCAATTCAACGAGGAACCGGGCGCCTTTCGGCACGTTCTGCTCCACGCGGATGGCCCCGCCGTGGTCCTTGATGATCCGGAGCACGATAGCGAGTCCCAACCCGCTCTTTTTTTTCTTCCGGGAAAAATCGGGCTGGAACAGGCGCGGGAGGTCCTCTGCCGCTATCCCCGGCCCTTCATCGGCGACCTCTATCTGCGCCATGCCCCCCGGGGTCATCCGGGCCGCCACCCGGATCGTGCCCGTGCCGCCCATGGCCTCGACCGCGTTCTCGAAGAGATTGATGAATACCCGCTTCATCTGCTCATGGTCGAGGACCACGTCGGGCATGCCGGGCGCAATCTCCTTGATCACGGAGATGTCCTTGTGGGCACCGGCGTAAAGGTTGATCACGCTCTCGATCGCCGGCGCCAGCTGCTGCGGGACCGGGTTGGAACCGGGCATGCGCGCGAAGTTCGCGAATTCGTCGACCAGCTTCCGCAGGCCGTCCGCCTCCTCCACGATCGTCCTGCTGCATTCGTCGAAAACGGCATTAAAATCGGACGCCCCTTCCGCGTGCTTTTTGCGCAGCCGCTCCGCGGAGAGCTTGATCGGCGTGAGGGGGTTCTTGAACTCGTGGGCGATCCGCCGCGCCACGTCCTGCCAGGTCTCGGCCTTCTTGGCCCGGATCAGCTCGGTCAGATCATCAAAGGTTACCACGGAGCCGATGGGAGACCCTCCGCCGTCCCTGAGCGTGGAAACGCGCATCCGGAGCGTAAGGATCCGGCCGCGGACGTTGAGGGCCACTTCTTCCTCGGCCCGGCCGTGCCCCTCCTCAAGCCGGCGGAACAGGTCACGGATCGGGCTGAGCTCGATGAACCCGAAGGCCTCATCATACCGTTTATTCAGCACATCGCCTTCTTTTGCGGCGAGGATCTCCGATGCCGCCCGATTGATGGTCGTGATCCTGCCGGAGCGGTCCATGGACACCACGCCGGTGTCCACGTTGGAGAGGATCGTCTGCTTGTAGGAGACCTCCTGCTCGAGCTGCTCCCGGGAATGCTTGAGGTCGCGCGTCATCTTGTTGAATGAATCGATGAGCACGCCGACCTCGTCTCCGGTCTTTTCATCGATGTGATAATCGAACCTGCCCGCTGCAACGGCCGCCGTTCCCTCGGCCAGCTTGCGGATCGGCACGGTGATGCCCGCCGCCACGCGAAGCGCCACCCAGATCGCCGCCAGGAGAAGCGCGAGGGTGACCGTCAGAAACGCCATCCGGTACGCGAACTTGATCGGCTCCTTCCCCCGCAGCGAAGACCGGTATTGGGCGTAACCCGCCCGGATTTCTTCTTCCTTCGCCGCAAGGCTTTGGGGTACGTAATAGCTGACAGCCACGGCGGCCGCGACGTCCTTCCCCTCGAGAGAGGCATACACCGGGACCACCGCCCGTACAATCTCGCCTTTTTTCCCAAGGTCCAGGACCGCGCCCCCCTCCTGGGCGGCAAAGGCCCTTGCCGCAAGATCGGACGACGTGACAACAAAGGTCCTGGAGGGAAACTTTCCGGTAACAACGGTGATTGCCCGCTCGCGGGGCGCGACAAACAACTCGACTGAGCCGAGCCCGTACTCGGCCGCCTTCTTTGAGAGGTATTCTTTGATCACCGGGTTCTCAAAGCGGGACAGGAGACGCTCCTCGGTCAACTGCCTGCTGATCTGCCGGCCGAAGAAGAGCGCCTCTTCGTCCAGACGGTCAAAATATGCCTGGGCCAGATTGACGGAGTCCTTCAGCGAGTTCTCGATCTTGAGGCTGAACAACCTCTCGATGCTGCTGGTGAACATGCCGGTGCCGATCAGGAACAACAGAATGGGAGGAATGAACGACAAGCTGACGAACGCCGCCACGAGCTTGGTCCTGAACTTCGCCCCGAGCACGCCGTGCTTGCGCTCGATCGACAGCTTCCACAGGCTCCGCGCCGTCATGAAGATTACCGCTGCGAGGAGCAGATAGTTAGCGGTGATCAGGATGATGATGAGGATATAGTCCGAAAGCGGGCCTTCAAACCCCCGGTACTTGATCTGAAAAACGACGACGAGCGCCGTCAGGACCATGACCCCGAAGAGGTACAGCACGCTCCGCAGCCCCGATTTTCCGTCTTTCCTGTCGGTCATCATGGTATCGGCAGAATACCAAAAACACTCGTCAAAAGCAAGGTCTGTTTAGCTTAATTCTCTTGACAAACAAGACGTTTCTCGGCTATCTTTAGGTACAAATCGCTGCCGCAACACCCTCTGCATGCCAGCGGGGGAGACCGGCAGGGGCAGCGCTGGCCTCTTCGGGAGAACGCAAGCCGTAGTCGCCGTCGTCAGTCGGCCGCAGCCCGGGCACAGGCGTGCGACTGCGGCGCTTCATAAATAAACCGGCTCAACAGGTCCAAAAGAGAGTCAGGAGGCAGGAATGACCACCAGGTCGCTAACCCTCGTCCAGGCAGTATTCATAGCCCTTCTCATTTCACTCGTATCCCCCGCAGCATGGTCCCAGCAGCAAGAACAACCCGGTGTGCCGCTGCAGGAGAAAACCGCTGGAGAACCGTCTCAACAAACGCCGGCCGAGACGGCGCCGGAGCAGCAGGGCGCTGTGATCATTCCCGAACAGGGCAAACAGGCTCCTGAAAAGGCCGAGGCCGCGCCGCCGAAAGAAGCTCCGAAAGAAGAAGGAGGAATCTACACGATCAAACAGGGCGACACGCTCTGGGATATATCGAATGCCTATCTGAAAGACCCTTTCTTGTGGCCCTTCATCTGGAAGGCGAACCTGTACATAACCAATCCTGACCTTATTTATCCTGGAAACAAGCTCGTCATCCCGAGTCTGGCGCCGATTGAGCGGGCCTTGGAAGCGCCTGCTGCGCCGCAAGAACAACTCGTCCAAAAGCCGACCACAACAACGGCAGCGCCGCCCGCCAAACCCGCGGAAGAGGAGCGCGCGGCGGTGGGCAAGCTCATCGTGCCGGAGGAAGCTCCGGTCCCGATCATAGATAAATACGCAATGCTGAACTCCGGGTTCGTGAACCAGGAAGATAGCGGGGATGTGATCGAAGATTCAAAGGAGGGAAAGACTATCTACGGCTATGACGACATCGTGTACGTCACCATCGAGTCTAAAGAAGCCGCCCTCGGGGATAAGTTCCTTATCTACCAGCCGCTCAACAAGGTGAAGCACCCCGTAACAGGCAAGACCTTCGGGAAGCTTATAAAAGTCCTCGGCATTCTCCAGCTTACGGAAAAGGGAGCGCCCGGCACATATGCTGCCCGCATTACGATCTCCTTCAACTACGCTGAAAAAGGAAGCATGCTGACGCCTTACCAGGAACCGACCCTCATCTACAGCACGGCCCAGGCGCAACCGAAAGATATCAGCGGGTATATCCTTGAGGTAGTCGATGGCCGAACCATCAATGCCCAGACAGACATCGTGTATCTGGACAAGGGGAGCACCGAAGGTGTCAATCCCGGCGACCGGTTCGTCGTCTATGCCAAACCTAAAAAAAAGACCTACCCAAAAGAGGTGATCGGAGAAACGCAGGTCTTTCTCGTCAAGGAGCACACAGCAACCGCTGTCGTGACCAAAAGCGCCAACATCATAGTCAGAGGGGATGAGGTGGAATATAAGAAGTAGCGCGCCGGTCCGGTCACGCCTCGGGAAAAGACCGTAAAAATCGCATCATAGCAAAACCAACAGGTAGAAAAATATAGAGCACAAAGAAAGGCAGCGGCCCATGCCGGCCGCTGTCTTTTTGTTATAGTACGCGGGAAACGAGAACCGTTCTTACCCCATAAAGAGAAGGAACCCGTTAAAGAAGTACACCAGACCGAAGCACCCTGCCGCCATACCGAGAAACCAGAAAAGCTTCCCTTTCATCAAAGCCGCAATGGATGAGAGCAGAATGGCGATCTGGAGGAACATGGCCGCCAGACCGAAGGCGCTGGAATGTTTCTGCGCATCGTCGCGCGTGGCCTCAAGCGCCTGGGCCTTTTTCATGAGCTCCTCTTTTTCCTTGTCGTATTTCTCGATCTTTTCCTTGTAGGCCGCGATCTTTTTCTCATACTCCGCGGTCACCGCTCGGGATGCACCCTTCGCGGCCTTGAGGTCCATCTCGAACTTCTCCTTCTGAAGATCGTAGACGTATCCCTTGATGCTCTTGGCCTGGAAGTAGGACCAATTGTCAGAGGCCTGCGCCTGGGACATGATCGCCCGCGATCCGAATCCGCCTCCCTTGAGCGTCGAAAGCGTTGCGCACACCGCGAAGATCACCGTGGTGAGCGCGAGATAGTTGAGCCATGGTTCTTTCTTTTCTTCTGCCATGAAAACCCTCCTCAATATGATTTTTCGAAGGCACATACTACCGAAAACCGTTCTCTGAGTCAAGACCTTCGTGGGCGGGTTCCATTGAAATACGAGGGTAGAAATGATACTATTTCACTAGCTGGCTGTTGATATAGCCTTTTGGCCGCCTTTGCGAGAGGCCCCACGTCAATGCGGGCCGGGTCCCTCTCCGTCATTGCGAGCGAAGCGAAGCAATCTCGCTTTTTACAGGCTCAGGATAAACTTCGAGATTGCCGCGTCGCAAAAAGCGCTCCTCGCAATGACGTTTCGATATTTTTTCAACAACCTGTTAGAAATCCGATCGCGACGGGAGGAATCATGATTATCGGCGTACCCAAAGAAATAAAAACGGAAGAGTTTCGCGTAGGCATGACGCCCGTGGGCGCGCGCGAGCTGGTGCTTGGCGGCCACACGGTCCTGGTGGAAAAAGCAGCCGGAGAAGGGAGCGGTTTTCTTGATGACGAGTACCAAAAGGCCGGCGCAGAGATTATCGCCCGGGAGATCGTGTTCGAACGCGCGGAGCTTATCGTCAAGGTGAAGGAGCCTGTTTCGCAGGAGTATCCCCTGCTCCGGGAGAATGTCGCCCTCTTCACCTACCTCCACCTCGCGCCGAATCCCGGGCTCACGAAGCTCCTCCTCCAGAAGAAGATTACTGGCCTCGCGTACGAGACCCTGGTGCGGGACGGCAAGCTCCCGCTCCTCGCCCCCATGAGCGAGATCGCGGGCAGAATGGCGCCGCTCATGGCCGCGTTCTACCTCCAGAAGTTCAAGGGCGGCTCAGGGGTCCTGCCGACCGGCGTCTCGGGCGTGCGGCCGGGAAAGATCGTGGTCCTGGGCGCAGGGGTCGTGGGGACCAACGCTGCCCGCGTGGGTGTGGGGCTCGGCATGGAGACCGTGGTGATCAACAAGGACACCATCGGGCTCCAGCGGATCGACGAGCTGTTCAAGGGCCGGGTCAGGACCCTTCCCATGACCGCCCACGCACTGGAAGAGGAGATCAAGTTCGCCGACATCGTGATCGGCGCGGTGCTGGTGCCCGGCGGGAGGACGCCTGTTCTGATCACGAGGGCAATGCTCAAGACCATGAAGAAGGGCTCGGTGATCGTGGACGTGGCCGTGGACCAGGGCGGGTGCGTAGAGACGACCAGGCCGACCACCCATGACGATCCCGTGTTCGTGGTGGATGGAATCGTGCATTACTGCGTGGCCAACATGCCCGGCGCATATCCAAGGACGTCAACGATAGCGCTCACGAACGCGACATTGCCCTATGTCAAGACGATCGCGGAGGAAGGGATTACGAAGGCCGTGCAGGAAGACCCCGTCGTCAAAAGCGCGCTCAACACGTACGACGGCAAGATCGTGAATAAAGCATTGGCTGCATCGCTGGGATTTGCGGGAACGTGAAAGGAAATCCTTCGTTGACAATGTGGCTACATCCTGTTATGATGACTACATGATAACGAAAACAGCCGGTATACGGGAGTTGAAGGCCCACCTCAGCGGTTATCTCAAGGAAGTCAAGGAAGGCGAAGAGATACTCATCTCCGAGCGGGGAAGGGCCATCGCCAGGATCGTGCCCGTGGGAACTCCCCGGGAGGAGGACAAACTGCATACTGCTCTTGCCAAACTGTCCCGCTCAGGCCAAATCATTCTTCCCGCGGCGTACAAGCCGCCCCGCCTCCCTAAATTCCGGAAAAAAGTAAAAGGCGCCCCCTTTTCGGACGCAGTTCTCGAGGACCGCAGATGATCCTCTACTGCGACACCTCCGCCCTCATCAAACGCTATGTGGACGAAGAGGGGTCGGCCCGGGTGAACGACCTGTGGGACGGCTCCTCGGCGATCGCGACGTCGGTTGTCGCCTTCGCGGAAACCCTGGCAGCCCTGAACCGAAAACGGCGAGAGAACATCCTTGTCGGCAAGGACTACACGCGAACAGCCGCTCAATTCAAAAACGATTTCTCTCACTGCATCCTTGTCCCCGTCACTTCCGCTTTGAATTCGGCCATCGAGACCCTGGTTCGCGCCTATCCCCTGCGGGGCTTCGACGCAATTCACCTTGCCTCCGCGCTCGTCATCCGAAACGCCGACAAATCACAGATGCTCTTTGCCTGCTTCGACCGCACCTTGAATAGCGCAGCCGCATCCGAAGGGCTTCGAATCGGAATCAGCTGATTCTTCCCCCTGACTCTTCCGGGACCATAACACCATCTAAGACAAGCTCTCACTTTCTCCTCTCTCTTGAGGGGAGAGGGTTGGGTGAAGGGGGCTTTCCCGGCGCTTATCCGAGAACGTTAACGATAGCGCTCACGAACGCGACGCTTCCCTATGTCAAGACCATCGCGGAGGAAGGAATTACAAAGGCCGTTCAGGAAGACCCCATCATCAAAAGCGCGCTCAACACGTACGAAAGCAGGATCGTGAACAAGGCCTTGGCGGCATCGGTGGGGTTTACGGGAACGTGAAGGGAAATCCTTCGCTGATAATCTGATTACATTCTGTAATGATGATTACATGAACAGCGCAGCCGCATCCGAAAGACTTCGAATCGGAATCTACTGATCTTTGCCCCTGACCACGTACAGGTTGGTATTTCTATGCATTTTCCAGCTTGATGCCTTTCCCGGCCTTTATACTACTCCGCGCTTGTTCGATTCGCTGGAGAAAGCGGGGGTCGTTTTCGAGCCGATAATCGAACCAATCATCTTCGGATTCGAACCCGATCAAGACACCGGCGGGTTTCCCATGGCGCGTGATAACGATTCCCTCTTTCTCGGCGAGATGTAAATATTTTGAAAGATCATCCTTGACTTCTGATAACGCTATTTTTTTCATGGTTCTTCTCCCGCTTTTTCAAGCCATTTTGCGGCCTCGGAACGCGCAGGTTGTGATCATTGCATGGGTTTCGCTCTGCTCTATCCGACCTAGCTATACATCTCTCGGCTCGATGAGAAGCTTAAGGCCTGCGATAATCTGTTTCATCCTGACGGGGGAAAGCGTACCGATGCGTTCATCGAGATCAGACTTGTTTACAGTTATGATCTGAGATATGTTGACTACGCTGTCCTTATGCAGGTTTGCCTCGCCCTTTTTGAGAAGAACATTGCCCGGCACGGACGCCCGCTTCAGATTTGAAGTAAGTGCGCAAACGACAACGGTATTGATTCTGCTGTGGTTAAACACATTGTTCTGTACGACCACGTGCGGATGACGATAGCCGGGTTCGGACCCCTCCGGCTCCCCCAGATCAATCCAATATACATCGCCCTGCCTGATGATCAAAAGCGCTCCTTGAGCATGGTCTTGCGATACCGCTTTTTGCCCGCGGTCCTGACCTTGTATTCTTCCGGGGACTCGGCCGCCGCGTATGCTTCATTCAGCGCGACAAGGAGTTTTTTTGACTTTCGCTTCTCCAGATATTCCTTGACCGCGATAACAAACACCTCGCTCCGCGAATAATGGTGTTCTTTCGCGACCTTTTCAATTTCCTTAAAGAGTTCATCGGGAACGGATATTGCTGTTTTCATAGTACTCAGTATACTCTATGGTTATACCGTTGTCAATACCATGCATAATACCTCCCGGCTCACGAACGCGACGCTTCCCTATGTAAAGACCATTGCGGAGGAAGGGATTACCAAGGCCGTTCAGAAAGACCCCATCATCAAAAGCGCACTCAACACGTATGAGGGGAAGATCGCAAATAAAGCATTGGCAACATCGCTGGGGTTTGGGACGATTTAAAGCCGCCGCGGGGGGGCGCGGTTCACAGCGAGCCACACGACCCGCTTGTTATAGGTCAGCACGTTAGGACTTCGAACGGCTCACTTAATTAGCCGCGTAATCGTCTCTTTATCCAGGTATTCCGATAAACTTTTCTTTCCATATTTATCGAATAAATCAGCTAGAAGCATCTCGGCGAATGCTGGTTTTCCCCTCTTAATATTTCGGTAGACATACGCAACCTGTGTTCGTTCCTGCGGTGCCGCTATTGCTTTTATCAGTCGTTTCCACAGCTCCGGAGAATCCCATTTCGGATTTAGGTTTAGAAACCATTCGCGGGCAGTCATGCGGCCAGCATTGCGGATGTTTTCTATAGCTGTTTGCATAAGCCCCTGGAGTTCCGGGTCTCCTTCAAAAAGGGCAAGTACTTTCGAAACGCGATTTTCCCAACCCATGGTCTCCATGTTTTTTGCCCTATACAAATCGGCCGAAAGCCATGTGTAATACACTTCCGGGACAGGATTGTCAGGAAGACGGCCTCCTGTTTCCCTCATGAAATCATGAAATACTTCGGTTCGCAATCTTGAATCCGGTCTCATCCAATCCTTGTTGTCGAAGGCGATCTGCAGGATGACTGAATCCGTATCCGGGTTTACAGCTGAAGAAGAGAGACTGCAGTTAAAAAGCTCGGGATCGCAATGATGATTCATGCGCCTGCATTCGCCTGTTTTTTCCATCTTCAGGTACGCGGCTCTGACCTTTTCCACGTGTTCTTTGCGGATCGAAGCGTCGAGCTTAGGTGGATAGAGTATCGCAGACTTTTTTTGAATGAGGTCGTACGCTGAAACTTCGACGTAATGGGTCGGAGCGAAATGGACCTCTGAATGTTGATAGACAACGGTCTTTTCGTCGATTGCACCGAGGAAAAAACCATATAGGGCATCACGGAATACAAGGTCCTCGGTAAGGACCAGGGTACATCCTGCCGACGGATTGCCGTGCGTACGAATAAAAATATTACCGAACGCGCGATCTATTCCTGTTACGGAACCTGCCATCATCGCACAAGGGCTTGCATCTCGTGCCTGACCCGGCAATGAACGGGTATTGATAATAGTCTCCTTCCATTGTTGCTTTCTCTTGTCAAACATTCCGAGATGGAGATCGTCGCTGAGATTATTGGTCCCGCTGTCAATATAAAAGCCGATATAAAGAGCGTCAGTTCCATCATAAGTGGCATAACTGGTGATATTGCGATTCTGATTGGGCACAATATGTGGAGATACTTCTATATCGTGAGAATCAAGTTCTTCACCAAGCGTCATTCCTTGAGAGAGCGCGGTTAGTGTTAAAAGAATTAGACTTATGAGCGGAATAAAAAATAAGATTCTTTTGGAAGTTAGAATCATGAGCTATGTTATTCCTTTCTGGAGAAGTAGTCACACCACTTCCCAATCCAATACAACGCGCCGGTGAGCCCCGCGCCACTCAGCGCGGGACTCGACCAGCTGGTTGGAGGCACGGTATTGAATAAGCGAAAATATCCAGCATGGTGCTGTCAATATTGTGGAGATGAAATCGGATACATAGGCCGATTTTTTAAGTCACTTGGAATATTTCACGATTGCAGAAACATCAGTTTAATCCGACGTGCTTTTACCAAATATAAATCCAAGAGCCAGACTAAGTAATGGTGCAATTATTTTCCAGTAGTCAGCGGCGGGTAAAGAAGTATTAAAAAATAGGGCCGCAATACCTGAAGCGACAAGAGACATTACAAATATGCCAGCAATGTTTAATGGGGCACGATGCTTGGAGCCAAATAATTTACCGAATAGGCCAGCTTCCAAATCCATTTTCTTGGATTCAATGCCCCAAGCATTATCTTTTGCATCTTTGATAGAATTGAGTTCAATAGTCATCGCGGACTCCTCTCTTGCCACCGTGATAAACCGAGAGGTGCTTTGGCATGCTGAATTAGAAAACCACAATTATCACAACCAATGATTATGACAGGGATGGTGGCAGGCATCTCAGCGATGGAGAGCAGATTGCGAGGTTTTCCATCAGGAGAAAGGACAATATGTGCTTCTCCAACTAGACTAAACCTCGCATTGCCACATCTTGGACAGGGCAACGAAACGCCTTTTTCCTTAAACTTTTCATTAATAGTTTCTGAATCAATAGTCGGGTTTCTATCTGCAAACATAGATTCTCCTTTTGCTTTTGACTTTAAATACGTTGAGCCGCCTGTCGGGCTCGAACTGCTGGTTGGTAAATTCCAATGTTAAGGCTTCTTTCTGAACGCATTATTCAGAAAGAAGCTGGTTGGACTAAGCCGTTACGCGCCTTACGCTATGGGATTTCAAAAGATTGGTTCTGTTTTTTAAAATTGTTCTGAGTGTTCTGG
>Ga0210377_10003920_pt1 | contig 12672 bp, 13 predicted proteins | sample PLM4_65_b1redo_FD_155480 | JGI IMG/M metagenome (GOLD analysis project Ga0210377, IMG submission 155480) | Groundwater sediment microbial communities from an aquifer in East River, Colorado, USA - PLM4_65_b1 redo | ecosystem: Environmental > Terrestrial > Soil > Riparian zone | place: USA: East... | reverse complement strand
ATTTTTTGCAGAACTTGGGGGCGCCCGCATCGTGGGTTTCGCATTCGCTTACGTCGTAGTAATCGGGCTTCGCCATAGTCATGTCCTCGAAAAAAAGGCACCATCATTCCGGAGAATTGATGGCGCCTTTGCCACTGGATGAATTGTCAGGTTACTGCCTCTTCAGCATTTGCCGTGCCAACCTTGCCGCATGGATATATCCGTCTGATATCACATGGCTTTTAGCTGGGCAACAACTCCCCGATCAGATTAAGTGCTTAATTATTGGGCAGCGCTTGACACAATAAACACCATTTACAAGAGAAGCTGCAATAGTTGAGCTGAAGAATTCTTTCTTTTTTCATGACGATATGCCGGCAGCAATGGTGTCAAAGGGGTACTACATAGCTCTCCACTTCATTGCAATATCATAATGAGCGGCAAATAAGTCTATCCACAGCATCTTTGCTGGACTTTTCATTCGCATTTACGATAACATCAAACAACGTTTTGCAAGGGAGTGGAAATGCCAAAACACATCGTCGTGATCGATGACTGCATGGTCACATTGGCAATAGTGAGTGATTTTCTCTCAAGCGCAGGCTACCGGGTATCCACGGCCGAAAGCTGTGTTTATTCCAATCACCTCATCTACAGCTCATCCCCCCCTGACCTCATTCTCCTGGACCTGATGATGCCTTTCATGTCCGGAGACAAAAAGACCCGTCTCCTTAAAGAAAGACTCAAGAGCCGCAACATACCGATCATTCTCATCTCCTCCAAGGAAGAGAGCGAATTGAGCGTCATCGCTGCAAACGCGGGTGCCAACGGCTATCTCGCCAAACCCTTCTCCGCCACCGAGCTTGTAAGCACCGTACAGAGCTATCTGGCCGCCTGACAGATAATTCCCTCTTGGCAGCAGAATCCAGGCGCCGGTTAACTTGCTCTGCTACCCGGTTAGTCCCGCCATGTTTCGGCATGGAATATCGTGAAAATCCGACACTTTGACGGCCAACAGCTGACACAGACGGCGACGTCAATGTCACCGGGAACGGAGTCCTCCGTGTTGAAGATCAACTGCTCGTTCTTCGCAGAACCCTCGTGGACACCTTTGGGCAACGCCACCAGCTGATGGATTCATGCATAGGTGATCTCTCCCGTCCCCTTTACTTCCCCACCTATCTCATGTATCATGCCCACCGGTCATGAAGAAAACCCTCTATCTCTATATTTTCAAGGAAATTCCGCCACCATTTCTGCTTGGCGTGACGACTTTCACCTTTGTCCTGCTCATGGGACGACTCCTGAAGCTGGCCGACATGGTGGTAACAAAGGGGGTACCTCTTGCAGAAGTCTTGCGCATGGTGCTCTACCTCCTCCCGTCGTTTTTCCTCGTCACCATCCCCATGGCGTTTCTCCTGGCAGTTCTCCTTGCCTTCGGCAGGCTTTCCGGCGACAGCGAGATTACCGCGATGAAAGCCAGCGGCGTCAGCCTTTACGGGCTGTTGCCGCCGGTATTCAGCTGTGCACTCCTCGCCTACCTGGTCGGCGCTTTTGTTACCGTCTATGCCGTTCCCTGGGGCAACACCTCGTTCAAAAAACTGCTGGTCGAGGTGGTGGAAGCGCGGGCCTCTCTCGGCATAAAGGAAAAGGTCTTCAACGACGACTTTCCCGGCATGGTCATCTATGCAGACCGCTACGACCAGCAGCAGCACGTCATGTCCGGCATCCTTATCCAGGATGAACGGGACCCCCTTGTCCCGTCCACCATCTTTGCCCGCAGCGGGGTAATTGTCACCGACCCCGTGTCACGCATCGTCAGACTGCGGCTCGATAACGGCAGCATTCACCGCTCCCTTGCTAAATCAGGCTACCGCCTGATCGAGTTCAGGAACTACGACCTGAGCATCAACCTCGGCCAGAGCTCACAGGTGGTGGCTACAAATGAACTGGACATGTCCCTTGCCGAACTCCGTTCCAATCTTGCCTCAGGCCGCTTCGGTGCCAGGATGATGCATGACATGGCCCTGGAGTATCACCGCCGATTCTCGCTCCCCTTTGCCTGCCTCGTCTTTGCCCTCGTCGGCATGCCGCTCGGGATACAGAACCAGCGTTCCGGCAAAGCCGCCGGTTTTTCTTTGAGCATCGGCCTGCTCCTTGCCTATTACATCGTTCTCTCCGCAGGAAAAACCCTTGGGGAAAGGGCGCTGCTCAGCCCGTTCCTGGCTGCCTGGACACCCAATCTGCTCTTTATCTCCCTCGGCTTCTACCTCTTCAAAAAAACCGCAGCCGAAGAGAGAATCCGCCTGTTTGAGATTATACCCCACCTTGCCGGTCGGGCGCGCATGTTGTTCACCAGGAAGGTCGAACGGTGAAGATATTAAGCCGCTATATAGCCTCGACATATCTGAGGATGCTCGGCCTCTGCCTCGGTGCGTTCATCGCCATCTATCTGGTTGTCGATTTCCTTGAAAAGATCGGCCGGTTTACCCGCGCCAATGGGGAGTGGTCCTACATCGCCCTCTTCTTTTTAACCAGGATTCCCGAAATAATTTATCAGAGCTCCCCGATGGCAGTGCTGATGGCCACACTCCTCACCCTCGGCATGCTCTCCATGAGCAGCGAACTCACCGCCATGCGCGGCTGCGGCATCAGCCTGGCGCGCATCACCGCACCGATTCTTGCTATCGCCTTCGGCGTCAGCCTCTTGACCCTCCTCATCAATGAACTGGTCATGCCCAGATGCAATAGCGAGGGGCAGTACATTCGTCAGGTGTTGATCGAGAAAAAGAGTCCAAGCACCTTTTTCCGCCAACAAAATATCTGGTACAAGGAGGAGAATTACATCCTCAAGGCCAGTCTTTTCGACCCTGCAACCGGCAATCTGAAGGGGATAACCCTCTGGCAGGCAGGCGTGGAGATGCAGCCCCTCAGGCGGATCGACGCCAGGCAGGGTGAGCTGGGCAACAGCGGCTGGCTCTTCAGGGATGTGGTTATCAGGGAGCTTGCCGGCGGCAATGTTATCAGTACCGTGGAGCGCCCGTCGCTCGCAATGGGGCTGAACCTGAAGGGAGCAGACTTGAAGGTGGTCGGGAAGTACTCCGACAGTATGGGGATACGGGAGCTGCTGAGATACTGCGACAAACTGAGGAAAGGCGGCTATGATCCAACCAGGTATCTGGCCCAGATGCACTCCCGGATCTCGCTCTCTTTTGCACCGTTGATCATGGCCTTTCTCGGCATTCCCTTTGCCATGCGCAGCGGACGGTCAAGCGGCATTGCACTCGGGATCGGCGCAAGTCTCGGCATCGGCTTTACCTTTTTCATCGTCAATTCCATCATCCTCTCTTACGGACAGGCCGGCGTGCTGCCGCCACTGGTATCGGCCTGGGCGACAAACTTCATCTTTATCATGAGCGGCATATGGCTGGCCATGAGGAGGGAAATTTGACAAGTATGGCGGCCGTGGTAGAAATACGTATTGAAAGGAAACCGGCCATGACATCCCGCTTCGTCGTCACATTGACCATTTTTGCACTTGCCGCCGCACAACCAGCCTTTGCCGCAAACGGGAAGAAACTGCCCCAAAAGAGTGCGCCGGTTCAGCAGACCGCAAAGCCTTCGGAGGAGCAAAGCGCCCCCCTGAACATCCTGAGCATCATTCCGGCCCAAGGTGAGCCGGGGATGAGTGTGACCCTCAACGGCACCGGATTTACCGACAAGACCACCGCTTTCCTCGGCAGTAGCGGGGTGCCAACCAGGGTGCTCGACCCTAAATTACTCAGCTTCGATATTCCCGAACTCCCCCCTGGGCTCTATGCCCTTTTTCTCAAGCGGGAAGACGGAGTTGCCAGTAAAGCATACAACTTTACTCTGCTGGCGCAAAAACCTGTGGCCGTGGCGCTGTCTCCGGATACGGTTTACAACTGTTCAGCGGGAAAAGCGCGGGAGGTGGTTGTCAGCGGCCGGAATTTCCAGGAAGGTGCCCTGCTCCTGCTCGATGGAGCGGTAATCAGAAGCCGCTACCTTTCCCGTGAAGCCATCGCCTTCACTGTTCCACCCCAGATTCCCGGCGGGCTCCACCAGGTGCAGGTGAAAAACCCGACGGATGCGGTTTCCGGAGCGGTCGCCCTTTTCATCAATAACAAGCCGGAAATCCGGAGCGTCAGCCAGGGAGAAGATTTTGTCAACTACTATGAACTGATCATTGAAGGGCAAAACTTTCTGCAGGGATCAACGCTGGTGGTGGATGGTGCGAGACTGAACAGCGGAACCGGGCCGGTTGGCGAACGGGAAAGAATTATCTATATCGACTGCAACCGGCTCATTTACCAGCGGCACCCGTACGACTCCACCCAGAAAAGCTTCAGGGTTCAGGTGACAAACCCGAACGGCGAGGAGAGTCCTGTGGTAACGGTCAATGCACCATAACAACAGTAAAGAGTGAAGAGTGCAGGGGAAATACAGCTGCCGCTTGACTACCGACCGGTTTTAATCGGCTGCTCCAGCACCACCAGGTAACCATCAGGGTCGAAGCACCACAACTCAAGCATACCGTAAGGTTTGCGCTCGAGCGGATAGAGGATTTCCAGCCCCTCATCCACGAGAGCGTCGTAGATCTCTTCAATCGCTTCCACCCGGAAATGGAGGGTCATCCCCACCCCCTTCGGATAGACATTGAAGCGCTCCGCCAGGATCGGATGGGCCTGAATCACGGCGGACTCTTCAACAAAAATTACTTCCCAGCCATTCCGTTCCATGACCAGGTGCTCAGGAGCACCGGGAGACGTCAGCGCCCTTGCCACGGGGATCTCCAGAATTCCGCCGTAAAATGCTTCCGTAACCCCCAGGTCAGCAACCGTCAACTGCATGGCAATCAGCGCTTCGCCTGCCAAAGCCAAACCTCACTCCCCGCCAAACCAGATGGTTGTGTATCTGCTGAAGATGGAAAGATAATTGGTGAATATGAGGATGCCGACAATGATCAGGAAGACACCGGTGACTATTTCGAAGATGCGGATATATTTCTTGAAGCGGGTGAACAGGACGAGAAACTGATGCAGGGCTAACGCCGCAAGGAAAAACGGAATAGCGAGCCCCATCGAATATGAAAGCAACAAACATATCCCTCGGTAAACCGTGTTCTCGGTAGCCGCCACCATCAGGATCGAGGCGAGTATCGGGCCGATACAGGGGGTCCAGCCTGCAGCGAAAGCCACGCCGATAACAAAACTGCCGAGAAATCCGGCCGGTTTGCGGTGGACGGTCAGTCGCTTCTCTCCGAGCAATACTCCGATATCGAAGATTCCTGACACGTGGATGCCGAAAACAATGATCAGCACCCCTCCCACCCTTCTCAGGGCGGTCATGTGCGCCTGGAGAAAACCGCCAAGAAAGGTGGCAGAGGCGCCGAGCAGGACAAAGACAAAGGTAAATCCGGCAATAAAGAGGAGCGAATGGATGATTGTCTGCTGCCTGACCTTGTGGGTCGGATGTTCCGCCTGCAGATCGGCAAAGGAAAGGCCGGTGATGTAGGTGATATAGGACGGGATAAGGGGAAGTACGCAGGGCGAAAGGAAGGAGAGAAAACCTGCAATGAAGGCGCCAAAAAAACTGATGTTGCTTGATTCCATTGAGTTTCTCCGTTATTCACTTCTCACTGCTGCATAATTTCATTCAGATAAGCAATCACCTGCGGGTCACTCCAATCCATACCGCCGATAACCTTTTTCAGTATAACACCCTTCTTGTCCAAGACAAACGTTTCCGGTACCCCGGTGGTGCCATAGCGCTTGCTTACCGCATGGTCCGTATCGAGGAGCGCCGGCAGCACCGATCCGGACTTTTTGAAAAATGCCTCTATGGCGTTCACACCCCCTTCATCTATGGAGACGGCCAGCATTTGGAAGGGTTTACCGGCCATTACCTGGTTCAACCTGACCATTGATGGAATCTCTTCACGGCAGGGAGGGCACCAGGTTGCCCAGAAATTGAGGAGGACTACCTTTCCCCTGTAATCCGAAAGGCGTACCTGACGGCCGGCCAGATCCTTCAAGCTGAAGTCAGGCGCAGTTTTGCCTTCGGCCACCGGCACCTCCTGGCGTGAGCAGCCGGCTAGCAACGCAACGGACAGTAAAATCAGTACGAGACAAAACCATTTTTTCATCTTTTCCGCTCCTGTGAGGTAATATTATATTTTTCCATTCGATAGATGAGAGTGTGGCGCGGAATACGGAGAAAACGGGACGCGGCAGTCTGATTCCAGTCATTTCTCTCGAGGGCCTCGACAACAATCTCCCGTTCCAGTTGTTCCAGGGAATAGCCTTCGGCGGGAAGGTTGATCACCCCCCCCTCGCAGGCAGATCATCAATACCGATACTGTCGCTGTTGCGCATTATCAGCAGGCGTTCTACGGTATTTTCCAGCTCCCGGACATTCCCCGGCCAGGGGTAGCGTTTCATCACTTCAAGCACTTCGGGGGCAAAGGTGACTCCTGCGCCGCCATGTTTTGCTGTAAAGTGTTTTATCAGGAGCGTGATGTCATCCAGCCTTTCCCGTAATGGCGGCAGATGAATGGGGATAATCGACAGGCGATAATAGAGATCGTCGCGGAAATTACCTTTGTCCATGGCGGTCTCCAGGTCCATGTTGGTGGCCGCCACCACCCTCACATCAAGTTTCTGTTCGGCGTTGCCTCCCACAGGTTCAACAGTCTTTTCCTGCAGGGCGCGGAGCAGTTTGGGCTGCAAATCAATCGGCAGGTCCCCCACCTCGTCGAGGAACAGGGTCCCGCCGTCGGCCGATTGAAATTTACCAACCTTGTCCCTGATCGCCCCGGTGAACGCTCCCTTAACATGACCAAATAACTCGCTCTCCAGCAGATCCCTGGGAATGGCGGCGCAGTTTATCGGCACGAAGGGGGAAGCTCTGCGGGAACTGAGCGAGTGTATTGCCCTGGCCACCTGTTCCTTGCCGGTGCCGGATTCACCCGTGATCAACACCGTCGCATCCGTATCGGCAACCTTGCGGACAATGGCAAACACCTGCTCCATCCCACGGGAAATACCGATAATGTGCCTGAATTCGGCTCGTTCGGTCAGTTCTTCCCTTAAAAGCCGGTTTTCTTCAGACAAACCCCTCAAATCCAGGGCTTTTTTCACCACCAGCTTGAGCTGATCCCGGTTAAACGGCTTGGTGATGTAATCATAGGCGCCGAGCTTCATCGCCTCTATTGCCGTATCAACAGCAGCAAAAGCGGTAATCACGATCACCAGGGTGGTGGGTGAACGCTCCTTGATGGTCGCAAGCACCTGAAAACCGTTCATTCCCGGCATTTTCAGGTCAGTAATGACCAAATCGGGTGAACATTCGGCAAAGATGGCAAGCCCCGTCTCGCCATCAGCGGCGGTAAGGACCTCATACCCCTCCGCCTGCAGGTTGTACTCGAGAACTCGCCGCAGCGAGGTGTCATCGTCGATGATAAGTATTTTTGCAGCCATTAGCCTCTCTCAAGCAATCCTGTTCTGCGTTCTGCGTTCGAGGTTTTAGAGGACATGGAATGCAGAACCGGCTTTAAACCGGCAGCCTTACCGTGAAGGTCGTCCCTTTTCCCTTTTCGCTGGCAACCTCAACGCTACCGCCATGACTTTCGACAATCTTCTGGGTAATGGCAAGACCAAGACCGGTACCGCCCGGCTTGGTGGTAAAAAACGGCTCGAATATTCTCTTGAGCCGTTCAGGCTCAATCCCTTCCCCCGTATCGACAAACGAGATATTGACAGCTTCGGAGCCGCCTTCAGCAGGTGCCGGACACGATGTGCTGATCGTCAGCTCGCCACCCCGCCCGGTTGCCTGCAAGCCGTTCATCATCAGGTTAAGGAAAGCCTGGCGCAGCTTTTCCCGATCTCCCCGAACAGTCGGCAGCACTGCCGGCTTCAGTTCAACAGTCACACCCCGTGACACCGCTTCTGCAGATACCAACGCCACCATCTCACGCAGTTCCGCCATGATGTCAAATGTCGCCCTCTCAACCTGAAGCGGCCTTGCCAGCCCGAGGAAGTCTTCCACGACCCGATTGAGCCTGTCGGCTTCCTTTAACAGTATCTCCAGGAATTCATAGTTTCGGTCTCCGGGGTTAAAATTGTCTTTCAGTATCTCCGCTGTCCCCTTGATGGAGCCGAGAGGATTTCTTATTTCGTGGGCCAGCACAGCGGAGAGCTCCCCCAGTGCCGACAACCTTTCTGCTCGCCGCAGTTGCTCTTCAGTCTGAATGATGAGATCGGCCTGGCTCTGCAGTTTCTTGTACGACTCCTCGAGCCCTCTCGCTGTCTTGTGCAGCTCTTCCCTGCGCAGTTCCTCTCGCTGGGAGAGAAGTCCGGTAACCCCACCCACCACGTTGTAGAGGAGAATCTCAAGAAACTTTTCCAGTTCCAACGATGGGTGCATCCCCCACTGAAAAACGATATGCGGCGCGTACATGATGCTTACAACAATCGAGGCAATGAGTCCGCCGCGCAATCCGAACCAGAATGCAGCAAGAATTATCGGCAGATAGTAGAGCCGCTGGAAGATGTCGTGCAGCATCGGCAGATGGAGCGGGGTAAGGTAATGCAACAGGCTGATCACAAGGATGAAAGCAGCCAGCACCATCACACGCACGGGATTTGTACGTTTCATGGAGACACTATTAGTCGATGACTGGATGGAATGCAAGGATATTTTACGGCGCGGAGAAATAGCTGGAGGAGCAGGAGAAAACATGGAATGGGGTTATCATTAAGACGGTTTCGTTTTGCATCTTGTGGGGCATCCACGGTAATCCTGCCTGATCTTACGGGATGTTATGGCAAGGGGAAGGAGCTGCTCATGTTTTGCAAGGACCTCTTCAAGCGAAGCACCATCATTAATGATTATGTCGTCTTCTGCCAGATGGGTCTGGGCAAAATGTCGACCGTCTTCACGGCAATAAACCATGATCTGATAATTGTCGCCATGAAGTTTAATCTCTGTTTTGTGAACCAGCTTTTGTTCCGTCAAGACATCACCCCTTGTCAGCAGGATTGTTAAATACGTGTAATACTTGGCAAGGAAGCACTATGTATGCCAAAAAGCCGGGGGGAGTAACTACTGCAACTTATCGAAATAAAAGGGGGAAACATTTGTGATTTAACGGAAGGGAACGCTATTTAACGCGGGTTACCACATAATCGGCCAATTCGTCAAGTGCATTTTTCCCCGGCGAATCGTCAAAAATATCCAGATGTGCCTTGCAACGAGCTACATAATCGCTTGCAACCGCCACCGTATGCTCAATACCGCCATAACGATGAACCAGTTCGAAAACCGTCGTAAAATCGTTATCATCCAATACATCCTTGTCAACAACGGCCGCAATACTCTCCCGCTCAGCAGCAGTGCACTTTTTCAGGGTATGGATCAGTGGCAGGGTAATTTTCCCCTCCTCCAGGTCATGTCCGATGCATTTGCCAAACTGCTCCTCGCTGGCAACATAATCAAGCGTATCGTCCATAAGCTGGAAGGCAATGCCAAGTTCCATGCCGAAATCGCGCAGGGCATCTTCTTGAGGAGCGGAAGCCTTGCCAAGAATTGCCCCGGCCTGGCAGGCAGCTGACAGGAGAATAGCTGTCTTGGATTTCACCACTTCGATATAACGTTCGGTGGTTATATCCAGATCGCTGGTACAGACCAGTTGCAGGACTTCGCCTTCGGCAATGATCGTAGTCGCTCCGGAAAGAACCTTCAGTACGTTCAGGTCACCATCGGCGACCATCAGGGAAAACGATTTGGAAAAGAGGAAATCGCCCACCAGAACGGACGCTTCATTTCCCCAGAGCGTATTGGCTGAAGCAAGGCCGCGGCGAAGATTGGCGTTATCCACCACATCGTCATGCAACAGGGTGGCGGTGTGAATAAATTCGACCACACTCGCCAGCGGGACATGCCTGTCGCCGTGATAGCCGCACATTTTAGCCGAAAGGAGCAGGAGCGCCGGCCGAATTCTCTTGCCGCCGCTCGAAAGAACATATTCGCCGACTTTGCGTATCAGCGGAACATCTGACTGAAGATCCTTTTTAAACTGTAACTCGACATTTTTCAGGTCTTCCCCAATAAGGGTAAGCGCTGCTTCCATTACAAACCTCTGGTTAATTTTGGGCCATACTATAGGAAATCCGCGGGAGTTGTCAAAGCTTTTCTAGTAACGACAGCCTTTCGGGCTGCATCGGGTTGTGAAACTCTCCTTTGCTGTTGATTTTGTCACCTCTTGAACTACATATGCTTCTTCAATACCAAAGAAAGCTTGCAACGCAGCCGCAAGCTTTCTTTGTTTCCCCAGATCTTCCTCAGCGAAGCCTATCGGCTTATTTAATTATGCATCCCGTTTTTCAGGTCTTTCGGCATAGAAAGGTATGCAGCAACTATCCGGTTACGTCCATTAGCCTTCGCCTCATAGAGAGCAACATCGGCTGCATGGACAAGGGAGGTAAAGGTATTGCCGTCTTCGGGGAACGAGGCGATACCGATGCTTGCAGTCAACCTCCCCAGCGGAAGATTGACTTCTTCAGGGAACGTCTCTTTTTCAATCTCCGATCTGATCCGTTCGGCAACTACCATGGATTCATTCTTTGAGGTCCCCGGCAGAACAGCGCAGAATTCCTCGCCGCCGTAACGGGCAACGATATCCATGTCACGCAGCGAAGCATTGATGATTCCTGCCGTTTTTTTCAATGCCTCATCACCGGCAAGATGGCCACAAATGTCGTTGTAAATCTTAAAGTAATCAAGGTCTATGAATATGATGCTGAGGTTGAGTCCCTGGCGCACACTGCGGTTTAATTCTTCATCAAGGCGGTTTTTCAGGAAGCGGCGGTTATAAAGCCCGGTCAGCGGATCGGTTAGCGAAAGTTGTTCAAACATGGAAGATTCTTCCATTACGAGGGTACGCTCTATCATCAGGGAAGCGAGATTGGCAAATGATGTCAGGATACGCATATCCTCTTCAGTAAAGACACCAAGGCTCTCCTTGTCGGAAAGGTTTAAAACGCCGATTATTTTATCCTTGAGCTTCAGCGGGATACATATCAGGGATTTCGACTTGAAGCGGGGACGGTTTCTCATGCCAACCCTGCTGTCTTTTTCCACGTCATTCACTAACAGCGGGACACCGCTTTTAGCCACCTTACCTGCTATACCTTTGCCGACCTTCACGGTCATGCACTGGGCTAAGTGCAGACTCATGCCTTTGGTAAAGACTATATGAAGGTTTTCCCCTTCCTTGTCGATCAGCATGATCGACCCCTGAGAGGCGCTGAGCAGATCTGCCGCTATTTCCAGGATGATTTTGTAAAGTTCTTCCTTGCTTTCCACAGATAGAAGGGTATTGGTCAATGACATCAGCCTGTTTGAGAGGGAACTCACCTGAGAATGCTCCACATCACGTTTAAGCTGCATCAGTTTGGTGGCGACCCTGTTCACGACAAGTTCCACCAGCAAGAGATCAACGGTTTGCAGGTCACTGTCAAAGAGGGCAATGAACCCCAGCAGGACCCCGGCAGATTCAAGGGGAAAACACGTTATCCGGTCTGCTTTTACACCTGCGAACAATTCCCTTAGATTTTTATCAAATCTAATCGTTTTTTTGATACTGTCCTGGGAAATTAACGCTGCGACCTTATCCTCTGGGATGCTCGCCAATTTCCCCGGAATCCCCCATGTCCCGGCCATTGAAAAGGCCTTGCCTCCCTGATCGCGTAACGCAATGGTAATCTTGGGAAAGTTGAAGAGAAAGCCCAGCATCTCGCTGGACAGAGAGATAGCTTCGTCAAGGGACTTTACCTCGTCTATCTGGGCAAGGATCCCGACTACCGTCGAAAGCTGCTGGACTGTTTTGTCGAAAAGGGATTTGTAGAGCCTCTCCACCTGCAGGGATGGCAACATTTGCTGGATATGTTCGGCGACCTCTTCCACCTCCTGAACGGTTGTAACGGGGAGCTTCTCCAACAGGTTAAGCAGCGAAAACACATCGCTCTTAGCCACCTTGGACATCGCTTCCAGTTGCCAGAGGTCAATCAATTTATCCCTTACACCATCCCCGACCAGGCAGAACGAGGTGTCACGGATTTCAAATGGAACGACAAAGCTGAGAAACCCTCCGTTATACCGATATACAGCAGGCTTTTTGACCTTAAATTCAGCGTTGATATTCTTCTCAAAGAATTGATGGCACATTTCATTGCTCTGCGGATCCTGTATGATTGCCCCGCATTGCTGAAATGTACCACCATGGAGGGCTTCGTCTCCGGTCTCTTTACTATAGAGGGTCAGATTGTACTGGGCGAGAAACGGATAACTCTTGAGGGCCGCCAATAGATCTACAGGGTGGGTTTTCTTCGCATTATTTTCCATTTGGAAAACGCCTCCCTTGATATAAACCGGCAGCACCAGCCGATTACATCACAATCACAGGAATATCTACTCGCCCTTCGTAACATCGTACCTTGATTTACCAGGCAAGAATCGACCTCTTGCCAGCACAACGGTCAACCCCGAAAATATCTCCCAGTAATTTAATTGTTGCGCCCGAATAAAAAACGTGTTAACTTTATCCCACTGCAACCCTGCTGCAGGGCCACATATGCTCGCAACAACCCATTTCAGACAGCTTTGCATTTAAAG
>Ga0210377_10003919_pt1 | contig 12673 bp, 10 predicted proteins | sample PLM4_65_b1redo_FD_155480 | JGI IMG/M metagenome (GOLD analysis project Ga0210377, IMG submission 155480) | Groundwater sediment microbial communities from an aquifer in East River, Colorado, USA - PLM4_65_b1 redo | ecosystem: Environmental > Terrestrial > Soil > Riparian zone | place: USA: East... | reverse complement strand
CGGCGATGGCGGCAAAGATCACCGACCGGTGGGACATGGATTTGTCGCCCGGCAGCGTTATTGCGCCCTGGAGGCCTCGCGAGGGTTTTATGGTGAGGTCGGCCATTTACCCCAACCTCTTTCTCGCATCGCTCGACTCCTTGAGGTGCTTTTCCAGCCGCTTCTCATCTTGTGAGCTGATCTCCCGTTTGAACTTGTTGAGCGAGAACAGGTAGCGGTCGATCATCGGGATAAGGTTATCACGGTTCATGAGGCAGATGTCCTTCCACATCTCCGGGGAACTCGCGGCAATGCGCGTAAAATCCCGGAACCCGGCGCCGGAGAACTGGATATAATCCTCCGTGCCAGTGTTCAATTCCGCAACGGCGCACATCATCGCGAAGGCCGCAACATGCGGGAGGTGGCTCACGGCGGCAAAGACTTTGTCATGCAGGTCCGCGTCCATGACGGTCACCTCCGCGCCGGCCGCGGTCCACATGTCGTGTATGGCCTCAAGCGCCTTCTGGTCCGTCCTCGCCGTCGGGGTGAGGATGCATCTGCGCCCCTGAAAAAGCGTTTCCGTGGACTCGGTCACGCCGGATTTTTCCCTGCCCGCTATGGGGTGCGCCGGGACATAGTGCGAACCCGGCGAGATGGCGCTTTCGATCTTCTTGATGATCGCGGCCTTCACGCTACCCACGTCGGTGAGGACCGCGCCCGGCTTGAGATGCGGCCCGATCTCGCCCACGATCTTCTCGAAGGTCCCGACCGGAGAGGCAAGAACCACGAGGTCCGCGTCCTCGACGGACTGCGCCGGGCCATTGCCCATGCGATCGATCACGCCGAGCTTGAGCGCCTGCTCGAGCGTGGCCCTGCTTCTGCCCGCGCCGGTTATGCGCACGGCAAGATCTTTGGCCTTCAAGACCCTGGCCAGGGAACCGCCGATCAGCCCTACGCCGATGATGGTAACGTTGTTAAAGAGAACCATAATTTTTCTAAAAAATCCTAAAACCTTAACTCGCTGCTAAAAAATTCATTGTTAGTCGTATTGCGAGCGACCGGAAGGAGCGCGGCAATCTCGTTTTTCAACCACAAGATTGCTTCGACGCCTTTGCTCCTCGCAATGACATTGCGCTATCGTTTTAGGATTTCCTCCGCGTCCTCCGCGGCGACAAAGATCAGGACGACAAGATCTTCTCCAACTCGTCCGCGAACCGCTTGTTTTCCCCGGGCAGACCGATCGTGACCCTGAGCCTCTTCCCGCCCATGGGGCGGATGATCACACCCTGCTTCAAGAGCGCAGCGTACAGTTCCCTCCCGTCCAGGGACGTTTCGAAGAGGATGAAGTTCGTCTCTGAGGGAAGGTAAGAGACACCGAGCCTGACAAAGGTCTGATAGAGGAACTGTTTGCCTTCGTTGTTGTTCGCGATCGACTTTTCGACATGCTTCCGGTCCGCCAGGGCGGCAACGGCCCCGATCTGCCCCAGGGAATTCGTGTTGAACGGCTGCCGCACCTTGTTCAGAAGCCCCGCGATCTCCGGTGTCGTGATGCCGTAACCGATCCGAAGACCCGCGAGCCCGTAGATCTTCGAGAAGGTCCGGAGAGCGAGCACGTGTTTGCCGGCTTTCAGATGGTCAAGGGAATCGGGGTAATCTGCATGGGTAACGTACTCGAAGTAGGCCTCGTCCACGGCCGTGATCACATGGTCCGGCACGCGGTCCATGAACCGGTCCATTTCAGCCTTCGTGTTCATCGTGCCCGTCGGGTTGTTCGGGTTGGCAATGAACACGATCCTCGTGTTCGGTGTGATCCGTTCCGCCATTGCCTCGAGATCGTGCCGGTTGTCCTTGCACGGGACAATAACGTTCGTCCCGCCCGCGGCCTGGGTGATCATCGCATACACGACAAAGGACGGATCAGCCGAGACCACCTCATCGCCCGGCCGGACGAAGGCGCGCACCGCAAGCTCGATCAGTTCGTTCGAACCGTTGCCCAAGACGATCTGGCTTATGTCCACCCCGTATTTTTTGGCCAGCGCCTGGGAGAGGTAAAAGCCGCTGCCGTCGGGATAGCGGTTCAGCCCCTCCGCGGCCTTCTTAAGCGCGGTGATCGCTTTCGGAGACGGGCCGAGAGGGTTCTCGTTCGACGCAAGCTTGATGCTCCCCGTGATGCCTAACTCGCGCTCAAGCTCCTCGATCGGTTTTCCCGGTATGTAGGGGACAAGACTTTTGATATGTTCGGGAACGTTGATCATAGGTTTTAATTTCGAATTGCGGAATGCGGATTGCGGAATTTAAAATCCGAAATCTGAAATCTAAAATCCGCAATTGCAGTTACTGGCTCCTCGGGTACGACCCCAACACCTTCAAGAACATCGAGTCCTTCCTGAGGCTTTCGATGGCCCGGGCGACCTTTTCGTCCTCGAGGTGTCCTTCCATGTCGAGGAAGAACACATAGTCCCACACTTTTCTGCCCGAGGGCCGCGCGTCGAGGCGGTTGAGGTTGATCCCGCTCTCGGCAAAGGGCGCAAGCATGGAATAGAGGGCGCCCACCTTGTCCTTGATCGAGAACATGATGGAGGTCTTGTCGCGGCCGGTTTTCCCGGGAGATTTCGGCGCTATGACGAGAAACCGGGTAATGTTGCTGGCATTGTCCTCGATCTTCTTCCCCGCGATCTGCAGGCCATAGAGCACGGCAGCCATCTCGCTGGCAATCGCGCCGGCAGTGAGGTCGTCCACCGCCATTTCAGCGGCAGCGGCTGTGGAGGACGCGTCAAGGACCGGAACGCCGGGAAGGTTTTTCTCAAGCCACTGCCTGCACTGCGCCGCCGCGGGCGATATCGTATAGATCTTTTTGATGTCCCCGAGCTTGCCCGACTTGTTCATGAGGTGCTGCGAAACCTCGAGCAGGATCTCCGCTGCGATCTTGAGGTCGGAATCGATGAACATATCCAGGGTGTAGTTCACGGCCCCCGACGTGGTGTTCTCGATGGGCACCACGCCGTAGTCGGCCCGGCCGCGCTCCACTTCGCTGAATACGTCTTTGATGTTCTCCACCGGCACGTACTGGGCCGCGAGGCCGAACTGCTGCATCCCCGCCATATGGGTGAACGTGGCGCGCGGCCCCAGGTACGCTATCTTGAGCGGGCGTTCCAGAGAAAGCGACGAGGACATGATCTCGCGAAAAACGGCCTTGAGGGTGTCCTGCGGGAGCGGGCCGTGGTTGCGGACAGTCAGGCGTTCGATGATCTCCCGTTCGCGTGAGGGCGAGTGGAAATCTATCTTTCCGGTTTTCTTGATGTTGCCGATCTCGATGACGATGCGGGCGCGCTCGTTCAGCAGGTCGAGCAGCTTGTCGTCGATCCCGTCGATCTTTTTTCTGAGTTCCTGTATCTTATCCATGGACATAAAGCCGTGGCCCGCCTTTGCGTAAGTATCGAATTATAGTTTATTTTTTAAGCAGTTGCAAGGACTTTTTGGAAAATGAAAACTGATGATCACCTGTTCCCCCCTGGAGAAAGCCGCGTCCTCTTCGGCTGTGTACAGAACACCGTGAAGGTGGTAATATGATAAAAATTCCCCGGGCGCTTAGTTCTGACCGGGGCAAACCGGAAACAATACAAAGCATCTTCGCGCAAAGCCGCAAAGGCACAAAGAAGGGCAAAAACAAAAGGGACATTGGTTTAATACAAGACTTACAAGCTTTTCTTTGCGCCTGGTTTGCGCGAGACAAGGCTTGTACGTTTTTCTTTAATATTCTGTTTATTTCCCGGGTGGTCACAGGGCCTATGGATACTTCCTTAAAAGAAGACATAAAATTCAACTGCGACGTCTCCGACGCCAAATATTGGGGGTTTTTCTCCATCTGCGGCCTGCTCCTGCGCTACCGCGACCTCTACCGCTCCGAGAACAACCTGAAACCCTGGACGAATATCCGCCGCGAAGACATCGCAGCATGGATCGACCGGAAGGAATCGCGCTGGCCCGAGCTGGAGCAGAAAGAGTTCCGGGACCTGATCATAGACGGGAAGGCCTTCGACCCCTTCGATGCCGCGGGGATCAACCGGGCGCTCGGACCGCAAGAGCTCGTCTACGGCGCGGGGTACGGCATGTATATGAAGCCGACCTTCTTTCTTGCCGAACTGAAATCGACGAAAGAGGTTTCGGGACTGGTTGTCCATACCTCGGGGACCGAATACGTGAGGGACCTCTTCACCGCACCGGCCATGCTCCGGGAGAACACCGTTTTCCTGAGGCGGGAACCCCTCTCGATCCTCCTCCAGTACAAGTTCTCCGAAATGAACGCCAAAGGCCACACGGCCCTCGAGGACGCCTTCACGCATTACGGGTTCCCGCACCGGCAGCTCATGGACGACACCCTCGAACAACGGCTCGAAGGGTTGACGGACCGCTATTCCGGCATCGTCCTCCGCCATGAGATCGCTGAATTCAAGGAAGCCCTTCCGTTCTGGAACGACATCCTCGCCGCTGCCGGCGACCGGTTGAACGAGCATTACCTCCGCGCGGTAAAGGACCTGATCGCCGACACGTCGGACCACGGGCCGCTCAGGACGATCGTCGAGACAAAGGACCGGGGCGCCCTCGGCCTTTCGGTCGCGCTCCTGGAAGGGTTCCCGAGGGCCCTCTTTCCGGAGCTCAGGGACGCCTATGCTGAATTTCTCCGTAACAAGGACTGGGGCGCGATTGAAAAGGCCCGGAGGGACGGCTATGCGCGGTTTGTTTCGGAGCGGGAGCGGATCGTGAGTATTTACCGGAGCAGCGCGAAAGAAGATTTTACCCGGGAGCTGAAAAAAATTTTACCGGCCTGACCTCTCCCGGATGCGGACAAGCCTTGCGAAACAACGAGGAGGGAGCCTACTTCGTCGCTTTTTTCTCGGGGAACGCCCCTTTTAACTGCACTGTCATAAATCCTCCGGCGCCCTGGTTCCGATAACCGCCGATCCCCCCCAGTTCCAGTTCGAACCACAGGTTATCGATGAGCCCGACTTCCAGACCGGCCGAATAGATATACGACCGGTCCGTTGCCTGCCCCTCGGGTTTCGTTTGAACGCCGAGCAATTGAAAGAACAGCACGCGCTGCGGCTCGCCATGCCGGTATTTGGCGCCGAGAGAAAAACTGTCGTGGTCGGAAAAGGGGAGGTACTTATTCGGACCCGGCACCTTTTTATCCATGCGGTACCGCGCATGAACTATTATTTGAGAATTATCTTTTAAGCTTTCAAATTTATCAAAGCCGTAGGACAGCGACGTCCAGAGCCCGAAGCCGTCCCACCCTAAACTGTCTCCCTTTCCGTTATGGTCCATCCAGGAAGGCGCAAAGCCGACATCCATGGCGGATTTGTTCCAATTTCTTTTGAGGCTTTCCGCTCGGCAATTTTGAGAGCGTGGTCCGGCAGAAGCGTCAACCGGAGAGGGACCCGCTTGTCCGGCCTGCTGCGGGCCCGGCGCCGTACCGGAAGGGGACGGGGCCGAGGCGTCCTGCCCGGTCTGTTCAAGACAGTCGCTCAGGCCCTTGTCGAGCCGGAGGTCGCCGTCGTCCCAGATCGTCCAGTGGATCGCCGCGCCGAAACGCCGCGCTTCATCATTATCAGACGAGCCTTTCGCCACAGCGAGTGAAAGCTGTATCCTCGACAGGTCCCGTTCCCTCTTGTTGTCCCGGTACTGCTGCAGCGAAAGTTCTTTCCCGGAGAACAAGAGGTAAGGGGCCATATCCACGGCAAGCGCGTCCTGAACGTTGCCGTTGACATCGATACCTTCCATAAACGACAGCGCCAGGCCGCGGGGGCTTGCAGGCCGGATGATCTCCGGCGTCAGGCCGAGCATCGTGAAAGCGGGAGACTCGGGAAGCATCAACCCGCCGAAAACGCCCGATATATCGGCCGCGCGCGCCGGCGCGCTGATCACCCTGGACGGGGCGTCAATGGTCCAGGTATAGCTTGCCGGTGTCGGATCGATATTGCCGAGCGCATCCGTCGCCCTGACCGTAAACGCATGCGGACCCGCGGCAAGGCCCGTGTAATCCTGCGGGCCGGCGCAACCGGCGTGAACCTCGCCGTCGAGCCGGCACTCAAAGGTCGAACCCGGCTTCGTGGAAGAAAAACCGAAACGCGCGGAGAGCGAGCTCGTCGGAACGGTCGGTTGACTCGTAATGGCCGTATCGGGCGGCATGGTATCTATTGTCCAGGTGAAGCTTGCGGGGGCCGCGTTGACGTTGCCGGCCGCATCGGACGCCTTGACCGTAAAGGTGTGCGGTCCGTCGGGAAGTCCCTGGTAAGACGTCGTGCTGGTACAAGAGGAATAAAGGCCGTCATCCAGCTGGCATTGAAATTTTGACCTGGCCTTCGTTGAAATAAAGGCGAAATGCGCCGACGTCGAGTTCGTCGGATGAGCAGGATGACTCGTGATCGTCACATGGGGCAGCTTGGTGTCAAAAACGATTGCGCCGCTTCTTACCTTGGACACGTGTCCGAACGCGTCCTTGAACCAGACGTATATCTTCTTTTTTCCGTCACGCTTGCTCAGCGTATAGGGGATCTCGGCCGCATACAATGGGATGGAGGGTATCGCCGTCCAGCCCTCCCTGCCTGCCTCCGGTTTCTTCGATTGCTCCGAAATATAGTAGCCGGTGACGCCGGTTTTCTTGGTGGCGGATATCGCAAGCAATACCGCGCCTGCGTTTGTCGCCGCCTGCCCCTTATTGATAAAATTTTTGCCCGTGGTATTGATCGGGGGATCGGCATCGACCGCGATGCTCCCCGGAGAGGACCATTCGCCGGTGTTGTTGAAAGCGTCCGTTGCCTTTACCCGCCAGAAGTATGAGCCGGACGCCAGGTCTTTGCCCGTTTCATAGGATGCAGCAGCCGTGGTCGTGTCCACGGCTGCGGGGGCAAAGCCCGGATTGTTCGAGACCTGTATCCGGTACGAGGCTGCGCCGGAAACGCCGGTCCAGGCAAAACGGACGCGCCCGCTCCCGAGCAGCGCCGCGTTCTCCGGCGCCTGAAGGACCGGCGTAAAAGGCAGCGCCGCGACCGTCCCGAGAGCGGTCGTCTGGCCATAGGCGATCGTTATCCCGGCCTGTTCTCCCCGGTACAGCACGGCGCCGGCCGCGTTTTTGCCGGTTATGACGAGCAGGATATCCGAACCCACGGGAATACTATGGAGCGTGCCGATAGGGTTGGAGCAATTCCAGGGGCCGGCCGACGCGAGCTTTGCCTTGGACGGAAGGTAGAACGTCGTCTCGACGGCTTCGATCCCGCCGGTTGCGCAGGTGACCGGCGCGGGCGCCGGCTGCGGAGGTTCGGCTGCTGCTGCCTGAGCTGTTGCGGTCGGCGAGCTGACCGGCTGGCCCTGCCATTGTATATCGAACGACAAAGACCCCACATTCTCGTTTTCGCTTTCACTGCAGCCGGCAAAGGACAGAAGAAAGGACACCGAATTCGAACGCCCATCCCCCGTCCCCCGTTGCCTGAATATCTTTAATTTCTCCTCTGAAGCCCCGCTTTTAACGCACCCCGCGATGTCGCCCCCTTCGACGCCCAGGAGCGCGCGCACGCATTGGCACCATTGCGACCGGGGTATCTCCACCACGACTTTCGATTCCCCGGCCGGTGCGGCCTCCCCGGCCCGAACTGCCGCCGGGAACAGGAAAGAAACAAGCATAAGAATGAAAATGACTTTTTTCATGAGCACGATGCCTTCTCCGTTGAGAGCCTGCGAAGCGCGTGAAGAACGATGGCGAATGCGGAACCAGATTAAAGTGAGTGGGCCAAAAAGTCAACTGGAAAAATCGAAGCTGGAAAAATCGAAGCCGGAGCGGCCCGCATGGTATGCGTCACGTCCGCGCCCCGTCCCGTGGCCGCAGATTCTCGGGTTCACGACCTGCGCAACAATGTATAACTTCACATTCTCGTTGACTATCGCCGAAAAGATGGCGTATGATAAAAGGCAACGCCGCGGAACCGGGCGGGAAACAGCGATCCCATGAACAATGAGGAGAGGACATCGGTATGAAGCTCAATTGCTGGGAGTTCAAACAATGCGGACGGGAGCCGGGAGGGGCCAATTTCCAGCTCGGCAGTTGTCCTGCGGTAAGCGAAGAAAAGCTGAACGCCGTCCACGGCGGCAAAAACGCCGGGCGGGCCTGCTGGGTCGTGGCGGGAACGCTGTGCAACGGCGAGGTCCAGGGCACGTTCGCGAAAAAGTACTCGAGCTGCGAGAAGTGCGATTTTTATGACAAGGTGTGGAAAGAGGAGCAAGGCAGTTACATTTACTCATCGGCCCTTGCCAAAAAACTGAAGGGCGACCAGTGATCGACGCGGGGCTTCTCAGCGTTCGGCGGACCTTGCAGGAAAAACGCCGGGACCGGAGGCCCTTGCGCGCTTCTTGCCGTTATCGGAGGGCCGTCACGGGCAGGTGCTTTTCCTTCCAATACGGGAAGCCGTCCGAATAAACCACCACGTTCGTATAGCCCGCGGCGGACGCCTTTGCGGCCCATCTCCTGCTCTGTACGCATTTCCTGTCGTTGCAATACACCACCATAAGCGCACCCTTGTCGACCGGAAGGAGCCTGAGTGATTTTTCAAAGTCCTTTTCCGGGATGCTGATCGCCCCGAAAACGTGGGCCTCCTTGTAATCCTCGGGCGGCCTCGCATCGATGATCATGAACTTCATCTTCTCGCCGGCTTCCATCCGTTTCGAGTTTACCACGACCATTGCGCGGAGCAGGTCGGTGTCGATCGTCTGATCTCCGGGCGAGGAGGCGAAGGTACGTGAAGCGGGGACCGAGATAAAGACCGCGGCAGCGACAGCAGCGATCACGAGCACTTTTTTTACGCCCATTGCCTGCTCCTTTCTTCATGACCGGTCCGCGCCGGGAAAGCCGGGTTCATCGAATGGATGTTGACGTTTGAGGAATTTGAACAACAACAGCGCGAAGGAACGACGGTCCGGAAGCCCGTACCGGGGACCTTCGCCTTGCAAGAAAGAGAAACGTTATGCGCACTACAAAAAAATATATACGTACAGCTATTTTTAGTCAAGCAAAAAGCACGCGGTTTTTTAAAAACAGCCTCAACTTGTGCATGCAGATGTTCTCAATTCAAACTTCTAAGTGGGGATCCGCACGGTCACGGTGGTCCCTTTGTTCCGGCCCCCGGAGATCGCCAGCGATCCTTCCCAGTCATTGACGCGTTCCCTGATCCCGATAAGCCCCAGGGACTTCGGGTCGGACGCCTGGCTTTCGGTGATCCCCTTGCCGTTGTCCCTGACTTCAAGCACCAGTCCGTCGGACTGCGCCCTCAGGAGAACGGCGACCTTCGTCGCTTTCGCGTGGCGGGCCACATTGGTCAGTATTTCCTGAAAGATACGGAACACCGTGGTCGTCCGGTCCTTGTCGAGACTGATCTCCTCGGGCTCGGAGGCGACCCCGCAGGGGATGCCGGTCCTCTTTGCGAACTCTTCGGCCTGCCACTCCATGGCCGCGGTAATGCCGAGATGATCCAGCATTCCCGGCCTCAGGTCCGTTGAGATCCTTTTCACGCTCCGGATCGTCGCTTCCACAAGGTCGGCCATGGACGCCGCCTTCTCGATGACCGCTTTTTGTCCCTTGGGCAGACTTTTCCGAAGAAAGGAGAGGTCTATTTTGAGCGCCGTCAACGACTGTCCCAGCTCGTCATGGACCTCATGCGAGATCCTCGTCCGCTCGTCCTCCCTCGCTTTCCGCAGATGCGCGGAAAGATTTCGCAGCTGATCGTTCATCCTCGTCAGTTCGGCGGTCCGCTCTCCCACGAGGATTTCGAGCTCGTCCCGGGACCTCTGGAGCACTCCCTCCGCCCGTTTCCGTTCGGTTATGTCCCTGACCATCTCGATGACCGCGAGGATCTCCCCCGCTGCGTTCCGCAGCGGAGACGACGTAATGTCCATGTGAATTGTCCCCGTCTCCATAGTCCGGGCCTTCTCCATGCGGTGAATCTGTCCGTCCCTGAACGAAAGCCTGGCCGGGCAGTTTTCGCAAACAGTTTGTCTTCCGTCGACCGCCCTGTAGCAGGCTTCCCCGACGAGGTCTCCGATCATCTTCCTCATGACCTCGTTCTGATATATGATCTTGAAGTTTTTGTCGACAATGACGATACCGTCGCCGATGGCGGCAATGACCGCGTCGGTTTTGGCCTTTTCCTGCTCGGAACCGGCGACAGCGGCCGTGAGCATCCTTTCCGCCTGTTTGCGTTCGGCGATGGTGCGCATAAGTTCTTTATTTATTCTGAAAATCGAGAGGTACCGCCATAATGCCATGCCGCAGACGGCGATGAACAGGAAAACGCCGCTCGCAACAAGTATTCTTTTGATCGTCCAGTACGATGTGGGCGTGCCGTACCATTTGAGATAGATGCGCTGATATTCCGGGCTTCCCACAAATCCGTGCAGGGCTTTATTCAGCAGCTCCAGCAGTCGAACCTTGTCCTTCCGCACGACTATGCATCGTTCCCGTTCAACAAAAGGCTTCCCGACTTTCCTGATGCGGTCCTCGAGGCCGGCTTCCCTGGCGCTTTTCAGGATCATGGAATCTTCGCCGGCAAACAGGTCGATCTTGCCGGCCAGCAGTCTGAAAATACCCTCCTGATACGTGCCCTCGATTTGCAGACGGGACCCGGGGCGGTCCTTCAGCTGCTCAAAGGACATGCTTCCCCTGACAACGCCGACCGTGCTCCCCGCGGGGACCCTGCCGGCATCGACACTGCTTTGCGAACGGGCAAAAAAAGAAAGGTAGGATACCTCGATCGGGGCGCTGAACAGCATGATCTTTTCCCGCTCAACGCTCTTCATCAGGACGCCGAGGTCGGCCTCGCCGCTCCCGATCGCGCTTATCATTTCAGGCCAGCCGCTCCTGCAGATGTATTCCACCTTGAGCCCGGTGCGCCCGGCAATGCTGTCCATAATATCCACAAAAAAACCGGAAGGCCTATTCGTTTTCCTGTCCCAAAAAGAGACCGGAGCGTAATCGCAATGAAAAACCACGACGGCCTTTACGGGTTTTTCCGGCCCCGATGCGAATTCAGCCCGTGATGGGGCGCTCCAGGTCAGGATCGCGAGGAAGGCGATCAAAGAAACCACGGGGACGCTTCTGTTTTTTCGCGCAAAGCAAGTCAATGCGCAGCTCCTTTATCGACAGGCGTGGAAACGCCGAACGGGTCGCCCCGGTAAAGGGCGCCGTCGTTACTCTTGACATTCTAAAAAAAATTGAGACAACGAGTATGCTGCAAAATCTAAAGGAAACGGTTCGTGATGCACGACGCAGGTTGAGAAGTTCAAATCTTTAAGCCGGCTGCGACTGCCGTCGTTCAAACCCCTGCTGCCTTCGTGCCTGAGGGAGGGTGCTTCTTTTGCGCTGGTTGTATAATTATATGAATATGCGCTTTTTTGTCAAGCAGAATGATGGGGGAACGGAGATCACGCGGAACGGAGGGCCTTCCGGAACACCCCGAGGGGCTGGGCGCCGACCACGGACTTTTTGCCTTCGATAAAGAAGGCCGGCACGCCGGTCACTCCCCGGACGGCCGCTTCCTCTTTCGCCGCTTCGAGCCCGGGGAGGTACTTCCCGCTTTGCAGGGCCTGTTTCATCGTCCCGGCATCGAGGCCCGCGTCTCCGGCGATCATCGCGAGCACGTCGATATTTCCGATGTCCAGGCCGTGGGAAAAGTACGCCGCGAACAGGGCGGCATGGAATGGACCGAGCAGCTCCTGCTCGCGGGCGAATTCAGCGGCCTGAAGGGCCAGGCGGGAATTGGACAGAATGGGGCGGTCGACAAAGGCGATCCCGAACGGCGCGCCCATGCTCCGAAGGTGCTCCATGATGCGTTTGATGTCCTCGGGACGGAAGCGCTTTGTCATGGGGGTCCCCTCGGGGGGCGTTTCCGGATGGATCTCCACGCCCCGCCATTCGACCTGAAGATCGAACTCCCGCTTCAGCTTTTCGACAATGCCTTCGCCGATGTAGCAGAAGGGTCAGATATAGTCCGAGAAGACCATAAGGCTTATGCTCATGGGGCCCCCTATCGGTTGCGGAGAATGACCAGCACTCCCGCAAGCATGCCGACCACTTCGAGCACCGCGTGGCTGCCGCGGAAGTGAAGGTTGAAGAGCGGGACGATACCCGCGAGAATAAGCCATGTCCCGAGAACAAAGTCCGCGATGTGCGTTGAAAACTTGTCGCTCCAGTCCGCAAGGATCAGGAGCGCGCCCGCCACGACGGCCGTAATGGCCAGGATCGTCGAGCTTCCCTGAAAGTTGAAATCGGTCAGGGTAATGAGCCCTCTCACGATCAGCCATGCGCCGAGAAGTATGGTCGCCAATCTCTTCATGTTCGTATACCCCCTTGTCAGGAAACCGTCCCGGCGCCATCGGCGCCGATACTGCTTTAATTATAGCAGGGGCGATCAGCGCAGGTGGGGGTGGGATATGGTTTTCTTCGTAAAAAGTTCAAACCCCGTTCAATCCGTTTAAACTGTTTAAACTGTTTGAACCGCTTGAACGGTTATTTTTTACGCTGTGAACGGCGGTGCAGAAAAAGAAAAAGGATCTCGAACATCAGTGATGATCGCGATGCTTGTTTTTTTTGGGCAGCTCATCGCTTAGCCGCGCTGCATGCCAGGGAGCAACTTGGTTTTATAACAGATGT
>Ga0210377_10003918_pt1 | contig 12677 bp, 15 predicted proteins | sample PLM4_65_b1redo_FD_155480 | JGI IMG/M metagenome (GOLD analysis project Ga0210377, IMG submission 155480) | Groundwater sediment microbial communities from an aquifer in East River, Colorado, USA - PLM4_65_b1 redo | ecosystem: Environmental > Terrestrial > Soil > Riparian zone | place: USA: East... | reverse complement strand
AAATTGCTTCTACATTTGAAAACCTGATGTAGTCATTCAATTAACTGCCATGCCTTTATCTTTGAACGGTCTCTGGCATTTCCTCCCTTTCAATCTAATGCCTGCCGGCAAGTGGATCTGTACTCTATGGTCCGATGTCTATGGTCTAGTGTCTGATTCACTGCTCTATCTCCACCATTCCTGTGAGAAAATGAATCTTGATCCTGTATCCTTTTCTCTCCGGGCTGTTGAGGAGGACCGAGCCTCCATTGGATCCTCCGTTGGGATAGAATTCAATCGCCGGGAGGTCGCAGGGGTATTCAGGAGAAGTAAAATCGAGCTCTTTCATCTGAACACCTTCAGGGAGTCCATAAAGGGTCTTAGGACCCTCCCCTCCCTTCTTCTCATCCGCTCCCTTCTCTTCGGCCGGCTCCGTTAAAGATACCGATTGAACCTTCACTGCCCTCAACTCGGAATCAAACAGAACCTGGTAGACGGATCCTTTATTGACGGCTTCGCTCCGGTAGTACCGAAGGATTCCTGAAACCTTTTTGGCTGCTGCTTTTAACTCGATCGTCCTCGACAAATTTGACATAGAGGACGTCACTAAAGAGACGGATAGAACAAGGATGGTTAAAACGATGATCAGCTCCATCAGTGAAAAACCCTTGTTTTTCATCTGCCGATATCCTTCCAACTGACGATATCCAGATTCTCTCCTTCACCCCCTTCTGTGCCGTCGAGGCCGTAGGTGAGAAGATCGTAATCGCCATGTTCGCCCGGGCATTTATATACATAAGGCTTGTTCCATGGGTCAACGGGGAGCTCCTTGGGAAGATACGGACCCTGCCACCCCTCCACTCCGGAAGGTTTCTCTCGGAGGGCCTTCAATCCTTCTTCCATCGTCGGATATCTGCCCACATCGAGCCGGAATGTATCGAGGGCAGTGCCGAACATCTCAATCTGCACTTTGGCGGCCTTCTGCTTTGCCAAGCTGACCTTCCCAAATAGCCTCGGTCCCACCAGGGCAGCCAGCAAGCCGATGATGGTAATGACCACAAGGATCTCAAAGAGAGTGAAACCTCGTTGTCTTCGTTTAGCGCCGCACCTCATCTTCTCTTCTCCTTTGGTAAGAGACTAAAACGGAAGATCGTTCACACTGAGTATCGCCCAGAGTATCGAGACCACAATAAATAGAATGACTCCTCCCATCACCAGGATGATCAGGGGCTCCAACAAGGAGACGAACCGCTTCACGGCCGTCCGGACACTTTCCTCGTAGGCCTCCGCCACTTTGATCAGCATCTGGTCAAGTGTGCCGGTCTCCTCCCCCACGCTGATCATGTGGGTTGCCAGAGGAGGGAAAACCCCCGTCTCCTCCATCGATCTGGAGATCCCCTTGCCTTCTCTCAGCCGATCGTGGACATGAGTGATCGATCTTGAGATGGCCAGGTTCTGTGAAATCTCTTTCACGAGATTAAAGGCCGGGAGGATGGAGACGCCGCTCTGCAGAAGGGTTCCCAGCGTCCTTGCAAACCGTGCCACCTCCACTTTTCTGATGAGATCTCCCACAACCATCCATCTCAATTTGGACCGGTCCCATCTCCATCTTCTTTCTTCGTCCTTTTTATAAGCCTTCAGCCCCAGGTAAACCAACACCACCGCCCCCACGCCAGCCCACCAGTAATCCCTTACCAACTGGCTGAACGTGAGGACAATCTGCGTCGGCAGCGGAATGGTCTGCTTGATATCGGAAAATATTCTTGCAAATCTCGGGATCACAAAACTAACGAGAAGGGTGATGGAGACCCCTGTGACAAGGACCAATATCAGGGGATAAATCATCACGGAAGTCAAGTGGTCTCTGATCTCTTTCATACCTTGAAGATATTGCGCCAAGCGGGAGAGGATGGTCTCCAGAAAGCCTCCTGACTCTCCCGCCTTGACCATATTGATATAGAGCTTGGGAAAAATGCGAGGATGGTTTGCTAAAGCCTGGGCCAATGAATTCCCTCCTTCCACTTTTTTCAACACATCCTTCACCGTTTCTCGCAACGTATCGTTTTCTGTGAGGGTCCCTAATATATTGAGGCTCCGGTCAAGGGGCAAACCCGCTGAGATGAGCGTTGAAAGCTCCTGGGTGAAGGTGAGCAGGTTTTTAACCCCGACGCGCTGTCGCAAGAAAGAGGGCAGACGGAGCCCCGTCCCCGTTTCCTGATGGGAGGTGATTCGGATGGGGATGTACCCCAATTGGTGGAGGCTCTGGATGATCGCCTCTTCATCCTTCCCATCCATCGCGCCTTCCACGGTCTGCCCGCTCCCAGTCGTGGCTTTGTAAAGGTATTCTGCCATTCGTTTGTATGATTTCCTTCTCTTGAATTATCCTAAGGATCTCAAAAATCCGCAATCTGAAATCTGCAATCCGCAATAATTTACATGGCCTCTTCCACCTGGGTGACGCGCAAGACTTCGGAGATGGTGGTGATTCCCTGTTTGACTTTCAACCACCCATCCTCTCTCAGCGTCCTCAAGCCATTCTTTCTGGCCGCTTCTTTGATCAGATTCGAATCCTTCTTCCCCAAAATAAGCCTCTGGATATCGTCGGTCATCCTCAGGAATTCAAATATTCCCGTCCGCCCCCAATACCCCGTGTTGGAACACTTCTCGCAACCCTTCACCCCTGAAATCTTGAGACCTGCAAGGTCCGCACTACCGAGTTTCATCTCTTTCAGGACGGCAGGGGAAGGAGAATAAGGTTCCCGGCAGAAAGGACAGGCAACTCTCACCAATCGCTGCGCCAATATTCCGATAACGGTGGAAGAGAGGAGATAGTCTTCCGTTCCCATGTCAATGAGTCGTGTGATGGCGCTGGGGGCATCATTCGTATGAAGGGTGGTGAGGACCAGGTGTCCGGTCAGGGCGGAATGAATGGCGATCTCAGCCGTCTCCGCATCCCGAATCTCACCGATGAGAATCACATCCGGATCCTGGCGGACTATCGATCGTAAGGAATTGGCGAAGGTCAGTCCGATCGCAGGCTTGACCTGAATTTGATTGATCCCTCTCAATTGATACTCCACCGGGTCCTCCACGGTGATGATCTTTTTCTCAGGGGAGTTGATCTTTTCCAGGGCACAGTAAAGGGTGGTCGTCTTTCCGCTTCCCGTAGGACCCGTGACGAGAATGATTCCGTGAGGCCTTTGGATGAGGTCTCTGAACCCGTCCATCGTGTCCTCCGGAAAACCCAATTTCCCAATGTCCAAGACGATGCTGCTTTTATCGAGAATTCGTAAGACAATGCTCTCCCCGTGGATCGTCGGAATCGATGAAACCCTGAAGTCAATCTCCTTCCCTTTGACCCGAAGCATGATCCGCCCATCCTGGGGAAGACGCCTCTCTGCAATATTCAATTTGGCCATGATTTTAACACGGGAAACGATCGCTGCCTGGAGCCGTTTGGGAGGGGATTCCACATCGTGAAGCACTCCGTCAATTCGATACCGGACTCTAAACTGTTCCTCGAAAGGTTCGAAGTGGATGTCACTCGCCCGCAATTCAATCGCCCGGGTAATGATCAGGTTGACGAGCCGGATCACCGGCCCTTCAGAGGCTATGTCCCGCAGGTGGTCGACATTCTCTTCATCTTCTACCCGATACTCCGGTACGGTCTCCGTGTCCTCAATAATCTTCTCCATCGACGTCGCACCCACCCCGTAAGATCGCTCGATGGCCTCTAAGACTTCATTCTCCCGCCCTGCGAGCACGTGAACCTCATAGTGGGTCCCTAATCGGATGGCATCGATCGTATAAAAGTCAAGGGGGTTGCTCATGATGACCGTCAACGTGTTATCCGTCAAGCGAGAGGGGATGAATTTTGACTCCTTCATGAATTGGGTCGAGAGATGATCGAACAAAACGGGTTCCTTCGGAAAGTCGTCCTGGGACGCAAAAGGGACTCCGAAGAATTCTTCTGCGAGTGAACGGAACTGTTCCGGAGTGAAAAGTCCGGCATTGATCAGTTGTTCCTCCACAGAAAGATCCCCGATGGGCTGATTGGGAGGCAAAACCCTTTCCAAATCCTCTTTCTGGACCACCCCTTTCTCCATTAAGAAAGAGATGAATGAGGCACTAATTTCTTTCATTATGTAATATCTTCCCCTGCCGAACCTTTAATTCTTTGTAATTCCTTCGCATCTCACTCGAACTCTCGAATCCTCATTCCCTTGAATCCTATTGCTCTAACTAACTATTTCCTGGAATTACTGCCGAAACCTGACTTTTGGGTGGCTGTCTGCTTATTTTAACACAGGTCTTTAGTGATTTTCAGAGATTCAGCAGGTGCAGTCGTTAAAAATTTGAGGCGAACGAGAAGGTGCGAGTTCATGAATGTTGGCAGACAGCTTCCGCCAAGATTTCCACCCAATTTTATCATGCTCCTCAAGCACACCGATACTATAACAAAATTGACCAAATAATCAAGAAAAATATGAACCCCAAAATTCAAACAAAAAATCCAAGACAAAATCCAAAAAAATCCTTGACAGGATTTTTGGATTATGGTTTTAATGGACAACATCACATCCGCACGCCAGAAGTGCATGCGGGTGGACCACTTTTTTTGAACCCTTACTAACCTCCCCCTTTGGCAAAGGGAAGCTGTGAAAAAATCACACTGTATTCGTCTCCCCGGTGAAAACCGGGGTCCAGAGTACTTTTAACCCATTGAAAACACTGGATTCCGGCTGGAGTTTACCCCGTACTTGATACGGGGCCGGAATGACGTGAAACAGCACCAAACCAATTTTTTCACAGCTTCAGGGGGAGGAAGGGGGATTTGGCGGAATACGAGATGATGAAGATCGGTGTGATTTCAGATACCCACTTGAAAGAACCTTACCTTGAATTCAAGAAGATGATTGAATCCTATTTCAAAGATGTGGAAAAGATCTTTCACACGGGAGACTTTGTGGATTGGAGCATCGCAGAGTATCTTTCGAGCGAGAAAGAATTGATTGCCGTTTGTGGCAATATGGATCCCCAGGATATCCAGAAGGCATTTCCTCAGAAGAGGATCATTGAAGTCAAAGGATTCAAGATCGGCCTCATCCATGGAGGGGGGCCTCCCTTTGGGATCGAATCACGCATCCGGGGAGAATTTGACAAGGTCGATGCGATTGTTTACGGCCATAGTCATGCCCCGGCGAACCATCAGGTAAAGAATATTACCTTCTTCAACCCTGGCTCCCCGACGCGCTCTTTTATTCACCGGGGCACCCTCGGGATCCTCCATCTCGGAGAGAAGATAGAGGGCGAGATCATTAGGGTATAGAGAGAACGATAGACGATGAACGATTGTTCATCGTTCTATTTCAGCTTTTCTAAGGCTCCCATCAGATCTTCGAGGGGAGGTCTTTTGTTGATATCGTGGACGTCGATATAACGGATGATCCCCGCTTTATCGATGACAAACAAAGCCCTCTCGGATACTCCGTTGGAACGCAACACACCGTATCTCTTAGCCACGGCGCCGTGAGGCCAGAAGTCGGAAAGAACCGGGAACCATAACTGACCCATTTGGTTGGTCCATGCAAAAAGGGTGGGGATGTTGTCCACCGTCATTCCGAGGAGGATGGCGTCAGATCGGTTAAAAATGTCTTTTGCGATATTGTAACCAGGCCATTGATCTGAACAAACGGGTGTCCATGCCGCGGGAACGAAGGAGAGGACAACATTCTTCTTCCCCCGAAATTGGCTCAGGGAAACCTTTTCTCCGGACACGGAGGAGAGGGTAAAATCGGGGGCGTGATCGCCCGCCTTCAATTTTAGAACGCTGTCAATCGGTTTAAGCGTCCCCACCTGATAAATGTTTCCCCTGTAGGCATCCGAAAGGCCAAAGGCCATTGGGGTCAAGACAAATACTGACAGGACTCCAGCGATTAAGATCAGATTGTTTAATCTTCTCTCTTCCACGGCCAAATCCTCCTGCGTCGAGCTCCAACGTTAGCGTCGGGCATTATTAAAATATGGCGAGAAGCGTCATTTCAGCCCAGAAACGTTGAGTATGAGTTCGAGAAATTTTTCGGCTCCAGGGTAATCGCCCAACTGGGAGTGGACAATTTGGTGAGTCCCATCCTCATTCATTTTGACAACCATGTAATACGGTGTCCTCACCTCTCCGCAAGCCTTATGGATCACGAAATCTTTATCCGGGAAAAGTGGAAAGGGGACATCGTATGTTTTCTTGAACACTTCCACTTCATAAGGGGAATTTCCTGCCCCAATCCCGATTAATTTGACTTTATTCTTAATGTCCGGATTATTTTCAATGAGGCGGTACAGTTCATTGACTCCGGGCGCATCCTTCTGACAGTAAGGGCAGTACATGCTGAAGATTTCAATGAGGACTGCTTTCGCCTTAATCTGTGGGATCTTGAAAAGGCCGCTTCCGGAAAGTCCCAAGTAGTTTCTTTCATCTGGATTTTTTGGGACGGGAAGATTGATCCCTGGCAGCCCCTCACCCTTTTCGGGTGGCTTGTTGGCGGCCAAGGCGGGAAAAGCCAGGGTCGAAAGCAAGAGAGCCGTCATAGTAAAAGGGATTAAAATGCTCTTCATTCTTAAATCTCCTTTAAATCAATTTTTTAAGCGCGCTTAATATAGCCTCGTAATCTGGTTCTTTTGTGAGCTCCTTGACTAATTGAATATATTGAAGGGTGCCCTGTCGATCCACAAGAAATACCGCTCTCGCCAGGAGCCTCAATTCCTTTATTAGGACTCCAAAGGAGGCGCCAAAGGAAGCATCACGATGATCGGATAATGTTTTGACCTTATCGACACCGGCTGCGGCACACCAGCGTTTCTGGGCGAACGGTAAATCCATACTGATGGTTAAAATCAGAATATCCGTTCCCAACCGACTTGCCTCTTCATTGAATTTCCTTGTCTCTGTATCACAAACCGGAGTGTCGAGAGATGGAACGGAAGAGAGGATACAGATTTTACCCCGGTACGATGAAAATTGAACTGGGGTAAGGTCGTTGTCAAGAACCATAAAGTCCGGCGCTTTCTCTCCCACTTTAACCTCGTTTCCCATCAAGGTCAGAGGATTCCCCTTCATCGTGATCAGTCCGTGTCGTTCTTTCATTTCAACCTCCTATCCTTTTTAAAAAGAGACATTTAGAAGGCTGCTGAAAAACGCCCATCTGCTGCGTTTCCCTCATCCTTCCCCGTGTCAAAGCACGGGGCAGGCTTGTTGCGGCGTACATCCAAGTACGCCTCATTCCTCAGGATCTCGGGGGCCCCCGTAATCGGGATTTCGCAGACCTCAACTTGCATCTGCCTGCCTGCGCGAAGTCCCGCTTTGCGGGACGAAGGCAGGGGCATTTTTGAGCAGCCTGAGAAATAATCATTTTTTCAGTAACCTCTTGAACTCAACTTCCGTGGAGTGAGGATCAAAAGCGTCCTTTGATGATTGCCCATACCAGCCAGAACCAGCCAAAAAGAAAGGCCACTCCGCCGATGGGCGTGATGGCTCCGAGCCATTTTAGACCTGTGGTCGCCAGTAGATAAAGACTTCCTGAGAAGAGGATAATCCCGATAAAAAATCCCCAACCTGCGACGGAGAAGGATGTCTCTTTATCAAAATGCTGGATCACCCCCACAGCGAATAAAGCCGTGGTATGAAACATTTGATAGAGGACCGCTTTTTCGTAGATCGACTTTCCGTAATCATCCAAGATATTTTTAAGGGAGTGGGCCCCAAAGGCTCCGAGGGCCACACTCAAAAATCCAAAGATGCCCGCTGAGAGGAACCAGAATTTAACCATTTTCTCTTGTGTTAAGCGCCCAGTTTTTCACCGATGGTTTTTCCGTAATCATGACAGGATTTCATTCCCTCTTGTGTGTCCACCAGGTGCTCCAACAGATTAAAAGAACCTAAGTCCACCACGTTCATTTTGAACACAAACTCCATGGTGTCGAAAATCATCTTCGGCGCATCACCGCTGTGTGTATAGGACCCGAAAGCTCCCCCGACTTTTCCTTGCAGATTTGCTTTTTGTGCTAAAAATAGAAAAGTTTCGACAAGCCCGGGCATCGTCCTATGATAGGTCGGTGCGCCGAAAACGTATCCATCATATCCCGCCAATTCTTTTTCATTCTTGATGTCAGATATTTTCTTTATCTGTGCCTCGTTTCCAGTAATGCGCACTCCTTCGGCAATATATTCTGCCATCTGCTGGGTTTTTCCTGTTCTGCTGAAATATGAAACCAACACCTTCTTCATCCCTTGACCTCCTTCCAAAATATGTTTCTGAGCTTGATTGAATCAAAATAACACAGGAGTTTGAGAATAACCAGATGCTGAAACGAGCCTGATCTTCATCAGTCCAAGGTTCAGCATAACAACATGGGTTTGGTACTCGTTCTTGTCATCCCGAACCAGGTCCTGAACCTTGCCCTGAAACAAGTTCAGGGTCTATCGAATTCGATCTATCGAATTCGGGATCTCGGGCTTTGAAAATTTGGGTTTCACTGCCTCGCCCTGTGGGCGGGATAATTTGTTTCTACACTCTTTATTTTTAGTCTGTTCACTGACTTATACCTGGGTTTTCTTCAAAACCGCGATCGTGGCGCCCCAGGAGCCCGCCCCGGGTGGAGCTAAATTAAATGATTCGACAAGGGGACTCTTTTCGAGAAAAGAATGAACGATGTTCCTCTGCACCCCTTTTCCTTTTCCGTGGATGATTCGGACTTCCTTGAAGCCTTTCTTCTGACATTCGAGAAGATAGTCCTCTAAGAGAGAAGGGATCTCCTTGGGAGAGAAGGTGTGAAGATCGATCCAATCCTCGATGGGGATCTGAATAACCATAAAATCAAGCTCAAAGTTCAAGGCTGAAAGCTCAAAGTTCAAAGTCTCTTAACTCAAAACTCATAACTCAAAATTCTCAACTTTCAATCTCTAACTTCTTTTTGACCATTTTGAAAACTTGGTGAAACATGGGTCTCGTGAGCTTTCCGGTCTGGGTGTTTTGCTGGCTGGGATGGTAGGTGGTGATCAAAGAAATAGTTCGAGATTCGCAGGGGCGATTCATGAATCGCCCGGACAGAGTTCGGAGTCTATCCCCCGGCGGGATTGTGTAGCTCTTTCCATGACCAAACGAAAGAGAAGGAACATCGTATCCTTTTAATCTCAGAGACTTCAAAGTCTGAGCAAAGGCTATCTGACCCAGTGGAACGATGACCTCTACCTTTTTTAAAAGATCGAGTTCTTCCAAAAAATAGGGCCGGCAGTTTTCTATTTCCTCCGGCAGGGGTTTGTTTTTAGGCGGAGCACATCGAATCGTTGCGGTAATGTAGCAATCGTCCAATTCGAAGTCGTCATCTCTCCGAAAGGAGTTGGGTTGATTGGCGAAACCGAATTGATAGAGTGCGTTAAATAGCCACTCTCCACTTCGATCTCCCGTAAACATTCGGCCCGTCCGATTCCCACCTTGGGCAGCAGGAGCCAATCCGATGATCAGAACCCGGGCGTCCGGATCTCCAAAACTGGGAAGAGGCTTTGACCAGTAATCCCAATCCCGGTATCTTCTGGGTTTATGTTGGGATACTTCTTGAAGATAGGCGACCAGCCGAGGACACTTACGGCATTGGATGACAGTCTCCTGCAATTTTTTCAATTCGACTTCCCATTTCATCCTGCAAGCCCTGCTTACCGAGTCTAAAATCTATTATAACCACAACCTCTTTTCATTTTTCAAGGGAATAATACCGCTTTTCCGCGTCGTAAAAAGGGATGGAATAGCTTTTTTCTGCCGTTCTTTAATTCCTGAACTCTTCAACCCCTGATCTAACTGATCGAAAACTGTCCACCCACATAGTTTTAACCATATCAAAATGGTTATTTCTGAGAATTGTTTCAGGACATTCAACGCGATAGAAAAGAAGAAAAGCGAATAATCTTCTTTGCGATTCCAACTGAGCGAGGGGAGAAGATGATGATCGAACGTCGTTACCGTGTTGTCCTGGCTGATGATCACGCTATGTTTCGCCATGGTCTCAAGAGTGTTCTTGTTAAAAGGGATGATCTGGAAGTGGTTGGGGAGGCAGCCGATGGTCTCGAACTACTAACGGTCTTGGCGTCGGCTAAGCTATCGCCGCATATGGCCATTCTCGACATATCCATGCCGAATCTCGGCGGCCTTGAAGCGACCTCCAAAATCAAGGGCATCTATCCCGGCATGAAAGTACTGATTCTGAGCATGCACAGAGAGAAAGAATACGTCCATAAGGCCCTTTCTGTGGGTGTGGATGGATACCTGCTAAAGCAGGATTCCTCCGCTGAACTTTTCTCAGCCATAGAGAAAATCAGGCAGGGTGGAGTCTATATCTCGCCACTCCTGTCTGACGTCGATAGCTTTTGACTACATACTTTTGACCATATCAAAATGGGTATTTGTGTGAATTGATCCCACACCGGTATTCTGGTTTCATTAAAGGTAAGAGTGGGAAGGTCTGAGAAGTTTGAAGAATCAAAATTTGAGAAAGAGAATCTTACTACTAAATGCCAGCGTGGGAAGGGAAAAGGAGGTGACTACGCAGAACAAGTAAGGTTTGCCTAAGGGTTGTATTCAGCAAAGAAACGAACAGGAACATCACTTCGGAAAAAAGAAGAAAGGAGACATAAAATGAGTAAACGCAAGTTTTTGATTTTTATGAGTCTGATATGGGTACTGGCTGTCGTTTTCTGTGGAGTTGGCCAGCCTGCTGCCCAAACGCTCCAGGTCGGGCCCAATGGGTACCTGATCCCGAACTATTTCGGCACGACCCCCAACTGGGCCTATAGCCCGCTGCTGAGGAAATTCGTCGACACACTGCCAGGTTTGAATGCTGCGGGCGTAAATAATCTCAACCAATACATCCCCGTAGCCATTCCGGATACGACAACGTATCCGGGGTCTGATTACTACGAAATCGAGCTCGGAGAGTACAGCAAGCAGATGCATTCGGACTTGCCTCCAACGAGATTGCGTGGTTACAGACAGACCAATACGACGGATCCCACGGTCAGCCAGTTCCAATATTTGGGACCGTTGATCATTTCCCAGAAGGATCGGCCGGTCCGCATCAAGTTCACCAACAGTCTCCCCCCGGGGGCCGGCGGCAACCTCTTCGTCCCGGTGGACAAGACCGTCGAGGGGTCTGGGCCGGGATCCAATACACCGGATCTCATTCGACTAAACAATACGGATGATGTGATCTGCAATAACTTTCCTCAATACTGTTACACGGAGAACCGGGCCACCCTCCATCTCCATGGCGGCCGCACTCCGTGGATCAGCGATGGCACTCCTCATCAGTGGATCACCCCGGCTGGTGAAACCACCGCCTACCCCGAGGGCGTCAGCAAGGAGAACGTCCCTGACATGCCCGATCCAGGCCCTGGGGCGCAGACTTTCTACTACACCAACCAGCAGAGCGCCAGGCTGCTCTTCTACCACGATCATGCCTGGGGAATCACGCGCCTCAACGTGTATATCGGCGAAGCCGCGGGATACCTGATTACGGACGCGAAAGAACAGCAGTTGGTCAGCTCCGGCCTCATCCCCTCAGCACAAATTCCTCTGATAATCCAGGACAAAACTTTCGTGGACGCGGCTACGGTCCTCACCACGGATCCTACCTGGGCCTGGGGAACGGGAGCAGTAGTACCACACCCGACCATCCCCAATTATAGTTATCCGCAACCGGTCACCGGTGACCTCTGGTGGCCCCATGTCTACATGCCTGCCCAGAACCCCTACAACCCTGACCTTACCGGAGTAAATGCGATGGGACGGTGGGTCTATGCTCCCTGGTTCTTTCCGCCGCCCCCTTTGTGCGGATCGTCCCCTACCGCGGTGCCACCCTTTTGCATCGACTATGGGCCGGTTGCGAACCTGTACAATGGCGCGGATTCGCCGTCGCCGGTCATGCCCAACACGCCTAACCCATCCTGGGGCGCGGAAGCCTTCCTGGACACCCCGGTGGTCAACGGGACTGCCTATCCCACGCTCAGTGTGCCGGCGGGACCCGTTCGCTTTCGGATCCTGAACGCAGCCCACGACCGGTTCTTCAACCTGCAGTTGTATCAAGCCGACACTACAGTTACCACTTCAGATGGTCGGACCAATACCGAAGTCGCAATGATTCCTGCGGTAATTAATCCACTCTTTCCGCCCTTGTGGCCGACGGATGGAAGAGCAGGCGGAGTGCCTGATCCAGCCACCAGGGGCCCGGCCCTGATCCAGATCGGAACCGAAGGCGGCTTCCTGCCGGCGCCGGTGCTGCTGCCCAACCAGCCGGTCAGCTGGGTCACCGACCCGACTCTCTTCACTGCTGGACTCGTTGCCCAACAGAACGAGGGGGGCGGCACGCTCATGTTAGGGCCTGCTGAGCGGGCGGACGTCATCGTTGACTTCAGCCAGCATGCCGGCAAGACCCTGATCCTTTACAACGACGCTCCCGCGCCCTGGCCGGCTCTCGACCCGCACTATGACTACTACACGGGCGCTCCGGATCTTCGCGCGGAGATGGGTGGTGCAAACACGCCCCAGGCAGGTTTTGGTCCCAACACCCGGACGATCATGCAGATCAAGGTAGCGGGGACCGATAGCGGAATCCCGGGCCCAGTCGATTACTATAATCCGGCCACCCTGACCGCG
>Ga0210377_10003917_pt1 | contig 12679 bp, 12 predicted proteins | sample PLM4_65_b1redo_FD_155480 | JGI IMG/M metagenome (GOLD analysis project Ga0210377, IMG submission 155480) | Groundwater sediment microbial communities from an aquifer in East River, Colorado, USA - PLM4_65_b1 redo | ecosystem: Environmental > Terrestrial > Soil > Riparian zone | place: USA: East... | reverse complement strand
AATAATCTCGTGATCGGCCTGGTGTTTACCAAAACCCAATTTGCTTATCTCCCACATGCCAGACGCTTTTTCGACGCTCATCCCTCCCACGCTTTCGCTCTCATCTCTCGACTTTAAGAAAGCCCTGTTGCTGTTCACGGCGCAGTAGAAAGCATTCAGATCGAGGTGTACAATGATATGTGGTATGGGTCCATTATAAGTAAAAAGAGTCATTCATGAGATATTGAACAATCGTTAAAGTAAAGTTATACTAACCTCAACTGGAACTTTTGTAATTTTCTGAACGTCGTTATGAATTGGATGAGTAAAGAGGAGAATGACTATGAAATCACGCTTGAAAATTACTTCGATCATGTTATTGTTTGCCCTGGTGTTGTCGGTGATGCCTGCACTGGCATTGCCGGGCCAGGCATCGGCAGCAGCCTGCTATCAGGCGCAATTCGTTTCCGATGTAACCGTGCCGGATGGCACGAAGTATGATGCCAACACTGTGTTCAAGAAAACCTGGCGGCTGAAAAATATTGGCACCTGCGCATGGACCACCTCTGACACCATGATCTTTGATAGTGGTGCCCAAATGGGTGCGCCCGCCTCTGTGGCATTGCCCTCTGCCGTTGCGGTTGGCGCCACGGTAGATGTCAGCGTCGATATGAAGGCGCCAAACTCTGCAGGGCACTATATCGGCTACTGGAAATTCAAGAGCTCATCAGGAACTGTCTTTGGGATTGGCGTCAATGCCAATAAAGCCTGGTGGGTGGAGACTAATGTTGTTGGCAGCACAACGGGCAGTGTTGTTTATGATTTTGCTGCCACAGCTGATAAAGCCACCTGGACCAGTGGCGCAGGCGGTTTGACCTTCCCTGGCACTGAAGGCGATGCCAAGGGCTTTGCGATCAAGAAAGACAAGCCAAAGTATGAAAGTGGCGTTGAGGGTACTCAACCTGCTTTACTCTTTGTGCCTCAGAATGTCACCAATGGTTTCATTCAAGCGCGCTTCCCGGCTTATAAAGTTGACCCTGCTGATAAATTCCAAACCACTGTAGGTTGTGAATCTGGCGCAACGACTTGTTATGTGGCGTATCGCCTTGATTACGAAGTGGGTGGAGTAGTCAAAACCTTCTGGTCCTTCCGTGAACGCTTTGAAGGGTTAACCTACACTGCCAGTATTAATCTGGCGCCTTTGGCTGGCAAGGACGTTTCGTTCATTTTGTTCGTTTCAGCGTATGGCTCACCCGCTGGTGACCGCGCTTTTTGGGGCAACCCGGTGATCGTGCGTCCCGGCATTGTGCCTCCGCCTGTCACCGTAACAGGCACGCCTCCCACAGCTACACCCAGCAAGACCCCCGCGCCAGTTACCGTAACTGTGCCTCCTTCAAGTTGTGACAAGGTCCAATATGTTGCCGATGTGAATATTCCAGACGGTACAGTATTGCAACCCGGTGCCCAATTCACAAAGACCTGGCGTTTGAAGAACGTTGGCACCTGCGCATGGACGACATCCTATCAACTTGTATTCTTTAGCGGCGAGAAAATGGGCGCGACTTCCTCTGCGGCATTCCCCAAGAGTGTTGCTGTTGGCGAGACAGTGGATATTTCCATTAACATGGTTGCCCCTTCAGCAGCGGGCTCCTATCGCGGTTATTGGATGTTCAAAAATGCCAATGGCGCGTTGTTCGGGCTTGGCGCACAAGGGAACAAACCGTGGTGGGTTGATATTAAAGTTTCGGGTCCTACTGTCACACCCGGCGGACCGACAGCCACACCATCAGCAACAGTTACACCTGGTGGCGCAACAGCTACACCCGTCGCTGGTTCAGCTTATGATTTTGCAGCAAATGCTTGTAACGGTACGTGGTTCAGTGCCGCCGGTCAACTTCCATGCCCGGGTACAGAAGGCGATGCCAAGGGTTTTGTATTGAAAGTGACCAATCCAAAACTTGAAACGGGAGCAACTGATAATCGCCCGGGTCTCGTAACCTTCCCGCAGAACAAACAGGATGGATACATTCAAGGTTTCTATCCGCCCTTCAAAGTTCAAAGTGGCGATCGCTTCCGCTCGACCATCAATTGTGAAAACGGTGCCACAAGTTGTTACGTAGCATTCCGCCTCGATTATCAAACCGGCACCGATCCCATCAAGACATTCTGGGGACCATTCCTTGAAAGATATGAAGGCGGAGTTTATAACGTGGATGTTGATCTCACGTCTCTGGCTGGCAAGGATGTCAAATTCATCCTCACTGTGCTCTCCGCTGGTTCTCCGACCGGTGACCGTGCCTTGTGGGTGGGTCCATATATCTATCGTGCCAGTGGCACTGCTGCCACACCAACCAATACTGTTGTAGCGACGATCTCTGCAACTGCGGCGCCATCTGCGTATCAAAATGCAAAATACAATTTCAAGTTCGCACTGCCAACCGGCGCGGCGATCGCAAGTCAATCTGATAATGTTGGTCGCGTGAACTTGCCCATTGCAGCCGGCACCAATCTTGGTGAAAAATATATTCAGATCAATGTGGTTGAAAATGCCAACCCATGTATTAGCCCGGTGATGGATGGTGCCTCTGCCACTACAGAGAACGTAACCATCAATAACATTCAGTTCAGCAAACAAACCGGTCAGGGCCTGGCAGCGGGCAACATTTATGATTGGGTTGCATATAATACGGTTCGTAATAATGCCTGTATCAGCCTGACATTTATATTGCACTCTTCGAACCCTGGCGTATTCACGACCCCTCCGCCATTGTTTGACAAGAATGCTGAATCGGCCGTCTTTACGACGATCATGAATTCGTTCAACTGGATCACTCCATAAGGACGAGACCCCGCATCATTCGGGACGAATTACCCGCTCTCCCCTCATCTTTTCGCGCTGAGCGGAGAGCGGGTAATTCGTCCCGCTCGTAGTCGAAGCGCTGATTATCAACAACCATGTCCCTCGATCGCCCCACCATCCTCCTCGCTGACGACGACCCCACCATTGCAGATAGTCTCGCGCCATTTCTTGAGCGCGCTGGCTTTCATGTGTTGGTGGTCTCTGATGGCGTAAACGCACTTGAAAAAGCACAGGCACATCATCCTGAATTGATCATCCTTGATGTGCTCATGCCGCGTATGGACGGACGCGAAACCTTGCGTCGTTTACGTAAAGCCAACATCTGGACCCCAACCATTTTGTTGACGCAAGTGGGGGAGGCATCTGAGCGCGCCTTGGCGCTGGAAGAAGGCGCGGATGATTATCTCAACAAGCCATTTGATCCACATGAATTGCTGGCACGGATCCGCGCAGTCTTAAGGCGTGCCCGTCCGGGTGAACGTTCACTTTCAGCCGCATGGCTTTTAACTGCCAAAGATCTATCTCTTGATCGGCGTGCCCGGCGTGCAACTCTGGCAGGCAAAGTGTTGGAATTAACTCCCAAAGCTTTCGCTGTGCTCGAACACTTGATGACGCATCCCGATGAAGCTGTAACACGCGAGCGCCTGCTCGATGTGGTTTGGGGTTGGGAATATCCCGCTGGTACCCGCACCGTAGACACGCGCATGGCTGAACTCCGCCGCGCATTGAACGACGACCCGGCTGAACCGCGTTTCATCGAAACGATTCCGGGTGAAGGGTATCGCTTCATTGCCCCTGTGCGTGGTGAGGGATAGAATAGCATGATGAATTTCATCCGCAGAAGGTGGCGCAGGATTTTATACATATCATTGCCATTTGTAGTGGGACTGATTTTTTCTGTGCTTGCACAACTCTTTTTGCCGACGATGTTCCCGATCCTTTCTTCCATTGATTTTGGCACAGCCGCGTTTGTATTTGGTATGACCATTCGCAACCCGGCAGTGGTCGCTTTCTTTTTTGGTTTTATCGTTACAGCCATGATTTTGCTGGTCTATTATTGGGACAGACGCCACATTGCCCAAACGCATACGCTCTATGCTGATTATTTGCAGGAAGTTGGCGATAAGCGCAAAAACTTTTTACGCCGGTTGGACCACGAGATCAAAAATCCGTTGACAGGTTTGCGCGCCGCGTTAGTCAATTTGCAGGAGGCGAAAGAAAGTGAAGAGCGCGATCGTGCGGTGTTGAACGCCAAACGCGCTGTCGAACGTCTCACACGCCTGTTGACCGACTTGCGTAAGTTATCTGATCTGGAAGAACGTGCGATTGAGCGAATGCCCGTTAACGTGCCGGAATTATTGGAAGATGTTGTGACGGCTGTGCGTATTTTGCCTGCCCGTGAAAAGCGCGAGATCAATGTGTTTATCCCGAAGATCCCTTCGCCGTTTCCCACGATCACAGGTGACCGCGACCTCCTGCTTCTAGCGGTGTACAACCTTGTTGAAAACGCACTCAAGTTCACGTCCGAGGATGATTCGATCGAAGTCCGCGCTTTGGAGGATGGCAGGTCGATCGTCATCGAGGTGGCTGATTCGGGCACGGGCATCCCATCCGATGACCTTACAAAAATATTCGAAGAGTTATATCGCGGTTCCAACGCGCGCGGCACTGAGGGAAGTGGACTCGGGCTGGCGTTGGTGCACCGTATTGTGACGTTGCATCGTGGGGGCGTGGGAGTGCGTTCCAGTCAGGCTGAGCCGCGCGGAACCGTGTTCACCGTGCGATTGCCGCGAAGATAAACTGAAATTAAGGGGATTTTGGCTTAAAAACCCTTTAAAATGGCGTTATTTTAGTAAAACGATGTTACAGAACTGTAACATCTTTGGGACAAGCTGGTAACAGCGGGGGATTAAGATATATATATGAAGAACATCCAACCCACCGAAACTGCATTGATCGAAGCCGCCCAACGCGGCGATCTGGACGCATTCAATCAACTGGTTTTGAAATATCAAGACATGATGTACCGTATTGCATTGCGGACCCTCAATGACGAAGCTGGCGCAGATGATGCCGCACAGAACGCCATGATCCAGGCTTTTCGAAACATCAAGTCTTTTCGTGGCGGATCATTCCGCAGTTGGCTGGCGCGTGTGACCGTGAACGCCAGTTATGATGAGATGCGTCGTTGGCGGCGTCAGCCTTCGGTATCTTTGGATCAGGTGAATAGCGATGGGGAAGAGATCGAGTCACTGCCCTGGATGGTGGATCTTTCAGATGGACCCGAGGAACAGTTCGGTTCCACTGAGTTGCGCGGTGCTCTGCAAGCTTGTGTAAAGTCGTTGATCCCTGATTATCGTTTGGTAGTCGTTCTGGTGGATGTGGAGGGGATGTCTTATGAAGAAGCCGCGCGGATCGCCGATATCCCGGTGGGGACGGTCAAGAGTCGGTTGGCGCGTGCGCGTGGACAGTTGCGGAAAACGCTGCAGTCCTATCAAAACCTGCTGCCCACAGCCTATCGGGTGGAAATGCCGTCTTTTGCGAATGCATAACTTGATCTGGCTTAACATCAAACGCGTGGAGTTTAATACTCCACGCGTTTTTGTTTCCATTGCTATAATTCGCCTGCAAGCCATCTTATTGTTAAGGAGCTACTATGAAACGCTGGCACGGTTCTTGTCTTGGTGCTTTTCTGGTTTTATTGGTTGGGGGGGCTTCATTATTCTTCTTTGTTCCGGTTGGTGGCGCGATGCTTGTAGTGATACCGCCAGTATTTGATAAGTTGACAGGTTGGGCGGTATGCCCAGACGCTGTGTCTATTTCACAGGATGAATATAATTCTGGACCCGTAACTACCAGTCCCAGTGGTATGACGGGGCATCAAGAGGAGTGGACTTGTACATTTGAAGATGGCACCCAAAAAGTCGTTCCGAATGAAGAGATCGCTTTTAAAGGATTAGGCGCTTCATTCACGGCTGCCGGAATTTGTGGCGGTGTGGCGGTACTCTTTTTTATGATCATTGCGGCGATCATTGGTGGACGTTTGGTGAAACCGAAATCAGTATAAGCCTAGAAAGAATTTAAACTTTATAAAACAAGCCGACTTGCATGTGCGAGTCGGCTTGTTGGTTGCTCAATATGTTTGTTGACTACGAACCGGTTGTTCCAGTTACCGCTTCGGCTTTTGCCGCATTCTTATGGTGATTCTCTTCGATATTGAAGATCGCCGGGACAAAGAAGCCACCTATTGCGATCAGCAGATTTAACACGCCTGCCACCCAAAACCATGTTTGATAACTCGTCGCATCTGTAACCGGACCTGCAATTAGCAAACTAATGGGCATCATGGCTTGCGCCACACTGCTGATCAATGACATGACCCGTCCCTGCATGTTAGGCTCCACCAGAGTTTGGAACAACGCTTGGATTGGACCATTTGCCATCGGCATCATGAATCCGATCACGGCCATAGACACAACCATAATCCAGAACTTGTCGGCAGGCGCACTGGCGATCGCCAAAATCGCAAAGCTGAATGAAAAGATGCCAACCAGCGAAGTAACGATCCGCTTTTTGAACCCGCCCCAAACCCCCAGCGTGATTCCGCCTGCGATCATACCCACACCGAAAAATGAATCCAGACTGCCAAGTTCCAGTGCACCTTTGCCGAAATATTTGGTGACAAGTAAGGGTGTTAATGCGCTGGTAGGGGCGAGCAGAAAGTTCAACAAGGTTGCCATCAATCCCAGCATTAACAACCCGGGCCAGGCAGCCATGTATTTGAAGCCGCCAACAAGATCTTGCATGAAGCTTGCCTTGGGAGCATCCTCATGGTGTTCCTGGGGCTGTGGGATGGCAATGAATAGCAGAGGCGTAATACCTAATAGCGCGGTCGCAATGTCGATCATTAGGATATTTTGGGTCGGCAGGACCGCTATCAACAAAGCTCCCACTGGTGGAGCGACAATACTGATCAACCCTTGCAGCATTTGATTCGCACCTGCCACCCGCGCCAGTTGTTCTTTCGGCACCATCAACGAAGTGGATGAAGCCATGGCAGGATAATGGAACGCGCCTCCCGCCGAGCGGACAGCGGAGATCAAAAAGATATGCCACGTTTCCACTTTGCCGGACCAGAACAAATACGCCAGCAGCAGTGTGAACAATGCGATCGTGGCGTCAGAGACGATCATGATCATTCGGCGGCTGCCGCGGTCAACCACCGTCCCTGCGATGGGACCGAGCAGGATCTGAGGCAGCATCGCGAATAGAGAGGCAGTCGCCAGTACGGTGGCGGATCCAGTTTTCTGAGTCAAATACCAGATTAACGCGAACTGCACCAACGATGAACCAAACAGGGAAAATGCCTGACCGGTAAAGATCGTAAAGAAGCGCGCTGCCCAATTCTTTGGTATTTGATTATCCATTATTCGCCTCGTCCCAGTGCCCAAACGCTGATGGTGCCCATCAATTTGGCGTAGCCGTTGATCAACGCCACCGAGACAACGCCCAGCAACAAACCTGCCACCGAAGTGACTACGGCTCTTTGCATTGTATCAATTTCAAAACCGTTCCACAACTGCATCTGCGCGTAGGGGAAATAGGTCAAAATGAACGGGGCGGCAATGAACGCCAGACTTACCGCGACCAGCACAATGGTAATGGTGAACGAGATCACACCGAGCGGCATCTTCAGCAGCAAATATCCGAGTTCCTTCCAGAACTGCAGGCTTTTCAATTGGGCTACTAAAATGGCGCGCGCCGAATCATCATTCGATGGTCGTGCTTCGGGCTTTGCAATATTCACGCCCAACAATAACGATGTCATTTTGCGATCCAGGTCGCCAAGGATATACGTCACAAAGATCATCGCCACTAAAATCGGGATACCGATCAATGTGATCAGCAAACCAGCGCCCAGGCTAAAGCCCGTGATCAAAACCACAAAATACAGAATGCCAATGGGCAGGCTCAACAACAAATAAATCAGATTAGGAAAAAACTTTTTCATGGATGCTCCTTATTGAATCTTTCCAGCTTTGGTCAATGCCTCTTTCATTTCGGCGCTTGCCTGAAAGATGCCATATACTTTGATCGCTTCCACCACCTCCACTGCCAGAGCGGGGGGGATGTCGCTGGCAAGATGAAACATACCTACCACGTTCACCTTTACCTTTTCACCACGCGCTTTATAGCGTTCAAATTCCGCGCGGTCATACGAAATTGCGCCGACTGCATAGGAAGAGCGCACAACCGTCTGTTGCACCTCCACCGCATGCTTCTCCAACTGCGAACGAATCGCCGAGCGGATGAAATCAGTTCGGTTCGAATAATGCCCTTCTTCCACCAACAGGTCGATCTTGCCCAATTCCACTGCGTTCATATTGATCGTAATTTTCTCAGTATCTGCCATAATTACTCCTTTTACCATCTGTGTGGATGGTAATGGGATGTATTTTACCGATTATTTCGATTCTGTCAAGTTAAAAACATCTGCTTACCATCCCTGTGGATGGTAAAACTTGCTCGCTTCGCTCTTAGCCGCTACCTGCTTCGCCACCCAAACTTCTCCACCCCGAATCTTTTTGCCTTCGATAGCAATTGCAAGTAATACCATGCAAAATTCACCATCTATACATCCAAACGGAGGTAGAAATGAAAATCGTGATCAAAGTTCTAAAGGGCTTGTTGTACATTGTTGTAGGATTTATCGTGTTCCTCTTTGGCTCCATTGCCATTGATGGACTCATCGGCGGCGGGCGCATCGCGGAAGTGACCAACACCACCATCCCCGGCGTCAACAGCGGACCAGATGTCCGCGCCTATGTGGCAAAACCAGAAGGCGAAGGTCCGTTCCCCACGGTCATCATGATCCACGAATTCTTTGGCTTGAACGAATCGATCGTCAGCAAAGCGGATCTGTTGGCAGAAGAAGGTTATCTCGTTGTCGCCCCTGATACTTTCCGTGGATCAACTACAGCTTGGATTCCGCGCGCGATCTATCAAGTGATTTCTACCAAACCTGAGAACGTAAACGCTGATCTTGATTCAGTCTATGTATGGCTTGAATCGCAAGTGGATGTTGACACAAGCCGCACAGCTATCGCAGGCTTTTGTTACGGTGGACGAACGTCACTGATCTATAGTCTGCACAATGCAAATATTGCTGCTACGGTTATTTTTTATGGCTCGCTCGAAACCGATGTGGAAGTATTGAAAACCTTGCCGGGTCCTGTTTTGGGAATCTTCGGCGGGGCAGATCAATCCATTCCACTGGACGAAGTGAAGGCTTTTGAGAATGGATTGGAAGCAGCAGGCATTCCACATCAAATTTCAATCTACGATGGGCAACCGCATGCCTTTGTCCACGATGCAGAGGGGATCAAAGCTGGCGGTGCACAAGGCGATGCGTGGAACGAGATGCTCGAATTTCTGGAAGCTAATCTCAAGAACAAGTCAACGCAGAATAACAGTCATAGTTCATCTGCCTACGAACCCATCTTTGCGTGGAAATATTATGTCATACTGGTATATGAACATGCCTTTGGAACAGCCAGTCATATACACTAGACCGCATTGAATAAAAAGACCTTCGAGTTTTGGCTCGAAGGTCTTTATGTTATGCTCCCAAGATCTTGAATAAAATCTCCATGTGTTTCGCCGCGCGTTGGACAGGCATCAACGGTTGCGCTGTGCTATCGAGACAATCTAAAAAGTGTGTCGTGATGGCGTGACTGTCATCAGGCGCACCGGTCATATCCACAGTGAACGTTTCCTTGCGTGGTTCGCCGTCTTCTGTGGTGAAAAATTCGATCTCGTTCGAATCCCAACTATAGTGATGGAATCGCAGACCGCCTTTCGTCCCGTAGAGACGTGTTTCGTTGGAAGCTTCGTTATGGACACCTCCGCCGTTCTCATAGTAATAGGTGAGACCTGTATCGAATTCCATCCATGCCGCGCCGTGTTGTTCAATATCGCTGAACGCCACTAACTTACTCATATCACGCAGGTCGTTGCGCGTAAACCGTTGCATAGATTTCAACTGCGGCACATCGTTCAGCAAACCCAAATGGAATGACAGGTCATATACACCTCGATCTGCAAACGGACCGCCGCCTGCAAGTTTTTTATTCATTGCCCACACACCGTTTGGGTTGTATTCGATGAATGTGCCACGTGAGAGGCTGTTATGGTGGATATGATAGACATCCCCTAGTTTCCCGCTATCAATGATGTCCTTGATGAATTTGAACTTGTGAGTCAACCGCGTGTGACGGCAGGACGCCTCCAGCACAATCAGGTGTGGATTCTGCTCAACAGCTTTGACAATTCGCTCGAGACTTTCCCGTGATTCCGCGATTGGCTTCTCAAGTAATACATGCTTGCCTGCTTTGAGCGCCGCCTCCAATTGGTCGGCATGCACGAATGGTGGCGTGGCAATTACCACCGCGTCCACATTGGGGTCGTTCAGTACATCGTGATAATCCGTTGACCAATTCTTGACACCAAACTCCTCCGCCGCAGATTTGGTTGTCGCTTCGCTCGCGCTGTTGACCCAGGTGATATTTGCGCGCTCATCCTGCTGGAAGTAGCGCATCAATATCTTGCCGTACATCCCTGCGCCGATGATTCCGAGATTATATGTTTTCATGTACTCTCCATATTTAATTATGCCAGCAAAAATTTCAGCATCTCTTCAAATACATATTCTTCCTGCGCGATAAAACAGTAGTGATTCCCCTGCGGGATTTCCACAACTTTCGCATGCGGAACATTCTTTCGAAATTGGTTGATGCATTCCCTTTGAACAGGCAGTCGGACCTGACGTTGAAATTCAGCAGATAAGGCTTTTTGTTCATCAGTTAGATAATCAGGGAGTAGTAGTTTATCCCAAATTGCATAGAAACTCAGCACGGGAGCTTTGATGGCGGCTTCTTCAGGGACATAACTCCGCAATGAGTCAATTATGAGTTTTTCCAACTCATTCGGCATTCGATCCACCACTTTTCCATTGGGAGTAATTGTGACACAATGACGGGTCTCTTCATCCCACAGCTCATTCCACATTTCTTCCAGATCAGGGCGGCTTTGTTGGATGTACGCGATGTAGTCTTCGATAGAAGAGCAATCCTGTTCAGGGATCTTTACAGCGTTCAAGGGATTCTTTTCTGCGAAAACCTTAAACTTGGTACGATCATAAGCAGCATCCAGACAAATCAGTTTTGAAACACGTTCTGGATAGTTGGCAGACATATGACACTGTTCCACATATGCCATGGAATGCCCGACCAAAATAGCTTTTTCTATTTTCAGTTCATCCATGAAGCACCGAATATCTTCGGTGAGGTTGTGGACATCATAACCACTTTCTGGGTAATCTGAATCACCGTGTCCGCGGCGGGTGAGTGCCAGCACACGGAACTTATCTGTGAAGCGCGGGGCAAAATCATCATAGATGTGAGCAGAATTTCCAAGACCTGTGAGGAATAAAAGCGTTTCGCCTTCTCCACTCCAATCGAGATAATGCAGATTAATTCCATTCACGTTGACAAAGTCACTTTTATGTGGGGATGTATCCATATTTGCCTCCAAAATAATGTAAAAAGAATAGCATCAACGAGCCAGTGAGTCAATTCTAAAAAGCAAGACATTCAAGTCAGACAACTCGAAGGCATTGCTTATCATTATGAATTATTCAGATAAAAAATTTCGCATTTCCTCGTAAACTAGTTCCTCCTGTTTGATAAAACAATAATGATGCCCCTGCGGAATTTCTATGATCTTTGCGTGAGGGACATTCTGCCTGAATTGTTCGATATTTTCCCTTGTCCAGGAATGTTCGGTTGTTTCAAAGTGATGTTTGAGCTGAGTTTTCTGTTCTTCTGTCATCCAGTCATCGGAAATAGAATAGGCCCCTTTGGACATTGCAAAAAAGGCTAAAGTTGGAGCCTTTATTATCGAATCGTCAGGCATATAACTCGTCAGCGTATCTGTAATGGCTTTGCTGATTGCATCGCTCATTCTATCGACGATTTTGCCCTCCGGTGTCTTGATGGTCTCATGCAAGGACGAATCCTCCATGGCGTCATTCCAGATTACTGCGAGAGATGGATAGGCTCTTTTCATTGCTGCAAAATAATCTTTCTCTGTGTAATAGTCCACATCCAACCCTGGAGGCTGGATGTTCCTCCAGGGACTCCTTTCCCGAAAGTTTTTAGAGGCTGCTAAACTGCGATCATAGGCGGCATCCAGAAAAATCAATTTGAGGACTCGTTCCGGATACAGCGCCGAAAAATGGGAAAGTTCGATGCTTGCCATGGAATGTCCTGCCAGGATTATTTTCTCGATGCCGAGCATATCCATAAAATGGCGAACATCTTCTGTCAGGGTGTCAACATCGTACCCAGTTTCGGGGTGATCTGACTCACCGTGTCCACGGCGGGTGAGTGCTATGACGTGGAACTTGTCTGTAAATCGCGGCGCAAAGCCATCGAAGATGTGCGCGTTACACCCCATACCTGCTAGGAACAAAAGCGCGTCGCCTTCTCCACCCCAATCGAGATAATGCAACTTGATTCCATTCACATTTACAAAATCACTTGTATGCGGGGACCTGTCCATATCTGCCTCCTCTTGTATGAAAAACAATGGTTGGTTTGGGGAATAACTCCCGCCACAGTCTACAACTTTTGCGCTTCCAAAAAAACTACTCTCAGGGCTTTCTTAAAGTCGAGAGATGAGAGCGAAAGCGTGGGAGGGATGAGCGTCGAAAAAGCGTCTGGCATGTGGGAGATAAGCAAATTGGGTTTTGGTAAACACCAGGCCGATCACGAGATTATT
>Ga0210377_10003916_pt1 | contig 12688 bp, 10 predicted proteins | sample PLM4_65_b1redo_FD_155480 | JGI IMG/M metagenome (GOLD analysis project Ga0210377, IMG submission 155480) | Groundwater sediment microbial communities from an aquifer in East River, Colorado, USA - PLM4_65_b1 redo | ecosystem: Environmental > Terrestrial > Soil > Riparian zone | place: USA: East... | reverse complement strand
TCGCCAGATCATCGTAGGCGAAAGAGCGCCACCGGCCATCCACTGCGCCTTCCTTGCGGTCATGGCGCTTCGCGGGATTGAAGCAGGCGACGAACTCGTCAAGGTCAGCGCGCTTGAGCGGGTTCGTCTTGAGTGTGAAGTGCATGTTGGTGCGCAGGTCGTAGACCCAGAGCCTCGTCGTCCAGTGCGCCTCCTGCGCCGGCTTGGCGTCGAAGAACAGCACGTTCGCCTTCACGCCCTGCGCGTAGAAGATCCCGGTCGGCAGGCGCAGCAGCGTGTGCACGTCGAACTGCTTGAGCAGTTGCCGCCGCACCGTTTCGCCCGCACCGCCTTCGAACAGCACGTTGTCCGGCACCACCACCGCGCAACGGCCGTTCACTTTGAGCAGGGTTTTGATGTGCTGCAGGAAATTGAGCTGCTTGTTCTTGGTGGTGGTCCAGAAGTCCTGGCGCTCGTAGGCGGTGTCTTCCTTCTCCAGATCGCCTTCCTCGTTGACGATCGAAATCGAGCTCTTCTTGCCGAAGGGCGGATTGGTGAGCACCATCGAGTAGCGCTCGCCGGGATCGGCCGAGAGGCTGTCGACACCCGACGTTACCGGACAAGGGTCCGCATCCACGCCGTGCAGCAGCAGGTTCATGATCGCCAGGCGCGCGGTCGCCGGCACAAGCTCGGTGCCGTGCACGAAGGACGTGCGCAGATGCTTCTTCTGGTCGGGATCGAGCTTTCTCCCATACCGGCTCGTTACGTACGCGTGCGCCGCGAGCAGGAATCCGCCCGTGCCGCAGGCCGGGTCGCAGACCGTGTCCTCGGGTGAAGGCTGCATGACGTCCACGATCGCCTTGATCAGCTCGCGCGGCGTGAAGTACTGTCCCGCGCCCTTGGGCGACTCGGCGGCGCTCTTGGAGAGCAGGCCCTCGTAGATGTCGCCCTTCACGTCCGCTTCCAGCGACACCCAGCTTTCGGGTTCGATCAGATCCACGATCAGGCGCTTCAGCGTCGCCGGGTTCTGGATGTCGGGCCGCGCTTTCTTGAAAATCTCCCCCAGCATCCCGGGCTGGCGCGACAGGTGTTCCAGCGTCTTGCGGTATTGCACCTCCAGCGCCTCGCCGTCCTTGTCGAGCAGCGCCGCCCAGTCGTAGCGCTCGCCCTTCGTCCCTTTCGGGATGACGCTCGGCCGCTTGCCCGGGAGCTTCGTCTGCTCGTCGTCCATCTTCAGGAACAGCAGGAAGGTGATCTGTTCCGTGTACCCCATGTACGACAGCCCGTCGTCGCGCAGCACGTGCGCGAAGCTCCAGGCCTTGTTGACGATCTGTTGCGAGGCATTGCTCATCCGGCCATTTTCTCCAGGACCCTGTCGAGGTTCGCGAGCGCTTCGGCATGGCGCGCCGGCTGCTCGGCGCGCATCCGCCCCAGATTGTGCAGCTTCCAGCGCATGCCGGGCAGCTCCGACAGGTGCGGCACGGGCAGTAGGGACCAGTCCGGCCGCAGCGCCTTTACGGACCGGAGGAAATCAAGACGGCGGCGACCGAGGCGACGCCGGAGCGCATCCGTCAGTGCCGTTCTTGCCTCAAGAAGTTCTTCAAGCGAGGCAGGAGCGAACGGCATTCCCGCGAATTCCTTTTCGTAGGCATCCCGAACGTCCTTGCTCCGGGGATCGAGCACCTCCGCTATGGGCCTGCCGTGGCTCGCGAGGTAAACCACGAACGCGTCGAGCAAGCCTTCGCTCAGACCCTCGTTGGCCAGCAATTGCCCGACGTCGAACAGATCGCGCGGGTGCTGGCGATCCAGAGCGGCCACGAGCTTGCCGGCGTAAGTGTCCTCGAAGGAAAGCGTGGCGACCTCCGCGAAGCCGAATCGCTTTTCGGCGGCTGGCAGCAAAGCCCGTTTGACAGCGGGATGGACACTGCCGCGCAGAACCGTGTTGACCTCGACCTTGATTTCGGCTTCCGTGTTCGAGACCAGCAACACGGTTGCGGCGCCTTCCTGGCGCTTGGCGATCCTTGCCCCAAAGCCGGGCGACACCCCTTGCAGAAAAGCGGCGAGGCGATTCAATGCCGCGTCGATCTCGGCGAGAGCCATCTTTCGGTCATTCAGCGGCAGATAGGCAAGGTCAATATCCACTGACAGCCGCGGCATGTCGCGCCACAGCAGGTTGATCGCGGTGCCGCCCTTCAGCGCGAATGCCTTCTCGCTGTCGAGGAATGGCAGCACCTGCACCACCAGCGCGGCCTGCGCCAGATACGCCGGATCAGACACGCTCATCGAACTTCGGCCAGGATATCTGGTACTTGGGATGCATCGGCTCGCCGGCGAACAGGCGGCGCTTGCCCGAGCCCCAGTTGAACGCGCTCCATTCGAGGCGGCTCAGCCAGGCATGTTGGTGGCGTTCGGCCAGTGCGAGAAACAGCCGCTTCGCCTTGACGCTCGTGCAAGCCGCAAGCAGGCGCGTGACGCGCGCGGGCCGCAAGCCTGCCATCCCCTGCATCACCAGGTCTGCGTGATCCAGCGTCTCCCTGCCCGGCACGTCGTTCACCATCTCCAGCATCGCGCGCTCTTCCGTGGCGTAGACCAGCTTCCACTCGTCGCGACCCAGCGCGACCTCCATGAGGCCGCGCTCCGCCAGCGCGTCTTCATTGAGCGTGCTGCCTTTTTCGTCCACCAGACCGCCGCCGGGCTCGCGCCAGACCCTGAGCGACGCGAACATCGCGTCCGGGCGCATCACGAACTTCTCGGCAACCGGCACGGCCTTCACCCAGCCAGGCAGTGAATGTGGACCGAAGAGCAGGACCGGCTGATTTTTTCCGAGCGGCACGTAATGCGCCTTGCCGCGATGCTGGAGCGCGGTAAGGCCACCGACATGAACCAGCGGCTCCCGTTCCACGACCTGCTGCTGAAGCGTCGCCACCACATGCTTCCAGTCCAGCGACGAGCCCGGCCTCCGGTACACCCCGCGCGCCGGCGACTCCAGCCAGCCCCGCTTCACGTACCCCGCCAGCAGGCTGCGCGAATACCCGCGCGCCTCCAGCCAGGACGTCGGGGCGAGCGAGCCCTCGGGCAGAAGCGTCTGGAGTTGGTTTAACTTTGACTTTAAATGCTCATTCACAGTGAGCATTTTACACTATTGTGAAACTACTTGTGGTTTAATTTCCTCTTTAAAAGTACATCATACATATACCTTTTAATGACAATTCAAACCAGAAGCCCGCTTACGGAAGCAGGTTTGGCGAATCTTTTTGCGAATCTTCTATATCTCCTAACTACTTGTTACTGAGCCAATTTTTAACGGATTCAGACATTTTAAGGCGGATCTTTTTGCGAATCCCAGAACCGTCCTTTACCGCTACCACCCGGCTCGCCCTGATCCTCGCGAGCAACTCCCCCGCCGGCTCGTCCTTCGGATCCTGCGGGACCAGCTTCCCCTCGAAGGCGCGCTTAAGGATGGATTGTCGGAGCACTCCCGCGTGACGCAGCCTAAGTTCAGTGTCTCGCGTCGCTATCTCTTGGACCGAAAGCAATCGATCCACTTCAGCACTGACGACACGCTGTTCATCGATCGAAGCAAGAGGAACCGGCATCCCGTGCAAAAGAGAAAGACTGACATTGTGCTGTCCGGCTGAAGAAGCAGCATGCGCTTCAATAAAGCTTCTGCCCGGCTGACTCGTGAGGAGTAGCCAAACCCACCGTGCCACATCAACGCCTAGGACAAACCGCAGTCGCAACAGATAAGAAGCGAACGAATGCAATGGTTCAAGAACGCCCTCCAGAAGCGCAGCTTTGCCAACAAGCTTCACGCTGCCATTAGTCCGGCAGACAAGAAGGTCGCCGGGTTGCAAAGCATCCTCGGCAGAGAGCTTCAGCGAAACCGTAGCACGCTTGATATCGGTGAGATCAATGCGCCCGCCCGCAATGTTTGGAATTCTTAGAACGGGTTCATGGTGCGCGTCGTAGCCACACTTGATCGACGTACCGTATTCGCTGCGCCCGACTAGTTGCCCCACAGTCGCCCAACACCACCCCTTAGGCAGCGTAGGCAGTGACGCAACATCCGGCCTCGCGGGCTCCGGATACCGATCCTTCCATCCCTTAGGCGCCGACTGTCCCTTCTCCGCGAACTTCCTGAGCTGCGCTTCCTCCCATTTCTTCCTTCGCTCAACCAGGATGCGTTCAACAAGCTTCTCGGCCGGCTCTGCATCCGGATGCGCAGCACGCCACTTCTCCGTCCGCCGCCCCTCGACCGCCGCCTTGAGCACCGCCGCGCGGTAGCGCTTCAAATTCGCGCGGGCGCGTTCGAGCGCAGCGACGCCCGCGTCTAGGTCTGAGAGGAGTTCATCGAGTTTCTCCACAACCCGTTGTTGCTCCTTCGTCGGAGCAAGAGGGATCGAGTAACGATGCAACGCCAAGGTGTCGATGCTGGCGACTGTCGTTCCAGCCTTGGAGCATTGATTCAGAATATCTCGACCAGAACTCCGCAAGGCATATGCGAGATAGGTCGCATCGATTCCATCTTCGGGAGCAACGCCTTTGAGGTCCTGATTCATAGTCGCTTCAACCCCAGCAACAGCCACCGGAAAAGTGTGAGCGAGTATTCCCGAACGAACAACCATCAGGACCGTATCTGGCGGGAAAACACTGACACTGCTGCCATCAACGGCGGCACGCGTGATTCGATCCTCTGATGATTGAAGGCGAAACGCCTTCATGTCTTTCGGCGAAAACCAAGGGACCTTTCCATTCGACCAGAACTTGTCATTCGCTTTGCTAGGCGTTCCGCCGCCGTACCAATCCCCCAGCTCGCCTAGCGGAACACGCACCCAATTGTCCGGCAACCCGTTGACTTCCTTCATGCCGCCAGCCTCTCATTCATTTCTTCCAGCAACTTCGGCAGCCGCTCGCCGAAGAGCTGGTGGACTTTGCCAAGGCCGCCCATGTTGCTGAACGGAACGTCGGCGAAGTCGCCCTGCTCGATGGCGAGGGCGGCGGCGATGTGGTCTTTGATGGCGTCGAGCCACTTTTTCTGGTCGGGCGTGAACTTGAGACCGGCTTTGGCCTTGTCGGTGAGCCAGGCGGCGTAGCGCTCTTCGACGCGCTCGGCGACGGGAGCAATGGGTTCGTCGGGCTTGATGGCGTGGCGCACGAGGGCGACGAGGTCGGCGAGGCCGCGGGCGCGGCCGCGCACTTTGTCGGGTTCTATGGCGCGGTGGGCAGTCCAAAGGTGGTTCACGCTTTCGGGCTTCTTCGGGTTGACGTTGAAGGGCGCGGCGGAGAGTTTGGCGGCAAGGTCCTTGACCTGGCGGTACCGCAGGCCAGCGCGGTAAGGCTGGCTGTACAGGATGCGGATGGCTTCGATGTCGGCTTTGTGCGATTCGACGAAGGCGCGGAATTCCTGGACGGTTTTCATGGCCTTGTCGCGCGCGGCGGCGTCGAACTGGGCCACGACCAGTTCGTCCTGGGTGATTTCGTCGATCACCTGCTCGATACTGGTCTTGATGGCGATGATCAGCTCGCGCAGCTTCGGATCGAAGAAAGGCTTGAGCGCGACCTGCGCGGTTTCGCGCTCGGCTTCGTCCAACTGGGTTTCGGTGGGTTCGGCGGGAGGTTTGATGCCGAACTTCTTGACCGCGTGCTGCACGACGCGGTCGGGATCGACGGCGGCGAAGAGGTCGGCGGCGAGGCCGTGCAGATCCTTGCCGCCCGCGATCTTCGCCACCGAGGTGTTCTGCTCATAGTCGGCCTGCGTGGCGAGGCGCGCGAGGCGCACGCCGAGGGTGCTCGCGAGGTCGGCGCTGGCGACGCCTTGCGCCGCCATCTGCAGCAGCTTCTCCAGCGGCACCGAGGGCTGGCGATCCAGGGGCTTGGAGTGGGTCTTGTCGCGCTCGCACACGCCCACCGCGTCCACGATGACGAAGCGATCCTTGCCGGCGGAATCCGGAGTGCGCGCGGCGAGGTCGTCGGAAGAAATGATCCGCACGCCACGACCCTTCATCTGCTCGAAGTAGGCCGCCGACTCGATGTTGCGCATGAACAGCAGGCATTCGATCGCCTTGACGTCGGTGCCGGTGGCGATCAGGTCCACGGTGACCGCGATGCGCGGCATGTAGTCGTTGCGGAACTTGGCGAGCAGGTCCTTCGGCTTCGCGCCGGTGGTCTTGGAGGTGATCTTGACGCAGAAGTCGTTGCCGCGGCCGAACTCCAGGCGCAGCGCGTCGACGATGTCCTCGGCGTGCAGGTCGTTCTTGGCGAACACCAGGGTCTTGGGCACTTCTTTCCTGTTGGGGAAAATCTCGGTGAACAACCGCTCGTGGAACGTCTTCATCACCAGGCGGATCTGGTCCTTCGTCACCACGTCGCGGTCCAGTTCTCCGGCGGTATAGGTGAGATCGTCAGCCAGTTCCTGCAGCCGCTTCTTGTGCGTGCGACGGTCGCGCATCGGGATGAAAAGGCCCGGCGTGCCTTCCAGCGTAGCGCCGCCCCCGGTCACCTCGGTACGGATACGGTAGACGTCGTAGCCGACATTGACGCCGTCGGCGACCGCCCGTTCGTGCGAGTAGTCCTGCACGACATTGTTGTGGAAGAAACCGATGGTCTGCGGCGTCGGGGTGGCGGTGAGGCCGATCAGGGTGGCGTCGAAATACTCCAGCACCTGGCGCCAGACGTTGTAGATCGAGCGGTGGCACTCGTCGATGACGATGAAGTCGAAGACCTCGATGGGAAGCGCCGCGTTGTATACCACCGGCAGCGGCTCTTTCGCCAGCGCCCTGCCCGATTCGAACATCGACTGCTCTTCGTTCGCCTCGTCGTACTCGGGCTCTCCCTTCAGGATCGAGTACAGCCGCTGGATGGTGGTGATGACGACCTTGGCGGCGGGCTCAATCGCGTTCTTGCGCGCGTGCTGGACCGGGTATTCCTCGGTGAAACGGTAGCCGTTGTGCGGGCTGGTGTAGCGCTGGAACTCGTCGTGCGCCTGGTCGCCAAGCGTGTTGCGATCCACGAGGAACAGGATCCGCTTCGCACCGCCGAAGCGGATCAGGCGTTCGCAGAAGGCCGCCGCGGTATGCGTCTTGCCGCTTCCCGTGGCCATCTGGATGAGCGAGCGCGGCAGCCCCTTGGCGAACGACTTCTCAAGATTCTCGACCGTCTGCCGCTGCACCGGCCACAGGTTGCCCGGCTCAAGCGCAGGCATGGCGCGCAAACGCGTGCGCACCTGCGCCTCCAGGCCCGCAAGGCGCACCAGCTCTTCCGGCCGATGAAAGGTGAACACCTCGCGGCTGCGCGCGTCGGGCTCCAGGCCATTCGTGAATTGCGTAACCGCGCCCGTGGACTCGTAGGCAAAAGGCGGCGGACGCCGCCAGGCGGGCAGATGGGCCGGCACGCCCATCACGTACTTGCGGCTCTGGATTTCCACGCCCTTGAGCGCATGGCCTTCGGGCTTGGCCTCCATAACTCCGATCACCTTGCTCCCGGCGTAGAGCAGGTAGTCCACGGGACCGGTTTCCAGCGGAAACTCCCGCACGGCAATGCCTGGACCGGCGGCGAGATTCATCGCCTTGTGGTCCTGGACCAGCCAGCCGCACGCGATCAACTGCCGATCGATCTCCTCGCGTGCCTTTTGTTCAGGTTCCACCAGCCTCCCCGGGGTGCTCGTATCGCCGGGGATTCTGCCATGCCGCCGCTAAGCGGCGGCAGCTTTGCCCCAGACGCGCTGCGCGAAACCCGGGTAGTTCTCTGCGATGACGCGGGCGACCGGCCCGCGGATTAGGGCCAGCTCCTCACTTGTGGGTGCCGCAGTCGCCGGCACATCAGCCGGCGCGTCGTAGTCGAATCCGGTGCTCTTGCGCACGTCTTCCGCGCTTGAATCCGGATGCACGCTCTCCAGCCGGAAACGGCGCTTTTCCTTCTGCCACAGGAACAGAGCCTTCCCCGTCAGCAGCGCTGCAGGACCACCATGCCTTTGCACCTCGGACGGGCTCCACCCCGGCGCCGACACGTAGTCCACCTTCTTCACCAGCACGCGCTTCGAATGCTCCTCGCGGAACAGGATTGTTTTCCCGGCGGCGAAGTACATGAACGCCGAGCCGAAGGAGCCGGGGAACCGCTTGCCTTCGGCTTCGACCAGGTTGATGTTCGCCTCGCCGTCGATCTGCGCGCCGCCCAGGAAGAAGACGTCGATGCGTCCCTGCCCGGCCAGGTCGAACAGTTCGCGGGATCCTTCGGTGAACGGATTGCCGCTGCGCTTCTGCAGAAGCGACACGCGCGGCCGGTTGCGGTTTTTCTCGCGCAGCAAGAACACCGCCATCGCGGGAATCGGTGAGGCCGCGCCGACGGCGACGTGCCGCGCATCGCCGATCAGGCGCGCGATGGCGACCGCCAGCAGCTCTTCCTTGGCGAAGTTCGGTAGCACGTTGGCAGAACCGTATGTGTCAATGTCTTGAGGGTGCGTGACAATGGTATCTCGCTGGAAGCCCATGCCGATGGCTGCTTGCGACCCCAAGTAGACATTGCTGATAGCAGCTTAGAGACCAAACACGGATCCTTGAAGGATAGGAAGTTCCTTCGTATCCGTACCGCGAAACGCGCGCGGTTGCGTCGTGCTTCTGTTCGGTGAACGGTGCTTCTCGCTATGATCGATCGTGGCCGCGGCTGCGAGCCCGGCGCACAAGCCGTTTTATGGCAAATACTGCGGCCCTCGGACGGTTTTGGGCAAGTCGGAAACAGCGAGGACTGCGAGCGCCGCTTGGGAGGCGCTCAGGCGATGTCGGGGACGGGATGGTAGGCGAGCGGCAGGCTCGCGCCTTCGACGGGCGGTGCAGGCCCGCAGGCCGGCCGCGGGTGCCAAAGGCACAGCCAGGACAGGATGCGCTCGATCACGGCCGGGTCTTCGATCAAGGCGATCACCCGCATCTGCGCGCCGCACTCCGGGCAGGCGAGCGGATCGACCTCGTAGACCTTGCGGATCAGCTTCGCCCAGGAGGCGCGCCACGTCGTTCACCAGGAAGCCGAAGTTGCGCGACAGGTCTTCGCGGAACATCCCGTCGATAATAGTTGCCTGGCTTACGATAAGCAAGGCACGCGGGTCGTACCTGGCGTCCCGCGCCTGCGGCAAGCGGATCCGGCGCCGCCGGGCCTAGCGCTGCTGTTCGAGGGCCACGCGCTCGCGCCGGCGGCGCAGCGCCGGAAACAGCGGGGCGACCAGCATCACTGCGGCCAGGGCAAGGCAGGCGGCGGAGATCGGGCGCTCGACGAACGTCGCGACTTCTCCCTGCGACAGGATCAGCGCCTTGCGCAGGTTGTTCTCGAGCATCGGCCCGAGCACGAACGCGAGCACCAGCGGCGCGGCTTCGTAGCCGATCTTGCGCATCAGGTAGCCGATCAGGCCGAACGCGATCATCACGCCCACGTCGAACACGTTGTTGGCGCTGGCGTACACGCCGACGATGCTGAACAGCACGATGAGCGGGAACAGCACGTTGTAGGGAAGCCGCAGCAGCTGCACCCACATGCCGATGAGCGGCAGGTTGAGCACCAGCAGCATCGCGTTGCCAATGTACATGCTCGCGATGACCCCCCAGAAGATCCCCGGGTTCTGCGTCATCAGCAGCGGCCCCGGCTGCAGGCCGTGGATCACGAAGGCGCCCAGCAGCAGCGCCATCACGACGTTGGGCGGGATGCCGAGCGTCAACAGCGGAATGAAGGCGCCGCCCGCCGCCGCGTTGTTGGCGGCTTCCGGCCCTGCGACGCCTTCGATGGCGCCCTTGCCGAAGCGCTCCGGTGATTTCGACACGCGCTTTTCGAGCGCGTAGGACGCGAAGGACGCGATGACCGCGCCGCCTCCCGGGATGATGCCGAGGAAGAATCCGAGCAGCGTGCCGCGGCCGATCGGCCCCGCGCTCGCCTTCCAGTCGGCGCGGTTGGGGAGCAGGTTCGAGATCTTCGAATCGACGATGCTGCGAGTGACCGTGCGCTCGATGTTGGACAGGACCTCGGCGATGCCGAACAGCCCCATCACCACGGGAATCAGGCCGATGCCGTCGAGCAGTTCGAGACGGCCGAAGGTGAGTCGCGGCTGGGCATTGATGCTGTCGAGCCCGATGAGGCCGAGCACCGTGCCCACGCAGGCCATCAGCAGCGACTTCACCATCGACCCCTGCGTGAGGAAGGTGAGGATGACGAGGCCGAGCACCATCAGGCTGAAGTAATCCGCCGGGCCGAAGGCCACGGCCACGCGCGCGAGGCGCGGGGCGATCAGCATCAAGGCAAGCACGGCAATCGTTCCGGCGATGAACGAACCCATCGCCGCGATTCCCAGCGCGGGGCCGGCGCGGCCCTGGCGCGCCATCTGGTGGCCGTCCAGGCAGGTGACCACCGAGGTCGCCTCCCCCGGAATGTTCACCAGGATCGACGTGGTCGACCCGCCGTACATCGAACCGTAGTAGATGCCCGCCATCATGATGATGCCGGCCTCGGGCGTCGCCGAAAGCGTCACCGGCAGCAGCAGCGACATCGCCGAAATCGGTCCGATTCCGGGCAGCACGCCGACCAGCGTGCCGATGAACACGCCGATGAAGCAGTACATGAGGTTGACCGGCTGCAGCGCGACCCCGAACCCCTGCAGCACGCTGGCGAAGATGTCCACGCCCGCCCCTCAGCCGACGCCGAACATGCCCGACGGAAGCTGGATCAGCAGCGCGCGCTTGAGCAGCCACCAGAGCGCGAGCGGCGCGCCCACGCCGACCGGCAAGGCGATGCGCCAGGGCACCGGGTCGACCGCGCGCAGCAGGATCAGCGTGAGCGGCGTCACGGAAAGCAGGAAGCCGAGCCGGTTGAACAGCAGCGCGAACACGCACAGGCTCGCGATGACGACGAGCACCTTGCGCCAGCGCACGTCCTGCCACAGCGCCGCGAACGACGGGCCGCCTTCGGCCGCCGCGCCCGCCACCGCGGCGATCGAGAGCACGCACATGAGCAGGCCGAGCCAGAACAGCAGGAAACCGGAACCGGGGTCGTTGACGCTGCCGATGCCGAGCGAGCGCCCGCCGAAGACGACGAAGACGCTAAAGGCGAGCCAGACGAGCCCGCCCCAGAGCTGGGCGTTCTTCAAGCGGCGGCCGGTGCCGGGCCGGCGGGCTTCAGTTCTTCCTGCGGTCGAGGCCGAGCATCTCCACGACCTTGCGCTCGGTCTCGATGTTCTCCATCACGAACTTGCGGTACTCCTCGGTATTCTTGTAATTCGTCACCATGTCGTACTTGGCGAGCGTCGCCACCACCGCGGGGTCCTCGGTCGCCCTCCTGAAGGCGTCGTGCAGCTTCGCCACCACCTTCGGGTCCATGCCGCGCGGGCCGGCGACGCCGAACGGGGAATCGAAGACGAAGGGGTAGCCGAGTTCCTTCAGCGTCGGCACATCGGGCCAGTTCTTCGAGCGCTGCGCCGCCCAGATGGTGAGCAGGCGCAACTGCCCGGCGTCGACCAGCCCCTTCCAGCCCGTCGAGTCGGCCTGCAGCATGGTGTGCCCGCCCAGCACCGCGGCGTTGGTCTCGGCGCCTCCCTTGAACGGCACCTGGGTGAACTTCACGCCCGCCTTCGCGGCGATCTGCTCCATCCCGATGTGCAGCGAGGTTCCCGCGCCGGGGGTGGCGTAGGTGACCTTGCCCGGATTCTTCTTCGCGTACTCGATCACGTCCTGGAACGTCTTGAAGGGGGAATCGGCCTTGGTGGTGACGCCGAACGTGTAGCCGGTGAGGTGCACGATGTAGGTGAAATCCTTGAGCGCATCCCAGGACACGTTCTGCATCAGCGGCAGGCGAAACACGGTGATCGGGATCTGCGCGATGGTGTAGCCGTCGGGTTTCCCCGTGGCCGCCATCGTCGCGGGCCCCACGGTGCCGCTGCCGCCGGCCTTGTTGTCGACCACGACCGGCTGGCCGAGCACCTTGCCGGCCGACTCCGCCATGGCGCGCATGACGATGTCGGTCGACCCGCCCGCGGGCCAGGGCACGATCAGGGTGATCGGCTTGTTCGGGAACTCCTGTGCGGCGGCCTGGGTGCAGACGCCGACGGCCAATGCCGCGACGAACAACGAGAGTGCTTTGCGCATGATGGGTTCTCCTCCTTTCGGGCATTCTATATACAAAGGACAGGAACTTACAAAGGATAGGAACTTCCTTCGCCGTGCCGCGAAATGCGCGCGGTTGTGGCGTGTTTCGGGTCGGTGAGCGGTGCTTCTCGCTATGATCGATCGTGGCCGCGGCTGCGAGCCCGGCACACAAGCCGTTACGAAAACGGTGCACGCAGCATGTAGCCCGCGAGGCTTTTCCGGCCCTCGGCATCGCCGGCGGCGATGCGCACCTGATTGTGGACGGTGAAGCCGCTATGGTGCCAGGCGAGCATCTGCCCGGCTAGCGGCGGCAGGATCGCTTCTCTTCGAACGAGGAGGCCGAGCACCTCGCGGCGCAGTCGCTCGCCGAGAAGCGCTTCCGGGATCGGCGGCAGAGCAATGAAGCGTCCCGAAGCTTCGAAGACGCCGTCAGCGACGAGCGCATGCACGTGGGGGTTGAAGTTGACCAGGTCGCCGAAGGCCTGGCGACATCAGGAATGAAGTGGAACATCATGCGAATGACCGCTCCTGGCCGAGAGCAGACGTTCGAGACAAGACAATGCAAGTGCGCGCTCCACCGAACAACGGCTTGCAGCGCG